>JABAOH010017860.1_pt1 | contig 11882 bp, 6 predicted proteins | sample 7062181 | NCBI WGS metagenome assembly JABAOH01 (sample SAMN14538630, study PRJNA623070) | marine sediment metagenome | biome: marine biome [ENVO:00000428]; feature: marine pelagic biome [ENVO:01000023]; material: deep marine sediment [ENVO:00002113]; isolation source: pool of 5 deep marine... | reverse complement strand
GACGGGCTCAGAAGGATTCTTGATGATTTTCGTGCCGTTTTTTAGCTCCACCTCTCCCTTCCATTCCGCTTTTTCCGTGGTCTTTTCTTCTGTGCAGCTCATGGTTAAGAGCGAGATGAGGGAAATGGCGAGAAGATGTTTAAGGCCAGTCTTCATCCTCCTCCTCCTTTGAGTCCTTTATTAAGTAGTACGCTTAAAAAACAAGATTCGTTTAATGCCTTTTTCAATCCTTTTAATTTTATATGTTCAGGGATCAAGCTTCAACATTAGACATCTAGCTGTTGAAGGAATATAAACATGAATTTAAAAGAAGTAGTACTGACTTACCGAATATGTTTAGTGTCGAGGCCTGACCCCTATTTTCGTTGTTTGATTTCTTGGATCAATTCCTCTGCTTTCTCCTTCAAAGCGCTGTGGAATAAGGCCTTTTGAGCCAGTTCCAGGGCCTGCTCGTTCATCCTGGCGTTGAAGTAGCCAGCCGCAGCATTGTAGAAAAAAGTGGCTTTGGTGAGGATTGTCTTTTTCAACTGGGCCTTCTTTTGAGCGATTTTTTTCTGTTTTCTTTCCTCAGAGAAATCTGAATCTTCGATTTCTGTGATTTTTCTCTCGAGTGCCAGCTCTTTTCCGTAATGGCAGAGAGCTGCTCTTTCGTAGTATTCTCCTGATTTTGCCCATTCCCGATGATCTGCATAGATTTTCCCCAGATAAAAGGCGGCTTCGCAGTTGTTCGAGTCCAGCCTCAAAGCCTCTTGAAAGTTTTTCTCCGCGACTTTCTTTTCCTCTCTTTTATAAGCAATCACTCCGGCCAAGGAGAAAACCTGGCTGTAGCCGATAAAATAAGTCTTGGATTTCTCCACACTTTCCCAGGCTTCATCCAGCCTCTCCAGCTCATTCTGGTTCCAGGCAAGCCAGTAATGGGTATCCCCAAGATAGTACCCTCCGAGCCTCAAAACCTCATTGCAGATTTCAATCGCCTCGTCATGCCTTCCAAGGTAGCTCAAACAAGCGACTTTTCCTAAAAGAGAATCCCTGGATTCCGGAGCTAGTGCTATAGCTTTATCATAGAAATTCAGGCTTTTGTCGAGTTCCTCGAAAGCAAAGTAGATGCTCGCCAGAGAGATAACAGTAGGAAGAGACTCGGGTATGTATTTGAAACATTCCAGGAAATTCTTCTCTGCAGAAATCAACATTCTCCGCTGTAATGCCTGTTCCCCCAGAAAATAGTAAATTTCATGAAACCGGGGTTCTTCTGCTAGTAGCTTTTTCAGACTCTCAATATCTTCTTTGGGACAGAGTGAGAGTTTGTACTGAATCAGCTGAGATTGAGGGAAGATTCCTTGAAAAGGAGTCAGGTCAACTTCTTCTCTTATTACCTTCTTTCCTTTTATGGAATAGGCAAATTGACAGTTTCTTGCAATGTAAAGATAGGCATAAAATTCTTCGGTGACTGATTTTTCCTTGAGCTCTTGTCTCCATTTCTCGATGTTTTCCATAAGCCTTTCTCTTCTTGCGTCGGCTCGACGGCTCTCATCTATGATATCTCCTCTCATCCCTTTGGATTCTAAGCGTATTGAATCCGCAAGGTCCACAAATGTCATAAAATCGGACAAGAACGGATTGTTCTGGATCAGTTCGGAAGCTTCATCCAAATAGGTGTTGTTGTTCACGCCGAGTTCTCTTTGCCTGATAATCAGGAGAATGGCTGTCTTAATGAGTTTCTTTTTTGTATCTTTTTGGTCGTGCGGGAAGGACAGAAGCTCTTGGTAGATCTGGTAGGATTCCTTGAGGCAGGTATAGCTTCCGGTTTTAAAGAGCCTGTCCGCCGCTTCGGTTTTATTCTGGTACTCTTCAAGCTGGAGCGGTTGGAGTTCGACTCTTTTCTTGGGTGCGCAGGAGAATAAATTGATCGAAAGGATAATAACAAAGATACTTTTGATGATTCTATCTTTTTCCTTCATTCTTTTTTTATTCGATTGTGTCCGTGTCATCGTTCTTTGCGGCCACTTTTTTCCGTTGTCATAGATTAGGAGGACATTTCTTTTTTTACGATATTTTAAGTCCCTGTATCCATTATACTGCAAAGCATTACGTTTGGCACTTTGAATTCGTTTAGGCGCAAGGATTCTTTATTTCGGCTAAGCAATAACTTCAACGCAACCTTTTTCGTAATTAATAGGTATTATTTACTAGGTTATTGAATCTTTGACTAATCTGACAAAATGCTTCTAGAGTTTCCTGCACAGTTACAATTGCTAATTAATTTGACATCAAAGTGAATACCTTTTATCTTGGAAAGAGGGAACCGTGATGGGTGTTAATGCAATTTTTCCAGGCATTTTGAGCTTTTGTGCACAAAAAGAAAAAAAATTTATTAATAAAGCCCAATCGAAACGTATCATTTACAGGAGGAAAAAATGAGAAAATTATTCTGTGCTGCAGGACTATTCGTTTTATGCTTTGGCTTTCTTCTCGCCCAGGAGCAGAAAACGGAGGAGATACGTCTGACTTTGAATGAATGTTTGGAAATAGCTCTGGAGAAAAACCTGGATATTACTGTTGAAGCTTTCAATCCTGAGATTCAAGAGTTTTCCCTTCGCCAAGCCAAGGATTTTTTCCTGCCTCGGTTAAAAGTTGACTATTACAATTATAAAGAAAATCGGGTTGGCACTTGGTGGGTAGAGGGAACTGAATACACCACCAACAATTATCGTTATAATTTTGGCGTCCAACAAAATATCGTAACAGGAGGCCAGATTTCTCTCTCTCTTAATAATTCAACTACAGACACAACCCAGAGCTTAGTCACAATCAATCCTTCCTATCGAGGTGAGTTAACTTTCCGGTTGGATCAGCCACTTCTTAAGAATTTCGGTCCGAAGATAAGCAGAAGAGAAATTAAAAAAGCCCGGAATCAAACTGAAATCTCCAGTTATGGATTAAAAACCACTATTCTTCAGAAAATCTACGATGTGGAAGCCGCCTACTGGAACCTGGTCTCAGCCATCGAGTCTCTCAAAGTCAATGAAGCTTCCTTAGAGAACAGCATTAGGCATTTGAAGATGACTCAAGAAGCCGCCCGAATCGGAGCTAAGACTGCGACAGATGTTCTGGATGCAGAAACCGAAGTGGCAAATTATGAGAGTAATATAATAACGACTAGAGGTCAGGTGCAAAAGGCTGAGGACACCCTGAGGAATATACTGAATCTTCCTGTGGATGAGACCGGAACGCTGCCTCCTATTGTTCCCACTGACAGGCCGACTGTGGAAAAAATGGAAATAACCTTTGAGGAAGCCATGGAGACGGCGATAGCGGAAAGGCCTGAGATGGCTTCCAAACAAAAAGAAATTGAAAACAGCAACATCGATTTGAGCTACTCCAAGAACCAGTTGCTTCCCGAGCTCAATTTGTCATTCCAATTATGGTATCCAGGCCAATCAGGGGACAGGCTCGTCTATCTGAATAATAATCCATACACTGGAGTGATTGTAGATGTCATTCCAGGAAGCAAAAGTGATTCTCTGAGGGATGTTTTCAATTTTAAGTATGAAAATTGGTATATCCAATTAAATTTTACAATACCTCTGGAGAATATATTCTCCCGTGCCAGTTTGGCGCAGGCCCGAGTGCAGAAAGATCAGAAGTTATTAGAAAAAGAGAGGTTGGTAAACAATATATATTACGAGCTTGTGGATGCATTTAAAGACCTGGAGAACAAGGAGAAAGCACTGGAAGCTGCGACTCGCTACAGAGAGTTGAGAGAGAAACAGCTTATAGCAGGGGAAGAAAGATATAAGTTGGGAACGCTCCCCAGTCAGTGGCTTTTTGAATACCGGAGCCGGATGGCCAGTGCAAGAGTGAGTGAGATCAGAGCCATTATCAATTACAAATTATCAGTAGCCAAGCTGGAACAGCTGATGGGAGTCAACATCAGGACTAAAAACCTTAAATTCAGGGATTACGATTTTTGAGAGGCCAGAGAGAGTCATATCTAGTTGAGTCCTCTCTCTGTTGTTGACTAATGAGTGAGATTGTCTTTGGAAAAGATAGCTTTTATAATAAAAGATAAACAGGGAGGAAGAGCGATTTGGTAAGCATGAGTCTGAAAGCAACATTCCAAACTCATGGATGCTTTTCTTCTTCCATAAACCCATAATTAAGTTAGGCAAGAAAAATGAAATTAACTCAAATCACTGTTAAAAGGCCTGTAACGACTTTAATGTTTTTTCTCGCGATTGTCCTTCTTGGCTTTGTCTCTTTGAGAGAGTTGAGTGTGGACCTGCTTCCGGATATCAGTTATCCTCGGCTCTCCGTTATCACGCGGTATCCTGGAGTGGCTCCGGAAGAGATCGAGACCTTTGTCACTCAGCCGCTGGAAGCGGCTGTGAGCCGTATTCCTGGATTGCGTCGGGTGGAATCCGTCTCTGAAGAAGAACAATCCTACATGACCCTTGAGTTTACTTGGGGGACGGATATGGATTTCGCCATGCTGCACACCCGGGAAAAGCTTGATGGCGCGCATCTCCCTGAGCAAGCCGAGGACCCGACAATTATCCCTCTGGATCCACAGAGCAAACCCATAATGATTCTGGCCGTCTCCGGTGAGAGGTCCCTCCTTGAGCTGAAGGAGTTTTCAGAGGAGTTAGTCAAGCCTCGCCTGGAACAGATTGAGGGAATCGGTTCGGCGGAGATAGCCGGAGGAGTGGAAAGAGAAATCCAGATTGAGGTGGATCCCAAGCTTATTTCACTGTACGGTCTAACCATAGAAGAGATTTCCAGTAGAATCGACGATTTTAACCAGAATCTACAGGGCGGACAGATAAGGAAAGGCCGGTTCAAATACCCGCTTCGAGTCGTAGGGGAATTTGAGGTCTTGAGCGAGATTGAGAATATCAGCTTGAAAACGACTGAAGAAAGAGGAATCATTCGGCTCAAGGATGTCGCTCATATTAATGATTCCATTAAAGAACGGCAGGGGATCACCAAGCTCAATGGGAGCGAGAGCATCGGGATTCTCGTCCGGAAAGAATCAGGGGCCAACACGGTCGAGGTCACACGGATTGCCCATGAAGTTCTTGAGGAGATCAGGAAGGAGAATCCAGGAGTGGAACTCTTGGTTGTCACAGAGCAGGCGAAATACATTGAAGATGCCATCTCTTCAGTCCTCAAATCTATAATCTTTGGAGGAATCCTGGCTTTTTTTGTTTTGTTTATCTTCCTTCAGGATTTGAAGACACCTGTCATCATCGCAGTGGTCATTCCTATTGCCATCATAGCCACGTTCAACCTCCTTTTCTTCAGGGACGTGACTCTGAACATCATGTCTCTGGGCGGGCTGGCGCTCGGGGTGGGAATGTTGGTCGACAATTCCATAGTCGTCTCAGAGAGTATTTTCAGGCATACAACCCAGGGAAAGAGTCTTTTTGATGCGGCATTCGTCGGAACCAAAGAAGTGGGAATGGCTGTCACGGCTTCCACCCTGACCACGATATCCGTGTTTCTCCCTGTTATTTATGTGCATGGAGTGGCTGGCCAGTTGTTCAAGGACCAGGCATTAACTGTAACCTTTGCGCTCCTTTCCTCTCTAGTCGTTTCTTTGACTCTGCTGCCCATGCTGGCCTCAAGAAAATTCGATTTTGAAAAAAAGTCAGAGGGAACGGATATTAAGGATGCAGAAGGAGAGAAGAAGGCTCTCGGGAAAAAATCTAAATTAAGGTTTATTCTCTACCCGTTTGCATGGGCTTATAAAGGATTGAAATGGCTTCTGAAGTACGCATTTAAAGGCATTTATCTAGCCCTTAACTTCATTTTCAGTTTTTTCATGCAGCTCTTCCTTTTGATTTTCCATTACCTGAGTGTTCCTTTACGCTTTGTTTTCAAGCGTGTCTTTAAAGGATTCAATTTCATCTATCAAAAATTCGCCGATCGATATCATCAATTTCTCGTCTGGAGTCTGGATAACAAAGGAAAAGTTCTTGCCGGGTCATTAGCATTTTTAATCCTGACGGGGCTCCTGGCGACACAGGTTCCCAGGGAACTCATGCCTAAACCGGAGGCCTCTTCATTTGAGTTGAATTTGAGGACTCCCGTGGATTACTCACTCGAGCAGACTGTGGGAGTGGTCTCCGTTATTGAAAATTGGCTGGGAAACCAGGATTCTGTCGATGAGCATTTTTCACAGATCGGTGTCGTGAGTGGGATGGAGAGTCTTAATCCTGATGTTTCCCAGAATTCGGCCCAGGTTCATGTGGAGCTTCATCAAGTCTCTCAAATGGATAGTACGATCGAGGCCCTCAGAGCGAGACTGGAGGAATATCCTGATCTCAGTTTCTCAATCGTCAAAGAACAATCCACATTGGCTCAGTTCCTGGCGTTTTCAACGGCGGAGATTGGATTAAAGATCAAAGGAGACGACCTCAATCGGTTAACAACAATAGCTGAGGAGCTTGTCATAAAACTGAGTGATATCAGAGGGATTGCGGATATAAACACCAACGTCGAAGAAGGAAAACCAGAGTTTTTGATCCAGATAAAAAAGGACGCAGTCGAGAGATACCGCATCTCTCCGATGATTATAAGTCAGTACCTCGTGAATGCAGTCAGAGGGAGTCTCGCTTCTCAATTTAAACAATTAGAGAAAAAATTTGATATCCTGGTTCGTTTGGATGAAAGGACAAGAGGAAACATCGAGACGCTGTTGGATGAGCAGATTTACTATCAAGGAACGGCTATTCCTTTAAGGGAGCTTGTTTCCTATGAAATGGTCAGAGGGCCGAAGGAGATCAGGAGAGAAAATCAGCAGAGGGAAGTCGTCGTGACAGCCAACCTTCGTGGGACAAAAATAAGCCAAGTGGTGCCGGAAATTCAGGGGAAGATCGATGAACTCTCCATTCCTTTCGGTTACAGGGTTGTCTTCAGTGGAGAACAGGAAGAGATGAACCGTTCTTTCAGGAGCCTGATTTTTGCTTTTTGCCTGGCTGTCCTCCTTGTGTACATGATAATGGCCGCTCAGTTCGAATCTCTGGTCCATCCATTCTTGATCCTGTTCACTCTTCCCATGGGACTCACAGGCGCAGTCTGGGCTCTGTTCGTGACCGGCCAAACCCTCAGCGTGATTTCTGTGATCGGGATGGTGGTTTTAGCAGGGATTGTGGTCAACGACGCCATCGTGAAAATAGACTACACGAACCAGCTCAGAAAAAGAGGATTGGGCAGGAGGGAAGCCATCCTGGAAGCGAGCCGCGTGAGGCTCAGGCCGATATTGATGACCACGGTCACTACCGCGTTTGGACTTTTTCCCATGTCTCTGGGAATAGGAAGAGGAGCCGAGCTCCAGCAGCCCCTCGCCATTTCGGTCATAGGAGGACTCATGTTGGCGACATTCCTGACTTTGATCTTGATTCCTGTGGCCTACGAGCTGGCGGAGAAAAAGGAATCTCGGGTGAAAACATGAAAATATTCATTGAACGACCGATTGCTACCGCCACTTTTTTTATCGCTATCCTCCTTCTAGGTATCTACTCATTTCTCAACCTTCCTTTTGAGTTCATGCCCAAGGAGGATTATCCGCGTGTGAGTATCTATACACGCTGGAGAGGCGTGCCCCCGGAAATCATACAGGCTCAGGTCACCGCACCTCTGGAAGAAGTGGCGTCCAGAGTCAAAGGAGTGACAAAGATCACTTCTTCCTCTCGAATCAGCAGCTCAACGATTAATTTGGATTTTGATCCCAAAACCAACATGGAGTTTGCCACACTGGCTCTTCGCGAAGAAATATCCAGGATAAAGGATGATCTTCCCTACGGAGTTGACACTCCGGCTGTCCGACCATATGTCCCTGAGGAATTCAGAGAAGATCCATTCCTCAACTATTCCATTTCCGGGGATTACACTCTTCACAAACTGAGAGAGCTGGTCAAGGAGAGGATCGAATTTGGTATTGGCTCAGTAAAGGGAGTCTCTGACGTTATGGTCACAGGGGGTTCTGATCCTGTGATTAAAATCGCTCTGGATAAGGATAAGCTTAAAGCTTTAAACATCCATCCTGGCCTGATCTATCAGGCCTTGAGTAACAGGAATCTGACCTTTCCAGTCGGAAAGATTCAAAAAGGAAGCCAGGAATTCATATTCAAGATTTCCACTTCAATAAAGAGCATTAGGGAGTTAGGAGAGACAGTCGTCATGTATTCCGGGGGGAATCCGGTCAAATTGAAGGATGTGGCTCGAGCCTATCCTTCGTATGATGAGGTGGAGCGGATCAACAGAATAAATGGCCTGCCCACGATCTCATTGACTGTATGGAAAGAGGCCGGGACGAGCACGCTGAAAATAGCGAAAGCGGTCAAAACGAAGCTTGAAGAGGTCAAACGCGGGCTGCCTCAAGACTTGGTCTTCAGGACGGTGACTGACCAGAGTGAAGATATCAAAAAAAACCTGAAACATCTTTATTTCATCGTGGGAATCGTCCTTCTTGTCATTTTTATCCTTGTCTTTTTGATCTTGAGGAACTTTAAGCCTTCCCTTCTTGTCCTCTCCTCTATCGCTTTTTCCGTCTTGATCACTTTTAATCTCGTTTATTTCCTGAAGATTTCGATAAACATCCTGACTCTTGGAGGTTTGGCATTAGGCTTTGGCCTTTTTGTGGACAACTCTATTGTCGTCTTTGAGAATGTCCTGCGATACAGAGAAAAGGGAGCTTCCCCTGTCGAAGCAGCCATCAAGGGTTCTAAAGAAGTCTTCCTTCCAGTCCTGGCAGCGACTTTGACCACGATGAGCGTTTTCTTTTCTTTCGCTTATTTCACTGGCCGTCTGCAGCTTTTTTATCTGCCCCTAGCTATCGTCATTGCCTCTGCTCTTGCCGCTTCTTTGCTGGTCTCATTTTCATTGATTCCAGCCATGAGCCCCAGGTTGCTGAAGAAGGGCAAAAAGGAAAGAAAGGAAAAGTTTCGGGATACCTACGAGAAGGGCTTGAGGGTTCTCCTCCGCCATCCCGTTATTGTCATTCTTGTTATTGTTTTGGCGTTTTACGGAAGCTACAAGTGGTTCAAGGATGAGGTCTCAGTCGGAGACTGGTGGGGAGGGTGGACAGAACAGAGGCTTCGTGTGTATATCACAATGCCTCCTGGGACGCCTATTGAGAGAACAGATGAGGTCATTAAAAAATTCGAGGAGAAAGTCTTAGAAAAGACATACGAGAAAGAAATGGAGACTCAAGTTTCTCCTGAAAGAGCATACATCAGTATCACTTTCCCCCCTGAAATAGAATTCTCCTATCGGCCTTATGCTCTTAAAGAAGAGTTGATCCAGATAGCCACGAATTTTGCTGGAATAAGCGTGGGAGTGTACGGATTTGACCCGCAGAGTTACTCGACATCTATGAGTTCGGGTCCGATGTGGGACTCCCGCATTGCATTTTTTGGTTACAATTTGAAAAAATTAAGCGAGATTACATCCGCTCTCGATCGAACACTGAAAAGGAATCCCCGGATCAAGGATACCAGAGTAGTGTCTAACCTGTGGGGGTGGGGATGGGGATTGGACACGTTTGAGTATATCTTAAAGATAGATAAAGAACTTCTGGGGAAGTATGACATTGACCTGTTGTACCTTTATAGCCAGATCTCACCTTATATAAGCGGAAGGGTGATAAAGCTGCCCATAAAGATCAGCGGAAAAGAGATGGAAATTTCCATGAAATTTCCTGAGGCAGACGAGACTGACCTGAAGAAGCTTCAGGATACACTCATTCGGACTCGATCAGGAGAATTTCTGAGGTTAAAGGACGTCTCCACTTTGGAGGAGAGGCCTGTGGCCGGTTCCATAGACAGGGAGAATCAGCAGTTCAAGCAAACCCTTATGTGGGAGTTTAGAGGGCCGGCAAAAGCCGGGCAGAGGTTTAAAGAAGCTATTTTTGCAAAGCTTGACCTGCCGCCGGGCTTCTCTGCCAGTTTAGAAGAAGAGTGGCGGATAACAGAAGAAGAGGAGAAACAGATCATTTTTGCCATCATCTTTTCCCTCATCATCATCTACATGATCCTGGCATCTCTGTATGAGTCCTTTATTCATCCTTTTTTCATACTTATGGCTGTGCCTCTAGCGCTGATCGGAGTGTTCGTTGCTTTTGTCGTCGCTGACTATACCTTTGATTCTGCAGCCTATATCGGTGTCATCCTGCTCGGGGGAATAGTGGTGAATAATTCAATCCTGCTGGTTGACCATATCAATTTACGGCGAAAGGAAGGCCTCTCCCTTCTCGATGCTGTTCTGAAAGGCGCGAGAGAAAGAGTCAGGCCGATTTTCCTGACCACGAGCACGACTGTCCTGGGGATGCTGCCTATGGTTCTCCTCCAGGTCGAAGAAGGAAGACGGCATATCTGGTCATCGTTAGCTCTCTCCGCAGTCGGGGGACTCATCAGCTCCACGATTTTTATTCTGGTGGCCATTCCCATTTTTTATCTGTATGGGGATAGAATCCGAACCTGGACAATAGAAAAAGCCATGGAGCTGAAAAAAGCCTGGAAAAACCTCTAAAACAAAATGGGGACGCTCCCCAAGGTACCACCTTAGATTAATTTCATCTGATTATTAGAAAAAGGGGCCTGTTGTTTTGATTTGTATTTTCATTTCTGGTATAAAATAAATCCTTCAGAGGCAAAAAATGGCGGTCTTGTCAATTCCTGAGATCAAGAGGAAGATTCACGCTTTTCCAAAAAAGAACCTGATACCTTTGCCCACCCCATTGCAGAGATTAGACAATCTTTCCCAGGCTCTCGGAGGACCGGACATTTATATCAAGCGAGATGACTTGACTGGACTGGCTTTCGGCGGAAACAAATCGCGCAAGTTAGAGTTCATCATCCAGGATGCCTTGGATAAGAATGCGGATGTGATTATCACTTGGGCAGCGGTGCAGTCCAACTGGTGTCTCCAGACTGCTGCAGTGGCCAGGAAATTCGGGATTAAGCCCATTCTTCTCCTGTTCAAAACATATGAGCTTCCAGAGGAATATGATGGAAACCTGCTGTTGGATTTTATCCTTGATGCTGACGTCAGAATAAGAGAGGCTGAAGCAGGGAAGGTGTTGAGGCTCGAAGATGTGGAGGGAATAATCGAAGAAGTTGAGAACGAAGAAAAAGAAAAAGGAAACACATCCTATGTGGCACCGATAGGGGGTTCGATGGTCGGCGGCTCGATGGAGAAACCTTTAGGAGCAATCAGTTATGTCAATGCCTTCACAGAAACCCTGGAACAGGCTGAGGAACAGAATCTGAGTATCAATACAGTCCTTCATGCAACAGGATCGTGTAGTACACAGGCCGGTCTGGTTGTCGGTGCAAAAGCATTAAAAAAAGACGTGCAAATTCTGGGGATTTCAGTTTCGGAGGACAAAGAATCAGTCGGAAAGGAAGTGTTGACTATTGCTCAGGACACTGTGCGGGCTTTGGATTTGGAGATTACGGTTAAAAAGGAAGATATTGTTGTGTTTGATGAATACATAAAAGAAGGCTATGGGATTATGAATAAAGATGTGGCCGAAGCTCTGCGATTCATGTCGAGTCAGGAAGGCATTTTCCTTGATCCCGTTTACACAGGGAAAGCCATGACAGCTCTGATAGACCTCGTTAAAAAGGGCTTTTTTAAGAAAGATGACAATGTCATTTTTCTCCATACAGGAGGAACACCAGCTCTCTTTCCGAATAAATTCAAACTAGTTGATTTGTTGAAAAAGTAAGATTTTTCCATCAGCAAGCTGAGTCTAGAAGATTCAGTGCTGGTGACTGCATCCAGATAACGGCTCGAATATTTCATTTCACAGGAAGAGCTGGATGTGTCAATTGATGACTAGGTGAGTGCGATGAAACTAGAGAGACCGACATTCCAGG
>JABAOH010000313.1_pt5 | contig 11887 bp, 7 predicted proteins | sample 7062181 | NCBI WGS metagenome assembly JABAOH01 (sample SAMN14538630, study PRJNA623070) | marine sediment metagenome | biome: marine biome [ENVO:00000428]; feature: marine pelagic biome [ENVO:01000023]; material: deep marine sediment [ENVO:00002113]; isolation source: pool of 5 deep marine... | reverse complement strand
AAAAATTGACAAAGATTATGCTGATCTCAAGAGGATCTTCGAGGAGAGGGAAGGAAATTTTGGTCAAAAAATGGCCAAAACACTTGGGAAGAAAGCGATAATCGTGGTTGGAGATGAAGTATATTATGGGAAAAGGAAAATAAGGGAATTTTGGGAAGAGATGAGGGAGACATACGAAAGCGTTGAATTCAATTTAGAGTGGGCTTTTATTGTTTTTGAAGAACATGTACCAGAAGAAATGGAGGATTACGATCTCATTGCATATGAATATTTTAAGTTTCATCTTTTAGACCTAGGGGAAGGAGAAATACTTAAAAATCAAGATGGAGAAGGTGAAAGGAGTGGCAGACATACTCAAGGTTGTGAGTGGATAGGGCGTTGAGCGAATAAGGTTTTCTTGAGCACAAACAGAGGAAATTTTTTTAAAAAAGTATCGTATCCAGATGATATTTCTTGATAAAGGGAATTCTCTAGAAAGGATTAAGAACTTTATTAAAGCACGACATTCTTAGCTGCATCTTCTTTTGTGGTTTTTTGCTCATTATAAAATTCACCTGTTGTTGAGAAGCATAAACTCAATATGCACTTCTGAGATTTGATCAGAATGCATTTGCATTCATTTTTCTGCATGAATTTAATCTGGAAATTACGTGTAACTTAATTCTAAGCTCAAAAATTTTTCTTTTTTGGGTCTCTGTTTTTTTATCTTTACTGAGTTTCAAGATTAGCCTTTTATCATGAGAATAAATAAAGCTGTAAATTGACTCTTTTTTCATTACTTGCTATCCTTTTGCCACGAAATAAGGGGATAGAAGCCTATGAAGTGCCCAAAATGCCAGCATGAGAATCCCGCAGATACGCGTTTTTGCGGGCAATGCGGTACTCAGATTACGTACTTAGAAGAGATTCCCGATTCTCAGACCAAGACGGCGCAAACACCGCCAAAAGAAATTGACAGGGGAACTGTGTTGGCCTCCAGGTATGAAATCATTGAGCTGCTGGGAAGAGGGGGTATGGGCAATGTCTACCGAGCCGTGGATACTAAAATCAATGAAGAGATCGCCCTCAAATTTTTAAATCCCGCAGTTGCCGATGAAAAGATGATCGAGCGCTTTAAAAACGAACTGAAACTGGCCCGCAAGATATCCCACAAGAATATATGCCGGATGTATGATCTCGGGGATGTGGACGGATCCCCGTATATCACCATGGAATATGTCACGGGTGAAGATTTGCGAGGCATGATCAAAATGACAGGACAGTTGAGCGTTGGAAGAGCCATTTCCATAGCCAAGCAAGTATGCGAGGGATTGGCTGAAGCGCATCGTTTAGGAGTCGTGCACAGGGATTTAAAACCGCGGAACGTCATGATCGATAAGGAAGGGAACGCCCGGATCATGGATTTTGGGATAGCCCGGTCAATAAAAGTGAAAGGAATCACTAAGGCCGGTTCGTTAGTCGGAACGCCCGAATACATGTCCCCAGAACAGGTGAAAGGGCAGAAGGTTGATCAGCGGTCGGATATCTATTCGCTGGGAATCATCCTTTTTGAAATGATGACCGGTCAGGTGCCTTTCGAGGGGGATACGTCTCTGAGCATTGCTTTGAAACATGAAAAAGAGATCCCCCCTGATCCTCGAGAGTTCAACACTCAGGTCTCTAAAGACATCAGCCGTGTGATATTGAAATGTCTGGAGAAGGATAAAGAAAGAAGATATCAGGGAGCCGGGGAGTTGTTTTCTGATTTGAGCAAGATTGAGGAGGAAATTCCGACAAAAGATAAGGTTCTTTCCAGGCGGAAAAAAACGCAAGTTCTGAAAAGAAGAATCCGGTCCGTGTTGCCGGCAGTGATTTTCGTATGTGTTGTCTTGACCTTGGGTTATGTGTTCTTTGTTCAAATCCCGAAAATGAGCGGCTTGAGATGGAAGAATTCTGTGGCTGTGATGACTTTTGAAGATTTGAGCCCGAATAAAGACCAAGAGGCCTTTTGTGAAGAGATGACCATCGCGGTCATCACGAAACTTTCCAGCATTGAGGGATTAAAAGTCAGCCCTGAGAGCTCGATCAGGCGTTACAGACAGACAGAAAAAGACAGTCGCACCATCGGGCAGGAATTGGGTGTTCGGACAATTTTAGAACCTTATCTCAAAAAAGATGCGGAGAGAATCCAGATCACAGCCCATCTGGTGGACGCCGATGAAAATTTTGTCATCAAATCCATCGAGTATGATGAGGAGTTTGAAAAGATCTATGAAGTCCAAGACAGGTTATCCAAAGATATCGCTGAGGCGTTAGATATGCATCTGACTGATGAGCAGTTAGAAGCGGTAAAAATACGAGAAACACAAAGCACCAGGGCTTATGAATACTACGTGAAGGGAAGGCATTTTGAAAATAGATACAGTGAGTTTCACAACATGAAAGATTTTGAAGCAGCTGTGGATAACTTTGAGAAGGCCTTAGCCATCGATGAGAATTATGCTTTGGCCTATTGGGGTCTGGGGAATGTCCATGAGGCCCGTTTCGTCAGTGAAAATAATCCCGAAGACCTGGATAAGATGGAAGAGCTCTTTTTGAAATCTTACCAGATGGAGCCGGATTTAGCTGAAGCCCACGTGGGATTGGGATGGGCGTACTTTCATAAGGAGAATCCAGACAAGGCGTTTGAATATTTTAAAAAAGCTTATGAAAAAGACCCGGATAATCCGGAAATAAACCTCCATGTGGGTTCCTTTCTGAGGGATATGCATTTGAATCAAAGGGCGATTGAATTTTATTTAAAAGCCATAGAATTTGATCCCGCTTCAGTCGATTACCGCGAGCTGTGTTCAAGATGTTATCTGAAAATGGGAGAATTTGAAAAAGCGGCTGAGATTATGAAAGAAGCGTTGGATTTTGAACCAGATGACATGAGGATGCGCTTGTTTTATGCAAGACTGCTGATCATGATGCAGGAGTTCGATGAAGCGGAGGAAATTGTCGATCATGCGGAAAGTCTCGAACCCAAAAACATCGATATTCCTTATACGCGGGCTTGGTTGTTCGCCGTTCGAGGAGAAAAGGGGAAATCCTTGGAGATTATAAACCGGATAGAGCAGCGTATTTTTTACACAAGCCTCCTGTCAAACGTCTACGCCATACTGGATATGAAAGATGAGGCCATTCGAAACATTGAAGAGGCGATTGCACAGGGAATGGAAAAGACAAAGTCCTATCTTTACCATTACCGTTATCTCAAGCAAAATCCTTTTTATGACAGCCTGCGTGATGATCCTCGTTTCCAGAGGATAGTCAAGAAACAGGAAGCGTGGCACAGAGAAAATTTAAAGAAATTTGGCAGCCTATAGATAGTTTTCTCAAGAGGCCCTGACAACCTTCTTGCCCGAATAGTGCGGCTTTTTCCCGGATCACTCCAGAACGTGGATGTTCTTCTTGGCGCAGATATCCTTGAGGATTTTTGGCCAGACGGTGACGCTAACTTCTCCGAGGTGCGCTTTCCTGAGTAGAAGCATGTAGGTGCGGGCCTGTCCGATGCCGCCTCCAATACTCAGGGGGATCTCATCGTTCAGGATCGCTTGGTGGTACGGCAGCTCCAGGAAATCCAGCTGTCCGCTCATTTCGAGCTGCTTCTTGAGTGTTTCTTTATTGACACGGATACCCATCGAAGTCAGCTCGTGACGGCGTCTTGTCACGGGATTCCAGACGAGAATGTCGCCGTTCAGGCCGTGCATCGGGCGTCCATCCTTAGACTTCGTTTCTGTGATCCAGTCATCATAATCTGTGGCTCTCAGAATATCCAGAAAAAAACTTCTTCATTCATCACTCGAAAAATATCTGTGAACATGGTACATTTTGACTCTTTCAAAGTGATGTGTTTCTGTTAAAATAGTAAACTGCCCAAAAATGAAACAAGATTTCAGTCCTAGTGATAATTATCATAAGACCATGAGTGCGGTCGGATACGTGCCTCTCCACAAAGCCACTCAAGCAGATTATGACAGAGTGGGTTTCAAGGCTGGATTAGAGGTACACCAACAGCTGAAGACCGAGAAAAAACTTTTCTGCAATTGCCCGGCAAGAATCTATAACACATATGACGACTATGATGCTGAAATAATAAGACACATGAGGCCCACACTCAGCGAGCTCGGAGAATATGATGGCACAGCTTTGATGGAATTCAAGACAAAAAAAACCATAATTTACAGGATTAAGAATGAAACCGCATGCACTTATGATATCGATGACACTCCTCCATTCCCCATAAACAGGCAGGCTCTTGATATTGCCTTGGAGATCGCACTTTTATGCAAATTGAACATAGTGGGAGAAGTTCACATCACTCGGAAGCAGTATTTAGATGGGAGCATTCCGACAGGATTCCAGAGAACAGCCATTCTTGGGGTAGAGGGAGAGATCCGATTGAGGGATAAGAGAGTCCGTTTGATTCAGTTGAGCATCGAAGAAGATTCCTGTCGGGAAGTCTCGGATGTCGGGCATGTCAGGACTTATCAAACTGACAGGCTTGGGATTCCCCTCATTGAAACGGTGACTTACCCTGACTTTGCAAACCCAGCAGATGTGAAGGAGGGGGCCGAGTATATCCGTTTTCTGAACAGGAGCACAGGAAAAGTCCGGAAAGGAATCGGCGCAGGAAGAGAAGACGTTAATGTCAGTTGCAGGGGAGGCACGCGCGTAGAAATCAAAGGTGTTTCCCATAATAAGTGGATCCCCGAGATCACCCACAATGAGGTTTTCCGTCAGTGGTCATTATTGAGGATAAGAGAAATCCTGGACAAAAAAGTGAAAGATACAAATAGTTGGAAAATCCATTATAAATTTCTGAATCCGGAAGACCTCGACTTTAAATATGAGCCTTTAAACTTCGCAAAGGAAAATAACTATAAGATTGTCGCCGTGAATCTTCCAGAATTCAAGGGTATCCTCTCCCATTTTACTCAACCGGGAAAGATGTTTGTCAATGAATTGAGCGACAGGTTAAAAGTCATCGCCTGTATAGAAAAGCCCAATCTTATCCATTCTGAGCTGATCGAAGAAATCCTTCTTGATGATCACATCCATAAAATAATAGATATGGTGAAGTCAAAACCGAATGATGCGCAGCTCATCATCTGGGGACAAGCTGAAGATATTCCCACTGCCCTGGAAACGATTGAAGAAAGATGCAAGATGGCCTTCGAAAGAGTGCCCAATGAGAGCCGAAAATCACTGGAGGATGGAACTACGATCTTCGAAAGAGTTTTGCCTGGTCCTGACCGTATGTATCCTGATACGGATTCAGAACCCATCCCTTTGAAGGATGATCATATTGACCAGTTGAAAAAAAATCTCCCTGTGGAAATCTATGAACGCTATGAGCAACTTCGCAGATGGGAGATCCCGGAGGACACCTATAACTATATTCTGAGGAATAATCTTGTTCCTGTGATCGAGAAACTTATTAAAGAACTGGGAGTCGATCCAAAATTCGCAGGTACTCTGTTCGGGCACGATTTAAAACATGTCGAAGGTACACACGCCCGTTCTTCTGATTTCAATTATGAAAAGATCTATAAATTGATTGAATTTCTTAAACAGCGAAAAATAAATTTTGCCCTTGCCAAAATTATGATTCCCTTTGTTGTCCGGAATTCCGAGAATGACTTTGCATCGATATTAACCGCTGTTAATTTCAGACAAATCCCGAAGGAAGAAATAATAAATGAAATCCCTGTTCTCAAGAGAAAATTTAAGAAGATTAATAAGTCACGAAATAAAGATGCTGGAATCCACTGGGTTATGGGAGAGCTAAGAAAATCAGCCCTGGGAAATATTTCCCTGGCTGAACTGAGAAGATTTGTGGAAAATATAGATGGGGTATAAATTCTAAGAACGAAATTATGAATGAAGATGTTTTTCATGGATATAAAGGCCAAGCTCTTTCAGTTTTGCAAAAATTCAAAGTGAGGGTTTGGAGTCAAGTCGAGATTGATACCACACGGGGACTGTTCAAGGGGACAATCCTGCCACGCGCGGAAAACGACGATGACAGACACATCGTCCTCAAAATAAGCTCAGGCTATAATATCGGAATCAATGTGGATACGGTTACTTCCATAAAAGAATTTGGTTATAAAGAAGCTCAATATAAAATTAAAGAAAGAGAATTTCCTTATTCTGATGATAAACCTAACGTGAAGCTTTTAGGCACAGGAGGCACGATAGCTTCTCGTTTAGATTACAGGACAGGAGCGGTTATTCCTGCTTTCTCACCAGGGGAGCTGTACGGAGCTGTCCCTGAGCTTGCTGATATTTGCAACATTACAACGGAAAAGCTGTTCGCTGTATTCAGTGAAAATATGGGACCTGAGGAATATAAAATCCTCGCAGTGGCTATCGAAAAAGAGATTGAAAAAGGAATAGATGGAATCATCATAGGCCATGGAACAGACACGCTCCACCATACAGCAGCTGCACTCACATACATGATCCAGAATCCTCCTGTACCGATCATCCTTGTGGGCTCCCAACGTTCCTCTGATAGGCCCAGTTCAGACGCGGCCTTCAATTTAATGCATGCCGCTTATGCAGCTGGTCATTCGGACATTGCGGAAGTACTTGTCTGTATGTTTGGGCCGACTTCGGATGAATACGGATTTCTCCATAGAGGAACAAGAGTAAGGAAAATGCACTCTTCATACCGATCCACTTTTCGGACCGTTGGTGATATTCCTGTGGCCAGAGTTACAAAAGACAATATCGTGCATATGAAAGATTCCTACAATCACAGAAGAAAAGATAGGAAGGTCAAAATAGCGCCTTATTTTGAGGAAAAAGTATCTATTGTTTTCTACTACCCCAACATGAAACCAGATATCATTGATTCACTGGTTGATAAAGGATACAAAGGAATTGTCATCGCAGGCACTGGACTCGGGCATGTCAATAAACCGCTTTATCCTGCGATTGAAAGAGCTGCTGCAAATAAAGTAGCCATCTATATGACAGTCCAGACATTGTGGGGATATGTCCATATGCATGTTTATGAAACAGGCAGGGACCTTCTGGCAAAAGGGATCATACCAGCGGAAAACATGTTGCCTGAAGTGGCTTATATAAAATTGGGTTGGGCTTTGGGTCAGACAAATGACCTTGAGAAGGTTAAAAAAATTATGTTGACTTCCATTCAAGACGATATCACAGAGCGTGAACCGTATAATGGCTATCTCATTTATCAAGGCGGTGTGCCAGAGGTAGAAGAATTCATAAAGAAATTCCGAAAATAGAAATGCCTGATTTACCGATGGAGGTTCTTGAATAGCGAGAATTATCAAAAGCTCGGACTTTTAAACCTGAAGACATTGACTGAAACGGGCACGAATGAAGACTGGTGTGTTGACCGCTACGATATCGAGCTCTGAACCCAAATTCGTTCTCAAAGAGTCTGTGCTCTTATGAGTTTCTTATTATAATTATGAATACCGAAGACATCTTATATTGACAATAAAGCTTTTTCTTGCAAGATTCGCTCAGCGTGGGGAAGAGGAGAAAAAATAAGCAAATGTTTGATGCTGAGGTCTGAGCCTGATTTTTTTTAAAAGGTATTTGACAAAGCCCTATTTTTTTTATACAAATGAAAAACAATTTCTTTTAAATTAAGTTTATTGCGAGTGGAAGAGAGATTGTGTTATAATGACTCCACTCCCAGGGCTTCTGATAAAATGGATTCGCGTATTTACCTCACTTTAAAAGAAAGTTACATATACAACTTATCCTGTGGTTTATTTTAACAAAGGAGGGAATTATGAAAGGAGCGAGAATTCTCATGAAAAATTCAATGGTTCTTGGTCTTTCCGTGACTCTGATTTTAGGTTCATTATTTTTGGTCTCATGCGGAGGCGGTGAAGAAGGAGAAGCGGCAGGACAGGAGGGTGAAACAACCGAACAGGCGAGAATTGATGAGTTGCAGAGGGAGTTAAACGCAAAGAATGACCTGATCAAGCAGCTGCAAAGAGAGAATGCAGACCTTCAGGGCAAAGTTCCTGAAGCTTTGAAGGTTCAGGCAGGGGATAATCACTATGATATCGCTTACGCTTTCCTGACTGAAGAAAAAGGAATACCGGGAGATGAAGCAAAGAAAATACTGAAAGATGCCTATCTTTATGACTCTCTTCTCGCGGGCTTCAAGGTCGGGAATATCAGTGATGAAGGAGAGTATTCCGCGTTTCTCTCCCAGGGAGACGCAATGGCTTCTCCAGGAAAGATGAAAAGAGTTGAGGATACCAAAGAAGAAGCCTCAAAGGTCGTATTGAGAAATCAGATCACCCTGACTGAAATCGAAACCATGCAGCAGGATGCCGCATTCAAAGATAAGATGATGATGGCGAAGAAAGAAATGGAAGCACTCCACAAGAAAAATGCCGTTCTCGAGGAGAATCTCAGCCGGTACAAAGAGAAAGCCGAAGAATTGAATTCCTGGATATACTCTGTTTTCTATCTTGCGGGAACCAGGACGAGTCTGAAGGCTTCCGGAAAAGATTCACTCGGTTCGGTTGGGTATACAGATTTTGACAACAGGGTAGACCTTCGCCAGGAGACTTCCATAGAGTTGAGAGCAGCTGATTTCACTCTTGATATGATCAAGAAGGTGGATATCGTGCCGAAGACCCTGACAGAAAACGTAGATTACAGGGTCGTGATCGCGAGTGATGGACAGTTCGCGACGATTCATCTGCTGAACATGGATAAATTCCGTCTGGCACGGATCATAATTGTCGTAAGCTGAACGATATACTCAAATACAGCTCGGACTGAAGGACCTCTTCGTAGATTTCCACAAAGAAATATCTGCAAATTCGGTCCACTTTAACAGAGGGAAATACCGGATTTAAGGATTTCCTCCCTGATCATTCTGAACATGAATCCCAAAGCGATTTGGTGATTTTGATTACCTGACTGCACTCCAGATTGAGGCCTACTCGCTAGTAAAGGTGATAGAATATCACCCCATGAATCACCTTATAAGGCTATTTACATTTCGATACGTCATCCCTATCCTGTGCTTACCTGAAAAAAGAGGTGCGTCTTAATCCTGGGCTCTGCCAAAGGAAACTTGATTCATGAAATGCACTAAGTGTGGCTTAAACAACCCCACAACAAGCCATTTTTGCAGTAAATGCGGGACTAAATTGATTCCTAAAGTTACGGCTAAGAAGAAAGCGACAAAAAAGAAAGGGGCAAAAAAGAAGTCCTCTAAAAAAAGACCTTATGTTTCTCAGACCAAAACCATAAAAGCCACCAGCGCGTCCACTAAAGAGCTGACCACGGGAAGCACTTTCGCGGGACGATACCAGGTGATAGAGGAGCTCGGAAAAGGCGGAATGGGCAATATCTACAAAGTCCTCGATAAGAAGATCAACGAGAAGATCGCCTTGAAGCTCATCAACCTGGAAACGGCGTCGGATCCCGGCACGCTTGAAAGATTCAGCAACGAGCTGAAACTCGCTCGAAAAGTCGCCCACAGGAATATTTGCCGGATGTATGACCTCAGCGAGGAGCATGGGACTCATTACATCACCATGGAATTTGTGCCTGGTGAGGATCTTAAGAATTCGATAATCCGAATGGGCCCCTTGAATCCGGGGAAAGCCATATCCATAGCGAAGCAGTTGTGCAAGGGATTGACTGAGGCGCACAAGTCGGGAGTGATCCATCGTGATCTAAAGCCCCAGAACATTATGATAGACAGTAATGGAAATGCTCGCATCATGGATTTTGGGATTGCCCGTACAGTCAAAGGAGAAGGCCTGACAGCGGACGGAGTGGTCATCGGGACGCCAGAATACATGTCTCCTGAACAAGTGGAGGGGAAAGAGGTAGACCAGCGGACCGATATTTACGCGCTGGGAACAATCCTGTACGAGATGCTGACCGGGAGAGTTCCTTTCAAAGGAAAATCTCCAATAAGCATTGTCTTCAAGCATAAGACAGAAAAACCTAAAGACCCGAGGGAATTCAACGACCAGATACCTGAAAAGCTTGCCCTTCTGGTTTTGAAATGCATGGAAAAAGACAAAGAAAAAAGATTCCAAAGCGCTGTTGAGCTTTATGAAGAGCTGGAACAGATAGAAGAAAACCTCCCGACCACAGAACAGTTTGTACCAAAGAAAAAGACGACAACGACCAAGCAGATCACTTTGACATTCACTTGGAGGAGGTTTTTGATTCCGGCTGTTCTCCTGTTGGCCACACTTGTCATTCTTCTGGTGCCATTGGGCAAAAAAGGGCTGGATGTAGATCCGAATAAATTCGCTGTGGCCATTTTTGAAAATCAGACCGGTGATGAATCTCTTGATTTGTACGGACCCGTGGCTGCTGATTGGATCACCCAGAGCCTTTCACAGATTGAAGAGGGAGAGGCAGTCTCTGTCAGTGAAACGATAGAATCTTTACGGACGAGCGGAGTTGAAACAGGAGAGAGCCTGAAGATGTCTCACCTTCGCGATTTGGCGGCAAAAACAAAAGCCGGGACGGTCATTTCTGGCTCCTACACGATATCAGGAGGAATACTCCGGTTCGATGCGGGTATCATAGATGCGGGTCAAGGAAAATCCATCCATCAACTCGAGCCTGTCGGCGGCCCGGCGGACCTGCCGATGGAGGTCATCGAAACACTTCGCCAGAGAATTATGGGAACTCTTGCCATTTACTTCAATCAGATACCCAGCCGAACCCGCCGGATCTTGGAGCCACCTCTATTTGATGCCTATCAGGAATATTTGAGCGGGATGGAGGTTTTTGATCAAGATTTTTCGCAGGCATTGACCCATTTAGAAAACGCAGTCAAATTGGATGCGGAATTTCCGGCTCCGTGCATCCGCATGGCGATTATCTACAGCTATAAGAAGGAATTTCCCAAAGCGGAATCTGCGATCTCCCTGGCTGAACAAGGACGGGAACGATTAGATATGTTTGAGCGGCATCTGCTGGATGCATTCAAAGCGGAACTTCAGGAGAACTATGCTGAGGGATTGAAATTCTTCCGCCAGGCAGAAACACTGGCTCCTGAAGATTATGTGCTCAATTGTCTTATTGGTTTTGAGGCCATCCGGCTCAACCGCCCTCAGGAAACTGTCGATACGTTTGCGAAAATTATGGTTCCTGAATTTGTGAACAGTTCTGAAGTCGGGGCATGGCGATTTGAAGTGCTTGCTGAGGCGCACCACATGTTGGGAGAGTATCTGAAGGAACTGGAAGAGGTCGACACGGCTCAAGGGTACTTTCCGGACAATGTCACTTTTCGTGTAACCAGAGTTCGCGCTCTTGCCGCACTGGGAAGAATACAGGAGGTCTTAGGCGTGATTGAGGAAAGCATGGCTTTGACTCAGAAATCCGATGCTCCAGGACGCATCATGCTCGAGGCCGCCCAAGAACTGCGTGCGCATGGTTATTTGAATGAATCCACAGAGATAGCGAATCGTGCTGTTGCCTGGTATCAAGGCCGAATGCAGGAGGGCACGCCCACCGAGGATCAACGCTCCAATCTTGCACGTGCGTTCTATGTGGCCGAAAAATGGGAAAACGCCCGAACACTCTTCAAGGAATTGAGTGAGGAATTTCCCGATAACATCCAATACAAAGGATTTTTAGGGCGGCTGGCCGCTCGCGAGGGAAACGCAAAAGACGCTATCAAGATTTCAGATGGATTAGCTGGCCTTGACCAGCCTTACCTCTATGGAGTTCACACTTATTCCCGCGCGTGCATCGCCACTCTCCTCGGAGAGGATGTGAAGGCCGTCGAACTTCTTCGGGAAGCGTTCACCCAGGGCAGGCCTTTTGGGGCTTATCTGCATCGAGACATGGATTTGGAATCTCTCCGCAAATATCC
>JABAOH010020319.1_pt1 | contig 11889 bp, 10 predicted proteins | sample 7062181 | NCBI WGS metagenome assembly JABAOH01 (sample SAMN14538630, study PRJNA623070) | marine sediment metagenome | biome: marine biome [ENVO:00000428]; feature: marine pelagic biome [ENVO:01000023]; material: deep marine sediment [ENVO:00002113]; isolation source: pool of 5 deep marine... | reverse complement strand
AGGCGACCCTCGAGAAACTCGAGGCCCTGTTGGCGATTGAGCGGAATGAGAATGAAAGGCGGACCGCCATCTATCGGATCGCAGAACAGAGATTGGCGTTGGCCCAGTCCGATTATGAGCGCAACCGTGAGCTTTTCAAGAAGGAGATCATTGCCAAGAAGACGCTGGAAAACGCCGAAAACGAGATGGGGCTCCGACGATCGGAGTTTGAAAAAGCCCGAAGTGAACTCGAAAGCCGCCAGGCCCGAATCCAAAGCATCAAGGCGGACCTGATGGCCGCAAGGGTGGAGGTTGATCGACTCCAAGAGGATTTGGCTGATACGGTTGTTCGTGCTCCCTTCGATGGCGTTATCGGGGACCGTTTTGTGGAAATGGGAGACCAGGTCGCCCCCGGCCAGAAGCTCTTTACGGTGCTCGAAATCTCCTCGGTCAAGGTTGTGGCCCGCTTCCCATCTGAGTTCATCGGCCGCATTGAGGCCGGGATTCCCGTGGAGGTGACAACCAGGGCGTATCCCGCAACCGTTTTCATGGGTTCCGTTATCCATGTGTACCCCGAAGCGGACCCAAAGACCCGCACATTTGCCGTTGAGGTCAGTGTTAATAACCAACTGAAGCCCATGATTTTGCCGGGTATGTTTGCACGAGTGCGCTTCCCCGTCATGACCCTGGATCAGGCCCTGGTGATCCCCCGCGATGCGCTCATGGAAGACGACCGGGGAACCTATCTCTACACCGTGGATCACTCGACCAAGACGGCCCGCAGGAGAAATCTCGTTATCAGGGATCTCGGTGCGGAAGATGCCGTGGTGAAAGAAGGCCTCCGTGCGGGTGAGACCATTGTGGTCCGCGGCCAAGAAAGGCTTCATGACGGGGCGCCCGTCGAGTGGTTCGGTCACTCTTCAAGCTCTGCAACTGGGGATTCCTCAAGCCCCAAAGAATAAAACGAGGGGCTGGAAGCACGTAATGGAAAACGTCCGTGCCTAGGGCCTTGCACCTGTTGTATGTCCCAGTAGGTAATGATCTCCATGGTACGCTACTTTGTCCGCAATTCAGTCTTCGTCAACCTGCTCATGATGGTGATCCTCGTTTCAGGAATCCTCATCTACCTTTCGATCACCCGGGAGATTTTTCCGGAGTTCTCCCTCGATTCCATCGCAATCCGCACAGAGTACCCAGGGGCGTCTCCGCAGGAGGTAGAGAAGCTCATAACCATCAAGATTGAGGACGAGATTGTTGATATCGATGGCGTGGATAATATCTTTTCCGAATCTCAGGAAGGGCTCTCTCTCATTACGGTGGAACTCTCCGAGTATACGGATTTGAATAGGGCTCTCAACGACATCTCCTCGGCCATCGACGCTATCGAGGATCTGCCCAAGGACGCGGATGACCCGGTAGTCAGTGAAATAAAAAACGCCTTTCCCATAATCACGGTCTCCCTGTACGGCGATTTACCTGAGCTGACCATGAAGGAGATTGCTGAAGACGTCCAGGATAACCTCCGTGAGATTCCTGGGGTAGGTTCGGTTTATCTCTCCGGGGCAAGGGACCGTGAGATCTGGGTCGAGGTGGATCCCAGGCGTCTGGAGCAATACCAACTGAGTATCGAGGACATCAAGAGAGCCCTGGAGGCCCAAAATCTCAACCTTCCAGGAGGAACCATCAAAACCGACCGGGGGGAGTTCCTCCTAAGGACGGTGGGCGAGATCTTGGAAGCCAGAGAGCTGGAAGGGGTCATTCTCCGGTCCGATCCTCAGGGAAATGTTCTTGCTTTATCACAGTTGGCCCGGGTGCGAGACCACTTCGAAGATCCCGTGACACTTGGTCGTTTCAATGGACAGCCCGCCATGAATCTTGCCGTCAGCAAGGAAAAACGAGGCGATGCGATTGCCGTTTCCAGGGCCGTCCAGCAATTAGTCCGTCAATATGAAAGGCGCCTTCCACCCGGTGTTCAGCTGGGTGTTTTTAACGACTTTTCCGTGTATATCACCAATCGGCTCAATACCCTCAAACGAAACGGTCTGGCCGGTTTTGTCCTGGTCTTGACGATCCTCTGCATCTTTTTCAATTTCCGTTTTGCCGGGATGACCGCCCTGGGGATACCGGTCTCTTTTGCCGGTGCCCTGCTCTTGATGCAAGCCTTTGGAATTTCCCTCAATATGATGTCAATGTTCAGCCTCATCCTCGTTTTGGGGATCATTGTGGATGATGCCATTGTGGTCTCTGAAAACACATATCGCTATCTGGAACAGGGCCTTTCTCCTCAAGAAGCTGCCGTTATAGGTACCCAACAGGTTTTGGCGCCGGTGGTGGCAACCGTGCTCACTACCATAGCGGCATTTCTTCCCATGCTTCTGGTCGCGGGAACCATGGGCAAATTCATGTCCGTCATTCCCAAGGTGGTCACTTTCGCCCTGCTGGCCTCCCTCATGGAGGCCTTGGTAATCCTTCCCTCCCATTTGGCAGAATGGTCCTCCAAGAAGCATCGAAAAGGAGGAACCCACCGATCCGAGCGATGGTTCAACGCACTTCGTGGGCATTATGGGCGCTTCCTTGCGTTTTCCCTGCGATGGAAGTATGTGAGTTTGGCCGCCAGTCTGGGAATCACGACCATCGTGGTGACCTTCGCGCTGACGCGAATCCCCATCACCCTCTTTCATGAATTCGAGTCTACCCAATTCTTCATCAACGTGGAAACCCCTGTTACTTCTAAGATCGAGGATACCCGCGATGTCATCGCCCGGATCGAAAAAATCCTGATGGAGACGCTCCATCCTACAGAACTCAAATCCGTCGCGTCCAACGTGGGGTTGATCTTTCTGGACATCAATCGGATCGTCCGGGGATCCAACGGGGGGCAGATCATCGTCGAGTTGACGGAGGCCGACAAGAGGAATCGCTCCAGCGAGCAAATCATCAACGAGCTACGCAAGCGTACTGAGGGGATTACTGGGGCGACCAAAATTCAATACTTCAAGCCCCAGGCTGGCCCAGGTGGCGCTGCCATCGAGATCCGTGTGGTGGGGGATGAGTTCCTCGTCTTACAGGAGATTGCTGAGACAGTGAAAGGGTATTTGGGCACCTTTACCGCCACCAAAGATATCCGCGACGACTTTCTTCCCGGAAAAAAGGAACTGCGCATCGTAGCCCGACCCGAAGCAAAGAGCTTGGGGTTGGACGTGGCCTCCATTGCCAGGCAGGTTCGAAGCGGTTTCTATGGGGTTGAATCTTCTAAGATCTTGAGATCCGATGAAGACATCCCTATTGTTGTGAAGTACCCTGAGGGATTTCGAGACCGTCCCTCCCGCGTAGAAGATCTAATCCTCACCACGCCCAGTGGCGAGAAGGTCTACTTCAGCGAAGTAGCTGAACTGACGGAGTCGCCCGGGAATACCAAGATCATGCGGTCTGACCAGAAACGATCTATCACGGTCTTGGCGGATGTCGACGAAAAGGAAGGGAATACCCTAGAGATCACCAACGAGGTGGGAAACCGTTTTGCGAATCTCCAGGAGTACTATCCGGGTTACAAGCTGGAGTTCAAGGGCCAACGGCAGGAACTCGAACAGTCCATCCAAGATTTGCTGAAGAGTTTCCTGGTTGCTATACTGCTCATCTACCTGATTCTTGGGGCCCTGTTCAAGTCTTACATTCAACCCTTGGTGGTCATGCTGGCCATACCCTTCGCAGCAAATGGGGTCATTCTGGGCCACACCGTCATGGGGCTGTCATTGGGGATCCTTTCCTTAATGGGCATGGTGGCCCTGGCCGGAGTGGTGGTGAATGACTCTCTCCTTCTCGTCAGCTTTGTCAACGAACTAAGACGTGAAGGGACGCCAATTCTCCAAGCTCTCGTGCGTTCCGGTCAGCTGCGCCTGCGCCCTATCCTTCTGACCACCATCACCACGGCGGCCGGCCTGACACCCTTGGGCTTCTTCGCCTCTGGTCAGGCCAAGTTCCTCGCCCCTATGGCCATTTCCATCATCTTCGGATTGACGGTCTCCACGATCCTCACCCTCATCATTATCCCGTGCTCGTACGCCATTGTAGAAGAATTGCGACAGGCCATCAGGAGTTTCTTCGGCCTCCAGAGGAATGCCTTCTTTTAAGGAGCTACCCGACTCCAAGCGAGATACTTAACCGCAAGGTCTGGTTCATCTCGTCTATGTGGTTTATCCGGTTTATTGGGTTCCCGGAGGAAACCGTCCTCCCCGCTCTTCGATGGTTCGTGAGGTGACCCTTGCGGGGGGTTGCAGGCGGGAAAGAGCTAACCGTCCTCGGACGGTTCTATTCGACAAAGCGTCTCCTTCAGGAAAGCCGCAGCCACCAGGGAGATTATAGCCCCAAGCAAATAGATCAGGAACATGTCTTGATATCCGGCCACGGAGTATCCCCCTCCGTTGTGTCCGCTTCCAGTCAGGACAGCCCCAACGACAACTTGAAAGAGCGCTCCCCCAAGAAAGGGAAACAGGTTCACCGTCCCGACCGAGGTCCCGGCAATGGCCACTGGAAAGAGCTCCTTGGAGACCGTGGCAACCACGGGGCCTGTGGCTCCACCGGCAAGAGAAAAGAAAAAAAACAGGAGATAGAGCACGGGAAGGGTTAGTCTGTCCGTGAACGAGTAGAAGAGGCCACAAACGGCTATCAAGAGCAGGCTGCATCCGATTAAGACGGGTTTTCTGCCGATCCGATTAGCAATCCAGCTCAAGAAAGGACTGCCGACTATCAAGGCAATGGCGAACATAGAGAGCACACCTCCTGCCGCCATTTTACTCAACCCGTGCACTTGAATCAGGTACGGCCCACCCCACAGTCCCCCGAGCGCAAACGCTATCCCAATAGAGAAAAAGGTCCAGACTGCTATCGGCCAGAAACGTCCGGAACTGACCACCAGTGTTATCCCTCCCAACAGGCTTCTTTCCCTTTCCGGCACCCCTGAAGGGACAACTCCAATGGAGGGTAAACCCGCTTCTGATGGGCGATTCCGAACAAACGCATAGACGAGAAGGGCCATGATTAAAGTCGTCACTCCAACTCCAACGAGCGTCATTCGCCACCCGATGAGATTGCTGACCCATGCCAATGGGGCGCTGGAGAACAAGGCACCAACGCCTCCCGTGGCCATGAAGATCCCGCCCATGATGACGAACTGCTTGGAGTTGAACCACTCAGCAAGGAGCTTGAAGTTGCAGACGAACACCGTCGACACCCCAAGACCAACTAGCACTCGGCCGAGGATGGCCATGGCTAGATTGGGGGCCATTCCCATGAGAACCGATCCAGAGGCAGCTAGAAGCAAAAAGGCGGAAACCGTCTTGCGGGGGCCCCAGGAGTCTGCCAGAAGTCCAATTGGCAGCTGCATGATCGCATAAGGGTAGAAATAAGCGGATCCGAGAACCCCCATGACGGTTCCGCTCACCATGAAGGCCTCCTGCATGTCCAGGGCAATGACCGCCGGACAGAGCCTGTGGAAGTAAACCAGAACATAACTGAGGAAAATGAGGAGGCAGATGATATATCGGTATCCTTCTGGTTTCCACTTCCTCAACAATGTCATCAAGATTTGCCCCAATGTGGTGAGGGCAGGTGGTTTGGGTTTTTTAGGTCTGAGAACATCTCGCGGATCATTACGTACTGATGTTGGTTTTGTGCCTCCACCCGCAACCGTCTCGGCATGCCGATATTCTAGGTCACCTCGGAACGAGAGTCAACAGAGCCTCCAATACAAAAAAATGAGGGTCCGGTATTGATATTTAATCGATAATTTTATTCTTTCTAATGAATGGCTGAGGGAATGCCGTCCCTTCTCGTAAAAGGACTTGACATTTTCCGATTTATGATTACTTTGGGATGGCAATTTTCACACGAGGGAGAAAAAAGGAGCACGCCATGGGTCTTTTCGCCAAGAGGGTTGGGCTGATCGACACTGAGAATGCTTTCAAAATAGGGCCTTTGATCCGGGGCCTTGAGGAACAGGGGAAAGAGGTCATCAAGTGTAATCTGGGAGAGCCGGATTTTCCCGTCCCCGAATTTATAAAGGAGGAGGTCAAGAGGCAGCTTGACCGGGATAATACCCATTATTGTGATCCCCAGGGCATCCCCTCACTCCGGATCGCCATTGCCAACTACCTTACCGAAACACGGGGGATTCGCGCGACGGCTGATCGGGTTGTGGTGTTTCCCGGTGCTAAACCCGCCATCGGTTTATGCCAACAAACCTATTGCAATCCAGGAGATGAGATCATCTATCCCAGTCCGGGTTTTCCCATTTATGAATCCTTCGTCACCTATGTGGGGGCTCAACCCGTTCCCGTGCATTTGAGCGAGGAGAGGAACTTTAGCCTTTCAGGAATGGATGTTGTCCCCCTCATCACCGATAAGACAAAGATGATCATTCTTAACTTCCCCTCGAATCCCACAGGGGGTGTGGCCTCTCCAGAACAACTTCGAGACTTGGCTGATGTGGTTCGAAGGCGATGTTCTGGAGATATTCGTGTGTTTTCCGATGAAGTGTATGAGCACATCCTATTCGATGACGGCGAGCATCACAGTATCATTTCCTGTCCGGGGATGGAGAAGGTCACTATCCTGCTCAGTGGGGCATCGAAGAGTTTTTCCTGGACCGGGGGGAGAATCGGTTGGGCTCTGTTTCCAACGGTGGAGGAAGCTGAGGTCTTCACGAACCTCAATATCAACTATTTCTCGTGTATCCCTCCCTACAACCAGGAAGGGGCTCGCATCGCTCTTGAGTCACCACTCAGCGGGGATTCCATACGTCACATGGTAACGATTTTCCAGGAGCGGAGGGACCTGATCGTCGATGGATTGAATGCGGTCAAGGGGATTCGCTGCCAAAAGCCGAAAGGGGCGTTCTATGTTTTCCCGAACATCGGGGAAGTCTGCGAGAATCTGGGGATTATGGATGCGTTTCGGAGTCTTCGCCCTGACCTCGGGGGGGAGACGAGTCCTTCGACCCTCTTACAGATGTTCTTGCTGTTCGAATATCAGGTGGCGACCATGGATCGGAAATCCTTTGGTCGGCTTGGAGCCGAGGACTTCCACTACTTGCGGCTCTCCTTTGCCACGGAGACGGAATCTCTGAGAGAAGGCTTGAGGCGCATCTCAGCGGCCTCTGAGGACAGGGAGGGTTTTAGGCGTTTTTTCAACCAGGGAGAACATCTTTCTTGAAAGAGGTACTACTCCTCCAACGGGAAACGGGGCCAATAGGTCCTTCGAGACAAGGAGGGAGTTTATCGGGTCTATCTGGTTTATTTCGTTTATCTCGTTTATTGGGTTAACTGGGTCGCGAGATTCATCCATGGCCGAACCTGAGGAGGAACTCGATGACAGTCGTTAACCCTCATCCAGGAGATCAACAGCCTTCACTCCTTCGGCCTCCCTCTCCTTAAAGGGAGTCACCTTCTTGGCTGCTTCCTCGACTCCTTTGTCCATTTTACAGGTTCCATCGAAAACCCCACCTTCTTCGATAACCAGGGCGCCAGTACTGATATCTCCATTCAGCTTTCCCGTTGAATGAATCTCGATTTTATCGCTCGCATGGACATTGCCGGTCACCTTGCCGTCAACGATGAGAGTACCTACTTTGATCTTCGCATTGACGACTGCCATCTCACCGATGATGAGGACATCCCCGGAGAAAATCTCACCATCGAATCTACCGTCGAGCCTCACCATCCCTTCGAAGCTCATCTTCCCCTCAAATGAGGTATTCCTGCCCAGAAAGGCCTCGAGATCACCAGATTTGATTTCTCCCTTTCCCATCATTCATGGTCTCCTTTCCCCGATTGTTACCCTCTCTTTACTCATTGTTCGAGAGTTCAATCAGCAGCATATCTTTCCCTCTCGTCCCGAAAAATTCTTTTTGGATACCATCGGCGCTGACTATCGGACATCCATTGGTCCATTGTATCTCAACATTATTCTTTTCTTGGTTTTCTTCGATCACATACATTGCGGAACCGGCTATCCCGAGAGGAAAATGTCCTTTGTGGACACGACTGGTCCTCTGGGATTCTCTAGCAAATTTTAGGCCACCATCATTAATATTCAAGGTAACTGGGTATTGCGTCAATTGCTGGATTCTCTTGACTTTATGGAGGGCTCCTTTGCCCCCCGACGCAATCTGTTGGAGGAGAGGGTGAGGCTTTAAAGATCAAAAGGAAGGGGAAGGAAAAAACCCGGCTACCCCTCAACCTTAACCTCTCGCGTTTGAACTCCGATCTCTCGGGTTTGACCTGCTAAGGGATAGGGGGCCTCGTAAGCATTGAGGCGAAGGGACATCGGGGTCTTCTATGAAATAGCTCATTTCCAATAAAATTAACGCGTTACGAAAATATTTCCCATAATATTGAATGCATTCAAGGTTAGTTGGTTTGGGGAGATTCGATTATGACAACTGACTGAAGCCCATGTGACCTTGAGACCCAAACCTGGAAAAAACTCCACCCTTTAAGGTATGAAGTACCAAGCAGGTTAAAAAAACGTTGGAATACCGGGGGGACGGCTCATATCAGACCTGAGGAGTTATACATGGCAAACACCCCAACATTGCACCGGATTGACATGGCCAAGGTGGCACTTCTATCGCTGGGACATCTGATTGTTGATCTCTATCCTCCTTTTCTGGCCGCACTTCTCCCGCTGCTCATCGCAAGGCTCGAATTGTCCCTTACCCTGGCCAGCCTGCTCGCCTCCATCCTCATGTTCTCGGCTTCTTTGAGCCAGCCTCTCTTTGGCATTCTCTCGGATAAAATCGGAGGCAATAACCTCATGTTCTGGGGACCCATCATGGCAGGCGTAGGGATGAGCTTCATCGGTCTTCTTCCCAGCTATGCCACACTAATCCCCTTTTTGGTGTGCGGCGGATTGGGGGCTGCCTGCTTTCATCCCCAAGCCGCTGCATTGGCGAGCCATTTCAGCGGTCCGAGGAAGGGACTGGGGGTTTCTCTCTTCATGGTTGGGGGGAATGTGGGTTACGGCCTTGGACCGATGATTATTCTTGCCATAGTTATCGGCCTGGACCTGAGAAGGAGCTATGTGGCTCTCCTACCAGCGGTCATTTTCGTCCTACTCTTAGTCCGGTATCTGCCAAAAATCGCTCTTCCCTTGCCTACGACCCGGGTGAATGCGGCGCAACACAATCCGCTGCGCCTTAAGGACTTTGTGCCATTCTCCGTTTTATGGCTCGTTGTTTGGCTGAGATCGACAGCCATTCTTAGCTTGGGAACTTTCCTGCCCACCCTTCTGACCATGAGAGGCTTCTCTCTGGTGGCGGGCGGCAGCTCCTTCACGCTTTTTATGATTTGCGGGGCCTTGGGTGGGTTCGCCGGGGGATCGTTCTCGGATCGGCTCGGCCGAAAGAGGATGGTGCTTCTCTCTTTTTTCCTGGTGATTCCGGCATTCTATGGTTTTCTTCATGTGCCGACCCGTTGGAGCTTTATCTGCCTCGCCTTCCTCGGGTTCTCCTTTTTCCTGGGGGAATCGCCATGTATTATCATGGCTCAAGAGACGGTTCCGGGAAGGGGAGGAACCATGTCAGGGTTGATTATGGGGTTTCCATGGGGAATGGCGGGATTGGGCGTGTTTGGGACGGGAGTTCTTGCTGATAATTTCGGCATGGAGCGGGCAATGGGCTTTCTCTTCTATCTCCCGATCACGGCTCTTGTTCTCGCTTTCTTCCTTCCGGGGAGAAATTTTTTTTCCTGGACCTACAAAAAACCCTTGATCTTAGAGAAAAGAACCGGTAATCTTATTCCCGAAAAAAGGAGGCAATCGTCTCTCAAGAAAAAGGAGGAAACGGTATGACAAAGGCAGATCTTGTTGCAAAGATGGCGACCCATGCAGGCATCACCAAGGCGGCAGCGGAGAGGGCTCTCAACTGTGTTACCGATTCGATTCAGGGCTGCATCAAGCGAAGGGAAAGAATTGCCCTGCCGGGTCTGGGGAGTTTTAGCACCTCGACGCGCAAGGCCAGGACAGGTCGGAATCCCCGAACCGGGCAGACCATCAATATTCCGGCTAAGACTGTTCCTAAGTTCTCACCGGCGAAGGAACTCAAGGACGCCGCTCGCTAGACCGGGCCGGATAAGAAGGGGAACCCTTGAGATCTCTCTTTTCCAGGTTGAGTCAAGTATTTGCGGCAGGCTGTTTTGGGGGGCTCGTGAACAGCCTGGTGGCAGTATTGTGCGGCGATTACGGCCTGACCGCCCGGTTTGGTGTGAGACTTGCCCCTCACCTCTCCCTTCCATGGCTCTATCCACGTATCATTTGGGGGGGGATCTGGGGGGTTCTCTTTCTTCTTCCACTGTCGGCGAGATCGACGTTGAAAACGGGACTCATTCTGAGTCTGGGGCCTTCGCTTGCTCAGCTCTTCGTTGTATTCCCGTATAAGGCAGGCAAGGGTATGATGGGATTGGGTCTGGGAACCATGACCCCCCTGTTTGTATTATTTTTCAATGCCTTCTGGGGAGTCGCCGCAGCCTACTGGATGAAACTGGCCAGGGGTTGATGCCTGCCGTCGGGCTATCTAGACAATAGGGGTGAAGCGGAGCACTGCGAAGTTGCTCCGAACGTACATTCTTGACGAAAGATCCCTTCAGATTTCAATTCGCCCACCAGAAAGGTAGCTTCTTAATCTTACCCATCGACTCGTCTCTACTCACAATTCAGATTATATCATCCAGGTAGATCTCCTTCTTTTTGCTGATCTTTTGCAGTTTCTCTATGGCCTCCGTTTCGATTTGACGAATCCTTTCCGGGGGCAAGCCAAAGCGTTTCCCTATCGATTCCAATGTGAGAGGATCCTCCCCCTCCAAGCCAAAACGAAGGGTAATCACCGTTCTCTCCATATCCGGCAGTAATTCCAACCATGAATTCACCTGCTCCAGCTTCTCATCTTCTCCTCTTCCGTCGAAAATATTTTTTACCCACTTTCCTCCCTTCATCATTGCACGACTGAGTGCTCTCCGAAGGAATAGAGCCGGGGCACCAACGACCCGTCTTTGGAGGGGTCTCCGAGAAAGACCCTTTAGATAATCAGACAGCTTCCCATATTCCCAGTCCGAGGGTGGAGCGAAACACAACCTGGCCTGAACCTTGTTTCCCAATTCTTCGATTTTAAGGATCTTTCCCTTGCAATTTATCCTCGCGTTATTGGTAAAAATTGAAAAGACCATGGACTCACCAACGCTCAGATCGAAATTGGCCTCTAGTTTCAGTCCCCCAAGACTGATATCCAGGGTTCGCATGGTCACCTCTCTCCCATAACGGGAGCAAATAACCGTTTCCGTCACGGGAAAGCGAGAAAATTTCCGCCTGTCGCGCATGTACATCTCCTGTTAAATCAGGCTTCAGGGGCCGAAACACGGGCGATCATGAAATCGAGGGGGTAGCGTTGTTAGTTTATTTAGGGCAATGAGAAAGCCGAGCCACCAATTCACTTCGGCAACCCGGCTGCGCAGTGGAACCTCATGAATCTCCCCCGCTGGACCCGTACCTTTCTGCCAAACATCAACGGATATTATAGGGTTTCAGTATACCGTTATGATAACAGAGCAGAACAAGATTAACAAGAGAAAAGAGAGTGAAGTTTCCGGAGTTTTGTTGCGGTAAACGCCGTTGTCCCTTCGCTTCAGTGCCTCCGAAGTGACCCTTTCGGGGCCCCGGGGAATGCTTACCCCTTCCGGTCTCTAAAGGACCGGCTTTCCCCTTTCCTTCGGCTCCGCTCAGGACAAGCTCTGCTCACCCTCGATGGGTACCCCACTTCTCCAGCAGATTTCGCTCAGGGACACCGGCGTTCACCGAGGAGACCTAGAATTTCATTTATAATCATCATGTTACACAGATACGACGTTTAAAACCCAGGAAACT
>JABAOH010052859.1_pt1 | contig 11890 bp, 10 predicted proteins | sample 7062181 | NCBI WGS metagenome assembly JABAOH01 (sample SAMN14538630, study PRJNA623070) | marine sediment metagenome | biome: marine biome [ENVO:00000428]; feature: marine pelagic biome [ENVO:01000023]; material: deep marine sediment [ENVO:00002113]; isolation source: pool of 5 deep marine... | reverse complement strand
GAACCACGACCGCCGCGCCAACGATGCCGGTGGCGGTGGCGAAGAGCGTGGCGGTTGCCAGGACGACGATATAGAGAGAACCCTTGACCGGTGCGAACAGGAGCTGAAAGCCGTGGAAAAGCCGGTTCATGAGGCCGGCACGCTCCAGGATGTAGCCCATGAACAGAAACAGCGGGACGGCCGCAAGCAAGGTCTCCGTCATCACCGTGAACACCTGCAGCGTCATCAGGAAGAACACCACCTTGCCGAAGCCGATGTAACCGAAGACGATGCCGAGAAAGATCAGCGTGAACGAGATCGGAAACCCGATGAAGATGAAGATAAACAGCGCCGCCAGAGACAGCAGGCCGAGATATTCGGGACTCATGCCCACCGCCCCTGCTTAATCGCCTCGATGCATTTCAAGACCTCGGACACGCCCTGTACCAGCAGGAGTGCCGCGGTCAGCACGATGACGCTCTTGAACGGATAGATGATGGGCATCCACGGGCTGGTGATGACGCGCTCCGCCTGTTCCCACGACTTCCAGGCGTAGTCGGCGGAGACCCAGAGGAAGAAGCCGACGCCAGGGAAGAAGCAAACCAGGTAGATGAGCAGGTCGACCATCGCCTGCGTGCGTTCCGACCACTTGCGGTAAATGAAGTCGGTGCGGATGTGGGCGCCCTTCTGGAGCGTGAACGCGGCGCCCAGCATGAAGTGGGCGCCGTACAACATGAAAGTCACGTCGTAGGCCCACATGGTGGGTTTTTCGAATAGATAGCGCGCCGCTACTTCGTAGACCAGAGCGGCGACCATCGGGATGATGAGCCACGCGAACAGCTTGCCCGACCAGATGCCGGCCTGGTCAAGGCGGGTGATCCACCGTCGGAGCGCGGTCGGCGGACCTGAGGTGGACGAATCAGCCAAGAGTCTTCTCCCCGTCGCCTTGCGTCCGGCCGTTTCGGTAAGCGGATTTTAGACGACGCGAAACCGCGGGAGGATGACCCCGTTTGGGGCATCCTCCCGACAGTCAGTTGTCGTTTCCGTCGCTATCTCAGGATAATTATTTTCCGAGCGTCGCGTTGCCGAGGGAATAGTAAAGGCCGAGCTGCTTCGTCCAATACGGCACGATGGTGTCCGCGTACTTCCGCTGCGAATCCAGGACCTTTTTAAAGAACGCGTTTTCCTTGGCCGCATCGTCGGAGACCTTGGCCGCGGCCCGCAGGAATTCCGGGTACAGGTCCGCCGGCGTGTCGCGAACGACGACTCCGTACTTCAACTGCAACTCCTGAAGCGCCACGGCGTTTCGGTAGATGTGGGCGGTCACCGATTCCATCATCGTCGCCTGCGCCGCAACCTCGATCTGCGCTTTATCCTGGGCCGAGAGCTTGTTCCAGAAGTCCTTGTTGAACGTCAGCTCACCCAGGTCGGTCGCTTGGTGGACGCCCTGCAGGTAATAGTTCTTCCACACCTGCTGCAGGCCGAGCTTGATGTCCTCGGCGGGATTGATCCATTCAGCCGCATCGATTACGCCCTTCTGCGCTGCCGGCACGATCTCACCGCCGGGGAGCGCCACGGCCGAAATGCCCATTTCATGGAAAATTTTTCCCGTCAGCCCCGGTGGCGAGCGGTACTTGATCTTACGGAAATCAGCGAGGCTGTTGATCGGCTGTTTGAACCAGCCGAGCGGCTGACCGCCCGAAGCCAGGATGATCAGACCCTTGACGTTCGCTTTCAAATGCTCGTCGTAAAGCTCCTGATAGAGCTTGTAGCCCTCACCCTCGTAATACCAGCCGATGAAGCCGAGCTGGTCCATGCCGTTGACGCTCGGCTGGTCGCTGAACAGATAGGCGGCGGGGTGTTTGCCCGACCAGAAGTGGGTCCAGCAGAAGCCGGCCTCGACGACGCCGGCGCCGACCGCGTCCAGAATCTCGTTAGTCTTGACCACCGCGCCCTCTGGCAGGATTTCTGCCTGCAAGCGGCCGCCCGAGATAGCCTTGAGCCGGTCGGCAAAGCTTTCGAGAATGTTGAAGTACAGGCTTCCCGATACCAGGGCCGACTGGACCTTGAACTTGACCGTCTCGGCGGCGTTGGCTGCTGGCGCCGCGATCAATATCAGGGAAGTGACCGCCAGCACGCTGAAGGAAAGTCTTAGGCGTTTCATGAGCATCCTCCGTCTCGTGTGTGATTGGTTGGTTTTTGGTCAGACGCTGACGCCGCAAAAGACAAGAACTTCAATCCTGCCTATTTTCACACGTCCGGCCGATGGCGATAGTTTGATGCTGGTTATGCACCACCGAGCACTACGTCCAGAGGCATATTGCACCTGCCCTGAGCGTTTGGCAATGCCGATATTTATTTCATGGTCGGGTAAAAATGTCCTCTTTGTAAGCGGCGCAAATGTGTTCTCTAGATCTAAACCATGGCTACGTACAGTCGAAAACCGTACTGAACTATGGGATACGGGCGACCGATTTTTGAGATAGCCGAAGCGGCGGTTTCTGGCCCATGACCTTGCCTCTGTCGCGGGGGACTTTTTCGGTCGTATTGAAGTCACGGATACATATTCTCGCTCCTTGAACAGGAAAAACCGGTGGGGAGTCTTTTCGCCTGAGCGGACGTCATAAAAGGAGTGCCGTCCTTTTTTGAGTGTTAGGTCGATAGCAAGCCCGTTATCGCGTCTATATTAATTAGGATGTATGGACCCCGAGGCGCGCGCGGACTTCCACCCCAAGTTCGAAGCGGCCTTAGGTTTCGTTTCGCGCCTCCATGCAGCGCAAGGCTGCCGCCCTCGCGGCATAACGTTGTAGACCCTAGGTAGCCGGTTCCCGTTCCAGCATATTAACGCGTCGCGTTATTACGGAGTCAAAGCGACATTTGACCAGACCTGCGCTATCTCGAATTCGGGTCACCTCCAGCTATCCTTAACGGCGCTGCGGGTGCGCTGTGCGCATGTCTCTCAGCAAGTGCAATCAGTTACAATCCATGCACCGAACGTGTGTGAGGCGTTTGAATCGACGGGTGATGCGAGCATGAATTATTTCACGCACCTTGAGTGCGCCGAAAGCGGCGAGCGCTTTACAGGAGACGAACCGCAGCTCAATACGTGTCCATCGGGGGATATCCTCGAGGTGCGCTATGATCTGGAGCGCCTGCGTCGCGAGGTTACTAAAGACGATATCGCACGGGGGCCGTCATCACTGTGGCGTTATGCACCCATGCTGCCGGCCGCGTCTCCCGAGAAGGCGGTGAGTTTATCCGAAGGCTGGACACCGCTACTGCGCTTGTCCGCACTGGGCCGTCTGGTCGGAACGCCGAACCTGTATCTCAAGGATGAAAGCCGCAACCCATCGGGGACGTTCAAGGATCGGGGCGCGAGTGTCGCCATTTCCCGCCTGCGTGAGCTGGGGGTAGAGGCAGTAGCGCTAAACAGTTCCGGCAATGCCGGCGCGTCGTGGGCGCTCTACGCCGCGCGCGCCGAGATGCGTTGCATCAGCCTGCTGCCGAGCGACGTCTTGCCTGCGAGCTTGCAGCAATGCGCGCTGGCAGGTGCATTCACGTTCCTTTTCGATGGCCCTTGGCATAAGGCGGGCGGTCTTATCCAGGAGGGCGCGCAACGCTGCGGTTGGTTCAACAGTAATACGCTGAAGGAGCCCTATCGCCTGGAAGGTAAGAAGACCATGGGCTACGAGATCTGTGAGCAGTTCGGCTGGGAGCTCCCGGATGTAATCGTTTATCCTACCGGCGGTGCACTCGGAGCCATCGCCTTGTTCAAAGCGTTCGCGGAGCTGAAGACGCTTGGCTGGGTAAAGGGCAACCGCTTACCGCGCCTCATCGTCACCCAGTACGAGGGCTGCGCACCGATCGTGCAAGCATTCAAAGAAGGCCGTGAGCGGAGCGAATTGTGGGAGAATGTCGACGTACTGCCGGGTGGATTAAAGTCACCGCGTCCCCCCGGCGGCAAGGCCGTCCTGCGGATTCTACGGCAAAGCGGCGGCATGGCTGTCGCCGTCAGCACGAAACAAGCGCTGGAGAATGTCGACCTCATGACGCGCGAGGAGGGTATTTTTCCTTGTCCCGAGGCGGCCACCGTGCTGTCGGGCCTCACCACGGCCCTGGCCGAAGGCTATATTCGGCGTGACGATCGTGTCGTGCTCATGAACACAGGCTCAGGCCTGAAGTCTATCCCTAACTTGCCGGCGCCCGCGGCGATAGCGATACGAACGGCGGATGATCTAGCCGAGGCAGTCGTGCATCGCGAGTCTGTGGGGAAGCGCTAGATACAGGTGACACGGGCCTTGCGTCGCCACCGAAGGCACCGCAAAATGCCCGGCAGTATCCAACTCAAAAAGTCCATACAGTAAAGCTAGGAGGCGTCATGAGAAGGTTTATCGCACTTGTTAGTGGGATTGTCGTGTCCACGCCGATGGTCACGATTGCGCCCGTTTATGCGGCCACAACGGTCGATGCAATCAAGGCGCGGGGTATGGTGATTTGCGGCGTCAACGGCAATCGTGCCGGCTTTAGCGCCCTTGACAGTAAAGGCCAGTGGGCCGGTATGGATGTCGATACGTGCAAGGCGATTGCGGCCGCTGTACTGGGTGACAAAGATAAGGTGCAGTTCGTCAAAACAACTACGCAGACGCGATTCACGGCGTTGCAGACCGGAGAAGTCGACGTGCTGACACGCAACGTCACTTGGACGCTGAGCCGCGATAGCAAACTCGGTATCGATTTTGTGGCGCCCACTTTCTATGACGGCCAGGGTTTCATGGTGCCGACGAAGCTCGGTGTCAAGAGCGTCAAGGAGCTCGACGGCGCCACCGTCTGTGTACTGCCCGGTTCTACGTCGGAGAAGGTCGCTGCCGATGTGTTCCGCGCCAATGGCTTGAAGTACAAGCCCGTGGTTATTGAAAGCAAGAAGGAGCTAAACACCGCTTTTTTTGGCGGACGCTGCGATGTACATGTGCAATCTACCTCGGGGCTGAGTTCCGCACGGGCAACGGTCGCATCCAATCCGGACGATTACATCATTCTACCAGGCGTATACGGCAAGGATCCGATGGGACCTGTCGTTAGACAGGGCGATCCGCAATGGAAGGACATCGTCGCCTGGACCGTGTATGCGATGATGGAAGCAGAAGAGAACGAAATCACGTCGACGAACGTGGATAAGTTCCTTAAGAGCAAAGACGCAAATATTGCCCGTCTGCTTGGCGACAAGGACAGCCTCGGCCAGGATCTCGGGCTCGATAACCAATGGGCCTATCGGATCATCAAGCAGGTTGGTAACTACGGTGAAGTGTTCGATCGCAACGTTGGCAAAGACTCGCCCTTGAAGCTTTCCCGCGGGATAAACGATCTGTGGACACGTGGCGGACTGCTCTACGCCCCACCCTTTAAATAAATATGAATCGGCCACCCGCGCGCCGTGCGCGGGTGGCGTCCACGCCTCATACCGGCACGCAGCGATGGGCGCGCTGCAACGCTAGCCCTTCATGAGCTCTACAATTGTCAAGGCATCAAGGAGACGACCGCCAAAGCGCGCGTCGCTAAACTTGAGCGCATTGTGGCACAGCGCAGGTTTTCGCGGCCTGTTGTATCAGGTAGTCGTGATCGTCTTTGTCATCGGTGCCGCTGTCTATATGATCGGCAATGCGCAGGAGGCCATGCAAAAACGCGGGATTGCCACGGGCTTCGGATTTCTCAGCCAGGAGACCGGCTTTCCCATAGGCGAGAGTCTTATCCCGTTTTCTGCCGCCGATACCTATCTGCGGGCCTACGTCGTCGCGGTCCTCAACACGCTCAAAGTGTCGGCCTTGAGCATAGTCGCGGCGACCGTGATTGGTACCGTGCTCGGCATCGCGCGACTGTCGTCCAACTGGCTGGTATCGAGGCTTGCCTCGATTTACGTCGAGGCCTTCCGTAACACACCACAGCTGGTACAGATTATCTTTTGGTACACGCTCGTCACCCGCTTACCTGCACCGCGCCAGGCCTGGAATCCGATCGATAGCGTATTTGTGAGCAATCGCGGATTGGTGTTTCCTTGGCCAGTGTCGGACGTCTTCGCCTGGGCGGCGTTGGCATTGGTCATCGGGTGCCTAGGTGCGTTGGCCCTGACGCGGTGGGCGGACCGGCGTCGGCGATTGACGGGTCGGGCGCTGCCCGCATTGTGGTTCTCCCTGGGGGCCATTGTCGGTTTGCCCCTGATAACCTGGTTGCTAGGCGGTCGCCCTACGGCGATGAGCACACCCGCGCTCGGGGGCTTTAACTTTGTAGGCGGGNNTGTAGGCGGGATGACGCTATCGCCCGAGTTTCTGGCCTTGCTGCTGGGGTTGTCTCTCTATATCGCGGCTTTCATCGCCGAGATCGTGCGCTCCGGCATTCAATCGGTACCACGTGGCCAGATAGAAGCGGCGCGGGCGATCGGACTAAAGCGCAGCGAGATCTACCGCAAGGTCATTCTGCCGCAGGCCTTGCGCGTGATCATACCGCCGGCGGCGGCACAGTATGTCAGTCTCACGAAAAACAGCTCCCTCGGTGTAGCCATCGGCTATCCCGAGCTTTTCAATGTGAATAACACCATCGTCACATTGAGCGGCAATACCATCGAGGCGATCGCGATTATGATGGCGGTGTACCTTTCGATCGCCTTCAGCATCGCGTTGGTGATGAACTGGTACAACAAGCTCGTTCAGATCAAGGAACACTGAGCTATGTCGCAAGAGGTCACGGCATCGCAACGCGGGCAGCGGCGGCTGCCGCCGAGCACCCCCGTAGGCGTGCTCGGCTGGATCCGTGGCAATCTGTTTAGCAATTTTCACAATACCGCGCTTACGCTGCTCGCTGCCTGGGCGCTTTTTGTGACACTGCCCGAGCTGGTGCGGTGGGCCTTTATCGACAGCCTATGGTACACGGACGATCCGCGAGCATGTCGCGAGATAACCGGAGCCTGCTGGGCAGTCATCGCCGAGAAACATCGGGTGATGCTGTTCGGGACCTTTCCTTACGATGCGCATTGGCGCCCGTTGTTGGCCATGGCGATTATCATCGCGTTGGCGGTCATCTCCGCATTCGAACGTTTCTGGTCCTACTATCTTTTCGGCGCCTGGCTGCTGGCTTCTGTTGTCGTCCTCGTGCTCATGTTAGGGGGCATATTTGGGCTCGAACCGACGGGCACGCATGATTGGGGCGGGCTGCCGCTCACGCTTATGCTGTTTGTAGGAACCGTTGTGGGTGGACTTCCGGCGGCGATTTTCCTCGCACTCGGCCGGCGCTCGAAGCTGCCGGTGATCAAGGCTATTTGCATCGGCGTCATCGAAATCACCCGAGGCGTGCCGCTCGTCACCGTCTTGTTCATGATGTCGCTGATGTTTCCCTTGTTCATGCCGGAGGAACTTACGATCGACAAAGTGCTGCGGGCACAGATCGGCATGATTATCTTCTTTGGCGCGTATGCGGCGGAGATCGTTCGCGGCGGGCTGCAAGCCATTTCCCGCGGGCAGTATGAGGCGGCCGATGCCATCGGCCTTACCTATTGGCAGACGACACGCAAGATTATTTTGCCGCAGGCGTTACGCATCGTGATACCGGCGATGATGAACGACATTATCCGGGCCTTCAAAAATACGACCTTCGTCAGCATAATCGGGCTATTTGATGTGCTCGGTGCGACTGCCACCGCGCTCGAAGATCCGCTCTGGGTCAGGTATGCACCGGAGGCTTACGTCTTTATCTTCGTGCTTTATTTCGTCTTCTGTTTTACGATGTCGAAGTACAGCCAGTCCGTGGAAAAACGCCTAAGCGCAGGGCGTAATTTCTAGTGAACGCTACCATCGATACGGCCGGTTCGCGGCCCATGGTCCAACTCATCGACGTCAACAAGTGGTTCGACGACTTCCATGTGTTGCGCGACGTCAATCTTACGGTCGACGCCGGTGCGCGGGTCGTCGTTTGCGGGCCCTCGGGCTCGGGTAAATCCACCATGATACGTTGCATCAACCGGCTGGAAGTGCATCAGGAAGGGACGATCATCGTCGACGGCACGGAGCTGACCGATGACATGCGTAACATCGAAACGGTGCGGCGTGACGTCGGCATGGTGTTTCAAAGCTTTAACCTGTTCCCGCACATGACTGTGTTGGAGAACCTGACCCTGGGGCCGATATATGTGCAAAAGGTGCGAGAGCCGGAAGCCGAGGAGCGGGCGATGGCACTGCTCGAGCGCGTGAAGATCCCAGAGCAGGCACGGAAGTACCCCGGGCAACTCTCTGGCGGACAGCAGCAGCGGGTGGCGATCGCCCGTGCACTCATGATGAGGCCAAAAATCATGCTTTTCGATGAGCCCACCTCCGCACTCGACCCCGAGATGATCAACGAGGTGCTGGATGTGATGGTCGAGCTCGCGGAGGAGGGCATGACCATGCTGGTCGTGACGCACGAAATGGGTTTCGCCAGAAAGGTGGCCAACAAGATGGTTTTTATGGACGACGGCGAGATCGTGGAGGTTGCCTCGGCGAGTGAATTTTTCGATAACCCGAGCAGCGAACGGACTCAACTGTTTCTGAGCCAAATATTGACTCACTAGATGACTATCTGAATAAAGGATAACGACATGCCATCAACCGTTTCCCCAAAGCAAGCGCATGGGCAAACCGCAGTAGCGCCAGACTGGGATGTCCTGAGACGCGAGTTTCCAACCACACAGAACTTCGTGTATCTGGATATTGCCCGTAAGGCGATTTTGCCGCGACGCGTCGAAGCCGCCATGCACGAATGGCTGACCGATATCTATGACGGCGCGGGCGCCGATGCCTTCAGCATGGAAAAAATCGAACAAGCCCGAGAGACCGTGGCCGAGCTATTTGGCGCGTCTACTGATCGGGTAGCGCTGATAAAGAATACATCCGAGGGCATTAACGTTGTGGCGCAGGGATACCCACTGAAAGCGGGTGATAATGTGTTGATCAGCGAGTCGGAGCATGAAAACAACACTTTTCCTTGGCGCTATCTCAAGAAGAAGGGCATCGAGGTTCGCTGGGCAAAGGCCGACAAGCAGGGTCGCGTAACGGTCGACTGTTACCGGGAGTTGGTGGATAAGCGCACCCGTATTCTGGCCACCGCCTGGGTGACTTATGGTAACGGCTATCGCGCGGACCTCCCCGCACTGGCGGAGTTCTGCCATGGGCGGCAAATGAAACTCGTTGTCGACGGCATACAGGCCGTAGGCGTACTGGCGACGCCGCTCGAGAAGCTCGGTGCCGATGTGATCGTGGCCGGCGGCCACAAGGCGCAGTTCAGTCTTGCTGGGGCCGGTTTCATGTATATGACCGAGGAGATGATTCAATCGATTACTCCGCCTTATGCGGCCAAGTTCAGCTTTACGTCGAACGACCGGATGCAGCCAAGTCCCGAGCTTGCCGCGGATGCCCATCGTTTCGAGTATGGGAACCCCAACTTTCTGGGGATTTGGATCCAGAGGCGGTCAGCCGAATACCTACGTGAAATCGGGCTCCGTCACATCGAGGCGCGGGTATGCGAGTTAACGACGCACCTTATGGAGCAGGCGGACGCAAACGGTTTACCAGTGAAGACACCCAGGCCGTGGAGCGAGCGCGCCGGCATTGTCAGCTTTGGAGTCACGGGGGACCCGGAGGCAATCGTCGCCCGATTGCGGGCAAGGCACATTGTTTGCAGTGTTAAGGATGGTTGCGTGCGAGCGGCGGTACATTTCTACAACACGCGTGAGGAGCTGGATCGTTTTGTATCGGAGCTCGTGCAGATGGAATGATAGTTTATTCAGAGAAGTCAAACTCTTTCCAACCATGAAAAGAACCATGAAAAGGGCTCGAAAGTCTTTTCGTTAAGAGGCCATTACGAAGCGGGCTCTCGCGTCTATAAAGATGAATGGCCCAATGGGTGCAAGATGTTCACCCCAAGTTCGAAGCGGCCCCGAGCTTTGTTTGCCGGCACCGTGCCGGGCAGGTCCGCATGTGGACGGCCCATGCGTAGGGAGGACGCCCATTCAGCGGTTGATGACAACCGGCCGTCGACCCGCAGCCTACAGCGGTCAGGTTCGACGTGGGTAATGGCCCACCGGGCAGTTATGATAGAAGCTCAAGAAGGGAACTCTTGTGACGAGGTTATGAGCCGATGTACCGAGGGAAATTTGAGCGAACGGTCGTGGAGCGGATTAGAACGGCCCTGTGGACGATGTATGGCAAGGAAAAGATAGCCGCGCGCCAGTGGCCCGAAGGGAAGGGCACGAAATGGCTCAAAGGGGAAGAGACAACCGCTCAACCCCACACGGCCAACCAGAGTGGCAGCCGTAAGCGCAAGTAACGGCAACCCAGCTTGGCTGGAAGCAAAACGCCCCGCAGCAGAGACAGTGACACGGAGTTGCGAGGCGCCGGCCTTTGCCGTGCGGCATAGAGCGTTCGAATCCAGCTACATTCTCGCGTGCGATGCGATATAAAGGTCTATCGCAATCGACTCGACAAAAAAGAAAATAGCGACAAGTGGCATCAAGACACTTATCGCTCTACTCTGGTGTCTTGAAAATTTAACAGATCGTATGATTTCGGCGATCAACCAAGACAGATTCAGGAGAGGGACAACTACAAACAGCAAGAGAAGAAGTCCGAACCCTGAATCCATGCGATTGAATCCGAAAAGCAGATCAAATTTGGCACCGGCAAAAAGGATCAAAGGCGCCTGGGTCAAGAAAATCGCCACGCCTCTAAAAATATTCACCTCTAGATCCCAGGGCTAACAACGAGTAGGGGAGCTAACGGCAGGGGTGAACACCCGACGCTGCACTGTGACGACAATTCGGCTTAGCAAACTCACGGTTGCACATATCCTTTGCGGCTCTCCTTAGAAAATATAGCGTACATTCGCTGATAATTGGCGTAAAACGCATCGGCAGTCGCTTCGCCTGAGCGGTGTATGGACCCCGACGCCCTCCGGGACTTTCCCGCCAAGCTCGAAAAGGCGTTGAGCGTTGTGTGCCGGCTCCACGCTGAACAGATATGGAAGTAGGCCGACTTTCCTTACATTCGCCAATCGGACCCCAGCCCCTCGTATTAACGCGTCGCTTTAGTATCTTACCGTTAGACCTTGTAAGGGCTCGTTGACGTCCCTTCGTCAGGATCTTGATTTCTCTTAACAGGATTGCCGTCTAGAGACCGCCTGATTCCCAATCAGTCGTCGTTGGTTCCAAGGGCGGCGCTAGCCAGCAAGATTGGCGAGCGCCTTTTTGACTATGACAGACGGACCCACCGGTATGTCGATGCCGATGGAGCTTCGAACCTGTGTTGCACCCTCTATCATGATCTAAGCGATTGAATTACTTGCAGATAGTTCATTCAGCGGCGGTTCAGGTGACTAGGGTTATTATTTTTGTGCAATCAGGAGGGTCTGGGGCCAATAAAGGCAAGCCACGCCCGGGAGTCGAGAATGCTGATGCATGCGAACATGACTTATCCAAGACACCGCTGCCGATTGACGACCGCCTTCAGTCTAGCGGTCCTAGGCGTTGTGCTCTTATTCGGTCAAACGGTTGAGGGCGAGGCGTCGACAGCGCCGGTTACCGAAGAGCGGACATCGCTCACGCGTGCCGAGCTCGAGGAGCTGGTGGGGCCCATTGCGCTCTACCCGGACGCCCTGGTGAGTATCGTACTGCCTGCGTCTACGTATCCGCTTCAGATCGTCCAGGCCGCCCGTTATCTGGAAGCGCACAAAACCGACCCCGAACTGAAGCCCGACGAGACGTGGGACGACTCGGTTGTCGCGCTCCTCAATTACCCGGAAGTGATTGAGCTCATGAATGCGGATCTCGACTGGACTTGGAAGCTGGGCGAAGCCGCTATTTACCAACAGACGGAGCTGCTGGACGCGATCCAGAACT
>JABAOH010125466.1_pt1 | contig 11893 bp, 15 predicted proteins | sample 7062181 | NCBI WGS metagenome assembly JABAOH01 (sample SAMN14538630, study PRJNA623070) | marine sediment metagenome | biome: marine biome [ENVO:00000428]; feature: marine pelagic biome [ENVO:01000023]; material: deep marine sediment [ENVO:00002113]; isolation source: pool of 5 deep marine... | reverse complement strand
CGCCGAGCGCCTCGTGCACCCGCTGAAAGTCGGGCATCTCGGCAACGCAGGCCGGGCACCACGAGGCCCAGAAGTTGACCACCAGCGGTTTGCCGATGAAGTCGGCGAAGCTGCCCTGGGTGCCGTCGAAGTAAGTGAAGGTCGCCCGCGGAGCCGGCTCGCCGCGGGCGGCAGGCGCCCCGCCGCCGGCAGCGAAGACGCCCACCAGCACGGCCACCGCCACCACGGCCCCGGCGGCGGCGATCAGCACCCCGCGTCGGCCGCTCCGGGCTGGAGCGGGGCGAGAACGAGTTTCGGTATCGGTCATGGAAACCTCCGTTGCCAAAGCCGTTGAGTCAACCGGGGAAGGCACCGCTCCTCGGTCCGAACTGTCAAAACCCCGACTGACCCAATCCGAGCTCCGGCCGGGCGCGGCTAAGCCGCTCTCATCAGGACTCGATGAGGTCGGTACCGGGCTGATAGGACGACCAGGCGAACCAGAACGTGTCGAGGTGATGAACCCGCTCCAGCGTCTCCCCCTGCAACGAGCCGGCTACGGCGGTGCCGGTGACGTCCCATTCCGAGCCGGTCTCGTTGTCGAAGAAGCTGCTCCCCTCGACGGCGAAGGTGAGCCGGCGGCCGCCGGCCTCGGGAAGGAACACCCCGACCGAGCCCACGTCGCGACCCGCAGCGATGGCGCCGTCGTCGAGGGCCGATGACTGGCCTGCCTTCCAGAAGATCACGATGTCGGTGCCACCCACCTCGCCGGCGGTGGCAGTCGCCCCACCCCTGCTCAGCAGGTCCAGGGACCAAGCGCGAGCCTCGCCGCCCAGGGTGACCCCCACCACCCGCTGCTTCAGGGCGGCCCGGTCGTCGGCGTCGCCGCGAAAGAGAAACGGAAAGCTGTCGGGGTCGTCGTAGCGCTCGTAGGGGTTGCTGCCGTAGGGGCGAGAGAACCCGGTGCTGTCCCGGTCGAGCACCAGGGCATCCGGATGAGCTGCCTTGAACTCGGCCCATGACACCAGCGGCGACGGAATCGGATCCAGCACCTCGCCGGCCAGCAACCCCACCACCGCGCGGCCGTCGAAGTGGGTCCACAGCGACTCGGTGGCGCGGTCGTACATAACCAGCGCCGACAGATAGAGACGCCCGGAGGTGCCGAATGTAGTGGTGACACCCCGCACCACCCGCTGGTAACTGACCGCCGAGTTGCACAGCGGGCAGTAGGTGATCGCCACCGGCACCCCGCCCAGCGTGTCGTTCACGATCTCGTGCCACATGAGCACTTGCACCGGGTAGGCGCGCGTCTCGCCGCCGATGTCGAGAATGACCACCGGCTCCTGGCCCTCCAGGTACTCGTCTGCCTCCGTTACCGACACGAAACGGGGTTCGTCGATGGGCGGGATGCCGTCGGGGGGCGGCCCTCCCGAGATGATGTCTCCCGGGTCGATGAGCGGCTCGGGGAAGCCGGCGTCATACATGTCGCGCAACGCCGATGCGCCCTCCGGCAGCCCGCGGCCGCCGCTACCGGCGGTCGTGGTGGTAGTGACGATGTCTTCGACCACGCCGACCTCCTCGTCGCCGTCGGAGTCCGCAGCGAGGCCGCCCCCGCAAGCGGCGGCCACCATCCCGAGCGCCACGGCCCAGGCGCTGCGCCGGGCCCACCAGGCACCTGGCTTCATCTCTTGCCCCATTCTGCGGTTGACCCGGAACAACCCCGGCGGTGATGAGCGATGGCCACGAATGTCGGAATTAGGACAATCTGCGGTCGTGGTGGTGGGGTCGCTGCCGGTCACCGGGCCCGCCACCGCCGGTGCCCGGTCAGGTGCTCGTCGGAGGCTGCCACACCCGCCCCTCCGGCCAGAAGGTTCCGAAATCGCGCGGGAAGGCGGTGAAGCCGGGCAACAAGCCCAGCACCTCCCCTTGCAGCGGGCCCCGGCGGGCCAGCCCCCGCACCGGGTCCCACACCGTACCGGTCTCGGTGTCCACCAGCTCGCCGTCGACCACCGTCAGCTCTACCACGCGGTCCTCCAGCCTCCTGGAAAACACCGCCCACCGCTCCGGCTCGGCGGGATCGACCACCACCGCCAGCTCCAGACCGGCCACCACGTCGTTGGCGACTCCCGCTCGGCGCAGCTCCGGAACGGGATAGGCCACCGCCTCCTCACCCAGCTCGACCACGATCACCATCGAATCCAGGTCGAACCCGGAGTGCCCGGCGGGCGCCTCCAGCGCCAGCGTGGCCGGGTAGGCCTCCTTCCACGCCCCCCACGAGGTGAGGGTGGAGGGAAGCAGCTCCAGCTTGGCGCCCTTGCGGGGCCCGGCGATGGCCTCACCGAGCGGCTGGCTCCACACGCTTCCGGTGTCGTGGTCCCACCACGTCATGGCGTTGCCCCACAGGGCACCCTGATTGCCGAAGACGAGCTCCTGGCCGTCGAACTGGCGGCGATGGACCATCGCCGTAGCGCACAGCGGTCACCAGGTGACCAGGATGGGGACGCCGGAGAGGCGGTCGATCACCATCTCGCGGCGGTTGAGGAAGCTCACCGGGTAGGCCTTCGCCTCCCCGTCGATCTCCACCCCTATCACCATCGCGGGAGGATCCCAGCCCGCCTCGGCGGCGGGGACGAATCGGGGTTCATAGACGGGGCGGATGGCGTCGCGAGCCAGCAGCTGCCGGTAGCCGCGGGGCATCTCCTCCCCAGCGCGCACCGGGTCGTACACCTCGTTCGGCACTATCGCCGGGCCGGCCGCAGACTGGGCCGGCACCAGCGGCTGCACATCAGGTTGCACTTGCGTCAACACCCACAGCACCACCAGCAGCGCAGCCGCCACCAGACCGATCACTTGCCATCGCGCCATGCCCCGGTCAACTGTGTGATGCGCGGTTCTGTTCCCGACCGCCGCAGCCGTTACGCCTTCTCCAGGTCCTGGCGAATGAAGCCGGCCGCCTTCAGCAGCAGGGAGCGGTTGGCGCCGTCCGAGTGCAGAAACGCAGCCGCATCCCGCACGAGCTTCTCGACACCGAGGTCCCTCATGTACCCGTAGCCGCCGTGGAACTCGAGGGCCGTGGTGACCACCTCCCAAGCCACCTCCGAGGCGAACACCTTGGGCAAGGCGCCCATGGTTCGATCCCACCCGTGTTCCCTGTGATCGGCCGCCCATGCGGCGCGGTGAACATAGGCCCGGGCTGCGTCGACCAGCATCCGGCATCTTGCCAGAGTGCCCGCAACGGCATCGTGGTCGATCAGGTGGTGGCCCCCTTGGACCCGGTTCTGGGTCCAGTCGAGAGTCAGCTGATACGCCGCTTGGGCGACTCCCAGCACGCTGGCCGCTGCGTAAGCGTTGCTGGCGGGGAAGAACCGCACCAGCACCTCGAACCCCTGGCCGACCTCGCCCAACACGTTCTCGTCGGGAACGAAGCAGTCCTCGAAGAAGAGCTCCGCGTTGTTGACGAGACGTTCCCCCATCTTGTCGTGCACGCGCCCAATCGAGAAGCCCGCTGTGGGGCGCTCGACCAGGAAGCAAGTACTCCCTTGCACGAGCCCCTTCCCTTTCTCGGTCTGGGCGAAGATCAGGTAGAGGCCCGCTCGGTTGCCGTTGGAGATGAAGTGCTTCTGACCATCGAGTGTCCAGCCGCCATCCGCCCTGGTGGCCGTGGTGCGGTAGCCGGCGGCGCGGTACGGGATGATGTAATCGGAGGCCAGACCGGGCTCTGTGATCCCGATCGCAAGCAGAAACCTCGGATCGTCGGCGAATCTCGGGAGATACCGTTCGCGCTGCTCAGCGGTGGCCGCGCTCTGCAGCGTCTGTGCGATCTTGAGGGTCTGGGCGAAGATGACGGAAACACCCAGGTCGACCCGGGCCAGCTCCTCGATGATCATCGCGGTCGTCAGCGAATCCACCCCCGCTCCGCCGTAATCCTCCGCCAGGGTGGCCGTCCTGAGGCCGGCCGCACTCGCGGCCTCCACGATGTCCCAGGAGAAGCAGTCCTCGGGGTTTGGCCGCTTGTCCAGCTCGGCCGCTACCGGTGCCACCACGTCCCGGGCGAACCGGCGGGTGGTCTCCAATATGCTCGCTTGGTCGGGTGAAGGCTTCAGACCGAACACGGCTCACCCCCGATCGTCACTGGGGCCGGTCGCGGCCACAGCGGCGGTCGACCGGCCGACGAGTACCTCCCGCCGATGCTAGGCGGTGCACCCAGCACAGCGGTCTGGGCTGGTGGGTGTCGACCGGCGAGCGTGCCGAGCCGCGCCCTCCGTGCCGATCGGGCGCCTGTCACAATTCCCCCGTGCACGAAACCCCTGCCAACCTGCGCCTCCTTCAGGAGCTGCTGGACCAGAGCTACGAGCGAGCAGGCGCCCATCTGCGCGAGGTGGTCACCCCCGACCGCCGGGTGAGCGCGGCGCGGCTGGCGGAGATGCTGGCCGGCGTCCAGGTGCTGGTGCTGGCCACCGTGACCGCGGACGGTCGCCCGCTGACGGGTCCCGTGGACGGGTTGTTCTACCGCGGCGAGTTCTGGTTCGGGTCTGGCCATGACTCGGTGCGGTTCCGCCACCTCCGTCGCCGCCCCCCGGTGAGCGCCACCCACACCCGGGGCGAGCAGTTCGCGGTCGTGGTCCACGGCCGAGCCGAAGAGGTCGAGGTGGGCGCGCCGCAACACGAGGGATTCCGCGAGCTGTGCCGGGAGGTCTACGGGCCGGGCTGGGACAAATGGGGTGCGACCGCGCCTTACGCCGTCATCCACGCCGACCGGATGTTCGCCTTCGGCTTCCCCTCGCCGAGCTGAGGCCTCGCCGCCCGGCCCTCGAGGCGCAGCCGGCCCGTGGCAGACTGGTCGGCGGAGACCCAGCAGGTGGTGGAGATGGCGGGCGTCTCACGGCCCTACGGCCATGGCGAGCTCGAAGGCATTTACGACCGATTCGCCCGCAGCTACTGGCTGAGCTCGTGGCTCAACGACCGCCTGCTGGGTGTCCCGCGCCGCCGCAGGGACCTCATGGCACGCGCCACCGGAGATGTCCTCGACGTCGCCTGTGGCACCGGCGAGAACTTCCGCTATCTGCGGGGAGCCGCGTCGATCACCGCCATCGATCTCAGCGGTGAGATGCTGGACCGGGCCCGCCGTCGCGCTCACGAACTGGGAATGGAGGTCACGCTGCGGCGAATGCCCGCCGAATCACTCGACTTCCCCGACGGGACCTTCGACACGGTCGTCTCCGCGCTCTCGACGTGCACCTTCCCCGAGCCCATCACCGCGTTGCGAGAGATGAAACGGGTCGCCAGCGACCAGGGACGCATCCTCCTGCTGGAGCACGGACGCAGCTCCCGTCCGCGGCTGGCCCGCTTCCAGGACAAGCGGGCCGACCGCCACTATGCACCCGCCGGGTGCCGCTGGAACCAGGACCCGATCGAGTTGGTGCGAGCAGCCGGCCTTCCAGTGCTCGCCCACCGCCGCTCGTTCTTCGGCGTGCTCCACGCCGTGGAGGCCGCTCCCGCCGGCAACGGCCGCCCCAGCTAGAGCACTACCTCCGCGAGCGTGAGCAGCGCCACGCCCAGGAAGAGCCAGCCGAGGGTGCGAATCAACGTCTGTTCCGGCAGCCGGCCCAGCAGTCGAGGCCCCAGCTGGCCTCCGATGACGACCCCGGGCACGGTGAAGGTGACCAGGCTGACCACCGATCGCATGGTGTCGCCGCCGGCGCGGGCGAACTCGGCGAAGTGGGTCGCGCCGGCAGCCAGGGCGGTCACTGCGACCGCGGCCACGCTCGTCCCCACCGCGATCCGGCTCGGCACCCGGCACCGCTTCACGAGCGCAAAGGAGTTGGCCTCGCCCAGCCCGGTGGAAATCAGTCCCACGAAGAGCCCACCCAGCCCGGCGAACAAGCTCCCCTCCCTCGCCCGGCACACGCGGTAGCGGTAGCGGCGTCCGTCGCGAGCGACCACGAGGCGGTCGCGGGCCGGTTCGACCACACCCTCCCCCCGGCCGATGGCGGCGTCTTCTTCCTCAGGCGAATGGTGCCTCACGAAGGCCAGCGCCACCCCTAGCAGGCCCACCCCCAACACCACTTTCAGCACCTCCGGCTCTACCACGCCGGCCAGCAGCGAGCCGCCGACGGCGGCCGGTACCGCCGTCGCGGCAAGCAAGCGAGAGGTGGTCCAGTCGATGGTGCCCGCCCGAGCATGGCCGAGCACCCCGGAGGCGAACCCGAACACCTCGGTGATGAGCGCGGTGCCGATGGCGACCTGCGGCGGGAGGCGCAGCGCCAGCACGAACAGCGGGGCGAAGAAGGTGGCCCCGCCCACCCCAGCGCCGTTGGCCACCGAAGCGATCACGATGGCGAGCGGGAAGAGGTACCAGTACGTTGTGTCCACGACCTGCCTTTGCTGAGTGGCCGTCCGCGCCCGGGCGGCCGGCCGACCGGACGGTTCAGGCGACGAACTGCAGCAGCCAGTAGAAGAAGGCGGTACCCGTGGCGTAGGCCACGTGGTGCCAGGCGTCGATGAGGTTCTCCTTGAGGCCCCACTTCCACGACGGGGGAATGCCCAGCCCCAGCAGGGGAAGGTGGATTTGCTCGGCGATCCAGACGATGAAGAAGTAGATCACGCCGGCGACGGCGGTATTGAGTCCGGCCGGATCGACCAGCAGCCAGAAGACGATCCCCCAGGAGGTCCCGTACAGCCAGTGGGTCCAATGGGAGAGGATGCGCAGCGCCCGGCCCTCGAGTTGCGGCACCCCTACCAGACGCAGCAGTTTGTTGGCCGCCTGCCCGGGCACGACGCTCGCCGACCTTCCCCGCCAGTGCATCTCCGTGTTGCTGGACAGGTCCATCGCCAGGGTGCCCAGAATCGCCGCCAGAATCGCCTGCAAGAACATGTCGCCCTCCTGTCAGTCTGGGTGCGGTAACACTGCGCTGGCTGGCGCGGCCCCCTCATCTGTCGGTTATCCGACAGTCCGGCTGCGCTCACCGCCCCGATAGCCTCTACTGACACGGTGCTTCCGATCGAACGCGCCCTGGTCGCCTCCCTTCGCTGGCTCGTCCTCGGACTGGTGCCCAGCCCGCTGCTGTTGCTGCTGCCCCCGGCGGGACCCAGTGATCTGCTGGCGCTGTCCACCGTCCACCTCTCCCTCCTGGTGCTGCTGGGGCTCTTCACCACGGCCGCGCTGGCCCCATACGTGGAGGATGAGTGGTTCGCAGAGTCCAGGGCGGGAGCCGGGGCCCGCCGGTTGGGGGCGGCGGCGGCGGTGGTGGCGCTGTCCACTGGGGTGGTGGCGTTGGTGACGCTGGCTTCCTCGGCCGCGCTCCGCTACGACCCTTCGCTGCAATTCCTCCAGTTGCTGTCGGCCCTCGACATCGCCTGGGCGGCGGCGGCGCTGATGATCGGCGCCCGCCGGCTGGGGGGTCCGGTGGTCTCGTGGACGGCCGGCCTCGCGCTGGGTGGCTTCTGCGTGTGGTCGATCTGGAATTACCTGCGGATCGTGGGCTTCGCCTCCGACGGGGGCTGGCAGGTCGACGGGGCGGCCCTGCTGCGCTACGTGCTGCCCGCCGACATGCTGGCCGCGATAGTGGCGGTGACGGTGCTGGTGCTGTCGGTGCGCCGTCACCCCACCGCGCAGCGCAGCCCCCAGTCGTAGGGCCGGAACTCCACGCGGGGAGTGGTCGACGCCACCCATACCGCCACCTCTTCCGGCAACCATCTGGCGAGGGCACGCAGCAGCGACCCGTTCTTTGCAGGCAGCCACGTGGGCATGCGATGGGGGCGGGTGAAGTCGCCTCCGTACCAGCGGAACACGCGGGAGAGGAGCAGCTTGGAACGCTCGCGATCGGGCAACGCGCCACCCGTGGCGAGAAAGCGACGCATCTGGTCGTCGAGTTGCTCCGACAGTCCTTCCCCACCGTACGGGGCGGCACGGAGGGTGGGGCAGGACACCGACCCACATACCAGCGCCCCGTGGATGCGGGGATCCCGGAACCGGCGCACCTTGCCGTGTTCGATGGCATCGAGGGAGAGCCGTTCCCCCGCCACCGCGACGAACGGGGACTCGAAGCCGCCGGGCACGCGCAAGACCGAGTTCGCCCCCTCTACGGTGGCCCGCGCCGCCAGTTGCAGGGCGCCGGCGTTGTAGAGGTTGATCCAGTACGCCAGGGCGTGCGGCCGGCTGAGCCGGTCGGGGTCGACCTCTGCCAGTGCCGCGACGTAACCGCCCAGCGCTTCCTGCGCCCCTCCCAGGGCTGGAGTCCCGCCGCGCTGCACGGCGCCGAGGACCGGACGCAGCGCCTGGTGGCCCACTGTGCCCTCCCCGCGGGGATGCGGCGAGCGCACCCGCATCCGGGTTCTGAGGATCGACCAGGCGACTCGCAGCGGATGGGGCCCGTCCATGCCGGGCGTCAACCGGGACACCACGGCGTTTCTTCCCCCGGCGAGCCCTCACGTACGGTGCCGCCGTGGCAGACTTCAGTTGGCGGCCGAGCGCGAGAGGTGGAAATGCGCAAGCTGCTGGTGAGGATCCTCATTGCGATGGTGATCCTCGACCTGCTGGTCATCCTGGCGACCGAGATATTCAAGAGGAAGGTGCCCTCCCGCGGCGACGAGGAGTCCGACGAGGTGGCGCTCGTCACCATCCGCGGCGGACGCGAGTTGCGGAGCCGGGCTACCTCCTTTCGCGGAGGCACGGTGCTCACCGTGATGGGAGGCACCCGTCTCGACCTGCGCGACGCGAGCCCGGTACCCGACGGCGCTCACCTCAGGCTGCGCACCTACGCCGGCGGCACCGAGGTGGTGGTCCCGGACACCTGGCGGGTGCAGATGGAGGGGCGAGCGATCGTGAGCGGACACGATGTGAGCGTTCCCCGGCCCGACCGGCTTCCGGAGAACGCGCCCCGCCTTTCCATCGAAGCGCTCACTCTCGCCGGCGGTACCGCGGTCTCGGCGCGCGCTACGTCGCAGGAGCGAACCGCGGCGGCCGGTGAGCGCTAGACCCTTCTCGATGGCGAGGACCGCCGTGCTGCTGCTGGCGGTGGCCACCGCGGCCTGCACGGTCACCGTCACCACCACGACCGTTGGCAGCCCCGATCTCACCGCCGGCCGCGGCCTGTACGAGGAACGCTGCGGCGCCTGCCACGGCCCCGACGGCAACGGCTCCGCCCAGGGACCCCCGCTGGTGCACGCCCTCTACCGGCCCGACCATCACAGCGACACCGCCTTCTTGCTGGCGGTGCGCAACGGGGTCGCCGCCCACCACTGGGAGTTCGGCTCCATGCCCCCGCAACCGGGGCTGAGCGACGACGACGTGGCGGCGATCACCGCCCACGTGCGGGCACTCCAGGAGGCCGCTGGGATCCGCTGAGAGTCAGGGCGCTTCGAGGCCGAAGGACGGATCGGTCACACGCGTCCTGCCGGCGTCGTCCACCACCATCGTGGGCTGGATGCGCGGCGGGTGGGGGCGCCGGCGAGTTGCCGCCACGATCTCCGCGACGCTCCCCCAGGCCGCCATCTCCTCGAGGTTCTTGCGGGTGGGGAGGATGATGCCGATGTCGCCCCGCCGGGCTGCCGCCAGCGCCGCGGCGGGAGTGATCCAGCGGGAGGCGGTGGTTTCCACTGCGTCGTGCCCGGCCTGCTGGCCCGGAGGAAGGCAGGCCACGAAGAAACGGGTGTCGAAGCGGCGGTGCACTCCCTGCGGCGTGACCCACCACGCCCACCACAACAGCTCACCCAGGCCGAGCACGAGGTCTCGGGATTGGAGCCAGGGCTGCCAATTCCACCGCTCCCCCCGGCTGACGAGGCGTCGCCGCGCCTCCCGAAAGGGTGGACTGGACACCTCCTCGCCGAGGAGGTCCGTTGCACCCCGGCGTCTTGCCAGTAGCACGCCGGCCTCCTCGAAGGTCTCTCGCACCGCGGCGACGTGGAGTGCCACCGCCAGCTCCTCATCTACCTGCAGCCGCTGTGCCGCCGCGGCCGGGTCCAGGCCGCTCCAGCAGCGGGTGTCGAGGTGGGCGTCCGCCTCGTCGACCTTGCCGCCCGGGAAGACGTAGGCGCCCCCCACGAAGTCCAAGGCGGCGTGCCGCTCCAGCATGAAGACCTCCGCCTCGCCGTCGCGGTCGCGCAGCAGCAGCACGGTGGCGGCGTCGACCGGAGTCACCTCGCCGTGGGCGTCTCCAGGGCCCCGTTCGTTGTCTGNNGGGCCGCTGCGCGTTCGAGCCCGGCGGGCAGCTCAGCGGATTCCGGTGTCGTAGGAGACGTCCAGCTCCACCGGTGTGGCCGCCACCTCGAAGTCCTGCGCCGGCGCGGTGCCCAGCAGCCCGTCCACCGGCTGCGGTTGCAGCGTGTAGAAGCCGGCCGACAGCTCGGTGACGAAGCGGCCCGCGGAGTCGCTCACCGGGCGGGCCACCTCCCGTCCCGACCGGTCCAGCACCACCAGCACCGCTCCGGATACCGGGCGGTCGTCACAGCCGGGATCCGGCGGGTCCTGAACCACCGGACAGGTGGGGCCGGCATGGACCAGGCCGCTCACCCGCACCATGGGCCCGATGTCCCGACCCGGTGTGCAGGCGGTCAGCAACAGCCCCGCCGTCAGGAGCAGGATTGGGAGTCTCACGACCGCTTGGACGCCGCGAATGAAGGGAGAGTTCCCCGTCCGGAACCGGCACCGCGGCGGCACCGGGAGCTACGGCTCGCGATCCTGGATGAGGCGGGTGCGCCACGCCTCCCGGAAGCTGGTGCGCCGCAGCATGGCGCTGCCCTGCAGCCGGCGCACCACGGCCAGCACCGCCGCCCCGGCCGCGTAGCCGGCGGCCAGGGCTCCGTCGAAGAGCAGCGCCAGCAGCGGATAGACCAGCACCGCCAGCAGCGACGCCGGGGCCAGCTGGGTACGGCCCCCCCGCTCTCCCGGCACCGGCGTCGGCGGCAGGGCGGCTCCGATCCCGAGGATGGGCAGCAGGGAGAGCGTGCCCCACGGCGCGATCACACCCCCCGCCACCAAGGTGACGAGCTGACCCCGTCCTCCTACCAGACGCAACCACACCGGCCAGCTATGGCCGACGATGACTCCCCATCCCGCCGCCACCTGCGCCGCCTCCCCCGCCCATGCCCCGGCGAGGAGCACCGCCAGCAGCGCCTTGGCGGAGTCGAGCAAGAACACGAGAAAAGCCCACCCGAAACCGGCCAGCTCGTAGACGTTGCCCGTGCCCACGTTGCCCGAACCGGTGCGCCGCAGGTCCACCCCGTGCAGGCGCCCCACCAGGAACGCCCACGGGATCGAGCCCGCCAGATAGCCACCCGCCAGCGCTGCCAGCTCGGTCACGGCCCCGCCCCGTCAACGGCCCGCTCGCTCACGTTCCGCCTTCGTCCACCGGCTTTCTCCACGGATCGAGGTTACCGGCGCCGCCGCCGGGCTCAGCGGAGCAGGAACCCCGGCAGCGGGTCGTCGGGCTCGAGGGTGAAGCGGCTCTCCCCCGTGTAGTGGGCCATACCTCCCACCTCGACCACCACTGCGGGCAGGCCCCCGACGGTGGTCTCGCGCTGCGCCGATCCGGTGAAGACGGCCCCGGTGATGCTCTCGAAGCGGCGGGTCTGGCCCAGGGCGATCTGACCGCGGTGCAGCTGGATGGCGATGCGCCCGGTGACCCCGGAGCCGGTGGGGCTGCGATCCACCTCCCGGTCGGCGAAGATGCAGATGTTGGCGGTGGGCTCCTCGGAGTGGTCGTCCCCTCCGTCGGTGAGGATGGTGCCGTAGAGAAAGGCCAGGTCGTCGTCGTCGGGGTGGTGCAGCGGGACCGCGCGCTTTGTGGCCTGCGTAATCGCGTCGGCGGCGTCGACGAGGGCATGGAGCGGAGCGGATCGAACGTCGAGGCCCAGCTGGGCGGCGGCGACGAAGGCGTAGAAGGCCCCGCCGTAGGCGACGTCGAGAGTCACGGGCCCA
>JABAOH010156771.1_pt1 | contig 11895 bp, 13 predicted proteins | sample 7062181 | NCBI WGS metagenome assembly JABAOH01 (sample SAMN14538630, study PRJNA623070) | marine sediment metagenome | biome: marine biome [ENVO:00000428]; feature: marine pelagic biome [ENVO:01000023]; material: deep marine sediment [ENVO:00002113]; isolation source: pool of 5 deep marine... | reverse complement strand
GACAGCTCTATCGGGGGATCGTGCGTGCGGTCGGCATTGACCACGTGATGCTCGACGATGCCGGCGTGGAGCGATTCGTGGCGCTGAGCTACGTCAGCGGACTGGAGGTCCGCTGATGGCCCTGACCGGTCTGCGCGACGCCCTCGCCGTGCCGCGACTGAACCGCCGGACGCTACTCGGCGTCGCCCTGGCGGCAACGGCCGGGTTCCTGGTCCTCATCCTCACCCGCCCGGCGCCGACCATGCAGGTTCTGGTGGCGGCCGACGACATACCTGCCGGAACTCCGTTGGATGAGGGCCTGGTCACGACAAGGGCCGTCTCCTCCGCGCGTGGGCTGGTCGAAAGCGGCTCTCTCGGGGAGCTCGTCGGCTGGAGCTTGGTGGTACCGCTGGCGGCCGGCGAACCTCTCCTCCCGTCGCTGCTCGAGCCTCCGCAGGTCGCCGAGGCCGGTGCGGTGCTGTCGGTAGTCCTGGAGGAGTCGCATGCCGCCCTTGGTCGTATTGGGGCCGGCGACGAGGTAGATATCTACGTGACGTGGCAGGGGTCGACCGGTGAGCCACGGACCACCGAGCTGCTGGCCGCTGGGGTGTATGTCGTCGACGCGATGACGGGCGACGGATCTCTGGCCGGGGGAGATCAGGTGCAGGTCCTGGTGGCCGTCGACGATGCCCTCGCACTGGATTTGACTCGAGCGGGGCGACTGGGCGAGCTGGACATGGTTCGGAAGACGCCGTGACCCCGCGAGTCGCCACCGTCCTCTCGGCACGAGAGTGGGAAGCAGCACTAGTTGCGCTGGCGCGCGAAACGGCGGCGGTGCGCCTGGTCTTGCGGGCCTACCAGCCTTCGGACATAGAGCGTCAGCGCGAAGAGATCGACCTCGTCGTTGCCGGCGCCGAGACGAGTTGGCTGACTCCTGCGGTGCTGGCGGGATGGCGGCGTATCGGCTTGTCGGTGGTCGGCATCTACCCGGCGGGCGACCGTCCGGCAAGAGATCTCCTCGAGGCCGGGGAAGTGGATGAAGTGATATCAGATGACCATCCCCCGTCCGACATCCTGCAGACGATTCGCTTCCTGCACCCGGGGCGGGGACGACCACGAGGCAAGGCGTCCGGCCGCCTGGTCGCGGTGACGGGAGGTCGAGGAGCTCCGGGCCGCACCGAGGTTGCCCTGGCTTTGTCGTGGAACATGGCCGCTTCTCGATCGGTGCTGTTGATCGACGCCGATCTCGAAGGACCGTCACTCGCAATTCGGGCTGGATGCCCACCCCGACCTGACATCACCGATGCTGCCGATGCAGTACGGAACGACGGGTGGCTTGCTCCCGCAGCCATCCATCGTTTCGGCAACGTCCGGCTGATTGTCGGTTCACACCGGCCCGGCGAGCCACTGCTGCGGGAAAGCCTTGTCGAGGACGTCGTCGAGGCCTCGCTCGGATCGGTCGACGTAGTCGTGGTCGATCTCGGTCCTCATCCCGCGGGCCGGGGAATCGTGAAGCGTGCCGATCAAGCGGTGGTTGTTGTGGACTCGACCGCTACAGGTCTCGTACGCGCTGCGCGCCTGGTCGACGATTGGGCCGGGCCGCCCCCCGTCCTGGTGCTCAATCGAGTTCCCAAAGGGGGATCTCAAGATGTCGTCGAGGCGGCGAGGCGGTGGACGGGCCTCGAGCCGGCTGCCCTGCTCCGAGACCACCCTCGAGTGCGGGATGCAGCGCGCCGGGCGGCCCCTCCGGAGCGAGCGCTACGGCGTTCACTGACGAGACTGGCGGGTCCATGGTGACCGGAGGCCGTCTCGGATTCCTCGAGCCCCTCCTCGAAGACACCGCCGTCGAAGAGATCATCGTGCTCGGCGGACAGCGCACCTTCGTCGTCAAGGGCGGGGTGAAGGAGCTGACCCCGATCGTGTCGGATTCGACAACGGTGAGGCGGATTGCAGACCAGCTCCTCATTGGGACGGGACGACGGCTCGATCTCGCCAACCCAATTGTCACCGCCCAGCTGGAAGATGGCAGTCGGGTTCACATCACCGGGCCCCCGGTGACCCACTCCGATCGGCTCAACATCCAGATACGCAAGTTCGTTCTGGCTGCGGGTCGACTGAGCGAGCTGGTCGATCGTGGCTCTCTTTCGCCTCTCGCAGCCGATTTCCTGGCCGCCGCCATCCGCGCCGAGAAGACCGTTTTGGTCGCCGGTGCCCCGGGGGCCGGGAAGACCACGCTGGTCAACTGCTTGCTCGAAGAAGTCGAGCCTGATCGGCGGGTGGTCAGCTGTGAGGAGGTCTTCGAGATTCAATCCGACCTTCCGGATCTGACACAGATGCAGACGCGAGAAGAGGGCCTCGACGGCGGTGGCGAGATCACCCTGCGCCGCTTGGTGCGCGAGGCCTTGCGGCAGCGACCAGACCGCATCGTCGTGGGCGAGGTCAGGGGTGCCGAGGCGCTGGACCTGCTGCTCGCTCTGAATGCCGGCTGCTCGGGATTGACCACGCTGCATGCCAACTCGGCTCGGGACGCATTAGAGAAGCTGGTCGGCTACTGCATGCTGGCCGGGGAGAACATCTCCACGGCGTTCGTTCGACGCGCCCTGGCCGCCACGGTCGATCTGGTGGTTCAGGTGAGGCGGAGGGGTAGCCGGCGACGGGTCGAAGAAGTCGTCTCGGTCGCCGACCGGCTGGTGGAAGAGGCGTTCGCAGTCACGAGCGTGTTCACCTGGGAGAGGGGCAGTCTGTCGTGGACTGGTCATCGCCCCGAGGATGCCGAGGACTACGCCGCCGCGGCAATGAGGTGGCCGGCATGAGAGGGCTGGCCGTACTCACGGCAGCTCTCGCCGCGTGGACCTTTGTCGGGGGCCCTCTGCCGCGGGTCGTTGTACCCGACCTGCGTTTGCCGGGCCTCCCTCACCTGCTCATCGGAGCCGGCCTGTTCGCGGCGACGACCCTGCTCGTGCTGGGCCTGACCGGGTTAGCCACGATCGCACTGGCGATCGGTGCTCTGGTCGCCATGGCGATGGTCACCCTTGGCGCGAAGCGCCGACCACGTAGCAAGGACCGGCTTCGCGAGCAGTGGCCGGACCTCCTGGCGCTGGTGCAGAGCCGCCTGGCGGGCGGCTCTGCACTGCCCGATGCGTTTGCCGTCGCAGTAGAAAGGCTCGACCCGCCTCCAGAGGATCTCGTGACCCTGGTGGAGGAATGGTCGACGTCCGGGCGTCGGTTCCACGAGTCCCTGGAGGAGCTGCGGGCCCGTCTCNNCCCGTCTGGCCGATCCGGTGGCCGATCGGGTCTTGTCCACGTTGGCCACCGCACATCTCACCGGTGGCCGAAGGGTCGTGGAGATCCTCGCCATCCTCAACGTCTCGGTCGGCGACGAACTGCGACTGCGGGCGGCTCACGAGGCCGCTCTGACTCAGCAGCGCCTCACCGCAGCGGTTGCCTTGATTGCCCCGTGGGCGCTGTTGCTGCTCACCGTTGCCACCAATCCGAGTGCCGCCGAGGCGTATCTCACGTCGACGGGCTCTCTCATCGTGCTCATCGGCCTGGCCAGCACCGTCCTCGGGTATCTGTTGGCCCTCCGCGTTTCAAGACTCTCCCGCGCGCCCAGGCTGCTTCGATGAGGGTCGTCGTTGCACTCCTGGCCGCCGCGGGCGTCTTTCTGATCGGCGCCGGTCGTCCTGCCGTAGTGCTTGTCGAGAAGGTCGGCGTCTATCTCCGGCCGGTTCGTTCCGGTCGAGAGGAGAGAGCTGCAGTCCCTCGCCGTCTTCTGAGAGCCGGTCTGGCGTGGGACCGCCGCCGGCTGTTGGTCCACATGTTGTATGCGGGGGCGACGGGGAGCGTCATCGGGATGCTGCTGGCGCAAGGCGATCTCTTCGTGCAAGGCGCCGGCAGATCCGTTCCCGGACTGGCGATCCTCGGAGGCGTCGCCGGCGTGATGGTGCTGAACGTTTGGATCTCTGGGCGCGGTGATCGCCGGGCCCGACAGCTTCAGCATGAGCTGCCGGCCGTTACCGACATCCTCGCCCTTCAGATCCTGGCCGGTGATTCTGTGACGGCCGCGCTGGAGCGCTTTGCCGAAAGCGCCTCCGGCGTAGCCGCAAATGAGCTCGGGGCCGTTCTCGCCCACCATCATCGAGGCATCGACCTGACGGAGGCGCTGCTCCAAGCGGCCCGAGGGACGGCCTACCAGGAGGCGGGAAGGTTGTACCGCCTCCTCGCCAACGCTCACCAAAGTGGTTCTCGATTGGCCGACGCCCTGCTGGGGCTTGGAGTCGATTACCGGGCCAGCCTGACCCGATCGCTGACCGCTGAAGGGGGCAAGAGGGCCCTCGCCACCTACGGCCCCATCCTGGCGCTGATGGTGCCGATTGCTCTCCTCTTCTTGATCTATCCGACGTTGGCCGGCCTCAATTCGCTGTCGGCCGGTCCTTAGGAAGGAGGTGAGGTAATGAACCGCGATGAGCGAGGTATTACCACCGTTGAGTGGCTGGGAATGGCAGCCATCGCCGTATTGGTGATCGCGTTCCTTCTGCCTCAAGTCCGCAGTTCGGCGGGATCGCTGTGGTTGTCGATAACCGACCAGATCGCCGGCTTCTTCGGCTAGATACGGGATCGGCCATCGCCGAGGGGATGGTCGCCATGGCTATCGCCTTCCTCCTTCTGGCGGTCGCCGTGTGGGCCGGGCTGGCCATCGTGGCCCGCAACGCCACTCAGGCCGTCACCGACGCCGCCGTTCGGGGTGGGGTGCGGCCGGGTACCGATCTCGTCGGCCTTTCTCGGCAGGCCCATTGGATGATCGGGCGCACGGTGCCCGGTGCCGAGGCGACCGAGGTCGCGGTTGCGAACCACGGGGGAATCCTCGACGTAGGGGCGAGACTCCGGTGGTCCCCGCCCGGTCCCGTCTTGGCACCGCTCACCGTCGAGGTCCACTCCCGGCTTCCCATGATCATGCCCCCATGAGTCGCGGCAATGCACTCGTGGAAGTGCTCGTCGTCGGTGTGCTGGTCGTACTCATGGTCGTGGGGGTGGGGGCGACGGCCATGCGCCTTCATTCGGCGGGAGAAACGATGACCGAGGTCGCCCAGACCGCTGCGCTGTTCGCGGCCCGCCACGGAGATGCATCGACCGCCCTCGAGGTGGTGTATCGGCTCGCGCCCGACTCGATGGTCGAGATCGAAACGGGCGATGATGAGATCACGGTGATAGTTCGCAAGAGGGTCGGGGTCCTGGGACCGGCCGGGACATGGGTCACCAAGACCGTCACGGGACGCGCCACTGCGGCGTTGAGCCCGCTGCGCAGTGGGCGTGGCTGAGCGGGGCTCGGCCCTTCCCGCCGTTGCGGTCGTCCTTCTCGGGGGACTGCTCATGGTCGGGGTCGGCATCGACCTGGCCCGATGGGGTGCAGTCTGGCGGGAAGCGGGCTTCGCGGCCGATGCCGGAGCGGAAGCGGGGGCGGCGATGGTCGATGCTGAATTGCTGTACAAAGGTGTCCTGGCCCTCGACCCGGCGACGGCCGAGTGGAAAGGTATGGAGACTGCCCGGGCCGCCCGTCCCCGCCCGGAGCGGCGCGTCGACGCCCACGCCGGCCCGGATCAGGTGTGCGTCACGGTCCATCAGACGTTTCGACCCACGATCCTGCGCGCGGTTGGCGTTGCCGATCAGACCGTGACGGTCGACGCTTGTGCCGAGCCGCACGCCGGCTAGTCCGGCAGGTGCACCGCGGTTTCCAAGACGAGGCAGTTGCTGGGTGCGTGGAGCCGGCGACGTCTCCTCACCGACCACTCACGTGCGGGTGCCCAGGCGCCGGCTGCGAATGCAGTGACCGAAGAAGTCGGCTGGTGCCTCCTAGGTACCCCCTTCCGATGGCGCGCCTTCAATCCCCGGCGAGGCCCAGGCTATGGGGCGCCGGGGGGCGGGTTTCCGACGTGGGGGCTTCGTGCCCTATCGGTTGGCTGCGGTCGGGATGATGATGGTGTCAGGAGGTGTTCGGGGATGCGTCTTCGATGCTTCCTTGTGGTGGCGCCGTTACTGGTGGTGTGCGCGTGCACCAGTGATGTGGCGGTCATCACGACCGCAACCCCTACCTCGACGGTTTCGACCAGCACGAGCACGCCTTCGGTTTACTCGACGACGACCAGCCCCGCAGGGGCAGAGTGGCCGGCAGTCGAGGTGTTGGTCACCAACGACGATGGCGTGTTCAACATCGATGCGTCCGGTGCTGTGTCGCAGCTGGTGGAGGGGCGGGTGGCGTACGCGGCGGACGACACCCGGGGTGGACTGCTTTTTCAGCTGGAACGGGGACGATCGACGGCATGGTGGGAAGGGCCCGATGACGGCGAGGTGAACAACACGGTGGTGTGGTGGGTACCGAAGGGTGCCGGGGGAGCGCAGGCGCTTCTGGTACCGACACCCGACGCCAACTTGGATCTGTCGTTGGTGGATGCGGTGGCGGTGGATGGCCGGACCCTGATCGTCTATGTGCGGCACGACTCGACGATGGACCCCGAGTACGGGCCGCACGGCTGGCATGACACCCTGCGAGTTTTCGACCTCGATAGCCACCGGGTGACCGAGTTGTTCAGATACCCGGCCTACGAGCACGACGTCGATTTCTCCATCGGCGGGGGAGCCGTCCTGGTCGACGAGGCAGACGTGGCGGGCAACCTGTGCTATTTCCTCGAAGACACCCTGTCGGGGGGTTCGGTCTCGACGGTATTCCCCAACGTTCGACCCGGCAGAGGCCAGTATGGGATGGTACTGCCCGAGTTGGTTCGCTGCGATGGTGACGAGTGTCCGTGGGGGTGCGTGCTCTCCCCGGATGCGACGGCCGCGGCTTTCATGGCTGTTGACTCGATGTCGACCGGTGCAGCACGGACAGTGTCGATCCTCGAGCCGCTTTCCGGCGAGGTGGCTGCCGAGTACACCACGGCAGGTGTTCACAGCGTGGCGTTGGCCGACGGGTATCTGCTGGTGAACCGGGAGTCGGGGCCTGCCGTTGTGGTCCACTGGAGTGCCCCTGCCTTGCTGGAGACACAGCTTCCCGTGTACGGAACGGCCCGCTTCGTGAAGAGCGCGATCGACGTTGTGGCGCCGATTCGCTCGCCTGACTTCACGCCTCCCTGGCCCGAGCATCCCGGTATGCCTGCCACCGCCGACCGCCCGCCGCTCGTCGTTGCCGGCGCCGACGGGGTCACGTTGTGGGCCAACGGCGCCCCCGAGGTGCTCGTCGACGGACCGCCGACACGGGTGGCCTACCGGCTCGCCACCGGCACCGTGATCTATCAAGAGGAGGGACAAGACGACTACGACCGTCCGGCACCTTTGATGAGGGTCGAACCAGGAGGCGAGCCCACGGTGCTGGTGGGAACCGAAGGCGTGAGGCCGGTGCTGTGGGGTACCGGAGATATCGACGGCAACCCGGTGGCCGTCTACGAGCGGTGGCCCGTCCCCTGCGAAGGGGACGACTCATCTCCATGTGAAGGGCGGCTCCTCGCCATTGATCCGAGCAACGGCTCTGAGGTGGATCTCGGCGCCTTCAGTGCACCTGCTTTCGCCCTTGGTCCGTCAGGGGTGGCGGGCGGTATCGTCCTCGTCTACAACTCCGGAGCCGAGATCGGCGACATCGGCAGCTTCTCCCTCCTCGACATCGGAGGCACGGCTCTGGAGAACCCGGTCTGCAAGCTGGCGGTCGACTGTGATAGGCCGATGCGAATGCTCGGTGCTCTCTCCCCGGAGGGCGAGAGAGTGGCCTATGTGCTCGATCGTATGAAAGTAGGAACCGACGTCGAATACGACTTCGTCGATCGAAGCTTCGGCGTCGTCGATAGGGCGACGGGGAAAGAACTCCTCTCGATCGAGCTCGAGGGGGAAGGAGAAGTTGCGTGGCTCGATTTCGACGGCGAGCATGCGTCGATCTCGGTGCGCCACGATGCCGAGATGATCGCGTATCTCGTCGGTCCCGATGGTGCGGTCGAACCCCTCACCGTCAGCGGAGTGGCAACGCTCCCGCGCTAGCGGAGGTGGTCCCGTGTGCGATCGGCACGACCTGGCTCAGGCTGGATCACTGTCTTTGCGCCGCCTCCCGGGTCGCTGCGGTAGTGTGCCGGGCCTAGCACGCAACCCCGGGGGGCGACGTGGTGGACGTTCCCGATGTCCAATACGCAAAGAGCGGCGGGGCCAGCATCGCCTACCAGGTGGTGGGAACGGGCCCGCCCGACCTGGTGATCACGCCGGGGTTCACCTCCCATCTGGACCTGCAGTGGACCATGCCTTCATTCGTCGATTTCATGGAGCAACTCGCCTCGTTTGCGCGGGTGATCATCTTCGACAAGCTCGGCACCGGACTGTCGGACCCCACCGCCGGCGTCGTACGCTTCGACCGGCGGATCGACGACATCGAAGCCGTCATGGACGGGGCCGGCTCCGACCGGGCCGCCTTGATGGGGGTTTCGGAAGGCGGACCGCTCAGTGCGTTGTTCGCCGCCACCCATCCGGAGCGAGTCAGCGCGATAGTCCTCTACGGCACGTTTGCGCGAGGCGGGCAGCTCCACAACGAGATGTGGGCCAAGTTCGACGACGCCGTTCGTCACTGGGGCGAGGGACGGACCGCCGCCATCTTCTCAGCGGCCCAAGCCGGCTCTTCGGTGCGGAGGCGCCTGGCCGGCATATACGAACGCGCCTCGGCCAGTCCGGCCATGGCTCAGGCTCTGCTGGATTCGATCCGGGAAGCCGACGTCACCGACGTGCTGAGCGTCATCAGCGCTCCCTGCCTCGTACTCCATCGTTCCGGTGACTCCTTTGCCGATCCGGCCTGGGCGGAGGACCTGGCCAAGGCCATACCCGGGGCCCGGCTCGAGCTGGTCTACGGGGACGAACATCTGCCCTGGTTCGGTGACCACCGGTCCTTGGTCGACGCCATCTCTCGTTTCCTCACCGGGCACGAGGCCCGGCCCGAGAGCAGTCGAGTGCTGGCCACCGTCCTGTTCACCGACATCGTCGGCTCCACCGAGCACGCCGTCCGCCTGGGCGACGAGGATTGGAGCCGGCTCCTCTCAGAGCACGACGGGCTGGTACGGGAGAGCTTGTCGATCTATCGGGGCACCGAGATCAAGACCACCGGTGACGGCTTCCTGGTTATGTTCGATTCACCGGCCCGAGCCGTCGAATGCGCCCTCGAGCTCATCGACCGCCTCGCCCATCTGGACCTCCAGATCCGCGCCGGCGTCCACACCGGGGAATGTGAGTTCTCGGGCGGGGACCTGCGTGGCATGGCGGTTCACATCGGGGCCCGGCTGGCGGCGGTGGCCGAAGCGGGCGAGGTGTTGGTGTCCAGCACCGTCAGAGACCTCGTCGTCGGTTCCGGGCTGACCTTCACCCCTCGCGGCGGCCGTCGGCTCAAAGGCGTACCGGGCACATGGAACGTCTTCGCAGTGGTGCCTCCCGAGGAAGCCGCCGAGCTGCAGCCCCATCAACTCGAGCGCAGATTGCGGCCCGGCGACCGCTTGTCGTTACTGCTGGCCCGTCGAGCACCGGGGGCACTGCGGGCCCTGGCGGGCATGGGGGTCGGCCGGGCCTGAGGGACTGGGTCGGTGAGCCGCCGACGCACCTGCAGCGAGCCTCGCCGCCGCGACGGCCTCATCGCTGAAGAGGTTGCTAGTCCAGTGGGAAGGCGGACAGCTCCCGCAAGCGGTCGAGGCGGTGCAGGCCCTCGACAAAGCGCACGGTGCCGGTCTTGGAACGCATCACCACGCTGTGGGTGCGCACCTCGTTCTCCCGGTAGCGAACCCCGCGCAGCAGCTCCCCCCGGGTCACTCCGGTGGCCGCGAAGAAGGTGGCATCGGAGTCGACCAGGTCCTTGATCGTCAGCACCTGGCTGAGGTCCAGGCCGGCCTCGGCGGCGTAGCGCTCCTCGGACTCGTCGCGAGGCCACAGCCGGCACTGGATCTCGCCCCGCAGTGCCGCAAGGGCACAGGCAGCGGTCACCGCTTCCGGTGAGCCGCCGATGCCCAGCAAGATGTCGATGCCGCTGTCGGCCACACAGGTGGCGATGGCGGCGGAGATGTCGCCATCGCGAATCAGGCGAATGCGGGCCCCGGCCTCCCGGACCGCATCGATGTAGGGCTGGTTGCGGGGCCGGTCGAGGATGATGGCGGTGACGCCGTGGATCGACTTACCGGTGGCCCTGGCCACCTGCATGAGGTTGTGGGCCACCGGGGCCTCGAGGTCTACCAAGCCGGCCGCTTCCTCACCAACGGCGATCTTGTCCATATACACGAGCTTGCCCGGGGCATACATCGAGCCCCGTTCGGCCACCGCCAGCACGGCCAGCGCCCCCGGCCCGCCCTCGGCGGTGAGGCGGGTGCCGTCGACCGGGTCGACTGCCACGTCCACCGCCGGACCGTCGCCGTTGCCCACCTGCTCGCCGTTGTAGAGCATCGGTGCTTCGTCCTTCTCGCCCTCCCCGATGACGACCACCCCGTCCATGTCGACCGTGGACAGCACCGCCCGCATGGCATCGACGGCGGCCTGGTCGACCGCCTCCTTGTCCCCCCTCCCTTGGTGGATGCCGGCGGCCATCGCCGCCGCCTCGGTGACCCGGACCAGCTCGAGGGCCAGGTTGCGATCCGGCAGCTCAGCCATTGGGGCCCACCTCCACGATCAGGGCGTCCCCCTGTCCGCCCCCTCCGCACAGGGCAGCCCCGCCCCGGCCCCCGCCCCGCCGCTGGAGTGCGTTGATGAGGGTGACGACCAGGCGGGCTCCGGTGGCCCCCAAGGGGTGGCCCAGGGCGACCGCACCACCGTGAACGTTGACCCGGTCGTGAGAGAGGTCGAGCAGCCGCGCCGACCACAGGGCCACCGCGGCAAAGGCCTCGTTGATCTCCACCAGCTCCAGATCGCCCGGCGACATCGAGGCCCGTTTCAGGGCGATGCGCAGCGCTTCGGCGGGCCGCTCATGGAGGGTGGGGTCGGGCCCGGCCGTCTGCCCGTAGGCAACGATCTCGGCCAGGATCGGTAGCCCGGCCGCCTCGGCCGCTTCCCGGTCGGCGACCACCAGCGCGGCCGCTCCGTCCGAGATCTGCGAGGAGTTGCCGGCCGTGATCGTGCCGTCTTCGCTGAAGGCCGGTTTCAGGGCCGCCAGACCCTGGGCAGTGGTGTCGGGGCGGATGCCCTCATCGCAGTCGACCACCAGTGGATCGCCCTTGCGCCGAGGCACCGTCACCGCCACCAGCTCGGAGGCCACGGCCCCCGCTTCAGTGGCTTCGAGGGCCCGGGCGTGGCTGGCCGCCGACCACTCGTCCTGCTCCTCCCGCCCGATGCCGAGCTGGGCGTTCTTGCGGTCGGACGACTCGCCCATCGTGCACTGGTCGAAACTGCACCACAGGCCGTCGTGGGTCATGGCATCGACCACCTCCGAGTCCCCGATGCGCTGTCCCCAGCGGGTCTGTGGCAGCAGATAGGGGGCGTTGCTCATCGACTCCATGCCGCCGGCGACGATGAAGTTGGCCTCGCCGAGGCGGATGTGGCGGTCGGCTTCGGCGATGGCGGTCATCCCCGACAGGCACACCTTGTTGATGGTGGTGGCCGGCACGGTCATGGGGATGCCGGCCCGCTTGGCCGCCTGGCGGCTGGTGATCTGGCCGGCGCCGGCGCCGATGACATGCCCAAAGAGGACCTCGTCCAGCTGGTCCGGGGCCAGGCCGGAGCGCTCGACGGCCGCCGAAATGGCGATCCCGCCCAGTTCCACGGCATGAAGGGGGCGGTACACGCCGCCGAACTTGCCGATCGGGGTTCGGGCGATCGACGTTATGACGCTGGCCATGTGAGAGGACCTCCGCCACCAATCTACCGAGGCCGCCGCCGATGCCGGTAGGGGCGGGAGCGTAGAGTGCCCCTGTGCTGCCTTACAACCTA
>JABAOH010114505.1_pt1 | contig 11899 bp, 11 predicted proteins | sample 7062181 | NCBI WGS metagenome assembly JABAOH01 (sample SAMN14538630, study PRJNA623070) | marine sediment metagenome | biome: marine biome [ENVO:00000428]; feature: marine pelagic biome [ENVO:01000023]; material: deep marine sediment [ENVO:00002113]; isolation source: pool of 5 deep marine... | reverse complement strand
CAGGAAGTACGAGACGATCCCGAACGAGGCCACCACCATGATGGCGGCGATGATGAACTCAGTGTTGGAGAAAGCGGCCGCTTCGACGATACGTGATCCGATGCCGGTATGCGGAACGAGAACCTCGCTGAGGACACCGCCGATAAACGACTCCGTGAGACCGATCCGCAACCCGGCCAGCACGAAGGGAATAGCGAACGGCAGCGACACCTTGCGGAACTGGAACCAACGCCCGCCCCCTAGCGACTGGGTCAGCTCGAGCATCTCGCGATCAACCCCTTGCAGCCCGGTGATGGTGTTCTCCGTCACGGGAAAGAACGCGAGCAGGATCGTTACGACCAGCTTGTACTCGAACCCCACGCCCCACCACAGCACGAACAGCGGGATGAAGACCGCCTTGGGGATGACGTAGAGCGATACCAGGATCGGATAGATGGCTCGCCGCACTCGCTCGAAGCGGTTTATCAGCAAACCGGACACAAATCCCAGCAGGCCCCCCAAGAAGAACCCCCAACCGATGGTGAGCCCCGTGGTGAGCATATTGTCCACCAGGAAGTCTCCCTGGTTCCATAGGATCCGGAAGACGCGAGCCGGAGGTGGCAAGACCACCGGATGGAATCCGGCGATCCAGACAAATGCCTGCCACCCGAACACGAAGACGGCCGCGAACAAGATGGGATCGGTTACCCGCCGGATCCGACCGGCCCGCCGGCCGAACGTCGGTGTCGCGCCTTCGGCCTGAACTGAATCGGAGACACTCGTTGTCACGCTGTCAATCTTCGATCACGCGACAGGTTTGTCACGGAGAGGCTCTTCCTCGGGACTCACGCCGACCAGATGGCGGGTGGCCACCACCTGCTCGAGAAACTCCACGCTCTCGCGCATGTCCGCCGTGCGCGGCCGCGGCAGATCGACCACCACTTCACCGAGAATCGTTCCCGGGCGGGAGGACATCACGAGCACCCGATCCGACAGGAACACCGCTTCGGGGATGTGGTGCGTCACGAAGATCACCGTCTTGCGGGTCTCACGCCAAATCCGGAGCAACTCTTCATTCATGCGCTCCCGGGTGAACTCGTCGAGGGCACCGAACGGCTCGTCCATCAGCAGCAGCTCGGGATCGTGGATGAGTGCCCGGCAGATCGAAACCCGTTGCTGCATCCCACCGGACAACTGCTTGGGGTAGGCGTCGGTGAACTCCTCGAGACCTGCCATCTCGAGCAGCATCAGCGCCCGTTCCTCGAACTCCTGCTTCGACGCCGATACCTTCCGCTGCGAGGCAAGGACCTCGTATGGGAACATCACGTTCTTCATCACGGTCCGCCACTTCAGGAGCGTCGGCGCCTGGAACACGAATCCGATGTTCCCGGCCGGCCCTGTCACCGGAACGTCATCGAGATAGACGGCTCCTTGCGTGGGTGGGATCAAGCCGGACACCAACCGGAGCAGGGTGCTCTTGCCGCACCCGCTCGGGCCGATGATGCTGACGAACTCGTTGTCGGCGATCTCGGCCGAGACATCACGGAGAGCTTCGACGGTCAGATCGGTGGTCTGGAAGACCTTGTGCAGACCTTCGAGTCTGATGCCCATCTGAGAAACGCCCTTCAGGCTCTTTGAGGGTAGCCGAGGACCCCGCGCCCCCCGGCGCGGGGTCCTCAGAGACCATCCACCTAGTTGAGGAACGGCAAGAGGGGGTTCGATCTCCCCAGAACCGTTTCGAGCTGCGCCCGCGCACCGTCGAAGTCGTCGATCCTCACGTCACCCTTCTCGATGATCAGGTCCGAGATGAACGCCTGATCGAGCGTCAACGGAGACTCGAGCAGGAAGTCGTTGATGAAATCGAGGCTCCGCTGCTTCTTCTCCGGATCGAAGTAGCCGATGCCATCTTCTCTGACGTCCTCGGTCAGCATCAAGGTGAGGAACAGCTGCAAGTTCCCGAGATGGAACTCGCGAGCGTTGGGCTGTTCGGCCAGTTCTGGGTTGTACTTGAAGAGGGCGTCGATCGACTCGTTGTGGGCCGCGACACCACCCTCGATGACGTACTCGTAGCCGGCGATGGCACCCTCGACGAACCGCTCGACGAGACCGCGGTTCTCTTCGAGGAGCTCCGGTCTGGTGATCAGCCCGTTGCCGTAGATATCGACGCTACGACCAACCCAAAAGGTGTCGGGCTCGATGGGTGGATCGGCCAGCCACCATTCGGGGAGGTTGGTGATCCAGTCCATCACGAAGTCGGCCTGACCGGTAGCGATTGAGCCGATACCGGCGCCGTCAACGTACTGCCAGTTGATGTCGTCATAGCTGATACCCACCGAGCCGGAGAAGGCCTTGAAGAGCTGGTCGTTCTCGTCGCCGGCATCCACCGCCCCTCGCAGGCCGACCAGGCTCTGCGGATCGTTACCAGACACGCCTGCGTCCGGATCGGCGTAGACGGCCGTCGGAGCAGTCGAGGCGATGGCCGCGATCTCAACGAGCGGCAGCCCCTCACTGATGGTGCGCATCACCGCTCCCACACCGGCGAATCCGAAGTCGCCCTCACCCAGCCCGATGCGAGCCGAGGTGTCACCCGAGCCAAAGCCGCGGGTGATCTGAACCGCAATTCCCCGCTCCGCCCAGAAACCCTTGTCGAGGGCGAGGTAGAAGGGAGACGTCTGGCCCTTGGGGACCCAGTCCAGAATGAAGAAGACCTGGTCCACGCCTCCACCCGCAGTCGTGGTATCGGAACTGTCGTCACCCCCGCACGCGGCTGCGACGATCGCCAACACCAGGAACAGGATCAACAGCTTGCCAGTCCGTCTCATCCGCTACCTCCCGCTCGGTAGACGCAGGGGACCAGGAACGCCCGGGAGAGCGAACAAAGCCCCCTCCCTCGGAACCCTTCGATTGGCGAAGAGCCTATGAGGTCTGGAAGGGAACCGCAACCGGTTGTGGCGGCACCGGAGCGATGATTCACTGCAACGCCGCGATGACTTCGCCCGAGAGCAGCGCGATCTGGTCTTCGATGGCGTCGAAGTCCAGTCGCAGATCGAAGACGATGTGCGTGGTGCCACCGGCAAGCATCGAGGCCACTTCGCCGACACATTTCTCTGGCGTCCCCGAGATCAGAAGCCCGGACAGGTCATCCACCGTTTCGAAACGGCCGGACGGGGGCTTGATCCAATCGGCGGCGCCTTCGGCGCTCTGAGCAAGGATCGCTACGGCCTCGCTAGCGCGTGCCGCGTGGCGCCCCTCGCCGGAGTCAACCAGGGTTATCGGCATTCTCACGATGTCCAGGTTGCGTCCCGTCTCTCCCCGGTACCGGTCGACCAGCTCCATCCGGGACCGGAAGGTGTCGCGCGGCAAGCGGCCGGCGATCCAACCATCGCCATGTCGGAACGCCCGACGCACTGCAGCCCGGCTCACCCCGCCGTAGTAGATGGGGAGTCGAGGGTCGGGTACCGGGTCGATCTCGATCTCCTCGGAAGTGAAACCCTGACCCCCATGGCCGCCGGGACCGCCCTCGGAGAAGCTCCGCAGGACTTCAACGGTCGCTTCGAAGAGCTCGCGGCGCTCCTCGAAGTGGAGCCCGACAGACTCGAAGTTGAACGGACCAACCCCGAGACCCAATCCGACGATGATTCGGCCCGGCGCTGCCTGCCAGAGGGTTCCGACCTGCTGTAAGAGGCGGAGCGGGTGCCGGTTGGGCAGCAGGACGGCGGTGCCCAGAGTGATCCGGTCGGTGACGGCCGCAACTGCGGCAAGGGTCAACAGCGGCTCAAAGAAGGTGGTTCCGCCCGCTTCGAGGAGCAGCCCGTGGGGGGCGCCCGCCACCAAACGGTCCCGTACCCACAGTGAGTCGAAGCCCGCTGCTTCGGCCTGCCGGGCAACGTCGAGTACCCGGGCCATTTCGGGATGTGCCCCAAAGTGCGGCAAAACGAGCCCAAACCGGACGGGCGGCCGCTTCTCAGGCACGCTCCAAGCCCCCGACAACATGCTCACGGAGCCAGGCGTCCACCTCCTCGATGACCCGGCGGAAAGCGTGGCCGCTGTGGACTTCGTGGTGGCCGATGCCGGGTATGACGACCAGCCGCTTCGGTTCGGCGGCCCGGCGCCACATGCCCTCGGATTCCGCCACCGGCACCAGCGTGTCTTGTTCGGCGTGGATGAACAGGATTGGCTTGGGAGCCGGATACGGCAGGTATATCTCCGGCCGGAACTCGACGATCTTCTCTGCCGACTCCAAGGTGGTGCGAAACGCCATGTGTGGATACTGCTCCTCGACGTGCCGCCGCCATTTACGGGCCTCGTCGTCGCGGAGCAAGATCTCATCCGGGTCAACCTGCTGGGTCGCGCCCCCGCGAACCCGGGTGCGTCGATCGTCGTCCAGGCGGGACAGGAACTCGTCCCATTGTTCGGCGGATCTGACTGCTCGCAGATGTCTCTCACCGCTTCCGTAGGCCACGATGCTCACAATGGCGGCGGCTCGCCGGTCGAGACCACCGGCAACGACCGCAATCGATCCTCCGTAGGACACCCCTACCAAGCTGATCAGGCCGGAGTCGAGCTCCTCACGTTCGGCGGCGTAGGTGAGCGCCGCCCGCACATCGTCGACGTGCTCATGAGGGAAGCATCGCCCGCGCTCTCCCCCGCTGGCACCAAAACCGCGGTAGTCGGGGACGAGGACCGCGTAGCCCGCTTCGGTCAGGGCGTCCGCCCACGGCGCCATGAGTTCCTTGACACTCCCCCACCCCAGGCAGCAGATCACCGTCGGATGGCCGTCTCTTGGAGGGTCGGCGGACGGCACGTAGAGGTCGGCGGACAGTTCAATACCCGCAGCCGAGCAGAAGCCCACGGTCTCCACGAGTGCACACCTCCACGCCCGGCTGACTGTACCCGGCCGGCACTGACCGGGCCCGTCCCAGGCGTCGGCTTCACCGGCGGTCTATTGTTCGCCGAAGCCATACTGCGGGGATCTGATGGGGACCAGCCAGCCGTTCTTCACCAATCTGGGCGCAGCACCGCGCCGCCCGTTGCGTTCCGACCGGGGGGAGAGTGTGCGGCTCGTCGATGAGGAATTGGGCGGAGCGCGCAACGTCGACATCCACGTCAACCACCTGGCGCCCGGCTCGGGACCGGGTCCCCGCCATTTCCATCAGCGAGCCGAGAACGTCTACATCGTCCTCAGCGGCACGATCGAAGTCGCCATCGATGGAGAGACCCACCGTCTCGGAACCGGCGACGTTGTTTTCATCCCGCCCAATGCCGTGCACAGCACGAGCAATCCCGGACCGGAAACCGCGGTGTTCGTGGAGGTGTACGCACCGGCCGGTGACGACTTTCACTTGGTCGACTGATGGAGATAGGGGTTCTACTCCCCCACTTCGGGGTTCACGCCCGGGTAGAGACTCTGATCGAGGGAAGCCGGCGCATCGAAGAGATGGGCTACGACTCGTTGTGGGTGCGAGACCACATCCTCTGGACGCCCCACGAGATGGAAGGTACCGACCTGACGTTTCTCGAGCCCTTGATGACGCTGGCGGCCATCAGCTCGGTGACCACTCGGGTGAAGCTCGGTTCCGCCGTGCTGATACCTATCCGCTGGCCCCTCAAGGTCGCCCAGAACTTGGCGGCGTTGAGCGTCCTGTCCAATGGGCGGGTGGTGGCCGGATACGGACTTGGCAACAGCGAACGCGAGTTTGCCGCCGCCGGTTTCAAGCGCGAGGACCGAGAGGACATCTTCACGGAGACGATCGACATCATGCGACAGGTCTGGCGGGACGACCACGTGACCTACCAGGGCAAGGTGTTCCAGTTCGAGGACGTGACCCTCGAACCCAAACCGGTGGCACCCATCCCCCTCGTCTACGGAGGAACCACCCAGGCATCCATCCGCCGGGCGGTGGCCAGCATGGACGGCTGGCTCCCCGGGCGGATTCCGCTCGCCACCCTCGATCTCCGGCTCGAGTACCTCGCCGAGCAGTCCGCCGCAGCCGGTAAGCAGCTCACGGTCGGCGTGATACCGCTCGTCAAAGTCCATCGCGATCGGAGCCGCGCCCGCGAGAACATCGACGTGGCCGCCCTGTCGCAGAGCTCGGCGGGGGCGAAGTTCTGGAAGCGCCCCGCCTCAGGCGCATTCTCCACCATCGAGGACCTCGAAGGTCTGGTGGTGGCCGGCACGCCGGAGGAATGTGTACGCGAGCTCGCCAAGTTCGCCGAGCGGGGACTCGACTATGTCGTGCTGGATCTGCGTCTCGATTTTCCGAGATACCTCGAACAGCTCGAGCTGCTGGCCGCAGCCGGCCTGGAGGAGATCAAGCGATGAGTGGGGACCGGCCAGGGTTCGATGTGGCGAGCCTGGCGGAGGGCATCTTCGATCCCGACGAGCTGGCCACCTATCGCGCAGCCGGCTATGGCCGCGCCGCAGACCCCGGCACCCGACCCGCCCTGCTTTTCGTGGACGTGACCTACGCGTTCACCGGCGACCGCTCCGGCGGGGGGCAGTACCCCCTGGCCTGTGGTCCGGCCGCCTGGGAAGCAGTCGACCAGATGAAGCGACTGGCCGAAGTCGCTCGCACCAACGAGGTTCCGCTGGTCTACTCTCGCAACTCCCCCCGGCCCACCGCCGCCGAGGCCGGCGGATGGTCCGCCAAACTGCACCGGGCGGAGGAACCGCCCCGGGCTCACGACATCGTCGATGACATCGCCCCCCAGCCGGGGGATCTCGTCATCACCAAGACCAAGCCCAGTGCCTTCTTCGGCTCACCACTCGCCTCCTGGCTCATCCAGCTTGGCACCGACACGCTGCTCGTGGCCGGCGGTTCCACGAGCGGCTGTGTGCGGGCCACCATCGTCGACGCGTTCTCGTACAACCTCAACCCGTTCGTCATCGCCGAGGCTACGTTCGACCGCAGCGAGATCTCCCATCGGGTCAATCTCTTCGAGATGCACCAGAAATACGCCACCGTTCTTGGCGTCGAACAGGCACTCGAATACCTCGGGAGTCGGTCCGCCTAGTGGTCGGTCGCTCAATAGATGCCGCGGTGTCGGCGAGTCATCGGCGTCGACTGGCAAGGACGCAGGACGAAGGCGCACCCAGCGCGGTGCGTCGAGGACGAGGACGCAGACCAGCGGCGTCGAGGGCCGGCGAGACCGCCCAGCTATTTGGGCGACAGGCCACCGGGACGTCGTTCCACCGGCCCCGCTTGCGTAGCCCCGGCAACAGCTCCGAACCTTGCGCAGCTCAGCGGAAGGCAGGGGCCACCGCCGAGGCGAAGTGTTCGAGCTGCTCGAGCAGATGGTCCACGGTGTGGTAGACGAACTTCATCTCGTAGTGGTTGACTCCCGCCTCGACGTACCTGCCTATCTTCTCGCCGATATCGTCGGCACTGCCGATCAGGCCGGCGGCGGCTATCGCTTCTTGGGTAGCGGTGTGATCGAAGCCTTCGGTCAGCACACCCAGGGTCTTCTCGGCGGAGGCGATGGCTTCGTCGCGGGTCTCGGCGAGCGACACGTACACCTCAGTGGCGATGTCGAACTCGGTTCCGGCCCGGCCTTTCTCGGTCGCCAGCTCGTCGAGGGTTCGGATGCGCTCCGGGTACTCCTCGGGCGGGATCCAGGGCGGAATCCAGCCGGTGGAGAACTCGGCGGTTATGTCCATGGCGGTGGGACCGTGGCCGCCGGTCCAGATGGGCGGATAGGGCTTCTGAACCGGTTTGGGCCAGATCTCGGTCTCCGGGAAGCTGATGTACTCGCCTTCGTAGGACGGAGTGTCTTCCGTCCAGATGACCTTCATGGCCCGCAGGTAGTCGCGGGTGACGTGGTATTTCGTCTTTCGTGCCACGCCGAGGACTTCAAAATCGACGTTGTGGGTGCTGGCCGGAGCGCCGGCGCCGATCCCCAGAATGAGCCGCCCGTTGCTGAGAACGTCGATGTTGGCCACTTGTTTGGCGGCCACGATCGGATTGCGGTACGGGATACACAAGACCGCTATCCCCAGACGTATGCGGTCGGTTATGCCGGCGAGGAACGCCAGGTTGGTCAGCGATTCGAAGAAGATCGGCGGTCCATCCGCCGCCTCCACCGCTTCGCGCGATCCGCACGAGACGTGATGCTGGTCCTGGAACGTCGTCCATGCCAAGAAGTCGTGCACCCACAACGCGTCGAACCCGAGCGCTTCGGTTGCGACCGCGCTGCGGCGGATGTCTTCGGTGTTCGCCAGCGGTCCGGCCACCGGAAGACGGACCCCGAACTCTGTCCTTTTCGCCACGGTTCTCCCTCTCTCGCGCCGGCCAGCCACGACGATACAGCGTGGCGGCTGCCCGCGTACACTCGCCTAGATGGAGACCGCACGGGCCATCGAGACGTGGCTCGAATCACGGCGCCCACGTCTGCTGGAGCTGCTCGGGCACCTGGTCAACATCGAAAGCCACACCGCTCATGCCGCCGGAGTGGCCGCGGTCGGCACCGCAGTCATCGAGGAACTGGAACTGATCGGGTTTGAGTTCGAGGAGATCCCGCAGTCGCCGGTGGGGCCAGCGGAGAAGTGGCTGGAGGAGTTGTTCTCGCCCGGGGTTCCGTATTCCGAGCTGGGCTCCACCTACTCGGGTTTCGCCGCGGGCACCGGTCCCGGCCGGCTGCTGCTGCTCGGCGATCTCGACACCGCATTCCCGGTCGGCAGCCTGACGGAGTTCCCCTTCCGCGTCGAGGAGGGGCGGGCCTACGGCCCCGGGATCGCCGACATGAAGGGCGGCCTGGTCGTGCTGGTGGCGGCCCTGCAGGCAATCCATGAACTCGGGCTCGACCGTCCGGACATCGCGCTGGTCCTCGCTGGAGATGAGCAAGCCGGCAGCCTCGGCTCGCGGCCGGTGATCGAACGGGCCGGGGATGGTGCCGACTGGTCCCTCTGCGTCGAGTGCGCCCGGCGGGGCGGGAAGCTCATGGCCGCCCGCGGCCACATCGGGGTTGGATCGTTGCGAATCTCCGGCATCGAGGCCCACACCGGGAGCGCCCGGGACACCGGGGTCAACGCGCTCGAGGCGCTCGCCCGGTTGGTGCTCGCCTTCGACGCCCTCACCGACTCGGAGGCGGGCACGCTGGTGACGGTGACGATCGCCCGGGCCGGTCGGCGCCGCAGCATCGTACCGGCGCTGGCCGAGGCGACGGTCGACATTCGCACGAGGGCGGCGGTGCGCTGGGACGAGGTGACCGCAGCCATGCGGGAGATCACCGTCGAGGTGTCCCGCGACACCGGAGCCGAGATCGAGTTGCTCACCTACAACCACCGACCCGGGGTCGCCTGGGATGCGGAGACGGACCGGCTCCTGGCTCTCGCTCGCCGCGTAGGAGCCGAACTGTCGATTGATGTCGACGCCGTCGCGTCGGCCGCCGCCGGCAGCTCAGCCTTCTCCCATCCCTCGACGGTCGTCCTGGACGGGCTGGGGCCCGTCGGCGCCGATCTCATGACTAAGAGCGAACACATCGAGGTCGGCAGCTTGGCTCCCCGCGCCGCCCTGCTGGCGCAGCTCATCCATCGGCTCCCAGCCCTGCTGGAGTCGGGCTCCCAGAGTTAGCGGAGCTTCAGTGACAGACCTTGGTGGACCTGCGGAGTGGGTAGTGCCCAATCCTGGGCCCGTCCGGCGATGTAGCGGCCGTTTCCCGGCTCACCCAGCACCGCGCCGTCTTTGGCGATGACGGTGCCCCGCAACATGGTCAGGACCGGTACGCCGGTCAGCTCCCAGCCGGCGTACGGTGTCCACCCCGACTTCGACAAGACGTCCTCGTCCCTGGGAACGACCTTCTTCTCGGGATCGACCAGGACGATGTCGGCCGACGAGCCCGGCAGGACGGCACCCTTCTCCGGATACACGCCGATGATCTTGGCCGGGCTCTCAGTGAGCATCTGCACCAGCCGCTCGAGCCGCATGTTGCCTTTGCGCACGTCGGTGAGCAACAGCGGCAGCATGAAGGTCAAGTGGGGGGCGCCAAAAGGTCCTATCAGAGGGTCCTTCTCCATCAGCTCGAGGTCCTCGAGCGTATGGGGGGCGTGGTCGGAGTCGATGATGTCGATGGTGCCGTCGTCGATCGACCGCCAAATCTCTTCCATGCGGGCCGAATCGCTGGTGACCGCACCGCCGGGAATCGCGCGGGCTCCCTGCGCCTTGATCTCCGCCTCGGTCAGATGGAAGTACTTCGGGTCGGCCGCCACGGTCACGCCCAGACCATCCTTCTTCGCTTGCCGCAACATGCGAAGGCTGCCGGGGGCGTGGGTGTGGACGACCTGCAGCCGGACCTGGGTGTCACGTTGCAGCTCGAGCAGGATCGCCACCGCCGTCCGCCAGACGATGTCTTTCGTGTAGACGGCGCTGAAGGTGTGAATATCTCGGGGCGCACCGGCCGCTGATGCCTCTTCGTAGAGGTACTCAAACAGCGTCTGCGCGAAAGGATGTACGACGCAGGGCAATCCGGTGTCGGCAATCGCTTGGAACGTTTGATAGAGCCGTCCCGGATCGTCGAGGGCGAGACGCGGGTCGTGGGGATAACCGCCGGTGACCTGGAAGATCTTGAAGCCGGTGGCACCTGCCTTGGCGAAACCCTCGATCTGATCGAACTGAACCGGTCCGACGAAGTGCCCCCAGTCGATGAGGCAGGTTTCCGCAGCGATCGCCCGTTTCTCCTCGAACAACTCCACCGTGGTGGTGGGTGGCTCGACGTTCGGCATATCGACATAGGTGGTGTAGCCACCGGCGGCTGCTGCCTGAGAGGACGTAGTGAAGTCCTCTTTGTATTCGTAGCCGGGAACCCTGGTGTGGGTGTGGAGGTCGATGAGGCCGGGAAGCACCCACAGGCCGGCGGCGTCGATGTCCGAGTCGGCGACTACGGCACTTTCTCGGGCGAGCAGAGCAGAAATCCTCTCGCCCTCGATGAACACATCTGCTTCGACCGGACCGGTGGGAGTCTGGATCGTGCCGTTGCGAATGCGCGTGGTGGAACCCAAGGAACCCTCCTCTTGCGGGGATGAACCGAGCCTAGCTCCGCCGAAGTCGCGCATTCCGGCGACACGAGTTCGTCGCAAAGCTCAGGCCATTCGGTCGCGGGCTATCGCCGCTGCGCCGACGGCCAGCGCCCGGTTGGTGCTGATCACAGGAAGACCGAGACGAGCCTCCAGACCGTCGGTCAGGGAGGCGGTGTGGAGAGCCGTGCAGAAGATCACTACGGCCTCGACATCTGACAAGTCGGCCTCGGCGATGGCGGTTTCGATCGTGACAGCCGGCACGTGGGCGGGCAAAGATCCGGAGGGGAGCCGGAGGCGCACTCCCGCCGTTGCCTGGATCCCGTGCTCGTGCAGCATCTCAACCAGTGCGTAGTTGGTCTCCGCGGCGTAGGGCGTCAGGATCCCGACGCGCTCGGAGCCGGTCTCCGCCAGGCGGTCGAGGCAGGCCGTCACGGGATCGATGACCGCGGTCGCGGGGTGCACGCTCCGTACCAGCCCGGCCATCTCTTCGGGACCGAGCGCAATCGTCGCCGAGGCACATCCAACGGCGATGACTTCACAAAACTCAGACAGGCTGCGGGATCCGTCTCGGAACGCCTCTGCCATCTGTCGGAAACCTGTGAGCGTGAGCGTTTCGGGCATCGGCAGCCGCGAGGTATGGACGGCTACGTCGGGACCCACGAACGCCCGCACCTCCTGGTCAACCGCCCGATCCTCGGCAAGAGCGAGCAAGCCGACGAGCGGTCGAGAATCGGCCGGCTCTGCCGACGCAACGTCAACCTCCACCCAGCCAACGGGATGAACCTCGGGGATCGATGTCACCCGGTCAATCTACGGCATCCCCACCTCGTCGATCGGAACGAGGTGGGTTCCTGCCCCGACCGCCTGGGCCGCCGTGGCTACCCGGTGGCCTTCGCATCCGCCACCGAA
>JABAOH010013950.1_pt1 | contig 11903 bp, 12 predicted proteins | sample 7062181 | NCBI WGS metagenome assembly JABAOH01 (sample SAMN14538630, study PRJNA623070) | marine sediment metagenome | biome: marine biome [ENVO:00000428]; feature: marine pelagic biome [ENVO:01000023]; material: deep marine sediment [ENVO:00002113]; isolation source: pool of 5 deep marine... | reverse complement strand
GGAGATCTGAACTATTTCAGACGTGGACAGATGGTTAAACCTTTTGAAGACGTTGCCTTTGCGCTGGAACCGGGTGAAGTAAGTGATATTGTCGAGACCAGGTTCGGATACCATGTCATCAAGGTGACTGATAAGAAACCTGAAACTGAGATCGCTTATGATGACGTTAAGGGAAAGATTGAGGCGTTTCTCAAGCGAAAAAAAATAGAGGAAGAGACGAAAAAATACGTCGCGAAATTGAGAGAAAAAGCGGAGGTGAAAAGATTTCTCCACCCGGGACCCTAAGGCATGAAGCCATTCGCGCTGGTCATCACGACGAGGTTTCTAAGGCTCCGTGCTAACTTCTTCCAGTGGTCTTTACTGAAGCCTCAGGGTCAAAGGGGAAGAGTGGGCAAAAGGAGCTGACAGTCGAGACGCCCAAAAGCCCTGACAGGTTTAGGTTTTCCTGGCGGGAATGGGCAATTTCACAATACATTTTGTGCCCTGGTCCGCAAGTGCCTCCAGGTAAATCTCCCCTAGATCTTTCCTCGCTGCGAGCTGAGCGATCGGTAGGCCAAATCCTGTGCCATAGGGTTTGGATGAGTAAAATGGGACGAAGAGGTTACTGAGCTCTTCCGGTTTCGGAGGCGTCCCTGTGTTGAAGATTTCTATTTCGATAAAAGGGGAGGGAGGGTCTTTCATTTTCGAAGAAATCCTGATATGGGGGTTATCTGGGTTCAGGGCCTCTATGCTATTTTGAAGCAGGTAGTAGAACATGGTCTCCAAGTCTTTGGGGTCGCCTTGGATTTCAGGGAATTTAGGATCAAGATCAGTATGGATTCTCAGATTTTTGAACCAGTCTGTCTTTCTCAGCCTATCGAGTGCTCTCGAAATGAGGCCCTTCAGCGAATTATTCGAAAACCTCGGATCCTTTTGAAACATTTCTGAGTAAACCCCGGCGTCAATCGCCATTCGTTCGAGCCGCTTATTCTCCTGCATAATGATTTCATAGGTATGGTAAAGCGAGTCGCCTGGCTTCACCTTCTTCTGTAGCCTACTGATATTCCCCCCGATAATGGTTATGGGATTCCGCACTTGGTGGGAAATCCCTCTGACCACCTTGATGTCGCACTGAGAAGTGGCCGATATAAAGGCCTGCGTTTCGATCAAAAGACAGTTATCTAACATCTTATCGATGGCGACAAGAACGGGTTCGAGGTCAGCTGTTGGAATCACTTCTCGGGCGATTCGTTGACAGAATCGCCTGACAATCGAATAGCCCAGGTTGACAAAACGCTGGTCAATGTTGAGTTCGACGTGCCTGAGACCACTTCTCCACAGATAAGGAAGGAGTTGTCGATCGAGTTTATGTTTGAAAAGGGATTCGAACCAATGCTGCCAGATCCTCTTCATGTTCCCAGATCTTTCTTCATGCTCCAAGATGATTCTCGTTTCTGGGATCTTGTGGAAGTAATGGTAACAATGTTCCGCAAATTCCTGACTTTTTTCGAGAAAAAAGCCCTGGTAACGTTCAAGGGTCGGTGCTTCTCGCTCTTCGAGGCCAAGGAGCTCCTGGAAATAGATCAACCTTTCATATGGAATTGGTATATCGTACTTCACTAAGAAACGGCGCCTTCTCCCTTGACACAGGAATGATATGGTATTTTCATTTGAGTGGACCCTTTTGGGTTCGTCAACGGGAATTATCTCTGGCCAGGAGAGTCCGCATGATTGTGTCGGCGAGATGTCTGGCGGAGTTCGTTCCACTCGCATTGTCTTTATCTCGTGTTTTCAATGCGGATTCAGGCGCGACTAAGGTGTTTCTTCGAGAGGAGTTTAACAAACCCGATCAGCGGAAACCGTTCTATTTTGAGAAAATTGACAGACACAATTCCTACGCCATTTTACGAACCAATAATGAAAGCTTCTTGAAGACCGAGAGTGAAGGGCCTGTCGCGAGCATCGCCTTCATGAATGACTGAGATAATAAGGGTGAAAAGTCCGTATCTGTCCTGGATTCTCTCGAAATCTATAGCGATTGAGGGGAGTGAAAAGAATGTGAGAGGGAAAGGGATGCAGCCCCTGTCACGGCGCTCCACTGATGTGAATCCGGCGTTGGAAGAGTCTTTCGAGGAGCGAGAACTTTGAGGGTGAACCGTTCGACCGTCATCAAAGCCGTTCTGGGCTTGAGTCTGGTTCTGTTCCTTTTTCTTGTCGGATACGGGTGGGATATCGCTTCCCTGTTCCATCCAAAAAGAGTTCAAGAAATCCTGCTGAAAGCCGGCGGTCTTGCGCCGTTGCTCTACATGATCGTCATGGCCCTGACCGTGGTCATCAGCCCGATCCCAAGCGTGCCCCTGGACATTGCCGCCGGAGCTTTCTTCGGACCGCTACTGGGGACGATTTATTCTGCGGTGGGCGCTTTAGGGGGTGCAGTTACCAGTTTTCTCATTGCGAGATTTCTCGGTCGGGATTTCATTCAAATCTTTCTCGGTGGACATATTAATTTCTGCACTCAATGTTCGAATATACTCCTCGCCAAGGTCATTTTCCTCTCTCGGCTTATTCCTATCATCTCCTTCGACATCGTCAGCTATGGGGCCGGTTTGACCAAGATGTCCCTCAAGGCTTTTGCGGTCGTCACCTTCCTAGGGATGCTCCCCCTCACCTTTGTCTACAACTATTTCGGATCTGCACTGGTTGTGAGTCGCGGAATTGCCCTGGTTTCTGGGCTGGTTATAATCCTTTTCGTTTTTGTTTTCCCTCGGTTGATCGAGCAGTACGATTTCCTATCGTTGCGGAGGTTCTTTCAGCACTCGGACGAGGATCAGGCCTCCTGTGAGAAAACTTAGGCGGGTCTTGCCTCTCCTCGGGCTCGCACACCAGAACGTTTCTTTCATCGACCTCAAAGGTACATTTTTCTTCAAGGATCCCCTTAAACCTCTTTCTGGCTCGATGCAGTTTCACTTTGGCGTTTTCTGTTGTCAATCCGAGAATCTCGGCGACCTCCGAATGGTTGAACCCCATCACATCATAGAGAACGAGGACAGTCCTCATGGACTCAGGAAGAACGCTCATCTGGTCCTGAACGCATTGTCCCATCTGGCGCTGCTCCAGTTCTTTTTGAATCGAATCCCTCGTTGATTCTGCCCTATCTGGCTGGTCCTCGACCGCCACTGTCGATGGGCCTCTCGATTGGCGGAAATGGTCTTGGCAGAGATTGTAGGCAATGCGAAATACCCAGGAAGACAGCTTCGCAGGGTCTCTGAGGCTTTCTAGCTTGGTTTGAACCCGGAGGAATGTTTCCTGGATAAGGTCATCGGCGACCCATTCGTCCTTGACGAGAGTCAGGACAAACTTTCGGACTTTCTCGTGGTAATCATCATAGATTTCCCAGAAATCCATCGTTGAGCCCTCTCGTGGCTAGCTACAGCATGGGTTTTCAGATTGCCTGCTGCAGGATAATTCATACTTGTTCTTCCGGCCCATAATATCACTGACACGACTTCTCATCGCCATGTGGGCTCCCTTCTTCACTTGACTGGCGAGTTCCACAGCCTCCTGGATCTCCTCGGTTGTCAGGCCGACGGTGTTCGCCTTCCCAAAATAGTGTTCAAAACACGGGACACAGTTCGCAGCCGTGGCTGCCCCCAAAGAGATCAAAACCCTAGTCTTCTCGTCCATTATTCGGCCCCTCCTCGTTGTTTATTCGTAAGACGGAAAATAGCTCGGGAGGGTTACAGTCGCATTATAACAGTTTTCTCATTCGAGGTCTTTAAATGCGTGCTTCTCGAGCTTCGCCTGTGGCAACGATTGTTCGTTTAGAAGCTCAATTGTTTGACACTGCAATTAGGGAACGATACGGATAACTCCTCAAGACGTCTTGATTTCGTGGACTCGTTGTTTTACCCTGGAAAACCCAGTGGGCACCGTTGCAGCGGATGGAATGGAATTTGTTGACCAGGATGGGGCCCTTTGAAGGTGTCAAGAGTATCAGCGGCCGTCCGAGGAGCACAAATCTGGGAACAAGGAGTAGAAAGGATGAAAGAAAAGGCAAAAACGATCTCAACGGATGAAGCTCTGAGGCAGATCCGGCTCGCGCTACGCAGGACGGCTCTGCTCTATCATTTCTTTGCCAGGACCCTGGTCGATGAACTTGGTGAGGAACGCGGAAAAAGACTCATACAAAAGGCAATAGACGCTTATGGAACTCACATCGGAGATTATGCCAAGCGTCGAGCCGAGGAGCGGGGCCTTTCGGTCACGCCGGAGAACTTCGAGAGTGATTTACCCGACTTGGGGTGGGAAACCGAGACTGTCATCGTTGAGGGGGAGGAGAGGGTCCGGGTTCGCGATTGTCCTTTGGCCAAGGAATGGCTTGAACTGGGAGAATCAAAAAGGGCTCGCCTTTACTGTTATGTGGACCAGGCAAAAATGCATGGCTTTAACCCAGAGTATGAATACCTTCATGTCAAGAACATTCTGGACGGTGACCCTTACTGTGAACTCGTGATTCGTCCGGTGACCGAAAAGGCATGATTGGAGACCGGATGGGTGATTATTTGAAAGGGCAATCAACAATCTTCTTTGGGAGGCAGATTATCGAATGCGTCTCCAAATCCTCACTCCGATAACATGGAAAAGGCAGGCCAAGATGAGCTTCTCAAAAAAAGTCAACTGGGAAATTGATCAATATATCACCTCAACTCAGTTGACACCAAACCCAGCCAATGCTAAATTGCAGCTGCGATAGTCTCCAATAGCATAACGCTTCTCATTGTTTTGTAACTCGTTCGGATTTTTACTTACGGAACGGTTCCCGATCACCAGAAACGAAAGCTGCCTTTTTGTAATTATTAAACCGGGTAGAGCATCTTCTACCCTCATAACTAGAAGGGAGGTGAAGAGTTATGTGGATTTTGCGTATCAACATGACCGACCGCAGCTACCAGCTCGAAGACGTACCCAAGGCCTACAAGCTTCTTGGAGGCAGGGGGCTAACGTCCACCATCATCCACGATGAGGTACCGCCCCTGTGCCATCCCCTGGGACCCAACAACAAACTCGTCTTTGCTCCAGGCATCGTGACAGGCACGGCTGCCCCCACCTCGGCCCGCATATCCGTTGGCGCCAAGTCGCCCCTCACCAACACCATCAAGGAGTCTAACGCCGGCTCCGGCTGGCCGCCTGCGCTGGCCGCCATGCGCATCAAAGCGCTGGTGGTGGAGGGTCAGCGCGAGCAGAAGGGCAAATTCTGGATGTTGTCTCTCTCCTGGGACCAGACTGAAGGCAAGCCCAAGGTTGAATTCCTTCCGGCTGACGAATATGTGGGCCAGGACCTTTACGAGGTCTATCCCAAACTGTTTGAGCGCTTTGGCAAGGTAAATATAGGCAGTATCGGCTTTGCGGGTGAGTCCCTCTACAGCAACTCGGGTGTTGCCTTTGCCGACCTGGCCGGGCGACCCAGCCGATATGCCGGTCGCGGCGGACTGGGCGCGGTGATGGGCAGCAAGGGGCTAAAGTTCATCGTCCTGGATCGCAAGAGCGCGCCGGGCGTGGAGATCGCCGACAAAGCACTTTTTGATGAGGGACGGAAAAAGCTCACCGATGCTCTGCGCACCGCCGACATTACCAAGCCCAAGGGCGCCCTTAACACCTACGGCACCGCGGTCCTCATCAACATTATGAACGAGGCCGGTGGCCTGCCTGCGAACAATTTTTCCAGCGGGCGCTTTGAAGGGGCGCCCAACATTGCCGGCGAAGCGATCTTTGAGGGTAACAAGGAGCGGTTGGGCAAGGAACTCTACAACCACGCCTGCAGTCCTGGCTGCATCATCCAGTGCTCCAACACCTGGCACAAGCCCGATGGGACCGAGCACGTCTCCTGCGTCGAGTACGAGTCAGATTGGGCTCTGGGGGCTAACTGTGGCATTGACGACCTAGACAAAATCGCCGAACTGGTCCGGCTGTGCAACGCCTATGGCCTGGACACCATCGAGGCCGGCACCACTATCGCGGTGGCCATGGAGGCCGGGCTGGCCGAATTCGGCGACGGCAAGAAGGCCATCGAGCTGATGCACGAAATGGGCAAGGGGACCCCTCTGGGCCGCATCCTGGGTAACGGCACCGATGCTGCTGCTCACGTCTTGGGCGTCGTGCGCAGCCCTGTGGTCAAGGGACAAAGCATGCCGGCCTACGAACCACGAGCAGTGAAGGGCATCGGCATTACCTACGCCACCTCCACTATGGGCGCCGACCACACTGCTGGCTACACCATAAATCCCGAGATCCTCGGCGTGAGCGGCAAGACAGACCCACTGAGTCCCGAGGGCAAAGCGGAGGTGAGCCGTGCCTTCCAGGCCGCCACCGCGTTCATCACCGATACCACGGGTCACTGTCTATTCATCGCCTTCGCCATGGACATCGAAAGTTGTTTTGAGGGAATCGTGGACGAAGTTAACGGTGTCCTCGGCACCCATTACACCGTGGATGACATTGCCAAACTGGGCGCCGAGATCCTGCGCAAGGAACGAGCTTTCAACGAAGCGGCGGGCTTAACCAAGGTTCATGATCGCCTGCCAGAGTTTATGAAGTACGAAAAGCTCCCGCCTCACAACAACGTCTATGACGTGCCCGACGAGGCGCTGGACGCCGTCTATGGCGAGCTGTAAAGCTGGCTAGTAGCAGGGAGCAGAGTCTCGGTCTGGGGTTCTGCTCCTTATTCTTTGAAAGAGAAAACACATGTCCAAGGCCGTCATGGGACAAGATGGCTCCATCAGGCTGTCGGCAGAGTTTCTGCTTAAACGTCGTCTCTCACAAGGCATGGAATGGTGGCTCGACCAGCGAGACGTCGCCTTGATTCTGCTTCCACGATTGTCTGACCTGCGCAAACTTTACGTAGAGCCCACCACCGTTTGCAACCTCAACTGCCGCACTTGCATTCACAACGTCTGGAAAGACTCCAAGGCCCATATGGAGATGGAGATCATGCGCCAACTTGTGGAGCAGACGAGGGAATTCCCCGAGCTGCGGCGGGTGGTCTTTAGCGGCCTCGGCGAGCCCCTGACGCACCCTCACATCCTGGAAATGGTGCGACTTGTGCGCGAGCGAGACTTAGCGGTCACTATCGGCTCGAATGGACTCCTCCTGGACAAAGCGATGGCCCGGGAGCTGGTGGCGTTGGGGGTTGATCGCCTGGTTGTCTCACTCGACGGGGTCACACCGGAAACCTATGCTGGCGTGCGCGGGGCCATGATCTCCCAGGTTTTGGACAATATTCGGGGCCTGAACGAAGCGAAAAGAGAGCTGGGCTCCCTGACGCCAACCTTGGGAATTGAATTTATTGCCTTGCGAAGCAACATCGCCGAGTTGGCCGATCTGACCGGGCTGGCGTCACAACTGGGCGCGGCTCGCGTCTTGGTCAGCAACGTTCTGGCCTACACCGACGAGATGCGCGATGAAATCCTCTACGGTTACGAGCCGCACCCCCCCTTCAGCACCGGCAGTTGGCCTGTCAAGGCTGGCGCTTGGGTTATGTGGGGCACTTTGGAATTGCCCCGCATGCACTGGGGTGCAGAGCAACATTGCCGATTTGTGCAAGACAGGGCCATGGTAGTCGGGTGGGATGGCGGCGTGGCCCCCTGCTATGCCCTCTCCCACAACTATAGCTATCTTGCCATAGACGGGCGGCGCAAGGAGGTCACCCGTTACGCCCTGGGCAACATTGCCGAACAAACGATCCTGGAGATCTGGACCTCTGAGGAGTATTGCCGCTTCCGCAACGAGGTGCGAGATTTTCACTTTCCCTCCTGCCCCGACTGTGACCTACGAGAGAGCTGCGACTTGCGGGAGCAAAACGAGGGCTGCTGGGGCTGGAACCCCTCTTGCGCCGATTGCCTTTGGGCCCAAAACATCGTCCAATGTCCGTGAGGTAAGTGATGAAAGTCGATGTCAAACTCTTTGGGACCCTCGCACAAAGCGTCTCAGGGCCTATTCTGGCCCATTACCCCCAAGGGATTCGTGCGGGTTCTCTCCTGGAGGTGGAACTGCCGGAGGACAGCACACTCGCCGACCTGGTGGCCCACCTGAGTTTGCCGACAGAAGAACTCAAGCTCACCTTTGTCAACGGTAGGCCCCAGGAACTCGACTACCGCCTCGCTCCTGGGGACGAGGTGGGTATCTTTTCGCCCGTTGGAGGAGGCTAGATGGAAACGATCACCCTGGAGGTGTGGCTCTACGGCCCGCTAGCTCAATACGGCGGCAAGGCGGCTGGCAAGAGCCATACCAGTCTACAGCTTGATCTGCCAGCTGGGAGCCGGATGCGCGATCTCCTGGAGTGTCTGTCCTTGCCCACCGAGAAGCGTGGCATCACCTTTATCAACGGCAACCTCAGTGCCATGCCTGGCCTTCAGCCAGACGTCGATCACCCTTTCGAGGACGGCGACCGGGTGGCCTTCTTCCACTTGAAGAGCATGTGGCCCTACCAGTACCGGGACGGTGCCGCGCTGGCTCCCGACATGGAGCGCGCCATGGCCCAGGAGAAGAAACTCTTCCACCACCACTCGGACCGCTGAGATCGCCAGGTGCCAGGCACATTTGAAGTGACCTGGCACCTAGAAATTGCCCGAATTGGAGTTGGCTCCGTTTCCTTGCGAAGCCCAAACAAAAAACGCACTCGTCCCCAGGGAGAAAAGCAGGCCCTCTGATCTTCGTCCTGTTCGGCCTCTTTCAAGTCCGTAACAGCTTCAACAGGAGCGTCCCCATCATTGCAGACCTGAAACCACCGTTAGGCGAAAAATACAACGCTCGTTCTGTGGTTTACAGGATTTTGCTGACAGAGTGCCTCCATGGGCTGCTCAGACCGCCTGATGTTAAGCTCGCTGCGAAACATACGAGGATCTTGCTCAAATGCCCGCTGTCGACTAAAGATCGAAAATCTTTCCAGGATTGAGAATATTCTTGGGATCAAAGGCTTTCTTCAAGCGCTTGAGGAGCTGAATCTGGCCTGAATCGAGGTTCATCGATAGATAGGATTTTCTCAAAAGACCGATACCATGCTCGGCCGTGATCTTCCCTCCCAGCTGGATGGTCTCGCTGTAAAGGGTTTTCTGGATTTGATCAATCTGTCTTTCCCACGCCTCATCAGGTAGTTCCCCCTTGAAGAGGAGAACATGGACGTTGCCATCCCCGGCATGACCGAAGGACATGGCCCTGATTCGATGCTTTTCCGATACTTCCCGGGTTTTCCGGACAAGGGCTGCTATCCGATTCCTCGGGACAACCACGTCAAGGCTCTTGTATATCCCTCCCACATGATTTGCCGCTTCAAAGAGGCACTTTCGGCCTTCCCACATCCGCTCCATGGCGCTCCGCGAGGTTGCGACCAGAATTTCGTGGGCCCCATTCCGCTCGCAAATTTCTCCGATGCGATCTCGGCTCTCCTCCATTGCCCTCTCGTGATTTCCGTCTATGGTGATGAGCAAATGAGCGGCCGCTTCACGAAAAGAGAGCTTCTTTTTGGTGAAATCCTCTGCGAGATCGAAACAGCTGTTTTCCATGAATTCGATGGCAGTCGGAACGATTCTTGCCTCGATGATTTCTGAGACGGTCTGAGCTGCCTTCTCCACGGATCCATAGGGAATCAGGAAATCCATCCGTCGTGTGGGGAGGGGGATGAGCCTCAGAACGACCTGAGTTACGACGCCCAGTGTGCCCTCGGAGCCAACGATGAGCTGTGTCAGGTTATATCCTGTCACGTCTTTGACCACCTTGCCACCCGTCTGAATCATCTCTCCATTGGGAAGTACGATTTCTAAACCGCTCACATAATCCTTGGTGGTTCCATACCTCACCGCTCGACTTCCGCCCGCTCCCTCGGCGACGTTTCCCCCAATGCTGCAGCTTTCCGAGCTGGCCGGATCGGGAGGATAAAAGAGGCCCTCTGACTCGACGGCAGCCTGGAGCTCTCCTGTGATGACTCCGGGCGCCGCGGTGACCATCAGATTCTCTCGGTCGATTTCTATGATGCTGTTCATGTTCTCACAGGAAAGGACAATCCCTCCGTGGAGGGGAATGGCGCCGCCGCTGAGTCCTGTTCCGAGCCCGCGTGGGGTGATGGGGAGATTCTCACGGTTTGCGAGGTGCATGATTTCCGTGATCTCATTTGAGGTGGCAGGCTTGACCACGATATCGGGGCGATGTGAAAGTCCAATCGTTTCGTCGCGAGAGTACTTTTCCAGATTCTCTTCGTCGGTGAAAACCGCTTTGGGGCCAGATATTTCGACCAAACGTCTCAAGATTGATTCAGTGATTTTCTGGTACAAGGCTTTGCTCCTTCTCCCTCGAGATAGTTTTTGAAGTCCCATATACCACAAGTCGGCAGGCGAGTCCATGGCCTGAGACCCACGATCACGAAAAATCTCTCTCTGCTTTTCCCTGCACATGATAATCGTGATATCATGATGAGGGCTCACCCAGATAGCAAAGATCGGGCGTCTGTCGAATGGATATTGCTATGATCTTTTCACTAACAAAAAGCTCGTTTCCCTTGTGCGACTCCAGGTAAACTGGGTCATCGGGTCAATGGTTTCAAATATGAAGATACGCGAGGCCATACCAAAGGATAACCATGAACTTCAGGAGGTGCAGGCAAAATGCCTGCAAGGGAAAGAGGTTATCGTGTCTATCGTCAATAGGCCCGACTTTTTTGCCCGGGCCAGAGCCTATGAGGCGTATAAGGTCTATGTTGCCTGTGAGGATGGGCAAATTGTCGGATCTGGAGCCGTGGGACTCCGCGAATCTCTCGTGAATGGGAAGAAAAAGCGCGTCGGGTACGAGTTTCAGTACTTCACATCTCCAGATCACCGGCGAAAAGGGGTTGGAAGGACCCTTCATCGAAAAATCGAAGACTACCTGACGAGGCACGGAGTGGCCCTCTCCTACCTATTGATCATGGAAGACAACGTCGCACCGAAATACCTTTTTGAAAGTGAGGGATTCAGACTCCATCGGACCGCTCTCATGCCGATCATTATGGTGAACCGAGCGCTGAACTTGCCATCTACGGGGAATATCAGGAAGATCACAGCAGACGACCTCGACGCCGTTGTCGGACTCCTGAACGAAACCTGGGAAGGCCATGATTTGTATGAACCCAAGTCGGTTGAGACACTAGCCGGGTTCATCGATCGGACACCGGCATACGATTTTGGCAACGTGTTCATCTTGGAGGATCAAGGCAAAATCGTCGCCTGTTTAGGGTTCTGGGATTGGAGTCAGATCGCGCGGATCACCATCGAGGCAGTGAATGTTAGCGTCCTGAGTAAAGAGTTCGTCGAGGGTTTCAATCATGATGAAGGGCCGTTACCAGAACCTCCAAAGCCTGGAACAACCCTCAAGCAGTGGTGTTTGACCCCGATCGGCTTTCAGGACCCTGAGTGCCTGAAACCGCTCATTCGATATGTCAACAATCTGGCGATGAACCGGGGCATTGGACAGATCTTCTTTCTCTCTGAACGTGAGCATGCTTTACTTCAAACGACGGAGGGTCTTTTCCGAAGAGATGTTGGCATCCATCTGTATGTTAAGATCCTTCAAGAAATATCGATTGGCGAAAGGCCCATTTTTCTGGATGGGATTGATCTCTAGAGATGTGGAGAATCTCTCTGCGAGAGGTTAAAGGGAAAGCCGCCGGTTTTTCTGATCTTACTCGAACAATGAATAGACATGAGTTGTATGGTCATCGATTCTCGTTGCGAAGGGGGGGTAGACATGTTTGATCTTCTTCTTTCAGATGAGGAAAGGGCGCTCAAAGACGAGGCGAGGAAATTCGCAAAAGAAGAAGTCCCGAGTGCTCTAATCCGGAAGATGGATGGGGACGAGGTTCGGTATCCAAAGGAATTTATCGAAAAGGCTGCATCTCACAA
>JABAOH010000779.1_pt3 | contig 11903 bp, 11 predicted proteins | sample 7062181 | NCBI WGS metagenome assembly JABAOH01 (sample SAMN14538630, study PRJNA623070) | marine sediment metagenome | biome: marine biome [ENVO:00000428]; feature: marine pelagic biome [ENVO:01000023]; material: deep marine sediment [ENVO:00002113]; isolation source: pool of 5 deep marine... | reverse complement strand
GGGGGGTCGATCATTCCGACGAGGCCCACGAACGTGAGACCGGACTCAACCTCATCCATCTCGTAGCCCCCTGCGTCATCAGGCACATCCTTGTAGGCCATTCCAAGGACCCTGAGGGCCCTAGCGGCCATCCCCTCCACGGTCTTCAGGATCTGCTCCCTATCCTCTTCGCTCAGGGGCCTGACGTGTCCTTTTTCGTGAATGCTGACACTCCGCTCCAGCAAGACCTCCGGGGCGCCCTTCAAGTACGCGACTCTGCCTAAAGGGGTGTCGTGGATTGTGCTCATCCTCTTTCGGGCCGACTCGAAGGGGAACTCCGCCACCCTCGGGTATCTGTCCTTTAGCTCTTCGTCCAGACCCGCCTTCGCGCCGGCGACGGTGAGGGCGCCCTCCGTGGGGTCCCCGAAGATGACCCAGCTTCCTTCGTTCTCCTGCAGGTTCGCGTCGTTGTTGAGGTACCCTATCCTGAGTATCAGATCTAGATCTGCGTCCACCCTTGGGTCTACTAATTCATCGCCCATGAGGAAATCTCCCGTCGGGATGTAACCGGCTCCAGTGACGTCGACGATTCGGTCCATCGATGCGATCCGCTTTACGGTCATCTCGTTCCTGGTAAGGGTCCCTGTCTTGTCGGAGCAGATTACGGTCGTGCTCCCCAACGTCTCCACCGAGGCCAGCTTCCGGACTATGGCCTGCTGCCTGGCCATTCTAGATACTCCGAGGGCGAGGGTGATGGTGAGGACGGCGGGCAGCCCCTCGGGGATGGCGGAGACCGCGAGGCTGACGGCGGTCATAAACATGGTCTCCAGCTCGAACTTGTGGACGAAGACGCCGATGAGGAAGACCCAGATGCAGAGGATCACGGAGATGGCCCCGAGCTGGCGGCCCATCCTCTCCATCTTCTGCTTCAACGGGGGCTCCTCCACCTCAACGGCCTGCACCATCCCTGCGATCTTGCCGAACTCGGTCCTCATCCCCGTCTCGGTGACCACGGCCACGGCTCGACCCGCAGTGACGACGGTGCCCATGAAGACCATGTTGCTCCTATCGCCAATGCCAACGTCCTCGAAGAGGGGGCTGAGCTGCTTCGTGACCGGCGTGGACTCCCCGGTCAGGGCCGCTTCGTCCACATGAAGGTTTGCGGCCTCTAGCAACCTAGAGTCTGCCGGGATCCTGCTCCCTGCCTCGAGGAGGATGATGTCGCCGGGAACTACGTTCTTGGAGTCTATCGACTTTTCCCGCCCGCCCCTGAGGACCAGCACATGAGGTGAGACCATCTTTTTTAGGGCCTCTACGGCCTTCTCCGCCCTGTACTCCTGGACGAAGCCGAGGATGGCGTTCATGACGACGATGATGAGGATGACAATGGTGTCCGTGTAGGCCTCCCCCTCCCTATAAGAGATGAAGGCGGAGACCATGGCTGAAATGATAAGTATGATTACCAGAATACTCTTGAATTGGCCGAGGAGCAGCTCGAGGGGGGTCGTCTTCCTCTCCTCTTTGAGCTCGTTGGGGCCGTAAAGCTCAAGTCTCCTCTCCGCCTCCTCCTCGTCGATACCTCTACGGTTAGAGTCGAGCGATTCTAAGACTGACTCGATTTCCTCAGCGTGCCACGACTTGCTCTCCAAGATCTCCACCGAACTGCTCCTCAAGGCCAATTAAACACTATGATTCCTGAAGAAAGGAGCGGCGTGATTTAAATTTTCTTTCATACGAAAAATCGTAAAAGTTGTTTCAGTAGTAAATAGAGGTTTTTCGAGATGATTAGACCTGTTTTTTGATGTTATGAACTCCCTTTGGCTCTTACACATACAGAGTTATCAGGAATATCCTGCAACAGGCCTTTTCCTGAGTCTCCTTCTCCTTTCCTCTCGGAGACGCCGCTGCAGGTCACGGTATGTGCTGTAGTCCATGGCCACGCAGCATCCGAAGAGGATCGCTGCTGAGAGGGCGAGGGCGAGGACAAGGTAATACCAGACCAACGTTACCCCCACTATCGACTTTGAACACTATATTTATAATAATTACTATGTGCTAATGATTACAAAAATGCTTAATTGGGCTTCATAGAAGATTTCTCCAACAGTAAAATGGAAAAATTTCCGATAGTGACCTCTATAAGAGCCGACCTATTTGGAACTCTTCTGGAAATAATAATTCTTGGAAGCAGTCTTAACACCGTCCAACATGAATAAGGTGCTCGCGTCATCTATTCGCTCAAACCCAGCAATCTTATGGGCCGTATCGGCGGCCCGAGAAACCCTAATACCATGACTCAAATGACACATGCTGAAGGCGACGAGCTTCCTCTAGAACATATCATTATTAGATAAGTCATGCGATGTATTTTGGTTTTCTAATAGCAAGCGATGATCAGACGACTATGCGGTATCTGTCCTTGAGCTCCTGCCGCTTCCCCTCGTTCCANNGCAGCTCGGGCACAGGTCGAGTAGTCCTGCGGATGTAGTGTTGCACCTGCTGCAGATGGTCAGGTCCTTCGTGTAGCTGAAGTAGCCGATCTGGCTGTGTCTTGCGATCCGCTTGGTCAGCTTGTACAGGGCTTCTGGGTCGCTGGAGGCCTCTCCCAGCCAGGCGTGGAAGATGTTCCCTCCGCTCAGGATCGGGAAGAACTTGTGCTCTATGTCGATCTTCTTGCCCAGAGGTATGTTGGCCCCGACGTAGGTGTGGGTCCCGTTGCTGTAGTAAAGGGGTAGGTCCCTCTGCCCTTTGGCCAGGGCGGAAGCCTGCTCCAGATCTCCCTTCACAACGGTCCTTGCGAGCCTTTTGTACTTCGGCGAGACAAGGTCCTTGATGGCGAAGGTTTGTGCGGTGCTCTCCGCCGGGGTCCTTGCCAGCATTATCTTCATTCCCGTCTTCATCTCCAGCCCCTTGCGGTACCTCTCCATGTCAAGCAGTAGCCTCAAAGCCAGCCGCAGCGCGTCCTGGCTCTCGTGGAGCTGGCTCCCCGTGAAGAACTGGACCATCTCGTTGATACCGACCACGCCGACGACGTACACGAGCTCGTCGAAGTCTACAGCGGTGGGGCCGGCCCTCCCAGTCCTCCTGTCTCGGGGCCGCTGTGTTGCGAAGGGGATCATGTTGTTCCCGATGGATTGATCCATCCACATCTTCTTGGCCCTGAAAGCCTCGACTGCTAGCCTCATGTTCTCCTTCGCCGCCGACAGAAGTTTATCGTATTCCCCCTTCGCCCTGTAAGCGAGCCTTGGCATGTTCAGGCTCACCACCTGCCAACCGCCCATGCTGAAGTGCTGGCCATCCACGAAGTGGAGCTTCTCCTCGAAGTTCGGGTCTGTCTCCGGGGTGTTCGCGAACTGGTAAGCGCAGCACTGGTAGCAGCTGATACCCTTCCCGTAGCCCCTGTACGGCGGGAGCATGTTGTCAAAGTATGGGGAGCCGTACTTCGCCACCGCCTCGTGGACGAGCATCCAGAGTTCGTCGTACTCCGGCCTGAAGAACTCGGGGCTCAGGTAGTTCTCGTTCTTCGGGAAGTTGAAGGGCTTCCCCCAGTAGTCCCCCTCGAGGGCGACCTCGTTGACGGCCCTGAAGAAGGTCTGGACCTCGTCCTCATAGTTCCCATAGACATCGGGGCCCACCCTCCCCCTCATCACCACGGGGACGTCCTGCCAGATCTCGGGGACGCCCATCGGCAGCTGGATGTTGCTAAACACGAGTTGGCCGCCGCGAGTCACATATGTCTGGGTTAGCTCGTAGAACATCATCTGGGCAAGCTGCTTCACGTGCTTGTACGGAAGCCCCCTCATGAAAGGCGCCAGGAAGAGGGTGTAGTACATGAAGCCCTGGCCACCGCTGAAGTTGGTCTGGCCGGCGGCAAGGACCTTGACGCTGTGGAGGATGGCGACCTCGGGTTGCTTAGCCGGCCCAGCCGCGCTGCTCTGGAAGCCCTTCCCATCGGGCAGCAGCCCGTAGTATAGGAAGTAGCGGAGGTCCCAATCCTGGCAGAAGGGGCGGCTGCCGAAGTACTCTAGTGTGTGGATATGGATGTCCCCCGATTGGTGGGCCGTCGCCAAATCAGGTGGCAGCAGGAGCAGGTACTCCTCCTTGCTCAGCATATCCGCCTTCTTCTTGTGGACGGTCTCAGGGTTCGGCTGGAGGTTCGCGTTCTCCTTCGCCTCGAAGCCGTTGCCGGTGTCGATCTGGTAGGCGTCGTAGACGGGAGCCCCGACCCTCGTCAGGAGATTCCTGTAGATGGCGAACTCGGGGACCTCCTCGGACCACTCCAAGAGGACGTTGTTCACCAGCTCCCTGACCATGGGGCCGCTCACAAACTTCGGCTTCGTGATCCTTACCCTGCGCTCAACCTCGTCGGCGATCTTCTCTGCATAACCGCCGTTGATGGGGTCCAGGTCGAAGATCGTCTTCGCCAGCTGGGTCTCCCTGTTGAGCTGCTCCACGATCATGCCCTTGTCCCAGGGGACGAGGTAGCCGTCCGTCGTCCTGACCATGGGCATGCCTCGGTATGTCCTCTCCGACTTGTAGAACTGGGTCAGGACCGCCTGCTTCTCCGATTTCCTCCTACGCCTCGGCATGCCCTAAAAACTCCCTGACTTTTCTTTCGTCCAGGATTTCGCCAGGAAACATCTCCTCAGAAGAGGCCATCCTATCGCCGATCTCGAGGATAGGAGGGTTACCGAACATGTTTCTCATGATGAAGCCCAGCTGGGCCTCTGTGTCGAAAACCTTCTCCTCGTACTCGATCGCCCTCTCCTTCAGCCAGCCCTTCAAAACTTCGCACTTGGGGCAGGCGGGAACGGAGTAGACCCGGGGATGTGATTGTTTCGAAGCCGTGTACAACGAAGGCCTCCAGTAGAGGGCAGTAGCGATTTCTATATTCAGCAATTGTTGTTTAAAAATATAATTATTGTAATTCTAATACTTCGAATATATTATATCTGAATCGTTTAATATTTTCATTTTTTGCTAAATATGTCTCAAATAAACGTAATAATATTCATTATTATGGTCATTTTCAATATCGTTATATATTCCGGCCGGTAAAGGTTCATCTGCCTCTGTCATTCAAATGGTAGATACGATTGACCGTCATCGTCTGTCTCGTGGGGACCCACTTCCTCCGCCCCTTCGAGGGGATCAGGTACTGGAGTAGGCGCCAGGGCATCACCAGACTCTATCTGCTTCACAGCAAAGTCGAGGCTGAGGACGACACGGCCGTCTTCTCTTACATGTCCAGGAGGAACGCTGAGGAGCTCAAGGAAAGGCTCGAGATCATGGACCCGATAGTGGTCGGCTACGATCCCATGGATCACAGGGACGCCTTCCGCACGATTTACGGCATCCTCGCCCAGGCAAGACAGGAAGGGGAGGAGGTCCTCATCGACATCACCTCTACCACAAACCTAACTCAGGGGGTCGCCCTCACCATCGCTCTCATGTTCAGAAACGCCCGGGTCTACACTGTCCCGTCGAAAAAGCCTGCCTGGTACGTCAACGGACGGATCGGGGACGAAAAATTCGAGGATTGGTTCCAGAACGCCCGGAACCAGCCCAGTTTAGACCCTATCGAGATAAGCCTCCCGGGATATCGCCTCGAGCCGCACACCAAGCACGAGGAGAGGGAATGGGAAGTTGAGAAGAATGTGCTGAAACTGCTTAGGGAGCACGGCGGCGAGGCAGAGTCCATCAGCGACATCATCCGCTGGTCTGGGTACAGGGCAGCGAGCTCCACCCTTAGGAACAGGTTTAGCCGCATCGTCAACAGATTGGAGATTAAGGGCCTCGTGGACGCCGAGAAGGGCGCAAAGATGAAGATCATCAGCCTCACAGAGTTCGGTATCATCTTCGCCGAAGCCCTTTCGGAACTCGCCGACGTATAACACTGCAGGGATAGGCAATTCAGGAGTTGCAGGGAGCACAAAAACTCCAGCCGCCAGCGACCCTACGTTTTTCTCAAACAATAAACATCAGAGACGTCTACGACGAGCCGTAATACCAAGTATTATAGTCCGATTAACACAAATATCTTGGACAATCGAAAATAATTACCCTAATCGGATGCCTCTCGTTCGATTCGGGTAGATTTTTATTTTAAATCCCCGACTACCATAGTAAAATTGGGAGGTTAAGGGTTGCGTCTGCAGGTTTCCATCACGCCCTCTGAGGGGAAGAGGCTCATCGGTCGCGCCATCGCCATGATGGATGTAGTCCAGGAGGCACTGAAGGAGGGCACAATCGTAGTGGCGACGAGTACCACCACGGCCTATGTGGTGGAGGAGCTGCTCGGGAGGGAGATCATCGATAAAGGCATGTTTACCGCAGGCGTCATCACCGCGAAAGGCTGCTGTCTCACAGATCCCAAGGGGAGGTACAGCCATCACGTGATCCAGAAGGGAGAGGTCACTGAGATGAAGACCCCCGAGCTCCCAAAGGTTCTGGCGAAGATGGGGCCTTCCGACGTCTTCATCAAGGGGGCCAACGCCATAGACCCCTTCGGACAAGCGGGAATAATGCTGGGCGGCGCAGGGGGCGGCACCATAGGCCACTCATGGGGATACATCACCTCAAACGGCATCACGGCCATCATCGCGGCCGGGCTCGAGAAGCTTGTGCCTGTGTCAATTGCAGATGCTGCGCTTAAGACTGGGGTCAGGACGGTTGACAGGTCCCTAGGTATGGCCGTTGGGATGATGGTGGTCGGGGGGAACATCGTCACCGAGATGGAGGCCCTTAACATTCTGACCGGCGCCGAGGCCATCCCCATCGGAGGGGGCGGCGTCGATGGAGGGGAGGGCTCCAAGACCTTCGTCCTTGAGGGGGACGAGGAGAGCATCCAGGCGGCATACGACCTCATCTGCTCGGTGAAGGGTGAGCCCCCGTTAAGCACTAAGGTCCAGAAGTGCGACCTGTGCGGAGCGAAGTGCGAATACAGCACCAGAAAAGGATGATCTCAGACTTCCTCGGTTTTTCTTTGAGCAACTCAATTTTCTCGGCGCCATTGAACCTGACGAAGCTCTTCACATTCTCTGAGGATGCGTTGTCGAACTCTTCATAGGATTCAAATCACTCTCTGTTTATCTCCACCTAGAAACGCTCCTCGGTACTTCGTATATCGTGACTCAAATGGCGTTAGATGTCCTCCATTGACAGGCTCTTCCAGTCCATTGATATTGCGTTTCATTATCCTTTAAAGCGTGAATCCCTCAAAGGAAAGGGAGAAGGCATGGGTGTAAGGCCCCCCTGGGAAATCAGCAGAACAGTCTTCATCAGGGCCGAGGAGGACGCCGATCCGGACTTTGGATGTGCGCCCGACAAGAGGCCGATTCAGCAGCACATCAAGTATGGTGTCGTGGTGATGGACAAGCCTCCAGGTCCCACAAGCCACGAGGTTGTGGCCTGGATGAAGAAGCTTCTGGAACTCGACAGGGCGGGGCACGGAGGGACCCTCGACCCTAAGGTGACGGGGGTCCTCCCGATAGGCCTTCAGGAGTCGACGAAGGCCATCCAGGCGCTATTGGCTTCCGGAAAGGAATACGTTTGCGTGATGCGGACCCATAAGGATGAGGAGGAGTCCAGGGTGGTATATGTACTGAGGCTCTTCGAGGGGGAGATCTACCAGAGGCCGCCGATCAGGGCGTCGGTAAGGAGGAGGCTGAGGACCCGCATGGTCTACGGCATCGACTACCACGAGGGGGACGGCAGGAACTGGCTGTTCACCGTGGCGTGCCAGAGCGGCACATACATCAGGAAGCTCTGCTACGACGTCGGCGAGGTCCTCGGCGGTGGGGCCCACATGCACGAGTTGAGGCGCACCAGGAGCGGCCCCTTCACGGAAGGAGACCTAGTCACTATGTTCGACCTAGTGGACGCCCTTGACTTGTGGAAGGGGGAGAAGGAGGAAGAGCCGCTAAGGGGGGTGATCCGGCCCGTGGAGGAGGCATTGGCTCTTCTTCCTAAGGTCTGGATCAGGGACTCCGCCGTGGACGCCGTCTGCACGGGGGCTGCACTGGCTATGCCCGGAGTCCTCCGCCTCGAGTCCGATGTCGTGGAGGGCTCGATGGTGGCCGTGATGACGCAGAAGGGTGAGGGGGTCGCCCTGATGAGGGCAGAGTCTTCGACCGAGGAGATCTTGGAGTCAGAGCACGGGATCGCTGCGAGGCCCATGAGGGTCCTAATGCCAAGGGGGACCTACCCCAGAATGTGGTGAGGGTTGGCCGAGCATTACTACACCGGGCGCCCTAGCTCCCGGGCGCGGCTTGGACTACTTAGGTGTAGGTTGAGGGGAAGGGAGTTCGAGTTCTTCACTTCGTCCGGTGTGTTCTCTTCGAGGAAGATTGATAATGGGACGCGCCTGTTGATCGAGTCTATGGTCTTGCCTGAGCGGGGGTCGGCGTTGGATGTCGGCTGCGGCTATGGGCCGGTGGGGATCGTTGCAGCTAAGCTTCGGCCCGAGCTGGAGGTCTGGATGACCGATGTGAACGAGCGGGCCATCAAGCTGGCGGAAAGGAATGCCACTAAGAACGGTGTAAGGAATGTTGTCATTAGGCTGGGTAGCCTATACGAGCCTTTGGAGAGTGAGGTTTTCGACATTGTTCTCTCTAATCCTCCCATATCTGCAGGAATTAGGAGGGTCGTTGAGCCCCTCGTCGCTGGGGCCGTTGATCGCTTGGTGGATGGTGGGAGCCTCCAGTTAGTCGTGCAGTCGAATAAGGGGGGCAGGGCCTTGGCCTCACTGATGGAGCGTTGCTTCGGGTCGGTCGAGGTCTTGGCCCGGAAGGGCGGTTACAGGGTTCTGAGGTCCATGAAGACCTAATATGGCCTCATCAGGTGTGCTGATTTCTTGTCGATAACTCTTAAAGGCAGCCGTTCCGCACGCTTTCGATGGCCAATTCTTCCTTTCCCCGCCTAGTCAGCCTTAACAGGACGATCTCTTGGCTTCTGGTCCTGGTCTCGTCGGTCGTTCTGCTAACCGGTTATGGTCTCACGATCTTGAATCTGGAGAGCCCTGTAGTGGTGTGGGCTCACTGGGTTTTGGGTGGAGTCGTTGCGCTGCTCTCTGCTGTGCATATGTACATTTCGATAGTGTTGATCCGGTACAGCTGGAGGGCTGTGGCCTCGAAGATCAGGAGGAGGGAGGTCGGCCCCTTGACCTGGCTCAGGCTTGCGCAGCGGGTCTCGGGGTTGGTGGTTGCATTGTCTGCCCTCTTGGTCCTCCTTTCAGGCTTTGACTGGTTTAAGCTGGGGACGGGGTGGCTGGTCCCTTTTTCCTCCCATGTGGGGTTTGACGTGTACCTCTCAATGTCCATCATCTTCCACTCTGCGGTTGGGCTCTATTTTGCCCTGTTGAGAAGGAGGCTGAGGCGGGGGGATGAGGCGGTGAGGCCGGTCTTGCTCGCCCGGCGGGAGGCGCTGACAGCCTTAGCCGGCATGGCTCTGTCCCTGATCGCAGCTTTTTATCTAGACAGGATTCCTAAAATAGGCGGGACCGTCGGAAGGATCAGGAGCATTTTGCCGCCCGGTCAGTATGAGGTGGCGGAGCTGAGGAGGCTCCACGTGGGGTNNTTTACGTTGGGGTACAACGACGTGAGGGGGCTCCCAAGGGTCGTGAGCGTCTCTGACTTCCATTGTGTCACCGGCTGGTCCAAGCTGGAGAACAGCTGGGAGGGGGTGAGGTTCAGGACGATCATGGAGATGGCAGGGCCCCTAGAGGGCGTCAGGTATGCCTCCATCATCTGCGAGCATGGCTACTCGACCTCGCTACCCATCAAGGACCTCGCCAGGGACGATGTCCTACTCGCGTATGGCCTTGATGGGAGGGAGCTCCCACCAGAGCACGGGGGGCCTCTGAGGCTTGTGGTACCCCATAAGTATGGGTACAAAAGTGCGAAGTGGGTCCGGGGGATAGAGTTTATCGAGGCGAACGAGCTGGGTTACTGGGAATCTAGGGGATACAGCGACACTGCCGATCCCTTCACCAATGACAGGTACTCCCACCGTTCTGGTTGATTAGAGGGTCTAATCATACGTAAGCTTTTACGGATTGGGGCGTCAGGTCCTTATACTTATTTTCCTCTTCTCGGGGTCTGGGCTTTGCCTGTATAGGATGGCGACGTTGCCGATGATGTCCACGATCTCGCTTCCCGTTCTCTCCGCAAGGATCTCGGAGAGTTCCTTCCTCGACTCCTTGTATTCCCTGAACCTCACCTTGATGAGCTCATGGTCGGAGAGGGCCCTGTCGACCGCCAAAATCAGGCTCTCGGTGACGCCACTCTTGCCGACCTGGACGAGGGGCTTCAGCCGGTGGGCGATCCCCTTGAGCTGCCTCCTCTGCGGGCCCGTGAGTCCCCTCATCCCCTTCCCTGCTCCTGACCCCTCTCTCGCTTGATAGGTTTCATGGGTTCTATATGTACCGATCTTTCTCGAAGGCGTACCTCCAAGTTCTCCAGGGTGGTGTTCGCCGATGCCCTCACTGGCACGAATCCGAGCCCATTCCAGAAAGCCTCCGCCTCCCTGTTCCCCAGGATGTAGTTGAGGTTCACCTCCTCCATGTCGTTCGCTCTGAAGAATCTACACAGATCCTGGACCAGGTTGGCCCCGACGCCCCGTCTTCGGTGAGCCTTTTTTACGTATACTATGTTGATGAATCCGACGCGCTCGGGCTCGTAATCGGTCCTGCGAGTGACACGCCCCCAGGCGAAACCTATGATTTCTCCGTTTGCCTCGACCACGATCACCCTGCTGTCCTCGTCTGAGAGCATCTCGTCCACATTCGGGCTAAGGCGTTGTCTCCCTTCCTCGGTGAGATGCCATATCCTGGAGTTAGAGGTCTCCGCGTGTTCTTGGAGGCAGAGTCTCATCCCTATCAGCTCGTCTCTATCCGAGGGCCTCGCCTCCCGTAACGTGAGCTGTGTCATCTCACCCAAGGTTTCTGCCTCTGGGCTTTTATAATATTTATAACGGGATAGGGGTGTATGGTTTGGGGAAGCCCGGTCGTCTAGCGGACAAGGATGGGGGGCTTTGGACCCCTCGACGGGAGTTCGAATCTCCCCCGGGCTACCATCCTACAGGCTCGTAAATGCACGATATGATAATTCATCCTTGATTCCCATCAACGATGTTGGGACACCAGCATCGGGCTTGAGGACATCTTATCTGGGCTCATATCTAGACCCTTATTCGATAGGCGAGAAAGATATGCGCTCCAGCATTCTAAGACAAAAGAGAGAGGCACAATCCTCGGGTGGGACGCGGATCGAAGCAAAAGGAAGCTTCGATAGGAGCCTCCTTAACATGGTTCACTACTACAGAGATTCCCTCCAAGCCCTGCTGGGAGGTGAGACGTCCCTCGAGTCGATCCCCCTCGGGAATCGAAAGAGGTTCATCGCGTCTGGAGTCGTCAGGAGGTTCGGATCGAGGTACGAGCTCACCAAAATCGGCTCAGAGCTGCTCCATTACACGAGGATGTAGGAAAGAGCGATAACGCCACGAATAAATCATGGGTCAGACTCCTCGACGGGAGTTACGCGCGCACGAGCGCAAATCGCGCTTTTTTAGTTATTTAGGCCTCTGTCGTATTCGTGGGAAGAACCGTCCGGTACTTCTCATGTATTCTCGGTACTCCTCACCGAAGGTTTCGAGCAGCACCTGTTCCTCCTCTCTGGCTATCCATGGAAAAGGAAGGATGACAAGAATCGCGAAGAGGAGAACGAGGAGGTTGGAGGTCGTTATAGCCATGGAGAACGAGAACATGTTTAGAGCCGTGTACATCGGGTGTCGGGTTCTGGCGTATGGACCCGTCGTCACGAGAACATGGTCTTTCTGGATGGCAAACTCGGCGGAGTACTGCCTGCCCAGTGCGCGGTGGGTCCATGCCACGAGCAGGACGGTAGATGATGCCCCGATCACGCCCA
>JABAOH010041362.1_pt1 | contig 11905 bp, 9 predicted proteins | sample 7062181 | NCBI WGS metagenome assembly JABAOH01 (sample SAMN14538630, study PRJNA623070) | marine sediment metagenome | biome: marine biome [ENVO:00000428]; feature: marine pelagic biome [ENVO:01000023]; material: deep marine sediment [ENVO:00002113]; isolation source: pool of 5 deep marine... | reverse complement strand
GCTGCCGATCTTGCCGGAGAGCCTCACACCGGCGACGGGATCGGCAATGGTCCGGGTGTAGACGATCGACTGCAGGGGATCGGTCTCGGATGCCGCGGAGGCGGCGAGCCCGAAGTGCTCGCGCCCTTCGAGAAAGAACGGCCGCTTCTCCGGGAAGTAGAGATCGTACCGCAGGTTGATGTCAACTTGTCCGGCGTCGGCCTCGACCTGACTGAAGTCGGGATTGTAAGTGCCGTCGACCACCAGGTCAGAAGTGATGCCGTACTTGGCCGTGAGGCTCACTTCGCCGCGCCGTTCGGCCGTGGCGAGCTGGCCCTGATCAACCGCCTGGTCGTAGATGTAGGTGGCAGCCGGGAGCAGTTCCACGAGTGTGTGGCGCTCGATGCCGTGGTAGGTCATGGGAGCCATCTGGGTGAGCCACGAGTCACCCTGGTCGGGATCCAGCGGCGGACATGTTCCAAACTCGGAACGGCGGCTTATGTGTCGCTCGAAGATGACGCCCATGTTCACCGGACTCGTGGTGGCGAACCGTATGCTCTTGAGGGGAATCCTGATCTCGATGGTGTATCCGCTGTCGTCGACATGGCCTCCGCTATACCACACCATGTCGAAGCTGCGGTCCTCATTGCCGGCGGCATATCGGCTGTCACCCTGGATCCCCATCGGGTTGACATAGAAGGCATACAGCGACTGCTGGTCATGGAAGGAATCGAGATTGATCGCCACCCAGTCTTCCCGCCAGATGTTGTCCCGGCTGGTGACGGATGCCTTGATCTTGTCTGGCTCACGGTCGAGGGCGCGAAAGGCGAAATAGAGATTCCGGCCGTCGTACGCCATGTAGACCGTAGTCTCACCCGCCATGTCCGAGCCGTAGTCAGGCTGGTAGGTCTTGAACTCCGACACGTGCGGTGCCGACTGCCACACCGGATCATCCAGTATTCCATCGATTACCGGCGGTGTATCGGTGCGTAAAGGCTGGAGTGCTTCCTGGGCATTCACGCTGGCGTTGGGAATGGCTGCCAGGAGAGCTGCCAGGACCGAGCTGATAATGGGGCTCCTGTTCTTGCCTCGTACGCTGGTGCTGGCTGGCCGTCCGCGGAGCCGCCGAACCCAAACAGATGTCACACTCCCTCCTGGCCGCGGCACACGAGCGCCGCGGCGTATCCCGACTGCCGCCTAATGCAGCGAGTCAGAAGTTCGTTGTATATCGCACGCACCGGTGGTTGCCTCCGGGCGCTCACCAGCCGCGAGTGATTCTCCGTACGCGGATCGGTCTGTGGACCATTCGCAGGGGCGTGGCATGCTACGCCCCTACACCGAGACGAAACCGCGTTCGCCTATCGATGAATCCGCGGCAGACCGCGCCCTTCGGAACCCACCGGTGCATGACGTTGATGAAACGAACTTCTGGGACGCCACACTAATTCGCTGGCTCACGACTGAGCAACCTCCTGGGCACGAACCGCGGCACCGTGCGGCAATACTCCTCGTATTCCAGGCCGAAGCGGTCGCGCAGCTCCCGCTCCTCTAACACCACGACGAGGTAGAGCATCGGCGCGGTGAGGAGCACGGCGATGTAGACCGCCAGGTAGTTGGCGAACAGCGCATACCCGAAGGTCCACAGCAGCATCTCCACGTAGCGGGGATGACGGATGACGGAGTAGATGCCCTCGGTGAGAAGCTTGCCTGGATGGTCTTTGCGGGAGAGTTCCGGTACTCCGGAGAGGATGCCAAAGGTGAGATACTTGCGACGCTTCCTCATGATCGTCCCCGCGGCGATCAGGCACAAGACCGCCAAGCCGATCAGGGGATAGCTGGTTCCGAATTCCGTAGCCAGCAGGCGGCCACGGGCTAAGAACACCCCTGCCATCATCCCTACCACGGGCACGCCGAGCGCTGCGTAGGTCCAGCCGGGGCCCACCCTGCGCCAGAATCGGGCAAACGGATGGATCGCGACCCAGAGGAGTATCCCGGGAGGCAGGGCGACCAGCGTCAGCAATGCGATGATGTACCGGGCCGAGTTCATGCCGCTCCCCCAGGATTCGCCCTACCAGTTGCGTAGACAATATATATATTTGAGCACGATATACCTACGTTATACGGTGTTGTCGGAGGGTGCCCAGTTGCCACGCAGTGGTCGTGGCTGACGTTTTCTGCTCGCAGGCGGCTGCCACCCCCGACTCCAGTGTTCATCGCATGCCGGAGGCGAACATGCGCCAGCATTCATTGTCCGGCTTAGCCGCAGTACTCGCCGCCGCCTGCGCCGCGGGGACCGCCGGATCGACCCTCGGGTTCCGCCCCACCGACACCCCGTTGCGATACGAGGTAAGCACAGCCCAGGACGCGGTTATCGAGACGCCCATGGGCACGCAGGCATCCAGGGATAGTGGACGCGCGACGGTCCGTCTGGAGTTCGGGCGCCAGGGTGCCGAGGGCACCCAGGTATCTGGAGTCTTTGAGGCCTTCGATGCATGGCTGGAGCAGCGGGGGCGTATTGAAGGCGGTGAGCTCATTGGCCGGCGGTATTCGGGCACGCTCGCCCCCAGCGGCACCATCGAGATCACGGATACCCCCGCGACGCCGGATCACCTGAAGGACTTCTTCGACCCCCGAGCGTTGTTCGTCGACCTCATGGTGCCCCTGCCGCCCACGGGTCAGGCGGGTCGCGAGCCCTGGCCGGTGCGCCAGGCAATAACGAGCCGCACCTCCCTGACCCTCACCGGCGTCTTGGATGGCTGGGGCAGACTGGCCGGCGACACGACGTGGAACGGCCAGCAAGCTCGGATCATTCTCGTCGAGGGTTCGTACAAGCTCGAAGGAGCCGGCCTAGCAAGCGGCTCGGTCGAGCTCAGCCTGACCACGACTGGCACGTCCACCAGCCGGTACGTGTGGGATGCCGAGCGCGGCGTGATGCTGGCTTCAGTCGGCACCATCGAGGTGGAAGGGGAGGCTACGGTGCAAGGCATCGACGAGCCGCTTCCCGTGAGGCTGAAGCGGGTAAAGAGAGTAGCTCTAACCAGCTAGTGCGGCGTCCCGGAAGTTCGTTTCGCAGACGCCATGCGCCGAGCAGTCCCTCCGCGCGGCGGCGTTCTCGCCGGGGCCACGGATTGATGCGCGGATTACCACGGATGACCGATCAGTGTTGATCCGCGTAACCATCCGTGGCCCCGCCGGACCGCCACCCACGCTGCGGGACTACTCGGCGCGTGTGCCTTGCAACGAATGTCTGACTCACGGCTAGTGTGCCGAGTTGGAAGTTGCGTTGCATATCGCACGTACCGTGGGTCCCTCCAGGTGCTGCCGTACCGGCGGACTCGACGTCCGCACCCCCGGGGCAATCGGGCCGTTGCGGCGCTTTCAGTGCCGAGACCACCGGTACTAGCGCGCCTTACGGGACCACGGTGACGTGCTGTAGTTAGTAGGCGAACTTCTGACACGCCACACTGGGGTGCTGTTCCAGAAGTTCGTGGCGTATCACACGCACCGCTGCGTGGCGTTCAGGCAAAGGACTGCTGGAACGCCGCACTAGCCGTTCGCTCGCTCCTTCGCTTGGAGGCGCAATGTTGCAGCGCAGAATCTCCGCCGGGCAGATCAGCGTGTTGCCCCTCGTGCTCGCGAGTCTCCTCTTGCCCGCCAGTGCCGGCGCGCAGGTCGAGCGTACGCACCGGGACGAGTGGCAGAAGGTGGAGGAGATCTTCGCTGCCATGGATCTCGACGAAGGGGACCGGGTGGCCGACGTGGGTGCGGGTGGTGGCTTCTTCACGTTTCGGCTCAGCCCCATTGTGGGACCCCAAGGCAAGGTGTTCGCCCAGGACATCGACGGGGGGGTTCTGCGGGAGGTCCGAGAGGCCGCGCAACGGGAGGCGATGGACAACATAGAGACGGTGCTGGGAGTGCGTGACGATCCGCGGCTGCCGCCCACGTCACTGGATGCCGTGCTGATCGTCAACGCCTACCACGAGATGGACGAGTACGAAGGTATGCTCGCCGGGATCCGGCGGGCGCTCAAGCCTGGCGGCCGCCTCGTGATCGTCGATGACCCGCCCCGTGACCCGACTCAGCCTCGCCGCCAGCAGATGCAGCAGCACGACATCGACATTGGCTTGGTGGAGCAGGACCTGGAGACGGCGGGGTTCGAGGTGATCCGGCGGGAGCCGGACTTCGTGAATGACGATCACGGGAGGCACCACCACAGGAGCTGGATGTTGGTGGCAGTGCCCCGGCAGTCTCGCTGATCCCCAGGTTACGTTCTCTCCGCCGGGCCCCAGCTCCTAGGTCCTCCTCGCCACGCGCCTAGCAGGCAGTGGCGGCACCAAGCGACGTGGTGTGCCGGAACCCTCCCTCTCCCGCCGCTGTTTCGTTGCGGGCGCAGGTTGCGGCTTCGCCAAAGTCGATCTGCAGATCACGATGCGGGAGCGGCGAAGGGCTCGCGGCCTGAGCCGCACCGTTTCGCACGGACTCCGGCCGAGGAGCTTGCCGATGGGCCGTACCCACCAATCCACCGTGATCAATGCCCCTGTGGACCGCGTTTGGCGGGCGATCCGCGACTTCCACGACCTCAGCTGAGCGCCCAATGTGATCACCGATGTTGAGCGCGTGGGTGATGCGCCGGGGGATCAGGTCGGTGCCGTCCGTGTCCTCAACAGCGCGTTTCATGAGACCCTGCTGGAGTTTGACGATGAGATGCTGTCGTTCACGTACAGTATCGACGACGGTCCGTCCCCTGTCTCGAAGAGCGATGTGGAGAGCTATGTCGGACGAGTTCAGGTCCGACCGGTGACTGAGGGAGGCGGTACGTTCGTCGAATGGTCGTCGAGCTGGCAGAAGGACAACGAACCAACCTACGAGTTCTGCCACAACATATACGTGGCCCTGCTGCGCGACATGAAGCAGCATCTCGAGTCGAGAGCGTCGTAGCGCACCAAGTCCGGAGATCACTGCTGGCTCTAGACGGCGGAACGTCCTCTCCCAACCACTTGCGGCGTTCCGTCGTTCCACCGTTCCATCCTACCGCCGTTCTGTCCTACCGTCGTTCCGTCGTACCGCCGTTCCGTCGTTCCCCCGTTCCGTCATTCCGCCCTACGCGCCCCCAGCCGCCACCCTGGCTCCGTTAGGGAGGTGGGCCTGCCACCAGCGCTCGGCGCGTTCCTCAGTCCACAACTGGGTCATCTCGCACGCCATGAGTTGGTGACACAGCTCGCTGGCGCTGGCGGGGCGGCGGTCCGGCTTCTTCTCCAGACAGGAGAGGATCAGCCGATCAAGTGACGGCGGGATCTCCAGCTCGGTGCGGTGGGACGGCGGGCTCGGATCGTCCCGCACGTGTCTCTCCAGCATCTCCTGCCCGCTGTCGGCCTCGAACACCAGGCGGCCAGTGAGCAGCCAGTATGCCACACAACCGAGCGCATATACATCCGTGCGCGTGTCGCCGGGCTTCCCTCGCGCCGTCTCCGGCGTCATGTAGGCCGGCGTGCCCAGGGTGAAGCCACTCGCCAGGGCCACGGCATGCTCACCGGTTGCCCCCCGGCTTGGCTTCACCAGCCCCAGGTCTGCCACCTTCACGAAGTCATACTGCAAGCCCATGTGACAGAGGTGAACGTTGCTGGGCTTGATGTCGCGATGGACCAGACCGTGGCCGTGCATTTCGCCCAGCGAGCTGCAGATCTGCCGCAGCAGGTACACCGCCCGCTCCGAGGGAACCGGTCCGAATCGTTTCACCAGGTTCCCGAGATCGAGCCCGTCAAGCAGCTCCATCGCGATGTAGAAGGTCCCGTCCGCTGTGAGTCCGAAGTCGTACAGCTGGACGGTGTGTGGTGAGCGGAGGGCCGCTGCAACCTCAGCCTCCCGTCGGAAGCGGCGCAGCGTCAGGAAGACGTCGTCATCATCGCCCCCGATGAGCATTTCGGGTCGGATGAGCTTGATGGCGGCGGGCCGCCCCAGCAGACGGTGCGTCGCCCGGTAGACCTCGCCCATCCCGCCGCGCCCGAGGAGGTCTCCCACCCGGTAACCGCCGATCACTCGTCCGTTGCTACCGCGGCGCCGATGCCGGGCGGCGCGCCTGGCCAGCGGAACGAAAGTCTCCAGCGACGGCCAGGAGATCCTGGGTCGGGCTAGGGCATGGCTTCCACTGGCGTACGTCGATCCGGCTCGCCGCATCAGGGGCTCCGTGCTGTGACGCGCCGATTCTGGGTGGCCTCCGTCAAGGTGGTGTCAAGAAAGGCTACGGCTCGAGTTGTGAGATTGCTACTTGCACCCAGGCCGCGGTGTGGGCAATACTGGCGGGGAATTCGCCCCTTGGACGAGGCTCGGAGGGTCCGCATGACCAACCACCCAACCGCGCCCGGGGTCGCCAGCAAGGTGCTGGAGCCCCCGGCGGGCTTGCGCAGGGTGTCACGGCAGCCAGGCTGGGCCGCGGCCGCCACCACGATTCTGGTGCACAATATCGAAGGCGTGCTGGTCCTGGTGCTGCTGGGCAGCCTGCTGTTCATCAACTTCTTCGTCGTCCACAAGTTCGCGTTCCTGCTGTTCTACTTCCTGCCGGTCCTGATGGCCGGGTTCTACCTGGGAGTGCGCCACGCGGTTTCCGCCGCCGTGCTAGTTACCGGGTTCGCCGTGTACCTGACGCTCTGGCGCCCCGTCGAGCCGGGGATCGAGGACGTCGGATTCGGCTTCTGGAACCTGCTGGTCTGGTCCAGCTTCCTGGTCCTCACCGGCGCGATCGTGGGGAAGCTCCAGGATAGGAACCGCATCCAGATGGAACAGCTCCGGGAGGCCTACGTCGGAATCATCCAGATCCTGACCAAGTACCTGGAGGCCGCCGATGCGTACACCAAGAGCCATTCGGAGCGGGTGGCCAGTGTGTCGGGAATCCTGGCTGAGCAGCTGGGCCTGTCTCACGACGAGGCGCAGAACGTGTGGACGGGCGCCCTGCTTCATGACATCGGCAAGATCGAGGTAGTAGAGCTGATCAAGAAGGCCGCCGACTTGGATCAGGAAGAGAAAGCCAAGGTCGACCAACACACACTCCTCGGCGCCCAGCTCCTGATGACGACGGGATCGATTCTCCAGGAGGCCATCCCCATCGTGCTGGAGCACCATCGCCGCTACGAAGATGGTGGCGATGCCATCCCGGTAGGTGCGCGGATCGTAGCGGTGGCCGACGCCTACGATGCTATCCTGAGCGACCGTCCCTACCGGGCAGGTCGCATGCACTGGGAGGCCGTGGAGATGTTGAAGGGGAGCGCGGGAACACATTTCGACCCCAAGGTAGTGGCGGCCCTGGAAGCGGCGAGCAACGAGGTTCAGGCGCTGTACGGGGAAAGGAGGTAGGTCAGCACCATCATCCCCGCGTTGGCACGCGGCCGGTCACTCGTCTTGCAAGACGTTGGCGGTGCGTGGGGCGCTTATCGAAGCGCATCGCCGAGCGCTTAGGGCGTAGCACGCTACGCCCGTACTGACGATACGTGGCGAGCGGCCGCTCCACCCGATCCGGCGTCACGCCCCCCCAAGGTGAGCGTCTAGAACCCCCGATTCACCGCGTCGCGTCCGAACTTCTCGCGAACCCGGTCGATGGCCCGGGCTAGGTTCCGGTCACGCTCCGTCTCGCGATCGGGTAACTCCGGCACCTCGAAGAGCTCCAGCTGATCGACTAGGTCGTCCCGACTCAAGTGGGAGAGGGAGACGCCCAGGAGGCGGGCCGGCACACGCCGCGCCGCCCGCAGTCGGCTCAGCAGTGTCTTCGCTACCGACGCGACCTTCCCGTCGGAGATCACCGGTTCAGGCAGCGTGCGACTCTTCTGCCTCGTGGTGAAGTCGTGGTCGCGAATCTTCACGGATACGGTTCGGGCTACGTAGCCGTGCCGTCGCAGGTCTGCCGTTGCCCGATCCACCAGCCGTAACAGCTCCCGCACGAGCTCTCGGTCTTGGTTGATATCTCGGGGAAACGTCTCATCGCGGCTGAGTGACTTGGCCCGGGGCCGGCGCTCCACCGGCGTCGGATCGACGCCCCGAATGCGGCGGTACAGCCACTTGCCCACCCGCTCACCGAGCCGCTGCTGCAGGGCCGGCAAGTCGTACTCCAGCGCGTCCCGCACCGACCCGAGGCCGAGGCGCGCGAGCCGCTCCTGGAACCGGGGGCCCACGCCGGGAATGTCCGCCAGGTCGAATTGGGTGAGGAACGCAGCCTCTTCACCGGGCGGCACGATGATGACACCGTCGGCCGCCGGCGTGCGGTGTGGCTTGGCGCGGCTCGCTGCGAGCTTTGCCACGAGCCGCGTAGTGCCGCCGCCGATGGAGACGGTGATCTCGGTATCCTGCAGTACCGCCACCCGGATCTTTCGCGCCGTCGCTTCCAGCGACTCGCCGTGGTACAGCTTCTCGGTGCCCGTCAGATCCAGGTACATCTCGTCAATTGACGCGGGCTCTACGACGGGCGTGAATCGCTCGAGGACGCCGACGATGGCACGACTCTTCTGGCTGCACGCCTTTCGAGCCACCCCGACTACCATGGCGCCGGGGCAGAGCCGGAGAGCCTGGGCCGTGGGCATGCCCGATCGCACCCCGAACTTCCGGGCGGCGTACGATGCGGAGGTCACAACGCCCCGCCCCTGCGGCGAGCCGCCGACCAGCAGCAGCTCTGCCTTACCGGCGCCCTCCGGGTCGGTCAACCGCGCCACCTGCACGTAGAACGCGTCGGCGTCGACCTGGAGGATGCGGGGGGTGGAGTCCGCAGGCATAGAGCGAAGCATAGTGCAGCTGCTGGAGCGAAAGCTACTGCGACGCTGGTGACTGTGGCGCGACCACAGCAATCCGGCGCCTAGTCTGCTGTCCCGGAAGGTCGTTGCGTGTCGCACACGCCGGCGGGTCGCTCCGGGCGCTCACACTGCCGCGGATGATCCTCTGAACGCTGATCGATCTGTGGACGATTTGTGGGGGCGTAGCACGCTACGCCCCTACGCCGGCACGAATCCGCGTTCGCATATCGATCAATCCGCGGCAGACTGCGCCTAGCGCCACACGAAGTCTGCTGTTCTTGCTTCCAGCGAGATCCGTGGTAACGGTGCGAAGCGCACCAAGAGCCGCCGGGCCGTCCGTGTCACCACTCCCGGCCGGCGGAGTCTGGCGGAGTCCTGATCCTCTCCTCTGAGCCAGGCAAAGGCCTCGTCCACGTCGGCGTCCGACAGGGTCCGGGCGTTGACGCGGGCCTTGTAGTAGTACAGGCCGGGACGGTCCGGCTGGAACTGGACGACGTAGACCCGCCCCAGGCGGTTCCGCAGATCAGCCTGTCCGGCGAGCTCCTCGGTGCCCTCCGGATCTTCCACCACGTAGACCCTGCGGACAGGATCGTACAGCACTACGTACTCCCACGCCCACTCGGAAACCGTGCGGTCGAACATCGAGCGCGACTGCCGCAGCGCCACTTGATATTCCATGTACAGGGGAAACCCGGACTCCATCGCCCGCAGGAACCGCCGGTCCGACAACAAGCCCCGCACGCTCACGAGCGCCTCCGGCACCGAGGCGGCACTCCTCTCCACCACCACCTCGGGACGCCGCTGCGCCGCCGCCTGGCTGCTGACTATGGCGCAGCACGCGAGGAGCGCAGCGATGCGGCTCAACGCCCGACCCGTGACATCCTAGAACCGCCGGTGAATGCGCACTGTGAAGCGGACGGGCTCGCCTTCCTGCAACGCCTTCGCAGCGTAGACCCCGACGCTGCCGAATTCCAGCCCGGCCCCCAGGTCGAACTCGAGATCTCCTGGGTCATCGTCCTCCAGCCATGCGGTGCCGGCGTCGGCGAACAGCACGATGTTGGGTCCCCCGAACCAGAATCCGTCCCACCAATCCCACCAGTCAACGTCCAACTGAGTGGATGGCCGGTTGCGTCGTCGCGCGCGGTCATGGGAGAACAACCCAAAGAAGAGGCCGCCGCGGAATTCTGCCTGAAGCAGCAGCATCCGATCGCACAGGGCAGGGCCGGACGGGTCTGCCACACCGGCGTTGCAGGCGAACTGTCGAAACGGGTACCCCGGCATGAGCGCTGGCCCGCCCAGTGAGAGGCGCCGCTGCATGGGCAAGGGGTCGCGCCCCACGGTCCCCGCCGCCAGCGCTCGGAGCCGCAGCTGGCCCGACCAACCGATCTGCTGGTACCGCCGCAAGTCGACTACGACTCGGTCGTACACGTAGTCATCCACAGGAATCGGGTCACGGATGAATGCCGGCAGCGGCTGCGGCACCACGTTGTCGCTGATGCCGCGCTCCCACTCAGCGCGCAGGAACCATCCCGAACCCCAGGTGTTTGCCGACCAGCGGGAGTCGACCTCCAAACTCGCCGAGATCCTGATGAAGTCCCCTACGTCGATGGCGGGGTTGTCGCGCCAGATGTCGTCTTTGCGAAACGGCGTCCATGGATCCCGCGCCGCGATTGTATCGTCCTCGTCCCGTGCGACCTCCCCGGTGAGGGAGACCCCCCGCATCGGCTCAATCCGCAGGTATCCGGCAACGCCACGGGTCAGGTAGTAATCCCGGTAGTCCCGGTGGAGGAAGAACGCGGTGAGCCCGACCTCGTCGCCGTGCAGACCCCAGGGCTCGATCGGCGCAACCACGTCGTACGCCCTGCCACCGAACGTCACCCGTGGCGTCCAGCCGAAGCTGAGGTGCCCGTCTACCCGATAACCGATGTTCTCGCGCCCACTCTCCAGTTCGCCGGCAGTTCGGAACACCGCGAGCGCCTGAATGCGGCCCCGGATTTGACCACCCCACTCGAGGCGCGGGCCCACGTGAAGCGGAAGTCCCTCCACACGGTTGTAGGTGCCGCCCGTACCAAGCACGATCGATGCGCGGCCGGTGGGTCGCCGCCGGTACCGCCGGACTTGCGGGCGTGGCCTGACGCGGATCTCTTCTTCCACCAACTCCAGCCGACCGCGCACGCGGCGAACCTCAACGGCCGCCCGGTACCGCCGGACGGTGCCCTTCACGAACGCGCGGCCACTCTGGACGAGCGTGCCACCCAAGATCAGCACGTCGCCGTCCACCTCTGCGGTGGACCGCAACACCACGTTGGCGTTGATCGCTACGAGGTCGCCCTCGATGACACCCGCCACCTGCACCGGCCCGCGAAGCACCGCGACGTCGCCTGAGTAGACGTCATTGGCCCTGACGGTCAGCTCGCCGAACACCCTGGTAGTGGCAGGGTGGTTGAACAGGTTGACAGCCTCTCGGATGACGCGGGAGTGCGTCGGGAGGAACCGGCCGGGACGCACCACCACCACGGTGTCCTGCGCCGCCGCTGGTTGCGGAAGCGCGAGGACAGCCGCGAGCCCGTAGGCGCCCAGGAGACGACGCGGCCTCACCGCTGCCTCCCGGAAGGCTGTGCCACGACCACGAACACGGTGTCGGGCACAGAGCATGCTTCAGCCGGTGCAGCCGTCTCGACCGTCGGCGTCCCGACCGTGCCGGTGCAGCCGTCTCGACCGTCGGCGTCCCAACCGTCCGCTGCAGCCGGGCACCGACGACCACCTGGTAGCTGAACAGTCGAACGGCGTGTTCGACGCGGCCCACCTCACGCCCCCCGCCGGTCGTTGACGGACCGCCACGCCCAGACACCACCACGAGCATGAGGGCAGCGGGTACCAGCACTAGAATCGCGACTCGTTTTGCCATGGCTATGCCTCCGGCCACTCAAGGGCAGGAAGCATGCCCTGACGTCACGGCGGACTAAGTCTTTATCGTACAATTGATTAGCTGGTGTGCCCCGGATGGTCACCCACCGTCATGTGTGTCGCTGAGACACATACGTGTGTCATTTCCGATCGATTCCCAGGCGCCGCATGCGACGGTAGAGGTTCGCCCGATCGGTCCTGAGCCGACGCGCGGCGTCCGCCACGTTGCCGCCGGCCTCTGCGATTGC
>JABAOH010156953.1_pt1 | contig 11908 bp, 22 predicted proteins | sample 7062181 | NCBI WGS metagenome assembly JABAOH01 (sample SAMN14538630, study PRJNA623070) | marine sediment metagenome | biome: marine biome [ENVO:00000428]; feature: marine pelagic biome [ENVO:01000023]; material: deep marine sediment [ENVO:00002113]; isolation source: pool of 5 deep marine... | reverse complement strand
GTGAGACCTCACCATAGTAGTCCAGAATGTAGTGCCCATTTTCTGTGTGGACTAGAATCTCACCATTGTCTGTCTCCAGACAGCACTCAGAAAATTCAGGCATTGGATTGTGGGTGGAGTTCTTAAAAGTGTCGTTTATTTTCTTGATCAGAGTTTTGATTCTCATCATTGTCTTGCCCTCAGATCCAGTATCTCAAATCTGGGAGCCCCGCATAATGGATCAAATTTGACACATGCTAAGATTAAACTGAGGAGATTTAATTATGCTGACAGGCTCTTTAGTGACTTTATCCCAGCTAGCTCAAGCAGGGCTTTTGACTGTACTAAGTGCTGTGCTCCCTACTGAGTGCAAAATCACCACAGAGGAATATTGCCATTTAAAGGGCTGTGTTTATCAGGCTTATGTGGCCTGTGAGACCCCTAGGCCAGAGCAAGGCTGGGAGTAAGCAAGGCCCCTGGTGTTTTGACCTCACTCACTCCCGTCCTATGATGGATGGATGCCTAGACAGTTGAATGTCCAAGCAATTCTCTTACTACTATTCTATGAGTGCCCTTTGAAAGACCTAATTGGCCTGCAGCCACTAATTTCTCAGTGACTATATCACTTGGCTTTGGTGCTGATGATGTAATGGGGGCATCTGTGGCAAGAGCAGTCTGAGTCAAAGTAGTAGTGGGGGCTACATTGCCTTTAGTTGAGAGTCCCTCTCTCTTTGCTCTTGAGATCATAGAAGTGAGAGATCCCTGATTGAAAGCTCTCCCTCTGGATGTAGTAAAGCCCTCTCTCTTAAGAGTCCGAGTCACATTAGCCCATGTCTTGCCTTGATTTCTAAGATCCACAGCTCTGATGATTGCTTGATTAGTCGTTTTTTCCATCCTATTTGCTCCTTTAGGACTCAATAGCCCCATGATTTGTTATAGGAGTCGGTCAGCTCTTGACGCTCCTCTTTTGTGTCTTGCTCTAGCCAATCAATGGCATTGCCACTATAACCAGAGTCCCCACAGATAAAGCACCACTCTGATGCCTTTTCCCCTGCAGAATCTTTAATCTCATATAGCCCAGTGCCTCCACACTTTGGGCATTTACCCCATCTGTCTGTCACAAAGCTCCTTTGCTCTAGCACTGTCCTCATCTTTGATGAGTCTCCTCAGCTCTTTATAGGCCTTGATTTTACAAAATGGATTGGGGCAGATCTCTACTCTATGCAATACATGACAAAAATAGACCCCTGTCCCATCACACAGACAGTCCCCCATTTCTCTGGCAATAAGTGCTTTATCGGACATTTTGAGGGGGCCTTTGGTTTNNNNAGCCATGAGAGGCTAGATTGCCATCATCATCCTCTGCTGGGGCCAGTCCAAAAGCTCCCAGGAGACTGCCTTTTCTGGCATAAGTGGCTGCAGACTGGACTGCCTGCATCCCCTTTTTATCTGAGTCCATCACTAGGGGATAGCCCAGCTCAATCCACTCTCCACTCTGATGGGAGACAAGAGTGACCATTTTGGCCTCTGATATTCCTTGTAAATAAGAAATCCCATACTTAGGCAGCACATGCTTGAGCACTGCCACAATGGCCTCAAGGGATGCATATCTGGATTTGAAAAAGGGATTGCTTGAGTCTTTTCTTGGATTGCCCAATTCTGCTTGAGCTTTTGCTAGAGCTGTAGGCAGCTCCTTAAACTGATCTGATTTATTTAATACCATTTCCATCACCTCTCTAGATAAAGAGGGTGGACAGATCCCCAACAACCATTAGCAAAGAGGGCACTTTGCATCTGACAAAAATCCATCCACCCATTAGTCAAGACTGACTAGAGGAGAGTCTTTAGCTAGTTAAAATTAAATTGGCAAATATTTTTTTGATGTGTATTTGGAGCACATGGATGGAATAAAAGGGCTGATCAGGCCCTATCTCACAGTCGATGGGGGCATTGGCCATAATAGGTCAGGTCATTCTGGAAATGCCCCAATGTATACAGTTGAGGTCATGCTGCTCCTTAGAGAAAGAGGCTTTGTCTCTCTGTATGGGGAGCTAGAGAATTTTATTTTCAGATGCCAAGGCGAGCGGGGGCAATTTTTCAGGACTCCAGAGCCAAGACGCTATGGGCACACATCCATAGATGATCTTTTTGCCATCTCATCTCTCAATAGATTCTATGCAGAGGATGTTTTCAATTTCCTCAGACTCAATTGGGGCTTTTATGAGACTACCCCTAACCCTAATGGTCTTTATGGCAGAAATTGGTGGAAATTCTGGGGGCAGATTTTTCTTTATCGGAGATTGGATTTCATTGCTCATCTTAAATATTGCATGGGTAAAAAGCCCAGCTCTATTGAGGAGATGGCATGGAATATCAGCATGAATCTTACAGAGAGGGACACAGCAGATGGGTGGAGGATTGGATATTTTAAGGCCAAGGCCAAGCCAGGTGCTTGGGCTGACTATGAGGCTAGGCTTAAAGCAGTGCATGGGTCACTGGCAGAGCTTAGGGGTGGGTATTTCCAAGACTATGGTCACCCTGCAGTTATTTTGGCAAAAGCATGAGATCCATAGAATCATTGTGGTGATGGCTTTGACTTATTTGGTGATATGGCCTGATCTGGAGATTTTAGATCATGAGGTCCATCTCCCATGAGTGATTGCACCGATTGTAAAAATAAATGTTGCTTTAGGGGGCCGGGGCCTTGGAGTGTGGTGCCTAAAGAGCAGTGGCTTTCTGATGGGTCACAGAATCTGATGTGTGCTGAATTTGATTTCAAGACTGAGCTTTGCAAAGTTTGGGGGACTGATGATCTCCCCCTAATTTGTGAGACTTCTCTCTGCAATCAAAGAGTGTGGTCTGCCAATGAAGTGGCTGAGAGGCATGCACTCCTTTGGGAGCATGTCAGATTGAGAGAGTATGGGGAGATTTCAGAGCCTCACCCTTTTGATAGAGAACTCAAAGGAGATTCTGAATGTTAGAGATTTTTATTATTATTTTCACATTGTGGGTCAGCAGTAGTGTGGAAAATGCAAAGGAACTAAAAGGCATACTATCATATTACTGATGCATACTATTTCTTAAACTCAATCCATGTGAGGATGACAAGGGTCACACTCGGAATGAGTCCAGCTAAGAAACCCCAGACTCCTGACTTGACCTTGAGACCCGCGATATCTGCCCTCATGTCTACAATGTGATTTCTGATCCACTGGAGATCATCTCTGACTACTTTCTGCCAAGCATCATCTCCCATTTGTGGGCTCCTTTATTAAAATAGTTTAGCACAGGGCAAAGAAAAACCCCCTTGACTCCGAAAAGCCAAGAGGGTTTAAGAATCGGTGATGAAACCTTATTCACGGGTACCTCACTACATCTGGAATCTGCAAGACTTAAATAGCCCAGAGCTACTTTTGCTGCTTGCATTGCTCCGATTTGACCCCTGCTTTGCCAGCTATTCCAAGCTCTCCCAAATGACAAAAATGAGTCCCAGATCAGTGAAATATCACATGCCTAATCTAGTCAGGAAATTGGGCATCAAGAGGTGGCGAAAAGGGAAAGGTTACTTTTATGACCTCAAAAAAGTGGATGGACGCAGGGAGCCAGTCTCTGAAATAACAGTGCAGGATTTGCACCTTAAAGGTGCAGGATTTGCCCCAGTACAGGTGCAGGATTTGCCCCCTAATAAGAATAAAGAAAAAGAAAAAACTAAAAAGGGAAAAAGGGCTAAAAGCCCCAGAGGGAAAAAAGCAAAAACCAGTGAGGGGCTAGAATCTATATCAGAGTATTTAAGTCTGAGCAGAGGCAGATTCAAAAGAGCTTTGGAGGATTGAATGGACTACGGAAGCAATTGCAAAATGTGTGGTCAGCAGATTGAGCTGGATCAGTGGGTCTGCTCAAAATATTGTCTGATGAATTGGAAAGCCCAAAAGGAGGACCTGGATGGAAAAGAAAAAGCCAGAATTGACGCAGACAGAAAAGCTATATCTAGAATTGGCTCAGGAGAGAGAAAGAAAAGAATGGATGGCTAGGCATGGGTTTGAAGATAAAAAGCCCGTAGAGAGAACACCATGGCCTGACAGAGAGACTGTAGCCAAGGGCATGGCCATGATCTGGGAGCGCCTGGAGAGATCTGAGAAATGAGAAAGAATGACATACTGGATCAAATCCACAAAGAGAAAGAGTCTATCTGGGTGCAATATTCAAGTATTGAGGATGAGAAATTGAGAATGCATTACCTGGGTGCATTGAATGCATTCATCTACATGCAAAAGCTGATGAAATTCAAAGGCACCATTGAGGACTGGCATGCAGAGCATGGAAATCAAAATGGTCAGCCTTAAAGAAAGCCAAGAGAAAGGGAAAGCCACAATGCGGGGGATCATTCTCAAGCTCACTAGAGATGAGATTAATCACCTCTCTGCCTGCCTTAAAATCATGTGGACTGTGGGATTTCTCACTTGCATGATTTTGCTATTTTTAGGCTTTGTGATTTCAAGGGCAGCAGTATAAGAGAAACACAGAATAGGGGGATGGATGAGACCATTTGAGAATCTAGTAGTAATTAAATCCAGAGTGCAAAAAGTTGAAAATCAAGTCTTGAGGTCAGGCAAGGATATGGCCTTGCTGACTTTGGACTGTGATGAGGTCTGGAAAAAGAGCCCAGTAGAGGGAGCTGTCCAAGTCAAGGCTTTTGGTAGAGCTGTGCCAGAGGCTCTCTCTCTGATGAGAGGTGACATGGTCACTGTGGTGGGCAAGCTGCAGGGCAAGCACTGGAATGACAAAGTCATCACTGGAGTGACAGTGGACAGTCTCACAAAGACTGGACACATCCCCTATGAGACTGAGCAAGCTCAAGAGGCAGTCCCCATGCAGCAAGCTCAAGCTGCTTTCACTGAGGATGAGATCCCTTTCTAGGTGATCAATGGCTTGGATCTTTTTAGTGGAAATGGGGATCAATGCAATTTGAGACTGACAAGAAATCACCTAACCGATATCAGTTTATCAATCGGTATTACACTCCCAAGCCCACTACTATCTGGGATGTATTCTCAAAACGGACTGGAGACTATTTAGGCTGCATCTCAGCAATTAATCTGGATGAGGCACAGTCAAAAATCAGACACTTTCTTGACTGGAGACAGAAAGGCACAATTTCCCTTTTATCTACAAAACTTAAAGTAAATACCTGATGCTGAAAATTGTCATGGCGGACACCATAGAGGCCATGAGGGTGATTCTTAGAAATTAGTCCTATCCCACTAAGATTGCTCTCATGGTCTTTTTTTACCTAGTGGATGTTAAAATATTCCCTGTGAATCTCCCCAGACAAAATCAATACCCAAAAAGTATTGTGATCAATGATGAGATCTACACAGTTAAATTTGTCACCAATCTCCCTGGCATGATCGGTCAATGCTGTGGTGGGGAGAGAATCATAAAAATAAAAAAAGGCCTCTCACCTCACGAACGCTTTAAGACTTACATCCATGAAGTGGCCCATGCAATTGAGTTTGAATGGGGGATTTCCATACCTCATGAGCTCATTGATGAGATGGAGGCTCCCCTTGCCCACTTTTTCCTCACCAATTTCTAGACCCAAAAGAATACTCTGCATAGGAGATCTCCACTTTCCCTTTGTAGAGAAATCTAAACTCACCAAAGTCCTCATGGANNATCCACGATTGCCTAAGCCAATCCAAATTCCCTAGACGCATTGGCATTACCCCAGGTGATGAGCTAGCTGAATCTCTCCAGATGGCTGATGAAATGTGGAAAATCATCAGAAAAAAAGCACCTAAAGCTAAACTCTTTCAGCTCTTAGGCAATCATGATGAGAGACCCTACAAAAGACTCATTGAAAAAGCCCCTGAGCTTGAGCCCTTTATTGATCTCAAATCTGCTTGGCACTTTCCAAAAGTAGAAACAATCAATGACACAAAAGATGAGCTGATCATTGATGGCATTGTCTTTATTCATGGATTTAGGACAAAGCATGGAGCCCATCTCCCAGACTATGACTATCTCCATGTCACTCATGCCCATACCCACAGAGCCAATATCCATGCACAAAGAACCGGAAAGCTCTCAAGAGCAAAGACTGCCATCTCCATGGATGTAGGCTATTTGGCCAATCCCTTTTCTGAGGGACTCCTCTACAGAGCCTCTAGGCGTTTCTTTACATGGACTCATGCAGTAGGCACCTGGGACGGGCATGACCCAAAGCTGATTTTCTTGTAAGCTGTGCTAAACTTTTTAAGATGCCAGCTAAAAAGGTCTATATAGTCAAAAGAAAGTGTCTCAATTGTGAAAAAGAGTTTTTGGCAGAGCATAAATTTAATCGGATTTGTGAAACTTGCTCTAAAAACCCTATTTATCAGGCCATCACCTATGAGCACCCCAAAGAAAAGGATTAGAGAAATTGAGCAGCAAGAGGATGAGCCCATCTCCCTTGAGGACCTCACTACATCACAATGGATTGATATCAGAAAAAAAGCTCTAGAGTCCCATCGCAAAAATGAATTTCAAGGGGATCAAATGAAATGCAGCATCAAAGGATTTCTTGATTTTATTAATGAAACTGATTTAGAAGTATCTTGCTCAGATAATCAGAGCTACACTGTGCATTAATACAAAAAGGGGAGAGAGATGGCATCTCAAAGCAAAAGAGTCTTAAATAATGGGCAATTACTCACATCTACAGATGGACCTGCAGCTCAAGATCTGCCTGCAGCTACAAAAGATCTAATTGGCTACCTCAATGTGAGTGCAATCAATGCAGCCACTACTCTGGATGTGAAAATCCAGCACTCTCCAGACAATTCAACTTGGTTTGACCTGGGATCTGCTTTCACTCAATTAGTGGGAGTCACTGGCAATGAGACTGTAGTCATCTCAGGTGGATCATATCAATGGGTGAGAATGTCAGCCACTCTTGCAGGTGCCACTCAGGATGCCACTTTTGTTTGTGAGCTTTATTATGACACTTATGAGCCGGGAGCTTAATGGAAACTAGAAAAGTAGGCAGGCCTAGCAAGTATGACCCAAAGTTTTGTGAGATGCTCATTGAGCACATGACTCAAGGTCTATCCTATGAGGCCTTTGCTGGATTTATTGGTGTTTCAAAGCAGACTCTTTATACATGGGAGCAAAATAATCCAGAATTTCTTGACTCCAAAAAGATAGCTGTAGAGAAATCAAGGCTTTGGTGGGAGCAGCAAGGGCAAGATGGATTGTGGGCTATTTCCGAGAAAAATGCAGATGGCACTCATGTCACTAAATCCATTAATGCAGCTATGTGGATTTTCAATATGAGAAATAGATTTGGATGGAATGCAGACAGGGCAGCAATCAATACCTCACTTGAGGAGGGTAAAGATGGAAAGCCAAAACTGGTCATTGACCTATCAGGGGATGGGAAATCTGACTGAGCAGAAATACTGCCAAGACTGTGGCCACTGCTCAGGGTCTCATGTCTATTGTGATCATTGCAGGCGGTGGTTTTGTGTTCATTGTCTTTCAAGGCATAGACAGCTCAATGCAGACCTGCTAGCCAAAAAGAATGATTCTTAAAGGTGACTGTTTAGATATTCTTGAGGACCTCCCACCTGAGTCAGTAGATGCTTTAGTGACTGATCCACCTGCTGGAATAGCTTTCATGGGTAAGGATTGGGACAAGGACAAAGGGGGTAGAGATCAATGGATTTCATGGATGACCCAAGTCATGGCCCAGTGCATGCGTGTGATGAAACCGGGCGCGCATGGTTTGATCTGGGCATTGCCACGGACAAGCCACTGGACTGCAATGGCCTTGGAGGATGCGGGCTTTACTATCAGAGATGTAGTCATGCACGTATTTGGATCGGGGTTTCCGAAAAGTCACGATATCTCAAAGGCGATTGATAAGGCGGCAGGGGTTGAGAGACCAAAAGGTAAATTAAAATTCAAGGGTGGGACCCAGTTGGGCGTTATTAACGATGACGGGTGGACTCCGAAAAACGTATACGAGGACACCCCCGCCACACCTGAATCTAAACAGTGGGAGGGCTGGGGCACTGCTCTAAAACCCGCTGCAGAGCATTGGATTTTAATTAGAAAGCCTCTCAGTGAAAAGACTGTAGCTAAGAACGTGCTAACGCATGGGACAGGTGGGTTAAATATAGACGGGTGCAGGGTTGAGGGAAAACTTGAGGGTGATCCAAATAGATTTAACAAAACAGATGGCGGCTGGGGTGTAGCAAAGTTTCATNNTTCATTTGCAGTGGTGAGGCTAGGGACATGCTGGACGAGCAGAGTGGGGTAGAGGCTAGCCGTTATTTTTACTGCGCTAAGGCAAGCAAGGCTGAACGCAATGCTGGGTGTGAGGGGATGGAGGAGAAGGAGCTAGCCCGATCCAATTCAAGTCAGGCCGGAAATGAGCACAAGGGGTCTGGATATAATAAGATTCAAAAGCTCACCAATACCCACCCCACAGTAAAGCCTCAAAAGCTCATGAAGTATCTCATCACAATGATCACTCCACCTGGGGGCAAGGTGCTAGATCCATTCACTGGCTCAGGCAGCACTGGAGTGGCTGCTGTCTCTCTGGGATTTGACTTTCTAGGTATTGAGCAATCAAAAGAGTATGTGGAAATTGCATTGAATCGGATTGAGTATGCCAAATCAGAGGCAGAGGGGCAGATCTCCTTTTTGTGATCTACAAAGCCTTTCAGCAGCAAGCCCAATTTCACAAAAGCCCAGCCAGAATTAGGGGAGCCTTTGCTGGAAAACGGGGGGGCAAGACTGAGGCAGGTGCAATTGAATGCATCCGGCTACAAGAAACAAAGCCTAGCTATGTGAAAGAGGGAGTAGATCCCTATATGGGAGTGATTGTAGCTCCCACCACTGACATGCTTGAAAGACTCTCTTGGAAAAAGTTTTTAGCCTATGGCAGAGACTTTCTTGCAAAAGACCCCACTAAAAGACCTGCTCTAGCTACCTGGCATGATGGCTCTGAAATCATGGGCATCTCTGCTGATAAGCCAGAGAGATTTGAGGGAGTCAAAGCAAATTGGATTTGGATTGATGAGGTATTTCAGGTCAATGAGAGATTTTTCTTAGAATGCCTTGCCCGTGTAGGTGATTCAGAGGGCTTTATCTTTTGCACCGGCTCCCTAGGGGTGCAGTATACAAATCCAAAAAATCACTGGGCTTATAGGTATTTCAAAGAGGAGCCTGACCCAGAGACAGCCACTTTTGAATGGGCCACTGCTCAAAACCCATACTTTCCAAAGAAAGAGCTCAAAAGACTCAGTGAAAAGCTAGATCCAGTCACATTCAGACAGATGTTTGAATTATGCTGGGATGCCAGTGCTAAGAATGCAGTCTATTCAGATCTGGATGACCACAATCTTAGGTCACATGACTATGATCCAAGGTTAGAGACATGCATAGCCATTGACTGGGGGTGGAGACATGACATGGCCTGTGGATTTTTCCAGTATGACCCCAGGACTAATGAGGTCTTTCTCTTTGATGAGATAGTGGGGCCAGAAATCAAAAGAGAGGACCTCTGGCAGAGAATCCAAGCCAAGGGCTATAGAATCAATAAATGGTTTTGTGACCCAGCAGGTCAGCAGTCTAGGCAAGAGAGTGATGGGCTCTCTATGGTCAAATGGTTTGGGCAGCCCCCTAGATCTATCAATTTCCACTGGGTAGGGGGTAAGAAAGCCAGACTATCCTATGGCATCTCTATTGTGAGATCATTTATCCAGAATGGATTGGGTCAAAAGAAATTCTTTATTGACCCAAAGAAATGTAAGGCTAGCTTAGATCAAATGAAAAATTACAGGCATGCAGAAAAGAATGGCATCATCAGTGAGGACCCAATCAAAGAAAAAGATGATGCACCTGACATGATCCGTTATTATTTTATTAACCGTCACGATATTTATCAGCCCGATGACACTTTTGAGAATCTACCCAGATGGGGGAGCTTTTGATGGCAATTTTAGACATGAGTGATGTGCAGCAGATCATTGATCAGATTAATCGTGATGATGAGGAGTCTCGTAGGCAGTCTTTCCGTAGGAGAGGCAGAATCTACAAGGATGGGGGCAAAGACTTTCTCATTGAGTATCTAGAGCAAGAATTTGGAGCCCAAGCTCTCAATGAGATGAGGCTAGCCCCAATTAATGTGCTTAAGTCCTGGGTGGATAGAAAATCCATCATCTATGCAAGGCCTGCAGTGAGAACAGTAGAGGGTGACTCAGACAAAAAGCTGATGGACTACTATGCAGACAGGATGGCTCTGGATGTGGCCATGCAAAAGGCTAATCGGTATTATAATCTTTATTCTAATTGTGAGCTCTACATCCTGCCAAAAGCTAGAAAAGATGGGCTTAAAGATATCCAAATGAGAGTGATGCCCCCATGGCTTTACTCAGTTTCAACTAATGCAATGGACCCCAGTGAAAAAGATGCTGTGATCTACTCTAGCTTTCTATCCAAAGATCAGGAGCTAGAGAGAAAAGAAATCCAAGATGTGTCAGTCATCCAGCAAGATAGAGGGCCAATGACATCTCCCCCAGGTGAGGGGATTGACTCACAGCAGACCACTAGTCATGTGTCTGAGAGCAGCACTCCCTATATCTTTTGGACTGATGAGCAGCACTTTACCTCTTTTGGCAATCAGATCTTTGTAGACCCTAACAACCCAGATGGGATCAATCCCATTGGGATGATGCCCTCAGTGACTCTCAGAAAAGATGTGGACAATGAATTTTGGGCCATGCAGGGAGAGGATTTAGTAGACATGGCTATAGCTACACAGCTCATGTATACAGATCAGCTCACTATTGCAAAGCAGCAGGGCTTTTCTCTACTGACAATCATCTCCAGTGAGCAGCCTAAGAAATTAGAGGTAGGACTACAGAAAGCAGTTTGGCTTAAGCAGAAAGAGGGAGAGCCTACCCCATCCATTGGGTATGTCTCTGCCAATGCTCCGATTGCTGAGTATAGTGCTCTTTCTGACAGGGTTTTGGAGGTCTCAAGTGCCTCTAATCTATTGCCCTCTACTCTCTTTGCAGGGGGGGCCTCTCCTGATGCTAATAGTGGCCTACAAGAGATGATCAAGCAGTCAGCTACACTCATGGAGATTGAATCTCAAAAGCCAGTCCTCAGAGATGCAGAGCTAGAGAGCTGGGAGAGAATTGCTGCTTGGCACAATCTACTCCATGACAAGAATGAGCTGCCCCAGGAGGCCAGGGAGCTGGGGAAATTCTCAGAGGATTTTGCCCCACAGATCTCCTATCAAGACATGAAACCTATTGAGTCAGAGGAGCAAAGGCTCAATCAGACTAAATTATGGATGGAAATGGGGATGCTGAGCAAAGTGGATGCACTGCAAAAACTCAAGCCAGAGTTAACTGAGGAGCAGGCAGCAAGCATTTTAGAGAAAGTGCAAGAGGAGAGAGTGGCGAGTGCTGAGAGATTTGGTCTGCCCATGAATAGCCCTAGCCAGCAGCAGCCACAGTCTGGTGAGGAGGATGAGGATGCCTAGGATTAAATATGACTTTAATCCCTTTGCTTTGACTGGGATCTCTCCAGAGAATCTCAAAGACAAAGATGCAGTCATGAAAAAGCTGGGCAAATTAGTCACCAAAACAATCAAAGAGAAAGCAGCCAATCAAAAGAGTGCAGTTTCAAAGAGGGGTAAGTGGGCCAGACTCTCTAAGGAGTATGCAAAGGACAAAAAAAAGGGCAATCGGACAGCTAATCTCAAGCTGACAAGTGAGATGCTGGGCTCTTTGGACACTAAAAAGCTAGCAGGCAGGAATGTGCTCAGGACTGCTGTGAGTGAGGATGAGAATGAGAAAGCAGATGGGCACTGTAATTTTTCAGGCAATTCTAAGCTCCCTGAGAGGAGATTTATCCCTAATGTAGAGGATAG
>JABAOH010012191.1_pt1 | contig 11915 bp, 6 predicted proteins | sample 7062181 | NCBI WGS metagenome assembly JABAOH01 (sample SAMN14538630, study PRJNA623070) | marine sediment metagenome | biome: marine biome [ENVO:00000428]; feature: marine pelagic biome [ENVO:01000023]; material: deep marine sediment [ENVO:00002113]; isolation source: pool of 5 deep marine... | reverse complement strand
ATTTTCCGATTCAAGACAAGCCTTAAATTCATACAATATATTAAATTTCCCCACTCTCCTGACAAGATTCAATAAAAGTTCGATATCTACCTCTCCGGGCGTACCAGCCCTTTTCCCCTATTTTTAGGCTTTTGCTAGGTTTTGTCTTTTATATTATTTACCCGTAGTTTCAGCAATTTTAAGCAAAGTTTGGCACATGAGGATAAGTCTATATTTGATTTGACACTCCTCTCATAAATTATTATGCTATTGCCAAGTAAGCTGAGGGAACAATGGGAGTAGAGTGTCCTAAATGTAAGTATGAGAATCCCGACGATACCCTCTATTGTGGGAAGTGTACTACTCCACTTAAGCCCTTAGAGGAAATCTCTCCTACAAAAACTCTCGAGACGCCCGCGAAGGGATTAACCACAGGAACTACCTTCGCCTCCAGGTATGAAGTCTTAGAAGAACTAGGAAAAGGAGGCATGGGCCGAGTCTACAAGGCTTTAGATAAGGAGATTAATGAAGAAGTCGCCATAAAACTCCTAAAACCTGAAATTGCCTCTCTTGAGAGTACGGTTGAACGCTTCCGGAATGAGCTGAAATTTGCCCGCAAGATCGCTCATAAGAATGTCTGTAAGATGTATCACCTTGCAAAAGAGGAAGAGACTCCATACATCACCATGGAGTATGTTCCGGGTGAAGACCTAAAGAGCCTGGTAAAAAGGAAAGGGAAGTTAGCTAACGAGGAAGCGATATCTATAGCCAAGCAGGTGTGTGAAGGACTTGTTGAGGCACATAGGCTGGGTGTTGTACATCGGGATTTGAAACCTCAGAACATCATGATTGACAAAGAAGGTGATGCGAAGATCATGGATTTTGGGATTGCCCGTTCGGTCGAGGCACCTGGGATGACAGTGACAGGTATGATGATTGGAACACCGGACTATATTTCACCAGAGCAAGCAGAGGGAGAGGAGGCAGATCAGCGTTCAGATATTTATTCCTTGGGAGTGATTCTTTATGAGATGGTGACAGGAAGGGTTCCTTTTAAAGGAGACACGGCGCTAAGCGTGGCATTAAAACACAAGTCCAAGTTACCTCCAGATCCGAAGAAGCTCAATCCTGAGGTTTCAGAAGATCTAAGCAAGTTGATATTGATCTGCATGGAGAAGGATAGAGAGAGGAGGTATCAGACTGCAGGAGAGCTCTTATCTGAATTAGGCAAGATAGATAAAGGCCTTCCCATTGCAGTAAGGATCCCTTTAAAGAGAAAAATTGAGATTAAGTGGAAGAGAGTTCTTCTCTATGCGGGAGTTCCTCTTCTGTTGCTTTTGGTCATCGCTGGTGCAATTGTTCTGTTTACAGGACGGGCTGAAGCAATCGATTCGATTGCTGTCCTTCCGTTTGAGAACCTCACGAATGACACCGAACAGCAATATTTCGTTGACGGGATTACCGATGAATTGATCGGGCAGCTTGGTCGGCTTGGAGCGATGCGGGTGATTTCCCGAACTTCGGTTATGCAGTACAAAGGAGTGAAGAAGCCATTACCGGAGATTGCCCAAGAACTAAACGTAGATGCGTTAGTGGAAGGATCGGTGCAGCAGATAGGCAGCAGCGTGAGCGTTCGGGTCCGACTAATCGATGCACTCCCTGCAGAGCGGAACCTATGGGAGGAGACATACGACCAGGCCATGACCGATGTGTTGGTGATGTACAGCGATATTACGCGGGCCATTGCCAGAGAGATCAAAGTCAAGCTTACGCCCGAAGAAGATATACGTCTCACTGCCGCCCGAGAGGTCAATCCCGAGACATATGAGGCCTACCTTAAGGGGATGTTCTATCTGAACAAAGGCACGCCGGAAGAATTCGAACAGGCCATGGCCTATTTCCACGAGGCGGTTAAAACAAATCCAACAGACCCCTTAGCCTATGCTGGGCTGGCGCTTGGTTACGTCACACTCGGTCATAATCCTTATGGTCCGGGGGATGCCTGGGCGCGAGCCCGCGCAGCAGCAGACCGTGCGTTAAGGCTGGATTCAACGCTGGCCGAGGCCCATGCCGCATTGGCTGACTTCAAACTCTATGGCGAATGGGACTGGGCGGGTGCGGAACAAGGCTTTAAGCGCACCAATGAACTCAATCCCAATCTGGCCATGAATCACTACCACTATGCGTGGTATCTCGCTCTGTTCGGACGATTAGATGAAGCCATCAGAGAACATAAACGGGCCCAAGAACTGGATCCGTTCGAGCCCCTCCACACTGTTTGGCTGGGATATTTATATTTTTGGGATGGGCAATTCGAGAAGGCGATGAACGAAGCCCGGAAGGCGCTCGATCTTAATCCTGATGATCCCACAAGTCATTGGCTCATGGGAGAAGTCTATGCAGAAAAGGAAATGTATGAGGAGGCGATCGCATCTGCCCAAAAGGCGGCGGAGCTTGCCCCTTCTGAGTATAGGTGGGCTCTTGGGCGTATTTACGCGCTGACTGGTCAGACGGAAGAGGCGCGGAAGATAATTGCTGAATTGGATGAAAAAGAAGCCACCCCATGGGGGACTCTTACACTCGGGTATTTATGTGCAACCCTTGGGGAAATGGATAGGGCATTCCAATGGCTGGAGGCAGCATATGAATTGCACACGGCCTGGCTCCCGTGGATCAGGGTGGAACATATAACAAAGCCCCTTCGCGACGACCCGCGCTTCAAGGATCTGCTACGGCGGATGAACCTGCCGGAGTTGGAATGATCAGCAAATCCATTAGAAATGCCAGGAGTAAAGCCATAGATCATTACGAGAAATTCCTCGACCTCTGGAAAGACGCTGACCCTGGTATAGCTGAGGTTGAGGATGCGAAGAAGAGGTTGGCTGGGATGAAGAATCAGTAATTCCTTTTTTCTTCATCTAAGAATCCGAGTTCGAGCTTGAAGCGCGGTGATCCGAATCCTGCCTGGAGTATCAGATTTCCGTTTAAGCCAAATATAATTTAATTGGTTTTATAGAATTGTTGATTCATGCAGGTTCAATAATAGGTATGATTCGATTAATAAGAGGAGCCACAGAATTCGTCGCTAAATAAGTTCTATAGAGAGCTAGTTGGGTGTACCAGCTGCATTTCCTTATTTTTAGGCTTTTCCTTGATTTTGTCTTTTATATTATTTACCCGTAGTTTCAGCAATTTTAAACAAAGTTTGGCACATGGGGATGAGTCTATATTCAATTTGACACTTCCCTCATTAATTATTATCCTATTGCCAAGTAAGTTGAGGGAACAATGGGAGTAGAGTGTCCTAAATGCAAAACCGAAAACACCTCTGACTCAGAATTCTGTAAGAAGTGCGCTACACCTCTTCCTTCTTCAAAGGAAATTCCTATCACTGAAACTCTTGAAACACCCACAGAAGAATTAACACGAGGAACCGTATTTGCCTCCAGGTACGAAATCATCGAAGAGCTGGGAAAGGGAGGCATGGGTAAGGTCTACAGGGTAGAAGATAAGAAGATAAAGGAAGAAGTCGCATTAAAACTCATAAAGCCTGAAATCGCCTCAGATAAGAAGACAATAGAACGGTTTAGTAATGAGCTGAAAATGGCTCGCAAGATACGTCATAAGAATGTGTGTGGTATGTACGATTTGGATGAGGAGAAAGGCACTCACTACATTACTATGGAATATGTGCCCGGGGAGGATTTAAAGGGCATGATAAAGATGATGGGGCAATTAGGAGCAGGAAAATCTATCTCTATAGCTAAACAAGTGTGCGAGGGGCTAGCTGAAGCTCATAGGTTAGGAGTTGTTCATCGTGATTTAAAGCCCAGCAACATAATGATAGACAAAGAGGGCAATGCTCGGATCATGGATTTTGGGATAGCCCGCTCGCTTAAAGAAAAGGAGATAACAGGCGCTGGAGTTATGGTCGGGACTCCTGAATACGTTTCACCTGAGCAGGCAGAAGTGAAGGAAGTAGACCAGCGTTCAGATATTTATTCTTTGGGTGTGATCATGTACGAGATGGTGACAGGGAGAGTTCCTTTTGAGGGAGAAACTCCTTTAAGTATAGCTATGAAACACAAGAGCGAGATGCCTAAAGATCCAAGAGAGCTTAATGCTCAAATTCCTGAAGATCTCAGCAATTTGATCCTTAGATGTATGGAAAAGGATAAGGAGAAGAGGTATCAGAGTGCAGGCGGAGTGCGTTCTGAACTAACAAGAATAGAGAAAGGCATACCTACAACAGAGAAAGTAGTTCCTAAAAGAAAGCCCATCACATCAAAAGAGATAACAGTTCAGTTTAGCTTGAAGAAGCTCTTTATTCCTGCTTTGGTTATAATTGCTATTGCAATCATAGCAGTTATAATATGGCAAGTACTCCCCCAAAAAGAGCCAGTTTCTCTGCAACTCCGCAAGCTATCTGTTGCTGTTCTTCCTTTTGAAGATTTAAGCTATCAGAAAGATCAGGAATATTTGTGCGATGGAATGACAGATGAAATCATTGCAAAACTCTCCAGACTTCATGGATGGAAGGTGATGAACAGGAGTTCTGTAATGAGGTATAAAAACACAAATAAGGATATCAAAGAAGTTGGCCAGGAGTTGGATGTTACGACTATTCTCCTAGGAAGTGTACGGAAAGAAAAAGATGATATTCGCGTAGCTGCTCAGTTGGTCAATGTTGAGGATCGTTTTCAAATCTGGTCGGATACATACAATCAGAAGCTAGAAAAGATTTTTGACATCCAGAGCGACATTGCAGAGAAAATTGCAAAAGCTCTTAAGGCAGAACTCTCTCCTGAAGAAGGAGAACAACTCCAGAAGAAACCGACGGAAAATGTAGAAGCTCATAGCTTATATTTGCAGGGACGCTGGTTTTGGGACAAAAGGACAGAAGAAAATCTGAAGAAGGCCATCGAATACTTCGAGAAGGCGCTTGAGGAAGACCCCAACTATGCTAAGGCATACGCAGGCCTTGCAGATACCTATGCCGTCCTTCCTTTTTACAGTTCTATTTCGACTAAAGAAGCCTATAAGAAAGTGAAAGAAGCATCGTTAAGGTCGTTGGAGATAGATAACACGCTTGCCGAAGCACATACTTCATTTGCATCAGTAAAAGATCAGATTGATTTTGACTGGGAAGGAGCAGGTAGAGAATACAGGAAAGCTATTGAGCTTAATCCTAGTTATGCAACAGCTCACCATTGGTATGCGATTGATCTAATTGCCCAGGGACGGAACAAAGAAGCACTCACAGAGATCAAACTGGCCCAGGAGCTTGATCCGCTTTCGTTTATTATAAACGATTATGTTGGAGATATATTGTACTGGTCACGTCAGTATGATCAGGCAATAGAACAGTACAAGAATACGCTTGCATTATACCCTGACAATGCTGAAGTCCATAAAGATTTAGGATTAGTTTATCTTGAAAAAGAGAAATATGAGGAAGCTATCGCGGAATTGCAGGATGCAATAGTCCTTGCAAAAGGCTTCCTAGATTATAAAGCAAGACTTGGCTTTGCCTATGCTGTATCAGGGAAAATAAAAGAGGCCAATAGGATTATCGATGAGTTAAAAGAGCAACTAAAGCAAAAGTATGTATCTGCATATTTGATAGCAGCGATTTATACGGCCCTTGATGAGAAAGACCACGCATTCCGATGGCTTGAGAAAGCTTATGAAGAGCGCGACGTTCAGGTAATTTTTCTCAAAGTGGATCCTATATTTGACAGCATTCGTTCTGACTTGAGGTATAGAGCCTTACTGAAAAAAATAAATTTGGAATAAAAGTCAGAAAACTATAGAAAAGGCAACAAAGCCAAAGCCAAGGAGCATTACGAGAAATTCCTCGAGCTCTGGAAGGACGCTGACCCTGGTATTGCTGAGGTTGAGGATGCGAAGAAGAGGCTGGCAGGGCTGAAGAGGCAATCAGCATGAGAAGATTTTTTGCACTGATCCTGGGTTTGGCTATAGCGTTAATGTTTGGGTGCGTTGAAAAGTCCGATCAAAAAAAGAACCAAATAACTATCACCCCTAAAACAGGCTTCATCGATGTGGGAAAGACAAAGCTTTATTATGAGGAGATGGGGGAGGGCCTTCCTCTTGTGATGATTCACGGAGGTGGCTTAAATCATCATATGTGGGATGACCAGTTTGAAGTCTTTGCTGAAGAGCACCGCGTAATCCGTTACGATGCACGAAATCATGGGCAGTCCGCTGGTATACCCGGTGATTTTAAACATTACGAGGATTTACACGAGCTTCTTGAGCAGTTAAACATAGAAAAGGCTGCCATTTTGGGCTTATCTTTGGGGGGAAGGATTGCCATCGACTTTGCCATTGCATATCCTGAAAGGATTTCTGCCATCATTCTAGTTGCTCCTGGAGTGAGCGGATTTGAGCTTAAAAGTGAAATATTTAAGGAAAACTCAAAAAGAATGGATGAGGCTTTAAGAGCCGGGAATGTCGAGCTTGGCGTAGAATATTTCCAGCGATCTTGGACAGATGGACCCTACAGAACACCTTCTCAAGTTGATTCCGCAGTGAGGGAAAAGGTTAAAACCATGGCTTTAAATACAGTGAATAAATGGAATCCTGAAAGTGTTGCAAAAGAGCTGGATCCTCCCGCTGTTAATAGATTGAATGAAATCCAAGCTCCTACATTGGTTGTTGTAGGAGATCTCGATATGCCTGGCATTTTAGAGATCGTGCAAATGATTAAAGAGAATGTTGCAGGAGCAGAAACTTTCACAATTGCCGATGTTGCCCATATGGTCAATATGGAAAAGCCAGAAGATTTTAACAAGATCGTCCTAGATTTTCTCAAGAAACTTGAATGAAAGGTTCAAACGCAAGGACTCCTGAGATTGAGGATGCCAGAAAGAGGTTGGCTGGGTTGAAGGGACAATAATTTCTTTTTCTCCATTTGAGCACCCGAGTTCGAACTTGAAGCTCGGTGATCCGAATTCTGTCTTCCGTATCAGATTTCCGTTTTAACCGAGAATAATTTAATTGGTTTTGTGGAATGTATTATTTATACAGGTTCAATTATAGGTATGATTCGATTGATAAGAGGAGCTATAGAATTTGTTGCTAGATAAGTTCTATAGAGAGCTAGTTGGGCGTACCATGCCTATTTCTTTTATTTTAAGGCTTTTCCTTGCTTTTGTCTTTTAACTTATAATCCCGTATTTTACCAGAATTAAGTAAAACTTGTCACATATTTGGTCCATGGGGATGAAGTCTATATTTGATTTGACACCTTTTTCACAAATTATTATGCTATTGCCAAGTAAGCTGAGAGAATAATGGTTGTAAAGTGCCCTAAATGCAACACCGAAAATCCCGACACCCAGAAATTTTGTGGTGAGTGTGCCACGCCCCTTCCTTCCTCAAAAGAAATCCCAGTCACTGAAACACTTGAAACGCCCAAAGAAGAATTAACCACAGGCTCCATTTTTGCTGGGCGTTACCAGATCATTGAAGTGTTGGGTAAGGGCGGCATGGGCAAGGTATATAAAGCCATCGATAAGAAGCTCAACGAAGAAGTCGCATTAAAAATCATAAAGCCTGAGATAGCCTCGGATAAAAAAACACTGGAACGATTTAACAATGAGCTTAAACTCGCGCGGAAGATCGCCCATAAGAATGTTGGCCGAATGTACGAGCTTATGGAAGAGAAAGGCACTCATTTTATCACGATGGAGTATGTTCCCGGGCAGGATCTCAGGGGATTGATCAGGCAATCAGGACAACTAGCTGTGGGAACAGCAATATCTATAGCTAAACAAGTTTGTGAAGGAATGGCAGAAGCCCATAGATTGGGAGTTATCCATCGCGACCTCAACCCTCAGAATATCATGATCGACAAAGAAGGGAATGCTCGGATCATGGATTTTGGGATAGCCCGCACACTCAAAGCAAAGGGAATAACGGGAGCAGGTGTGATGGTCGGGACTCCTGAATACATGTCGCCCGAACAAGTAGAAAGCAAGGAAGTCGACCAGCGTTCGGATATCTATTCGCTGGGAGTCATCCTGTATGAGATGGTGACGGGGAGAGTGCCTTTTGAAGGCGAAACACCTTTAAGCGTAGCGGTAAAACACAAAACAGAGGCCCCTCCAGATCCCAGGCGGATCAATACGCAGATTCCAGAGAACCTCAGCCGCCTGATATTGAATTGTCTGGAAAAGGATAAAGAGAAAAGAACCCAGAGTGCGGACGATGTGCATTCTGAGCTAGATAAGATAGAGAAAGGCATTCCTACTGCAGAGCGGATTGTTCCGAAAAGAAAACCCATCACTTCTAGGGAGATAACAGTGCAGTTTAGCCTTAAAAAGCTTTTGATCCCGGCTTTAGTCGTTATAGCTCTTGGAATTGCAGTTGTGATCATCATGCAGCTTCTTCCTCGAAAACAAGCCATTCCTCCAATCCCTTCAGATAACCCGTCACTTGCCGTCATGTATTTTAAAAACAATACAGGCGATAAAAATTTGGATCATTTGAGGACCATGCTTTCTGATCTGCTGATTACCGACCTCTTCCAATCGAGATACCTTGCGGTGTTAAGCAGAGAGAAGCTTTTTGAGATTCTCAGCCAGCTGAACCAGCTGGAGGAGGAAACCTATTCTGCAGATATTTTAAAGGATGTGGCTGTTCAAGGAGGAGTCAGCCACTTGTTGCTGGGTAGCTATGCCAGGATGGGTGATGTCTTCAGGATCGATGTGGTCATTCAGGAAGCAGGTACAGGAAAGATCATCGGCTCGGAAAGGGTGGAGGCAAGAGGAGAAGAAGATGTGTTTCTTAAGGTGGATGAGCTGACAAGGAAAATAAAAGCGAATTTTAATCTTTCTAAAGAAGATATAACAAGCGATCTGGATAAAGATGTAGAGGAGATCACCACCTCTTCTCCTGAAGCGTATAGATTCTACAGTGAGGGATTGAAGTATCTTGGTACTGGGGATGTGCGGGGATGTATCGCTCTGATGGAGAAAGCCGTTGAGATTGATCCTGAGTTTGCTGCCGCCTATAGGTACATATCAGCCTCTTATGGGGCGATTTATCTTTTTTCTGAAAGTAAGAAGTATATCCAAAAAGCTGTAGAGTTCAAAGATCGCGCATCGGATAGAGATCGCCTTCTCATTGAGGGAAGTTACTTTCGGGAATCAGAGAAAACATTTGATAAAGCCATAGAGGCGTATACTCAATTATTGGCGCTTTATCCAGAAGCTTTGGATGGGGCTATTGGCTTAGGGACACTCTACCGGAACATAGAAGAATGGGACAAAGCTATTGAGCGGTATAAGACAGCCATCCCGAACAAGTTCAATACCATTGCTCCTTATACCGGTGCCGCTAGGGCGTACATGGGCAAAGGTTTGTACAAAGAGGCGAAGGAAATCCTTGAGGAATACATCACTGATGTTTCAGACAATTCTGTGATCCGTTATTACTTAGCCCGGAATTATATACATCAAGGGAAACTTGATCTTGCCCTTACAGAAATAGATAAAGCTTTCGTCCTTGACCCGACTCGTTATGGGAATTTCCTGAGTAGAGGAGATATTTATGTGTATACAGGAGATTTCGTGAATGCAGAAGAAGAATACCAGAAGCTCAAAGACCATAGAGAGCCCTTCGGGCAAATATGGGGGAAGTTGCGTTTGCGGTCATTAAACATGTTGCTGGGAAGGTTTGAGAAAGCAGAGAACATGACAAAACAAGGAATAGAATTTGCGCAGAAGATGGGGGAATACGATTGGAAATCGGTATTCCATGATTGTTTAGCACGTTCGTATTTAAGAGCGGGAAAGCTTGAGCAAGCTTTAAAAGAATGCGATTTAGCCCTGGATAGTGCTAGAAATTGGGAGAATTTAGAGAGGCAAAGAACTGCTCTGTGCACTAAAGGACTTGTTTACGTTGAGATGAAATCCTTGGAAGACGCTCAAAGAACAGCAGATGAGCTCAAGCAGGTGATCGAAGAAGGGATGAATAAGAAAGCGATCAGGCTTCACTACCTTCTCGAGGGGAAGATTGAGCTTGAAAAAGGGAATAATTCCGAAGCCATCGAACACTTGAAGAATGCTGTATCACTTTTATCTCATGGGGCTTTTAATAAGCAAGTTGATTTCATTGATCTTTTGGCTTTTGCCTATTATGAGACAGGAGATTTAGAGAATGCGCTTAAACAGTACGAGTGTATAACTTCTTTAACACAAGGCAGAATCCGTTTTGCAGACCATTACGCATTGAGTTTCTACATGCTCGGTAAGATCCACGAAGAGCTGGGAAACACAGCCGAAGCCTTAGAAAACTACGAGAAATTCCTCACCCTCTGGAAAGACGCTGATCCTAGTATTGCTGAGGTGGAGGATGCCAGGAAGAGGCTGGCTGGGTTGAAGAGATAAAGACTCAAAAGCCCTGGCTTCCCTGGATTGAATAAGGATAATTAAACGGATTGACCCTTCTTTATCCCTACCCCTGTTTACCTCATTTCCTAATGGTTTTGTATGGACATGGCATAGTTTTTTTAAGAACGACCCCATAGCTCGATCACGACTACCCCCTTCTTGCATTTCGGGCAGTCGAAGGTGTTGGGTTTGGGCTCTTGCCCAAGCAGAAAAGCTAGACAACCAATCGTCTCCCCCATAACACTTTGCAGGCCTTTGCTGCCGCAGTGAACACACTCCATCTCGTTCGCGTCTGCTGGAGAAATGCTGCCAACGATCGACCGGATATGTCCCGCCTTCTTCGCACTGGGGTTCGTGTAGAGGTCATATTCGCCGCACGTCCGACAGATGAGCCCGTATCTGTACCGGAGCCTGTTATCCTTCGCCAACTCCTTGAGTGACTTCCCCGTAAGCTCTATCGCGTCCTCCTCCTCGCAGGGATGCCCTAGCACTTCTTCTCTTCCATCATCAAGTACGGCAAACGTCGCGGATTGTGAACAAGAGCCGACGCTGTAATCACATGCGTTACAATATGCTCTCATGATCGCGGGCATTCTGTCCCATCCTAACAATTACTATACTGCATGCAATATTATGAGAAAAATACAGCTACAATACCGCCTACTTGTAATAAATCCCCTTAAAATATGCTTAAAATGCAACAACACTTTATCAATATCCTTGTTATATTGCAAGCCGGATATCTGATAATTTTAGATATTCTGGAAGATGCAAGGAAGAGGCTGGCTGGGTTGAAGGAGCAATAATTTCTTATTCTTCATTTGAGCAAATGAATTCGGATTCGAAGTTCGATGATTCGAATCCTGCCTGGCTTATCCGATATCCGTTTTAACCGAGAATAATTTAATTGGTTTTGTGGAATGTATTATTTATACAGGTTCAATTATAGGTATGATTCGATTGATAAGAGGAGCCACAGAATTCGTCGCTAGATAAGTTCTATAGAGAGCTAGTTGGGCGTACCAGATAACCTCTCTTATTTTCAACAATTTACCCTGTTTTGAGCTTTCAATCCTAATACCGTAGTTTCAACGCAATTCAGCGATTTTTGTGAATTATTTGTGATATGGGTATAAGTGTATATTCATTTCAATTTGACTCTTTCCTCACAAATTGATATTCTTTTGCCGAATAATAAAGGGGAACAATGGGAATAAAGTGCCCTAAGTGTCAGTTTAACAATCCTGATGATACTGTTTATTGTGGTAAATGTGCCACACCTTTAAAATCCCCTGAAGAAATCTCTATTACGAAGACCCTAATAACACCTACGGAAAGGTTGCAAAAGGGGAGCAGTATTGCAGGAAAGTACCAGATCATTGAGGAGCTGGGCAGAGGGGGGATGGGTGTAGTCTACAAAGCCGAGGACACAAAGCTGAAAAGGACAGTCGCCCTCAAGTTTCTGCCGCCAGAGCTAACACACATCTCAGAGGTTAGAGAGCGATTTATGCGCGAAGC
>JABAOH010138095.1_pt3 | contig 11916 bp, 13 predicted proteins | sample 7062181 | NCBI WGS metagenome assembly JABAOH01 (sample SAMN14538630, study PRJNA623070) | marine sediment metagenome | biome: marine biome [ENVO:00000428]; feature: marine pelagic biome [ENVO:01000023]; material: deep marine sediment [ENVO:00002113]; isolation source: pool of 5 deep marine... | reverse complement strand
CCGGTGTCCGGATCCGGTCCGAGACCGTCCGTAACCGGACCAACAATCTCAGGTGCACGTTGAAGGCGAGTCTGGAGAACACCCCGGCCGACTGGTAACATCGCCCGCCCGCGACGGTCCGGGCATCGAATGCCGACTCGCGGATGAGAGGGAACGATGGAAGAGGTGGTGATCCTGGGCTCCGGCCCGGCGGGTTTGACGGCGGCGATCTACTGCGCGCGCGCGAACCTCGAACCGGTGGTCGTCGAGGGCCTGCAGGCGGGCGGCCAGCTCATGAACACGACCGACGTCGAGAACTACCCCGGGTTCCCCGAAGGGATCATGGGGCCGGAGCTGATGGAGAAGTTCAAGCAGCAGGCCGAGCGCTTCGGCGCCCGCTTCGTTCCCGGCGACGCCACCGGCGTGCAGCTCACGAAGAAGCCGTTGACGGTCTCGACCGACGAGACCACGATCGAGTCCCGGGCCGTGATCATCGCGACCGGCGCCTCGCCGCTCGAGCTCGGCATCCCCGGGGAGAAGGAGTACGCGGGCCGCGGCGTCTCCTACTGCGCGACCTGCGACGGCTTCTTCTTCCGCGACCAGGAGATCGTCGTCGTCGGCGGCGGCGACACCGCGATGGAGGAGGCGCTGTTCCTGACGCGCTTCGGCAAGCGGGTCACCGTGATCCACCGGCGCGACGAGCTGCGCGCCTCGAAGATCATGGCCGACCGGGCCCTGGCCCACGAGAAGATCGAGTTCGTCTGGGACAGCGTGGTCGAGGAGGTCCTCGGCGACGGGACGAGGGTCCAATCGATCCGCGTCAAGAACGTCAAGAGCGGCGATTCCACCGAGCGTCCCTGCGGCGGGTTCTTCGTGGCCATCGGCCACCGGCCGAACACGGAGCTCTTCGACGACCTACCGAAAGACGAGCAGGGTTATCTGAAGCCGGGCATCGGCGCGTTCACCGAGCTGGAGGGCGTGTTCATCGCCGGCGACGTGCACGACCACAACTACCGGCAGGCGGTCACCGCGGCGGGCGCGGGCTGCATGGCCGCGATCGACTGCGAGCGTTGGTTGGAGCAGCAGGGGAGCTGACCGGAGCTCAGTCCGAGAAGTAGTCCGCGTTCTTCTGCGTGTAGTCCTTCCACTTGTCGGGGACCGCGTCTTCCTCGAAGATCGCCTCGACGGGGCAGGCCGGCTCGCAGGCGCCGCAGTCGATGCACTCCGCCGGATCGATGTACAGCATCTCCGTCGACTCGAACCTGTCGTCGTCCTTCGTCGGGTGGATGCAATCGACGGGGCAGACATCGACGCAGGCGGTGTCCTTGGTTCCGATGCAGGGTTCGGTGATCACGAAAGTCATGGGCTCGATCCTTCTTCGAGTGCCCGGGGCCGTCCCCGGGGAGGCGCCATTCTAGCAGGGCTTTTTCTGGGCTTGCTTGGCGACCGCCTCGGCCGCCTTGCGGGCCGCCTCGGGGTCGCCCAGGTAGCGGTGCGAGAGCGGCTTGAGCGAGTCGTCCAGCTCGTAGACCAGCGGGATGCCGGTCGGGATGTTGAGCCCCACGATCTCCTCGTCGGAGACCTCGTCGAGGTACTTCACGAGGGCCCGCAGGCTGTTCCCGTGAGCCACGATGAGCACGCGTTTCCCGGCGCGGATCGTCGGCGCGATCGTCTCGTGCCACAGGGGAAGGAAGCGCTCGACGGTGCACTTGAGCGACTCGCTGCGCGGCAGCAGCGCCGGGTCGATCCCGGCGTAGCGTTCGTCGTTCGACGGGTGCTGCGGGTCGTCCGGGTCCAGCGGCGGCGGCGGGATGTCGTAGCTGCGGCGCCAGATCAGCACCTGCTCGTCGCCGTGCTTCTCGGCGGTCTCGGCCTTGTTCAGCCCCTGGAGCGCGCCGTAGTGCCGCTCGTTCAGCCGCCAGTGGCGCTCCACGGGCAGCCACATCTGATCCATCTCCTCGAGCACCAGCCACAGCGTCCGGATCGCGCGCTTCAACACCGACGTGTAGCAGAGGTCGAAGCGGAAGCCGCCCTCGGCGAGCAGCCGGCCGCCCGCGCGGGCCTCCTCGATGCCTTTCTCCGTCAGATCGACGTCGGTCCAACCGGTGAACCGGTTCTCGTCGTTCCAGGTGGACTGTCCGTGGCGAATCAGGACGAGTTGATGCATGGTCGACCTCGTGTCGCGTGAGACGATCATCGGAGCATTCTTGGCGGCCGGCCGTCAAGGGTTCACCGTGGCTCGAACTCGCGGTAGGCTTGGCGGCCGGGAGGGTCCGTGGCCAACCGCAAACGCAGTCGCGCCGCCAAGGATGCGCACCGGCTGAAGCGCCTGCTCCGGCGCGAGCGCGAGCTCTGGGACAGCGGCGTCGAACGGGTGGCCGGCGTCGACGAGGCCGGTGTGGGTCCGCTCGCCGGTCCGATCGTCGCAGCGGCCGTGATCTTCCCCTGCGGCGAGGGCCTGAAGGGCGTCGACGATTCGAAGAAGCTGACCGCCGAGCAACGCGACGAGCGTGCCGACGAGATCCGCGCCGCCGCGCTCGCCTGGTCGGTCGTCCCCGTGCACCCCGAGGAGATCGACCGTCTGAACATCTACCAGGCGGGCCTGCTCGCGATGCACCGGGCGATCGTCGGTCTGGATCCCGCGCCCCAGCGGGTGCTCGTCGACGGCCGGGGCAGGGTCCCCGACCTGCCGATGGATCAGGAGAGCGTGATCGGCGGCGACGCCGCGTGCCACGCGATCGCCGCGGCCTCGATCCTCGCGAAGTGCGGTCGCGACCGGCTGATGCGAGAGTACGACGAGGCCTACCCCGGCTACGGGTTCGCGAGCCACAAGGGCTACCCGACGGCCGAACACCGCGAGGCGATCCGCCGTCTCGGTCCGTCGCCGATCCACCGCCAGTCCTTCACGCTGCTGCCGCACCCGCGGCTGTTCGACTGACCCCGGGCCGTGTCCTATAATCCCGCCCCGTTTCTGAACGGGTGAGGGAGCAACCAGCGATGCAACGAACTCTAGCGATCGTCAAGCCCGACGCCGTGGCCAACAAGAACGTCGGGGAAATCGTCAGCCGGATCGAGAGAGAAGGATTCCGTATCGTCGGGATGCGCCTGGTCAACTTGTCGCGGCGCGAAGCCGAGGGCTTCTACGCGGTGCACCGCGACAAGCCGTTCTTCAACGACCTGACCGCGTTCATGTCCTCCGGCCCCGCCGTGGTGCTGTGCCTCGAAGCCGAGGACGCCATCTCCAAGTGGCGCACCGTGATGGGCGCGACGAACCCCGAGAACGCCGACGAGGGCACGCTGCGCAAGCAGTTCGCGACCAACATCGAGCGCAACGCCGTCCACGGCTCCGACGCGCCCGAGACGGCCGCGGTCGAGATCGCCTACTTCTTCAAGGGCGTCGAACTCGTCTAGCCCCCAAGCTGGTATCGTTTCCGCATGAAGGAGCTGTTGCGCCTGGCGGGCTACCTGCGACCGTACCTGGGTCGCATGATCGCCGCCGCCGCGATGCTCGCCATCGGTGGAGCCCTGATGGCCGTGGCCATCTCGGCCTTCAAGCCGATGATCAACGAGGTGTTGCTCCCGGCGATCGAGCAGCCCGCGGCCGATCCCACCACGCCCGGCGGGATGGATCTCCTCGCGACGGTCAAGGCCTGGCTGCCGCTCGAGCGCCTCGGCGAGTGGGGCAAGCAGAACGCGCTGCTCGTGCCGTTGATCATGATCGTGATCTTCCTGGTGCGCGGCATCTTTCTTTACTTCGGGAACTACTTCACGATCCGCGCCGGCACCCAGGTGATCCGGGATCTGCGGACGGCGCTCTACGAATCGGTGGCGTTCCAGTCGCTGAGCTTCTACCAGGATCACTCCACCGGGGTGATCCTCTCGCGGATCATGAACGACGTGGCGCGGCTCCAGCGCGCCAGCACGACCATGCTGGCCGACCTGATCCGCGTCGCCGCCACGGTCCCGGCGATCCTGATCATCTCGTTCCTCACGGAGTGGCGGCTCTCGGTGCTGGCCTTCGTCGTGCTGCCGTTGCTGGGCTACCCGATGGTCCGCCTGGGGCGGCGCATGCGCCGCGCGGCGACGACGTCCCAGGAGTCCATGGCCCTCGTGACCGAGCGGCTCAAGGAGTCCATCGACGGCGTCCGGGTCGTCCAGGGTTTCGGTAAGGAGCGCTTCGAGATCGGTCGCTTCCGAGAGGCCATCGAGCTGATGTTGCGCGCCGATCTCAAAGCCGCGCGCGCCGTCTCCCTGGCGCCGGCGATCATGGAGCTGCTCGGGGCGATCGCGGGCGCCGGATTGTTCTATTTCGCAGGGCTCTACATCGCGCGCGGCAGCGTCGATGCCGGAGGGTTCGCCACGGTCCTCGTCGCGCTGGGTTACCTGTTCGCGTCGATCAAGCGTTTGAATCTGATCTACTCCGAGATGCAGATCTCGCGCTCTGCCGCGGTGCGTGTCTTCACGATGCTGGACGAGGAGCGCGTGATCACCGACCGCCCGGACGCCGTCGAACTGCAGCCGTTCCAACGCTCGATCCTGTTCGAGAACGTCCACTTCGGCTACGACGAAGGCCAGGTCCTCGACGGAATCCGGTTGGAGATCCCCAAGGGCCAGCGCGTGGCGCTGGTCGGCGCGTCGGGTTCCGGCAAGACGACGCTGGCCAACCTGCTGCCGCGGTTCTACGACCCCACCAAGGGCGCCGTCCGCATCGACGGCCGCGATGTCCGCGAGGTCACGCTCGCCTCGCTGCGACGCCAGATCGGGATCGTCACGCAGGAGACGGTGCTGTTCGACGACACGGTGCGCAACAACATCGCCTACGGCATGGACGGCCAGGTCGCGCACGAAGCCGTCGTCGAGGCGGCTCGCGCCGCCTTTGCCGACGAGTTCATCGAGACGATGCCGGAGCGCTACGAGACACGGCTCGGCGAGCGTGGCCAACGGTTGTCGATGGGCCAGCGCCAGCGGCTGACCATCGCCCGCGCCCTGCTGCGCGATCCGCCGATCCTGATCCTCGACGAGGCGACGTCGGCGCTGGACGCGGAGTCCGAATCGGCGGTGCAGGAAGCGCTGGAGCACCTGATGGAGGGCCGCACCAGCCTGGTCATCGCCCACCGGCTGGCCACCGTGCGCGGCGCCGACCGGATCCTCGTGATGCACCAGGGCCGCATCGTCGAGGAGGGCACCCATCAAGAGCTCCTCGACCGCGGCGGAGTCTACACGCGGCTCTACGATCTGCAGTTCAGCGAAGCCGAAGGCTGATGGGGCCGTCACGCCCGACGGTCCGGCGCGATCTCTTCGTGCTGTGCCTGCTGGCGCTCGCCCTGTTCCTGCCCGGTCTGGGTTCGCGCGACCTGTGGAATCCCAACGAGCCCGCCTACGGGCTCGCGGTCGCCGAGATGACGGAACGCGGCGATTGGTGGACCCCCACGGTCAACGGCACGCCGTTCCACGAGAAGCCGATCCTCTACTTCTGGCTCGCCCGGGTAACGACCGCGCTCTTCGGCGTCAACGAGCTCGCCCTGCGACTCCCGTCGTTGCTCGCGGGGATCGTCACGGTCGCGTTCGTCTACTTGCTCGGCGCGGGGCACGCGGGGCGGCGGCGCGGGATCCTCGCGGCAGTCCTGTTCTCGACCACCGTCACGATCGCCCAGGCCGCCCGGATGATCCAGATGGACCTGCTCGCCACCGCGGCGGTCGCGGCGACGGTCTATTTCGGACTGGAAACGCTGGGCAGGCCGGATGATCGTTGGCCTTCGGTCGCGACCGGTCTCGCGGCCGGGCTGGGCTTCCTGGCCAAGGGCCCCGTCACCTGGGTCGTGGCCGCGATCCCGCTCGGCGCGGCGATCGTGCTCGCCCGACCCCGAGCGGGCATGTCGGCACGCTTCGTGGCGCTCGGGCTGGGCGGACTCGTCGCGACCGTGTCGATCTGGATCGTTCCGCTCGTGCTGAGAGGGGACTGGGACGCCCTGCACGAGTCGCTCGTGCGGCAGAACTTCACCCGTTTCGTCGAACCGTGGGATCACGCGCAGCCCTGGTGGTACTTCCTGAAGTACCTGTGGATCGACATGGCGCCGTGGGCGTTCCTGCTGCCGCTCGCCGTCGGCGGGCGCGGCGGCGCCGAGCGCAGGCTCGACCGCGCCGCGTGGGCCTGGCTCCTCGGTGCGATGCTCTTCTTCTCGCTGTCCGCCAGCAAACGCAGCGCCTACCTGATGCCCGTCGCCCCCGCGGTCGCGTTGCTCGCGGCGGGAGTCGTCGAGCGGCTGATCGGGGGCAGCCTGGATCTGCTGCGTCGCCGCGTCGTGCTCGCACTTCTCTGCGCGTCCGGACTCGCGCTCCTCGCCACGGGGTGGATCGCTCTCGAGGCCCGGACCCGCTACGGCGAGCATTCCGCGGCACTGACCGCTGTCGCGATCGCCGTTTTCGCCGCCGCCGCCGCGATCCTCGCGGCGCTGTCCTCGCGCAAACGGGTCGGACGAGCGTCGGTTTGTTTCCTGGCCGTGCTCGTGGCGCTCGAGGTGGGAACGGGCGGCTGGCTGCTGCCCTACGCCAACGTCTTCAAGTCCGCTCGCGCCTTCGCAGCCGAATCCGCGGCCGTCGCCGGCGAAGATCCGATCTCGGGCTACAAGCACTGGATCTGGCGCGCCGACTACCCCTACTACCTCGGACGGTCGATCGGCCGCATCGAGCAGCCCGAGGAAGCTCGCCGCGCCTGGAACGGCGAGCCGCGTCACTGTCTGATCGTCGAGGAGTGGGAGCGCGCCGATTTTCTCTCCGCGGTCGGCCCGGCGAACCCGCTCGTCGCCCGCGACGTCGGCTCGAAAGGCGTCGAGCTCTACTGCAACCGGTGATTCCTCAGTAGGCCCGCCAGAACAGGAACGACGAGATCAGCGCCATCGCGAGCAGCATCCAGTGCTCGCGATTGCGCGTCAGGCGCGATGAGTGCCAGCCGTCGTCGGAGCCGCCGGGCCACGGCGTCCGCCGCGGGAACAGCGCGGGCACCGCGTCGAAGTAGACGTCGTAACGCTCGCCGTGGGTCTCGCGCAACCGCGCCGGCTCGATACGCTCCTTGCGTGGGAGGTAGTAGCCGAAGAACACCGCGTAGCCGGCCAGCAACAGGACCCAGTTCGAGAAAAACGGCAGCGTGGACATGATCGAGATCCCGGTGAAGATCAGCAGGCGACCGAGGTACAGGGGATTGCGCGTGTAACGATACGGTCCCGAGGTGATCAACTTGACGGTCTTGCGCAGGTGGCCGGCCGCCCAGCAGCGGAGGAGCTCACCGAGCAACAAGAACACGAAACCGACGAACACCGAGCTCGGCGTCGGTCGGGCCAGCGTTACGAGAAGGCCGACGAGGAGCCAGACCGAGGCGACGCGCAGCCGACCGAGTCCCCGCGGGCTCAATGTTGCCTCCCGCGGACGCGGTCGACCCACTTCTTGATCCGGCGGTTGCGGCGGTTGATTCGTGCGGCCCGCGGACCGAGCTCGCGCACCGCGGCCTCGGCGTCCTCTTTCTCGAGATGCGCTCGCAAGCGCGCGAACGAGATCTCGTCCTGGAGCACGAACCGCCGGAACAGGCGCGAGCGGAGCGGGCCCGGCCGCGGGCCCAGCGTGAAGGCGTTGGCCAGGTCGACCAGCGTGACCTCGTTGTCGGTGTCGACGAGCACGTCGGCGAGGTGCAGGTCGGCCAGCGCGATGCCCGCCGCGTGCAACCGCGCGAGCACCTCGCGCAGCCGCTCGAAGACGGCGGGGTCCACGCGTCGGTCGCGGAGCTCGCCCAGCGAGCGGGACTCGACCCATTCCGTCGCCAGGCTCACCGGACCCAGCCGGCCGAGGAATCGTGCGACACCGGGGATGCCCGCGGCGGCGCGGTAGGCCGCCGTCTCGCGACGCGTGATCCAGCGGGCGAGCGATGCCCGGAACCACCACGGACGCCGACGGTAGTCCTTGAGCGCGATCTGGAGCGCACCGAGGCGGTACACTAGGATGTCCGCTTTCGTGTTGTTGCGCCCGCGGATTCGCCGCAGCGGCTCTTGGCGGTCGAGTCGATCCAGATCCAGCAATGGGTCGTCAGGAGTCACGTGCGGCCTTGGGGTCAACCTTGAACAGGTCGGGCTCGTCCAACATACCAGAGCGCAAAACGGTGAAGCGCGCCGACCTCCGCGGCGGCGGCGTCGAGACGATCCACGCCGGACGGTCGATCAAGGCTGACCTGTTGCGCCTCGACCTCGGAGACGGACCGATCGTCGTCAAGGACTTCGGCGAGAAGAGCTGGTGGGTTCGGATCCTCGGTCGATTGCAGATCTGGACCGAGCAACGGGCCTACCGTCGTCTCGACGGAGTCGAGGGCATCCCGCGGTTTCTCGGTCGCGTCGATGCCCACGCCCTGGCGATCGAGCACATCGACGGGACCCCGCTGGGGACGCTGCCCGGGCGCGCCCGGGACGGCGCCGCGCGCTTCGCGCGCCTCGACAAGATCGTCGCCGCGATCCATGCCCGCGGCGTCGTGCACTGGGACCTGCGTGCACGGAGGAACGTGCTCATCCGGCCGGACGGCGAGATCTTCATCGTCGATTTCGCCGGTGCGATGAGCCTGCGACCGGGCGGCCTGCCGCACCGGGTGTTGTTCCGCTGGTTCCGCTCGGCGGATCACTCGGCGCTCCTCAAGTGGAAGGAGATCCTCGACGCCGGGCCGTGGACCGCCGAGGAGGCGGCGTTCGTCGAGCGCCACCGGCGACTGCGACGCTGGTGGATCTTCAACCGCAAGGGCGGTGGGCAATGACCGAGATCTCCCTCGTTGTTCCGNNCAACGACGGGAGCGACGACGGATCGGCCGAAACGATCGACGAGCTCGCCGCCACGCGGCCCGAGGTGCGCGGCCTGCACCTCGATCGGAACCACGGTCAGAGCGCGGCGATCGCGGCGGGTTTCGAGCGCGCTCGCGGGCACTACGTCGTGACGCTGGACGCCGACGGCCAGAACGATCCGGCGGACATCCCTGCGTTGATCGATCTGCTCACCGACTACGATCTCGCGATCGGCTATCGCCAGCGGCGCGTCGACGGCTGGCTTCGTCGTGCCACCTCGTGGATGGCGAATCGTGTTCGCAACGGCCTGACCGGGGAGCACATCGTCGACACGGGTTGCACGCTCAAGGCGTTTCGGGTCGGTGCCGTCCGGGGCCTGATCGAATACAAAGGAATGCATCGGTTCCTCCCGACCCTCGCCCGGATACGTGGCCTGTCCCTCGTCGAGCACCCGGTTCGACATCGCCCCCGCCGCTGGGGGCGCAGCAAGTACGGCATCGTCGCTCGCGGCCTGGAGGGGCTTGGCGATCTGGTAGCGGTGCGTTGGATGAAGCGGCGAAGACTGGACCACTCGAGCGTGCGCGAGAGCGGCGCGGCCGAATTGGCAGAGCGCGTGGCCGCGATCGACGACCGCCGGGGGGCTGGCAGCGCCGTCGGCGGACGCACTAGGTAATTTGCCTGCGCTATTCCTGTTGCATTCGTGCCCCCGGTCGGTTAGCCTCAGTCCAGTCAAGACGGCACAAATACTGAGCCGGTTCTAGGACGGGTCGGGGGGACAGATCCTGTCATGAGGCAGACGGTTTACGGCCGGTGCGCTCCGGAGCGTCGTCGTGTTCGCCGGAACACTTCGGGGCGCCAACGCAACGGGACCGGGCCGAGTACAGACGAATCGGGGTTCCGAGGTTCTTGCGAAGACCTGCCCCTGATGTGCTTCCGGTTGAGCGCCGAGGGGACGGTTCTCTCCGTCAATCGTTACGGAGCCGAGCACCTCGGCTACGAGCGAAACGAGCTCGTCGGTCAGTCCCTGCTGCGAGTGGTCCACGAGGAGGACCGGCCGAGCGTGTCGCGGCGCCTCGCCGAGTGCGTCGTCGTCCCCGACACGACAACGGCGTGGGAGTTCCGCAAGGTCCGGAAGGACGGAAGCGTGCTCTGGGTTCGAGAGCGCGCTCGCGCCATGACGAAGCCGAACGGAGAAGCCGTCCTTCTCGTCGTCTGCGACGACGTCACGGAACGGAAGGAGGTCGAGCAGCACTTGCTCGAGCAACGGGCCCAGCTCCGGGACCTCCGACTCGAGCTGTCGCTGGCCGAGCAGCGCGAGCGTCGGCGCATTGGTGCCGGGCTGCACGATAGCGTCGGTCAGGACCTGGCGTTCGCGAGAATGAAGCTCCGGGAGCTGGAGGCAGAGACACTGGCATCCGAGACCCGGCGATGCGTAGAGGCGATCGGCCAGCACCTGGATGAGGCGATTCGCGCCACCAGGACGCTGACCTTCGAGCTGACCTCGCCGATCCTCTACGAGCTGGGGCTCGAAGCGGCGATCCGCAACCTGGTGGACCGGATGGGAGCGCAGGACACCATTCGTTTCACGGTCCGCTCTTCGGGCAGCGACGAAACGCTGCCCGAAGATTTGAACGTCATCCTCTACCGTGCGTGCGCGGAACTCCTGCTGAATGTCCGAAAGCACGCGCGATGCAGCGAGGTGGAGGTCGCGATCGAATGCACGGAAGAGGGCATCCGTATCAGCGTCCAGGACGACGGGGCCGGCTTCGATGCGGGGGGTGCGGGAAAGGGCAGCGACCGAACCGGAGGCTACGGCCTGTTCAGCATTCGGGAAGAACTGCAACCGCTCGGGGGCCGCTTCGAAGTCGACTCGGAGCCGGGCCGGGGAACCCGGGCCGTGATCGTGGCGCCGCGTGAGCGGACCGCCATCGCCGACGCGAGGTGACGATGAGCGTCCGCATCGCCCTGGCCGACGACCACGCGATCCTGCTCGACGGGGTTCGGTCCGCACTGGAAAAGGCGGGCTTGCGGGTGATCGGGACGGTCCGCGACGGCCGGGATGCGGTGAATCTGGCCCGCGAGCAACGTCCTGATGTGATTCTCATGGACGTCTCGATGCCGGGCATGAACGGCATCGAGGCGACGCGCCGCATTACCAAAGGAACTCCCGACGTGCGCGTGCTCTGTCTCTCGATGCACGACGAGCTGCAATTCGTGACCGCCGCGCTCGACGCCGGTGCATCGGGCTATGTCCTCAAGGAACAGGGGGTCCAGGAGCTGGTGGAGGCCATCCGTGCCGTCATGAAGGGTCACACCTACCTGGGTCCCGGGATCCGGGACAAAGTCTCGAGAGCCAATACCGGAGTCTCGGAGCTCACGAATCGAGAACGAGAAGTTCTCCAGCTCGTCGCGGAGGGGTATACCAACGTCGAGATCGCGACGCGGCTCGGCGTGAGTGCCAAGACGGTCTCCACGCACCGACAGTCCGTCATGGACAAACTGGATATCCACAACGTCGCAGGACTGACCCGCTACGCCGTCCGGCACGGGTTGGCCTCCTCGGAATACGGCGGAAACGGATTCGCCGTTCGAAGGAAGGCACTTGAATAGGCCGGCTCGCCATGGCCCAAAGCGGTTGGCCTCGGGTTTGCTCGTGCTGCTGCTGGCGGGACCCGGCGCGGCCGAGACGCGCCCGCCCGGCGACGGCGTGAATCAACCGAAGGCGGACTCGGGCAGCGGCTCGGCGACCGAGGCGCGGCGTAACGACCGGCGCCTACCCTCGGGCTTACCCGGAGCTCCCGCGGAGGGCAGCCGTGCGCCCCTGCCGCGCGCCGTGAACTTTCCCCAGGACGTTCCGGTCACGGAGATCCGGCCGGCCGCGACGCTCGCGCCGGACCCCGCGCGGGATAACCGCTCGTTCGTTGCCGGGAAGGCTGACGGCCGGGTGATCGTGATCCACCAGGAAGATCGCACGGCCAAATCCCAGAGCTCCTCCAACTCCGGCGTCACGTTCTCCGCCGAGACGACGCTCCCGACGGGACCGTCGACGCTGGAGGTCGACCGCGTCGCGGTCGACTTCGATTTGGATAACGGGAGCGACACGGTTTACGTCCTGCTCACCATCGCC
>JABAOH010026779.1_pt2 | contig 11916 bp, 11 predicted proteins | sample 7062181 | NCBI WGS metagenome assembly JABAOH01 (sample SAMN14538630, study PRJNA623070) | marine sediment metagenome | biome: marine biome [ENVO:00000428]; feature: marine pelagic biome [ENVO:01000023]; material: deep marine sediment [ENVO:00002113]; isolation source: pool of 5 deep marine... | reverse complement strand
CCGAGGCCCTGACAAGCTCATAAACGCGTTTGCCGCCGGCCGGTGTGGTTCCGGAAAGTATCCACCAAAGTCGCGGTGGGCTTCCGGGTTCAAGCTGCGTGGGAACCACAATACGACCCGAACCGGTTATCTCCTGTAGCTGCATTTCAGCATCCGACAAGCCCAGCGGTACTGCGTCCAGTGAAAGTGACACTGGGGTATCGATTCGGGTATGCCGGCCCGCTTCTACGGTGATTTTTGCCAGCGGCCCGGCGCAAGTAACCGATTGAGGCGCCAAGACGCAGGAAAATAAAACGACGACAATAATCGGGCTTATCAGTACTGATATACGGCCTTGCATTGCTGCCCTCCTTTCGGCTCAGGATTTTTTAGGCTACTAATTTCTTAAAATAAAGACATTGATTTTAATAGTTATACGCAGCTTAATCAAGGATTATCTCCCAAATTTTCATATAGCTCCGTATTCGTTCACAATTTTTTAGCCTTGATTTACGAGTAAAATCAAAGTATTCTCGGTTCGTTGATTTTGTTCGTATTTGTCCGTTGGCTTCTTAAAAAGCGAAATAGAAAGGATTAAGAATGGCAAAGGCAATAGTTATATATTATTCAAGAAGCGGCAATACAAAAAAGATGGCGGAGATAATAGCCAAGGCAATGAACGAGTCCGATTTGCCGACCGAATGCAAATCCGTTGATAAAGTAAAGCCGAATGACCTGCTGGGCTTTGATGCGATAGTTGTCGGCTCGCCAACCTACTATGGCCATATGGCCGGCCCGCTAAAACAGTTGTTCGATGAGCTTGTAAGCAAACATGGCCAGCTCGACGGCAAAATAGGAGCGGCANNTGCTCATCAGCGGTATGGTGGTCCAGGGCGACCCAGAGGGCGACCACTATGGGCCGGTTTCCATTGGAAAGCCCGACCAGCGAGTCGAACGACAGTGTGCACGCCGGGGCCAGAGAATCGCAGAACTGACCCGAAAACTAATGGTTTAACAGGCCAAATCCTCCGCGGAGTTGACTCTTGAGCACGGCAAAGGGCTCAAAATCACGGCAAAAACCGGTCAGAGCGAGAAAAAATAAATATTGATTTTTTTTGCAAAAAAGACATTTTTCTTTGACAAAACAATTCTGCACCATTAAGTTTTTAGCGTTTTTAATCCATTTTTGGCAGTTTTAACTCACAAAGTGGAGGAATACTTAATGCAAGAGTACGAAGATCTTAAAGTTTTGGTCGCTGAAACTGAATCTGACATCAGCAAAGCCGAAGGTGGAAATAAGGCGGCAGGAACGCGAGTTCGCAAACAAATGCAGAAAGTCAAGCAGGCTGCTCAGCTTGTTCGCAACCGCATTCTTGAAATCAGATCGGCCCAATAAACCATCACAGGTATTCGCAAATGCTTGTTTAGTTGCATCTTGCGCCTAACAGCTTGAGTGTGATGCGCTGTGCGTATTGAAGTATTGTGTACTAAGAGTTCTGACATAATATACAATACGAGAGCGCAAAATGTTTCCTTATCGAGGTCAATAATGCCACCTCCATTACTGTTTGATTTATCGCAAATAGACCTTAAAGCAAAACCTCTCTTCGGCAAAGAAGCTATCGGCAAAGTGAATCCTCAGCGATTTGAGATGCAGCAGCTCGACGGTATCCTCTGGTATGATAAGGAGAAATTTCTGATCCTGGGCTATAAGGATGTAGCAGAGGACGAATTCTGGGCCCGTGGACACATTCCAGGCCGGCCGTTAATGCCCGCGGTAATAATGATTGAGGCGGCAGCTCAGATGTCGAGCTTTTTTACAAAGCAGATTTACGAACTGAAGGGATTTATCGGCTTTGCCGGCATAGATTCAGCGAAGTTCCGCTCTATCGTCGAGCCAGGACAAAGATTATATCTGCTTGGCCATATTGTCAAATTCAAGCGCCGCAAACGTACTACCCATGTCCAAACCAGTGTGCAAGGAGTCGTTGACGACACCATAGTATTCGAAGCGATCCTATCCGGTATGCGAGTTTAAGCGGTTAGACAGTCGAACGTCTCAGGATTTGTGACCACGCAAGGTGGGAACCTTCAGCGTTTTACCAATAGCCCCAAGGGGATTCGAACCCCTGTTGCCGGGTTGAAAACCCGGTGTCCTGGACCTGCCTAGACGATGGGGCCGACCAAATTTACTCCATATTGATTGCCTCCTCCGGACAAGCGTCAACGCAAACCCCGCAATCGATGCACTCTTCGACATCAACGACGGCCTTGTCGCCAACCATGCCTATAGCCTCGTTCGGGCACTCCGCTATACAGGATTCACAACCTGTACATTTGTCTTCACTCACCATAGCCGGCATCTCTACACCCTTTCAAAAAACTCGAAACTTGCCAACAAGGTACGGAATGTTACAAAATTATGATGATATTACAACCCATTTTTTTTGAAGAAATTTCATAGAGCATCGTCAGACTCCCCAACAAGGCTCTCCTGGTCTGCCAAAATATGTTTGTTGTTTCGGTACGGTACCTATTACTGCCGTGATACGGACCTACCCAATGCAATTGCCATACTGCGAACGAGCTCGTTTGAATCATTTTTTGTCGTCCAGTCCAGAACCCTATCGAATCTGCCGTCCGAGCTTTTTGCCAGCAGATACATAGCCATCATACGAACCGGCCAGTCAGTATTGTTCAAATTTTCTGCCACCACACTGATTATTTCCTGATCCAACGGCAAAGAAAGCATCTCGGCCATAGTGTGCACCTTAACGACCCAATGGCCCTCGACAGGGTTGAGCAACAGTCCAGATTCATGTAACAGTGCCGACTTCAATAAAGACGGTACCCAATCGGCATACCTAAATCGGTAAGGCAACTCACGATTGGACATCACATGCTGCTCGGTCAAAAGTCCAACGAAAAGCTGGGCGGTCTTGATTTTTTGGCTGAGCTGGCCTTCTGAGATTGAATTAAAACGGTTTGTCAGATACCTGCTGGTAAGTTCGATACCCGGACGTTTTACCCGCACCTTGGCCGGCTTTAGATAAGTCAGTCTGTTAGTAACCCTGCCGTCCTGGGTGGTTACTGGATCGAGATAAAGCGTAAATTCTATATCCAAAGACGCCTGTGGATAGGCAAAGAGCATCTTTCTAAGTTCACCCGTAACAAGCCGCAGAGAAATGAGGGCGTTGCGACCAGGCTCGACAAGGAAGACCGTCCGATTCTTGACAGATATGAGGTTCGGTATCTTTTTATTAAGGTCGCCGCTAATGTCGGCGTCAATCCTGATATTACCCCTAAATAAACTGTTATCGCTAATTACAAGAGGCTCGGGAGAATTATTTACTATTGCAACGGCGCCGCTGAATTCGCTGCCGTATGGGAACGTATTGCCGCGAATATTAAACTGAACTGAGATTATCTGCTCCGGCGGAGTAAACGCGGGAACGAGCGTTTGGCCGAAAGCATTTTTTAATACAATTAAGAGAACATCAGGGTCAACCGGCGGAATATATTTCTCGCGCTGCCCGGCTAAAACTTCTTTGGCGCGCTCGGCCGCCAACGACCCAGGGTCTTGGGCAATTACAGACCTTAGAGTCTCAACTGCCAGATCCCTCTGTCCTTCGGCCAACTGAATCTGGGCCAGCGCTAAATCTGCGATTTGATTATGCTGATAATCGCTGACAAGAGGCTTGGCCCATTTCAGCTGGTTGTTCATCACGAGGGCGTAAGACAAGACAGCCGCCGCCGCAACCGAATTGGGCTCAGCTACATAGGCCTCATTGGCCCAGTACAGCGCACTCTCCTGATCGGGCAAAGCAAAACAATAGAACCAGGCGAATTGCGTGGCACTGACCTGATGTGAGCGGCTTTCATCGCGCGGGACTGAGCCGGCTTCTCTTTGTATCATACGCTGCATGGATAGCTGTCGGGCCCTTTCTTCAGCTGCCTGAAATATCTGGGTTGCCAGTTCACCATCGCCGATTTTGGCAGCCTCTTTGGCTGCAAGGGCCTCGATGCGCAGGTCGAACCGATGCTCCTGGCGGAGACGCTCGGCAATTTGCAGGCACTTTGAATGATTTCCCTGGGACCGGGCAAGGCGGGAACCCTGGGACCCCGCAAGGCGGGAACCCTGGGACCCCGCAAGGCGGGAACCCTGCATGTTGTAGCTACTAATCGCCCAGGGAAGATAAATGTGAGAAGGAAGAGGTTCGGATGGGTAAAGATAAGTAAACAAATCGGCACAGTATTTATAAGTGGCTTCAGCCGTCTCATAAAGCTGTAGCTGTTCGGCATATTGTGCAAAGGCAAGGGCGGCTTCGATATCCGATGGATTCTCACGTAGTGCCAATCTTAAGTATTCAAGATATATTGCCGGCTCAATCTGTTCGGGCATAAGTTCAGCCAGCTTTGCAAAGGCCCACTTATTGTACCTATTGTTATTATAGGCCTGCATGAGGTAAGATTTAGCAGCCCGCCGAAGGCGGGTATGATCAAGGCTGCCGGTGGCAGCCAAATCAGCTTTTTGAGCCAGTAACAAGCCGAGCGAGGTAGCCAACTCAGATTCGAGAACAATGTTTTTACCCCCCAGAGTCCCCAACATCTCTTGAAGGAGTTTTTCCCGCTCCTCACTGGATTTGGACCTTTCAAGCAAATACCCAACCGCTCTTCTTGTCATCTCAAGGTCGGTGGATTCATCTACATAATCCAGAAGTAAATTATACACCAGGTTGGAATAATCCCGCTCTGGAACTCGACGGACAAGCTTAATAAGTAAAGAGGGCACGTCACTGTCATCGCCGTCCAGCTTCATCGCAGCAATTAAGAATGTAATCGCCTGTTCGAGCTCAGGGCTTCTAACATCTTGGCGCTCAGCCAGTTCATAAGCTATTTCATAAAACCTTCGGCCAACAGACGCCGAAGACAACCACCCCAGGTCACCCGCAGCTCCGCTTTGCCCCGGTGCTTTCGCCGAAAGGCGTCCTGCGGACTGCGAAAGCAGAAACGGTGGCTGGGGCTTGCCAGCCAGCCCGCCGCTCATCTCGGCGGAAGCCAGACGAGAAGCCCAAACCGACGGCTCCCATTTTGCAAAAAGAGAGCAAAATGGGAACACCGATAAAGCACTGAAAATAAGCACTAAAAACGCCAAAAAAGACCTGCCGCGCACTTGTTTCTCCCGTAAACGGCCAACAAACTATCGCATTAATATATTTCGGGTAATTGTTTTTTTTGCTTTAGACATAATGATGGCTTAAGTAGTGTATTTTGGTTGGCTTAGCGGCCTTTTTCAGTAATCATCTATAATATTGAGAAGGGTTTTTCCCACCACGGCCTATTTCGACCACTATCAAACTGAATTAGGCACCTGAATGTGTACCACTTAAACTGTTAATACGTCAAATGTCATTTGTGCAAAAATCAGGTTCAATTATCAGTGCTACAGATTTGTCATGTCAGGTGCTTTGGCTGCCACCTGTCAGCAGGGAAAGCATCTTGATATGCAGAAATTTTGCAGCTAACAAATACACCGCCGCCGCCGAGGGCACAACCACTGCGAGCCTTAGAATGTTAGACCATCTACTACAGGGGAGGTTCCTCATCAAACAGATAATTGCAGCGCCAGCCAACCACATAAATGCTGTCGCTGCGGCTGTTTTCAGGAAGGTAACCGATAATCCAGCCAATATCGAATGACCTAATCTTCTTCGAAGCACCATAACAAGGATTATTACCTGCAGGTATGAGCACGCCGCGGTCGCAGCAGCCAGTCCTGCTGTCCCAAGGTACCAGATAAGAGTCAGATTCAGAATAATATTAGCAACAACCGCATATAAAGCACTTCGTGCAGGTGTCTTTGAATCCTGCATAGAGTAAAACGCCCGCGTTGTTATCTGCTGGCAAAAATAGCCGCACAATCCCAAAGCATAAAACGACAGCGTCCACGCTACAATTGGCGTGTCCGTGCTTTTGAAATTGCCATGTTCGAATATAGCTGAGATTAAGGGCCTGGCGACCAGAAAGATTCCTGCAGTTGCCGGAACCGCAACGAATACAGCGGCCTTGATTCCACGGGCGATTGTTTTGGTAAGCGCATCAAAATCTTTTTTGGCGGCATCCGAACTCATAACAGGGAAAATCGCTGTAGCCAGGGATATCCCCAATACGCCTAAAGGGAATTGATAAAGCCGCTGGGCGTAGTACAAATAGGACGGTGCTCCATAACCCAATGGGTCGCCGCGTTCGTTCATAAAGCAAAGCGCAATAATATCATCTCCGAGTGTGTTTAACTGTGTAACAGTAAGACCAAGTATCATAGGCCCCATCAAAATAACGATTTTCTTGAACGCCTCGGAGTGAATATCCCATGCGGGCCTTACCGAAACTCCGCTGGCACGCAGAGAAGGGACCTGAATCGCTATCTGTGCAAGCCCTGCGAGCAGGACCGCAACCGCAACGAAAAAGACTTGCTGCTCCGGCCCCATTTTCAACGCCCAGCCGGTAAATACAATGCTACCAATAACAAATATATTCAGCACGATGGGCGCTGCAGCAGGCGTGGCAAAATGTCTGTGGACATTCAGAATACCAGCCAGAATTGCCACTATGCAGATAAATATCATATACGGCAGCATAATTGAGCACAATAGCAGTCCGAGTCGAGGGCCGGCTCTGGTTTCGAAAAAACTGTAGTAGCTCCAGACCAGCCCTTCACCGATAAGGACGATTGCCGCAAGTATTACGAATAATACGGTTACTGCCGTGTTAGCCAGGCGTTTTGCCTGCTCCGGGTTGTTATGAAGCTGTTCGCTATACACGGGGATAAGAGATGCAGAAGCCGCCCCTTCGCCAAAGAGTCTTCTGGCAAGATTTGGAATCTTAAAGCCCATCGTCCAGGCCGTCATCAACCAGCCAGCCCCAAAAAAGTGGGCAAACGCTATATCCCGCACCATGCCGAAGACTCTGCTGATTGCTGTGAGAGAGGCAATTTGTCTAAAGCCTTTTATCATAAGAAAACTCAAAAATTAAAAATAAAAAAATCAAAATTGTGGAATCCCTTAGGGATGACCTCCTCAATTTTACATTTTGCATTTTGATTTTTTCAATTACGTTTTTGGTGCCACGCTGAAGGGCCTGCACCGGCCGACATTATTTAGTAATCCCACAGAAGCCATACTAACCAGCAGACTTGAGCCGCCATAGCTTACCAAAGGTAAAGTCAAACCTGTGATGGGCATCAGGCCCAGAGTCATACTCACATTGACGACGACCTCGACTGTAAAGGTCGCGACAATACCGACCGCAACCAATCTGCCGAAGGGGTCGGTATTGTTCACTGCGATTTCCAGCCCACAGACAACAATAATAACATAGAGCCCGAGCAAGCCCAGACAGCCCCAGAAGCCCCATTGATGCGCTATCATAGCAAATATGAAGTCATTGTGCCTTTCGGGCAAAAAGTTGTACTTGATAAAGGGCCCCTGACGAAAACCATACCCCTTGCCACGATTCATCCCGCCGGAGGCAACCGCATATTTTGAACGTATCAGATGATAGCCCCAATCGTTCATCCACTGCTTTATGCTAAATTTCCTGCCCACAAGAATCCTGCCCAGTGTTGGGTGTTGCTCGGCCTTTTCGCGAACCCAACTGCTTTGCAACAGCACACTACTTATTCTGGTTCGCTGATAAGGCTTCATCCTTTGCCACAGCAGGGGACTTACAGCAAGCGCCATAAGCACTATAATCAGCAAATGCTTAACCTTTGCGCCGGCTACAAAGAGCATTGTAAACAAAATCGGCATTATCAGCATCACAGTGCCCAGGTCCGGCTCAAGCAGGATCAGGACCATCGGCAGCAGCGTTAGAGCAAAAGGACCGATTAGAGCGCTAAAATTGCGGTAATTGCTGCGATAGCGCAGATACCAGGCCAGGGCCAATACGTACACGAGCTTGCAAAATTCCGATGGCTGCACGGCCGGCAGGTCCCGACCGGCTATTCTGAATTTAATCCATCTGTGTGTACCATTAATCTCCGGCACAAAGGGGATATCTACAACATACCTACCAAGTAGTAACAGCCCCAAAAGCAGCAGCACAAATGCATATATCCAATAGCTTACCGCCCCAAAACGCCTGTAATTGACTAAGTTAACCACTATAAAGCCGGCCATCGCGAGGGCGGCGAATTTCATCTGTTTTGTCCAGAGATTGCTCAAATCACCTGTTTGGCTGGCCGGGCTGAGCTCTGCGGGATGGCCGACGGAGTAGATAGTAGCTATCCCGACGCCGACCAGGATTAAAGCGGCCGCCAGCAGGCATAACCTTACAACTATAAGTCGTCCTTTCAGAAAATTATACACGTTGTTGTACATAACGGCAAAATAACAAAGAAGCTAAAGACTAAAAGTGAAAAACTAAAAACTATCCCGATTGTATCGGGAAAGCCAAAAATTCAACAGTTTTAACTTTGAGCTTCACACTTTAAGCTTACATAAGGCCGCAGCCCGGATTCATCAAAATCAGCCCCAAAAACACCTCATAATCGGGCTCGCCGGAAGCGGGCTTGATTCTGGCCGGCGCTGCCGGCTGCCCAAATTACCACCCGAAACGCACATTCCAGCGGCTTTTTCATATGTTAAGTCATGCAATTATGCCATAAATTTTAATTTTTCNNNATCTCTACTAACTTAATAGCCTGTTGCATATAGTTTTTGCGCGTCTTTTTGCAAATCGGCGGGGCAAAAGGAGATGTAGAAGCAAATTTCCAAGTTCAATTTTTTTGTTTTTTTTGCATTTTTTGCTTGAAGTGGGCAGGAATATTATGGTATTATAAAGTTGGTCTTCACCAATTAGAACTTGTGCATATTGTTTCTGGCACGCTTTTTTCGCCGCTCGGCGGGAAAGGAGGAGTTGTAAGAAGGAATTACTTGTATTTCCGGTTTTTCCTGCTGGCCGGAGCGCTCTGTTCAATAAATCAAAAATGCTAAGTACTGTAAATTGAACAAGCGTGCTAATGTTTTGTCAGGCAGGAAGCAAAACCAAGATAGTGCAGAGTGTGCAACTCTGCGAAGAAGAGAAGAGAAGGGAGTTGTATTATGAGAAAATTGTTTTTCGTCCTGGCAGTAGGGTTGCTCGCTGCTCCGGTATGGGCAACAGTCACCCTCACTGCCACAGACCTGGGCGGAGGGGTAGTCTCCATCGACTATTCGTCGGATGAGGCCGTGCTGGTCAGAGCATTCGCCTTAGACATCACGGTCGACAACGGCACCATTGATGGCATCGCCGACTTCGCGGTTGGTGATGACAACAACGGCTACGGCATTTTCCCAGCCAATTTCGGTCGTTACATCACCGTCGATCCGGCGACCGGCGAAGTCAGTGATTGGGGTGTAGCTGGTTATACACCTGTGGCTGACGCCGGTGACCCGGGCGCGCTGGGTGGCCTCGGCACGAGTGGCATCACCATCGAGATGGGTTCACTTTACGATACCAAAGCTCCAGGTAACTCGGGTAGACTTTGTACAGTCACTTGCAGTCAAAGCTGCAAATTGAGTGTCGCTCTTAACGCAACTCGCGGCAATGTGGTACTGGAAGATGCTACAGAACCAACTGTGGATTTGACCGGCGCAACTGATGTTCAAGTCACTGTTGGTCCAGTGGTGGCTTATACGGGTCCGCACATGGATGAATGGCTCGCTGTAGGTTCACCCGACTGCTGGGCTGCCAGCATTAACCCGAGACAGTGCCACGGTGACGCAGATGGTCTATCCCAGGGTAAGCAGAAGTATTGGGTGTCCACCAACGACCTGGACATCCTGATTGCAGCCTGGAATAAGCCGCTGGAATCACTAAGTGGCAATCAGATTTGTGCTGACTTCGACAATCTGCCACAGGGTAAGCAGAAGTATCGGGTCTCGACCAACGACCTGGACATCCTGATAGCCAACTGGCAGCTTGCTGATAGTCCGGCTCCTGATTGTCCATAATGTAGCTTTCAGAGAGTAGTAACTGGCGAACTTAAAGAAAGTAAGATACGCCTGGAGTTTGTTATCGCGAAGGGACTGTGCTTTTGAAAAGAAAGGAGAAGATGATGAGAAAATTTTTAGTTGTGGCACTGGTTCTTGGAATAGCGTCGGCAGCAAACGCTGTGGCCATTTACGTCGATGGTAGTGATCCCGGCGAGTCTATCGAGATTGGCGAAGGCCTCACCCCAGTAATTAGTGTTGTAAGCGAAGACGCTTCGAGCTGGCTGGGTTATATAATCATTGAAGAGGGCGGCACGGGAGCACTGGGCAATGCGGTCGACCTGGACGCAGCAGGTGATTTGGGCGCTGTTTCACCCTATACAGAGGCTGGGTGGGGTGGCGGTTATGAGCTTACCATAGCTATGAGTCCAGGGGGCGCCCCAGCTATCGCAGTAGGGCCGCAGTTTACGTTGGATTATGTAGGTGGTGTGTTAGGTGAAACCGCCACGATTTCGGTATTCGTCGACCCGGATTATGTGACCCCGGCCGATTCAGTAACTATAACCGTCGTTCCTGAACCAATGACTGTTATACTGCTTGGGCTTGGTGGTCTGTTTCTGCGTCGTCGCATACGCATATAAGACGTTAGCCTTGGCCAAGGCCAACAATTTAGTTAGCAAAGAGGCAAGTCTCTGACTTGCCTCTTTTTTTCTTGCAGCTTGTGCTGAGATTTCCTAAAACTCGACTTATGAAACGATTATTGCTCTTATTTTTTTATAGTCTATCCGCTTTTTTGTTGAGCGGCTGCCAAAGTCCTATCGAGAAGACAAGCGGTGTCAAAGTAATCATCGATGGCGACGGGCAGTTCCCGGCGTTTCTTGTCGGCAGATGGAAAGCGGATAAAGGCGGCTGGGAATTTGTCTTTGAGCCGGACGGTACAATTTCCTCAGCGGTAGTCAGTCTCGGCAGGGTAACGATGAAGCCCGGGCAGGTAACCACCACACCGATGAAATTGGGCGGTACAGGAGTGTTCGAGCCGGGTCCCTGGACGGTTCAATACTCGCAAGAGCAGCGCGAATTACTCGTTGAGATTGCAATAGACCACTTTCTTGTCGAACTGGGCGACAATGTGGTGCAGGGCCAAACTCGGGATTTCTTCGTCGGTTCGGTCTCTGAGGACGGCCAGATGTGGTGGGCTGACCGGTTCAGTTTCCCCGAATACATTGCAGATACAGAGAAACATCCCAATTACAAGCTGCCTTTTGATCCTAACGACAACCCCCGGGACAGTTTAATTTTCGAAAAGGTCGCAGGTCCAAAGTAAATCCCGTTAGAGCCTTTGCCCTTCGGATCTCTAACAGGGTAAACTATTCTTTCTGTTTCGATTTTCTAAACTCGACAAGCTCAAGATGCTTCTGCAATTCTGCCGCAGCCTCTTTATCCCCGATACGTAACATAAAGCTAACTGCTTCTTTCAAGCCTGCGAGAGCTTCGTCGTAGCGTTCTTGAATTACAAGCACCTGTGCGAGCGTTGAATGGTTTTTTGTATCATATGGATTCAGATTTACTGCCTGCTGAAAATATCCGGTCGCTTCACTAAAATTACCGACTCCCACCAGGGCATTACCCAGCCTGCTGGCTATTTTGGCTGAATCGGGGCTTTTGGCCAGGTCCTCCTGATATCCCTGAACCGCCTTACGCATATAATCGTAGGCTTGGTCGTTGTTGCCTAACCTTTGCAATACTACACCTATATTGTAGTGGACGTTCGACATACTTTGCTTAAATTCAGCCCTGTTATTGCATTCAAGAGCACTCTTGAAAGCGTCGAGGGCTTCTTCCAACTTATCTTGCCCTGCCAAAATCACTCCTATCTTATAGTATGCGTATGCCCCTGTCGACAATGTGGGGTCTACACTGATAATATCTCTGTACTTCGAGATGGTTTCATCCAATTTTCCTCTTG
>JABAOH010062467.1_pt1 | contig 11919 bp, 20 predicted proteins | sample 7062181 | NCBI WGS metagenome assembly JABAOH01 (sample SAMN14538630, study PRJNA623070) | marine sediment metagenome | biome: marine biome [ENVO:00000428]; feature: marine pelagic biome [ENVO:01000023]; material: deep marine sediment [ENVO:00002113]; isolation source: pool of 5 deep marine... | reverse complement strand
GGCGCCTGAGGAGAAGGAGCGGGGTTTAACGATAGCGATTGCGCATGTGGAGTATGAGACGGAGAAGCGTCATTATGCGCACATCGACTGTCCGGGGCATGCCGATTACATTAAGAACATGATTACTGGGGCGGCGCAGATGGACGGGACGATATTGGTGGTATCGGCGGCTGATGGGCCGATGCCGCAGACGCGCGAGCATGTTTTGTTGGCCAAGCAGGTTCGGGTTCCGACGGTTTTAGTTTTTTTGAACAAGGTGGACATGGTGGATGATGCGGAGTTATTGGATTTAGTGGAGTTGGAGGTACGGGAGTTATTGTCGGGGTATGAGTTTCCTGGGGATGACATACCGATTATTCGGGGCAGTGCGCTCAAGGCATTGGACAGTAGTTCGACGGACTGGGATGGGGCTGAGGAGTACAAGTGTATTTGGGAGTTGATGGAGGCGGTGGACAGTTATATACCGGAGCCGGTTCGGGATGTGGACAAGTCGTTTTTGATGCCGATTGAGGATGTTTTTTCGATTTCTGGTCGAGGCACGGTGGTGACGGGTCGTGTGGAGCGAGGTCGGGTCAAGGTTGGTGAGGAGATTGAGGTGGTTGGGATTCGGCCGACGGTCAAGACGGTTTGTACGGGGGTGGAGATGTTTCGTAAGACCTTGGATGAGGGTCAGGCTGGGGACAACATTGGGGTTTTGTTGCGTGGGATGAAGCGGGACGAGGTGGAGCGGGGTCAGGTTGTGGCCAAGCCGGGGACGATTACGCCTCATCGGAACTTCAAGGCCGAGACTTACATATTGACCAAGGAGGAGGGGGGTCGGCACACGCCGTTTTTCAATGGGTATCGGCCGCAGTTTTATTTTCGGACGACCGATGTGACCGGGGTGGTGACCCTGCCCGAGGGGGTTGAGATGGTGATGCCCGGTGACAATGTGTCGATTTCTGTGGAGTTGATCACACCCATTGCGATGGAGAAGGAGCTACGGTTTGCCATCCGAGAAGGGGGCCGAACCGTCGGCGCCGGCGTCATCAGCGATGTCCTGAAATAACCGGCCGGGAGGGAGAAGGGTGGTGACTGGGCAGAAGATCCGAGTTTCTCTGAAATCGTATGACTATAAGTTGCTCGACCGATCGGTGAGTGAAATCGTCGATACTGTGAAAAGGACAGGAGCCACTGTGGCTGGGCCGGTTCCGTTGCCGACAAAGATCAATCGATTCTGTGTTTTACGTTCACCCCATGTGGACAAGAAGTCCCGTGAACAGTTCGAGATCCGCACCCACAAGCGGCTGATCGATATTCTCGAACCCACTCAACAGACCGTTGATGCGCTCATGAAGCTGGATCTCGCTGCGGGTATCGATGTGGAGATCAAGCTCTAACTCCAACGGCGAGAAGGCGCCTCACCACATGGACAGATTCTATACGGACCAGAGAAGAGAGTTCTGGGCAACAGGTGTTTGTGGTCCGTTGTCCATTGTTTGTTCTGACAACCGACATCAGATGGAAAAAGCTCCTGAGCGGCGAAGGGCGTTCCTTTGAGGGATTTTTCAGAAAGCTGAGCAAACGATGAAGGGAATCATTGGGCGGAAACTGGGTATGACGCAAATCTTCCGTGAAGACGGAAATGCGGCGCCCGTAACGGTGTTCGAGGCCGGACCCTGTCCGGTCATCCAGAAAAAGACCCGAGAGACAGATGGCTATGAGGCCCTTCAACTTGCCTTCTTGCCCAAGAAACCAAAACGGGTGAACAAACCCCTTCAGGGTCATTTCGCAAAGGCTGACAAAGGGACTTACTATGTTTTGAAAGAGATCCGGAGCGACGACGTGAGCGAGGTCGATGTGGGCCATGAGATCACGGTGGAGATCTTTAAGCCCGGTGAGGTTGTCGATGTCATTGGGATCAGTAAGGGGAAGGGATTCACCGGGGTCGTGAAACGGCACGGTTTTCGAGGGTCCCCCGCGGCGCATGGCACACATGAATATTTTCGACATGGTGGCGCCATCGGGGCGGCTGCTTTCCCGGCCCGAACGTTCAAGGGGATGAAGATGCCCGGCCATCACGGGAACAGACAGGTCACCGCGCAGAATCTAGAGATCATAGACGTCAGGCCAGAGAAGAACCTTCTTCTCATTAAAGGGGCCGTGCCGGGGTGGCGGAACGGTATTGTGATCATACGGGAGGCCAAAAAGAAGAGGTCAGAGCCAAAAGGTCACCCGTAGACATTATTCCATTTCACCCTTGGAATGGTTCGAGTGCCAAGAAGACGAAGAGATGTCGGCAATTAACGTTTATAGCAAAGCAAAGAAGAAGGTTTCGCAGATTGATCTCGACGATCGTATCTTCAATACGGACGTGAAGGCCCATCTCATTCATGACGTTGTGAGAATGCAGATGGCGAGAAGACGAAGCGGGTCGGCCTCGACGAAGAAGCGTGCAATGGTTCGCGGTGGTGGGGCGAAACCCTGGCGGCAGAAAGGAACGGGGCGTGCGAGAGCGGGAACCCTCAGTTCTCCTCTCTGGCGGGGTGGTGGCGTGGTATTTGGTCCATCTCCCCGAAAATACGACTTGGCCATTCCCAGGAAAGTCCGGAAAGGTGCACTCCGGTCCGTCCTTAGCCTCAAAAACAGAGAGGGGAAACTCTGGGTTCTCCGAGACTTGAAGCTCGGAGAAATCAAGACCAAGAAATTCGTTCAGGTTATGGAGACCTTCGGGTTCGACAATGCCCTGATTGTGCTTCCAGAGGGGGACGCCGTCGTTGAGCGATCGGCAAGAAACGTCCCGGGAGTGAAGGTTCTCAGAGTCGAGGGATTGAATGTCTACGATATTCTCTCCCATGAGAATCTGGTTTTTCTGAAAGAGGCCGTAGAGCGAGTTCAAGAGGTCCTGTAAATTGGAAGAACTTTATCATATCATAAAGAGGCCCCTCGTCACCGAGAAGAGCAGCCGTCAGAAGGAATCACGGAATCAGTACGTTTTTGAGGTCCATCCAAGGGCCAACAAAATCGAAATCAAGAGAGCCGTGGAACAGCTCTTTAAAGTCCGGGTGGATCGAGTTAATGTGTTGGGTGTACATGGCAAGATGAAAAGGTTAGGGAGAAATGTGGGAAGGCGCCCGGACTGGAAGAAGGCAATCGTCCGCCTCAGGGAGGGAGATCGGATTGATTTATTCGAGGGGGCATAGGACTCTTCCTGGGGCACATACCCCCTTAAGGTGTGGTGAGGAACTCAGAGAAAGTTCTGAGCTAAAGCACGTTGTCTGTGGTCCGTCGTCCGCTGTTGAAGATGCTCGGACTTTAGCGTATCGGGTCATTTCAGGCAACGCAGGGTCTGGGCATCGGATTCAGTGCTTCGAACAGCTCCTCACAACGGGCCACTGACAACCAACGCTCGAGGACCGAGATCATGGCGATCAAAACGTACAGACCGACATCTCCTTCTCGGCGTGGCATGACCGGCGAGACCTTTGAGGACGTCACCCGAAGAAAGCCGGAGAAGCGTCTCACAAGGCCGCTAAGCAAAACTGGCGGAAGGAACTGTTATGGCCGGATTACCGCTCGTCACCGGGGGGGTGGACACAAGAGAAAGTTCCGAGTTATTGATTTCAAGCGTGACAAGAAGGGGATTCCGGCAAAGGTTGCTTCGATCGAGTACGACCCCAACCGCTCAGCCCGAATTGCCCTGCTCCATTATGCAGATGGGGAGAAACGGTATATCCTGGCGCCAGCGAAACTCGAGGTGGGTGACCAGATCATTTCGGGTGATACCGTAGACATAAAGCCCGGCAACGCGCTACCGCTCAAGAATATTCCTGCGGGTTCTACGGTTCATAATGTGGAACTCAAGATCGGAAAGGGAGGCCAGATAATCCGTAGCGCGGGCGCCTATGGCCAGCTGATGGCCAAGGAGGGGAAATATGCCCTGATCAGACTCCCCTCTGGAGAAGTCCGGATGATCCTTCTCGATTGTATGGCCACGATTGGTCAGGTCAGCAATGTGGAGCATGAAAACGTCGATCTCGGAAAGGCGGGGAAGACCTGCTGGCTCGGAAGGAGACCCAGGGTGCGCGGCGTCGCCATGAATCCTGTGGACCATCCAATGGGCGGTGGAGAAGGAAAGAGTTCAGGTGGCCGACATCCATCCACCCCCTGGGGTAAGCCGACAAAAGGTTTCAAGACTCGAAGGAATAAAACAACAGACAAGTACATCGTAAAAAAGAGAGGATAAAGAAGGAAAGAGAATGACAAGATCGATAAAAAAAGGGCCCTTTGTTGATGATCATCTTCTAAAAAAGGTGCGAGAATCGATTGAAACGAAGGGTGGAAAGGTTATCAAAACCTGGTCCCGCAGGTCGACGATTACACCGGAAATGGTCGGTCTCACTTTTGCTGTTCACAATGGAAAGAAGTTTATCCCTGTTTTCGTCACGGAAGAGATGGTGGGGTATAAGCTCGGTGAATTCTCTCCGACTCGCACGTTTTACAGCCACGCCGGCGATAGAAAAACACGGGTGAAAGGGAAGAAGTAACGTGGAGGTTCAGGCGAAAGGGAAGTACATCAGGATATCTCCGAGAAAGGCCCGTCTGACGGCGGATCTCGTCCGAGGGAAGAAAGTTCAGGAAGCCTTGGCAGATCTGGCCTTTTGTCGGAAAGCTGGCGGCCCTGTCGTGACGAAAGTCATAAAATCCGCCCTGGCCAATGCGGACCAGTTAGAAGGCATCGACGTGGACAACCTTTTTGTCAAGCGAATCTTGGTCGACGAGGGACCGACGATGAAGAGATTTCGTCCCCGGGCCATGGGAAGGGCAACACGGATTCGCAAGCGAACGAGCCACATCACGGTTGTTCTCGACGAGAAGTAGAAACCTTAAGGAGGAGATGTTTTGGGACAGAAAGTTCACCCAGTCGGTTTCAGGTTAGGTGTCAATAAGTCATGGGATTCGCGGTGGTATGCCGAGAGGGACTTCCCCCAACTCCTGACTGAAGACATCCAGATTCGGGATTTCGTGAAGGACAAGCTCTCTCATGCGGGAGTCTCGAAGATCGAGATCGAGAGAGCCGCGAACAAGGCGAGAAAGGCCAAGGTCAACATTTATACAGCGAGACCTGGGATCATCATCGGCAAAAAGGGAGCAGAGGTAGAAAACCTGAGAAAGACCCTCCAAAGAATGACTGGCAAGGAGATTTTCATCAATATTCAAGAGGTGAAGAAAGCGGAAGTGGACGCTCAGCTCGTTTCGGAGAATGTTGCAGTCCAGCTAGAGAGAAGAGTCGCTTTCAGGAGGGCCATGAAAAAGGCGGTTACGACGGCCCTCAAGATGGGTGCCCGGGGAATCAAGATCGCCTGTGCTGGAAGACTGGGCGGGGCGGAGATGGCTCGAAGAGAATGGTATCGGGAAGGGCGGGTTCCTCTTCACACGCTCCGGGCCGATATTGACTATGGTTTTGCCGAGGCTCAGACGACGTACGGGAAGATCGGAATTAAGGTTTGGATATACAAAGGCGAGGTCTTTCAATACAAGGAGGAGGGAGCCGAGGCCTGAGAGATGACGGAGAACGTCAGGTGGGGGATTGAGCGATGCTGGCACCGAAGAAAGTGAAATATCGAAAACAACAAAAGGGACGAATGAGTGGAATACGGACGGCAGGAAGCAGCCTCAACTTCGGAGACTTCGGACTGCAGGCTCTTGAGCCCGGATGGGTAACCGCCAGACAGATTGAAGCTGCACGGATCGCCATGACCCGTTTCATCAAGCGGAGTGGAAGAATTTGGATTCGGATTTTTCCCGACAAGCCGACGACCAAAAAACCAGCTGAGACCCGTATGGGAAAGGGGAAGGGGCCCCCTGAAGACTGGGTAGCGGTCGTCAGACCAGGAAGAATTCTCTACGAAATGGAGGGGGTTGAAGAAGAGATTGCTCGTGAGGCACTCCGGCTCGCTGCTCACAAACTTCCGATCGCTACGAAGTTTATTTCGAGGAGGGCATTTGCGTGAAGGCTAAGGATCTTCGTGAGTTCAGTGCGGACGAACTTAAGGCAAAAGAGAAGGACTTGAAGGAGGAGCTATTCAATCTGAGATTTCAACATGCCACGGGGCAGTTAGAGAATTCGGCGAGAATTCCCCAGGTGAGGAGAGATATCGCGCGTGTCAAAACCATTCTCAGGGAAAAAGCGGGAGAAGAGCACCCTGAGAACGCAGTCTCGAACCAGAGATAATAGGGTGAGCAAAGATGAATGGGCGGGGCGTCCGAAAGACCTTTGTGGGGACAGTCATCGGCAACAAGATGGACAAAACGGTCGTTGTCGTTGTTAACCGTTTGGTGAGAGAGGGAAGATACAAAAAGTACGTGCGCAGGCGATCCAAATACAAGGTTCACGACAAGGATAACCAGTGCAATATCGGAGATCGGGTTCTTATTATCGAATCAAGACCGCTCAGCAAGGAAAAGCGGTGGCGGGTCAAGGAGATTGTCGAGAAAGCCGTATAGAGGCGAATTGAGCTGAACGGTGGAGAAAGTGATTGCATCATGATCCAGATGCAGACCATATTGGATGTGGCAGATAATTCCGGGGCGAAGAAAGTTGGTTGCATCAAGGTCTTGGGAGGAACTCGCCGGAAGTACGCCCGGGTTGGTGACATCATTGTCGTGTCGGTGAAGGACGCCGTTCCCAATTCAAAGATCAGAAAAGGTGAAGTCGTTCGGGCAGTGGTGGTTCGGACAAAGAAAGAAATGGGGAGACCCGACGGTTCTTACATCAGATTCGATGACAATTCTGCAGTGCTGATCAACCCGCAAGGAGAACCGATTGGCACGAGGATTTTTGGCCCCGTGGCCCGTGAGTTGAGGGCCAAGAGATTTATGAAGATCGTCTCTCTCGCACCTGAGGTGGTCTGATAGGTGGAGACGTCAGTTTTTGCCGCGTTGCCGGGAGTCATCTATGAAGCATCAGAAGCGTGACCTGAGGAAGAATGATTTGGTCATGGTTATCACGGGGAAAGAGAAAGGGAAGAGCGGGAGAATTCTCCGGATCCTGACGAAAAAAGACCGGGCGATTATCGAGAAGATCAATTTTGTGAAGCGACATCAACGTCCTACCGGCCAACAGCGCCAAGGGGGCATTATTGAGAAGGAAGCTCCGCTTCCGCTTTCGAATCTTATGCTCATCTGCGAGAGTTGCAACAAAAACGTCAGGATCGGGCACAAGGCCTTAGAAGACAGAAAAAGGGCGAGATACTGCAAAAAGTGTGGCGAGATCATCGGCAAATTAGGAAAGTGATACATGGCAAGATTAAGAGAGCGATACAAAGAAGAAATCGTTCCGGCACTCATGAAGCGCTTTAATTACCGTAACGTGATGCAAGCTCCGAGGCTGGAGAAGATCATCATCAATATGGGGCTGGGAGAGGCGATTCAGAACATCAAGATCCTCGACGCCTCAACGAGTGAGTTGGCGGCGATTACGGGTCAGCGTCCGATTGTGACCAAAGCAAGGAGATCTATCGCCCAATTCAAGGTCAGAACGGGAATGCCCATCGGCTGCATGGTGACCTTGAGAAAGCACCGGATGTACTATTTTCTGGATCGCTTAATCAACACTGCCTTGCCCAGAGTCCGGGATTTTAAGGGCCTTTCCCCGAATTCATTCGATGGAAGGGGAAACTACACGCTGGGGATTAGAGAGCAGCTCATCTTTCCAGAGGTGGATTATGACAAGGTCGAAAAGGCGAAAGGAATGAATATCTCTATCGTCACAACGGCGAAGACCGATGAGGAGGGACTGGAACTGCTAAAAATGATGGGAATGCCCTTCAGAAGCTAGGAGGTTCGAATTGGCAAAGAAGTCTTTGATCGTCAAATCCAGAAAGCCACAGAGGTTCGCCGTTCGGCAGTACAATCGCTGCTCCATGTGTGGCCGGCCAAGGGGATTCTATCGCCGGTTCAATATGTGTCGCATCTGCTTGCGCAAGTACGCACTGGAAGGAGTAATCCCCGGAATGATGAAGTCTAGTTGGTAGGCACTTCGAGCTCGGTCTCTCGGATGAGGAACTGCGCTCGGTGCTCAGGGAGTGAGGAGTTTTAAGATGTCTCTATCTGATCCAATAGCCGATTTGCTGACCAGAATCAGAAATGCTAGCAATGCGAGGCATGAAAGGGTAGATGTTCCAGCCTCCAAGATGAAGAATGAGATTGCGAGACTCCTGAAAGACGCGGGGTACGTGAAGAACTATAAATTCATCGACGACAAAAAGCAGGGCATTCTTCGAATCTACCTGAAGTATGATGAAGAATACCGGGGAGTTGTCAATTTGAAACGCATTAGCAAGCCCGGCCGAAGGGTCTATGTTGATCATCTTCATATTCCTAAGGTCCTTAATGGGCTCGGCATTTCGATTCTCTCCACATCAAAAGGAATCCTCACTGACAAAGAGGCACGAGAACTCAATGTCGGGGGTGAGGTGCTCTGCCACGTCTGGTAGGTATCGTGAGGTGAGGAGATGTCTCGAGTTGGAAAGTCGCCGGTACCAATCCCACCGGAAGTCAAAGTGAGCTTGTCAGATGGGAAGGTCCAAGTTGCCGGTCCAAAAGGGCAGCTCGAACGCTCGCTTCCTCAAGGTGTTAAAGTGCGTATTGAGGACAATCAGATTGTTGTCGAGCGACCCGATGATTCGAGGCAGGGTAGGTCGATTCACGGACTGACAAGGACCCTGCTCTCGAACATGGTGTTGGGTGTCTCGCAGGGATTCGAGAAGAAGCTTGAAATCGTCGGCGTTGGGTATCGCGCTGAACGGAAGGGTGAGGGGCTGGTGCTCGCGCTCGGCTTTTCCCACCCTATCCTCTACCCCCTGCCTCCGGGAATCGATGTGGTTGTCGAAAGGCAGGTGAGTCTGACAGTGAGAGGAATCGATAAGGAACTGGTCGGTGCGGTGGCTGCAAAGATTCGCTCGCTGAAGCCTCCTGAGCCTTACAAAGGAAAAGGCGTCAGGTATGTCGGGGAGAGGGTGCGACGCAAAGTCGGCAAGGCCAAAGCCTAGTCTGCATGATTCACGAATCTCTGGGATTCGTGATTCGTCCAGGCCGGGATTCGAGAGGGTTTTCTCGTGGCGGCAAAGAGCCCAAAAGTTATTGCCAGAACAAAACGTCGGAAAAGGATCAGGAAGGTAATCCGGGGAACTGAGGAGCGCCCAAGGCTTAGTGTTTTTCGGAGTGCTCGACACATCTACGCTCAGATTATTGTGGATACTTCAGGGCGGACCGTGGTCAGTGCGTGTACTTTGAGCGATGAGATCCGTAAAGGGAAAAAGAAACCGGGGAAGATTGAAATGGCAAAGCAGGTCGGGACCCTCATCGCGAAGAGAGCCGTTAAACAGGGCGTCAAATCGGTCGCTTTTGACCGGGGGGGATATCGCTATCACGGGCGAATCAAGGCTCTCGCTGAGGCGGTGAGAGAGAACGGTTTGACCTTTTGATTTGGACAAGGGCGGACGTGGGAGTGGAATGCGAATATATGTATGGAGGTGGCTGGAAAGGTCGCTCATCGCTGCTCAAAAGGGTTTTCCCTGTGGCGTCAGTTGTCGCAAAGGACCACAGACACGATAGCGGTCGCTAAGCACTGTTACCGAAATAATCTTGATTCGCGCTCAGAGTTTCCCTTTCCAGGGTTATTCGTACACGTCCGAATTGTGAGGGTGTGAAAGCGAAAATATTTTACGGAAAGGGCCTCGGGGTAAGGAGACGCGAGGAGGATCCTATTGGCAACAAACGAGTTTGAACAGCCGGAACTCATTGACAAAGTCGTTCATATCAACCGCGTGGCGAAAGTCGTCAAAGGGGGCCGTCGCTTCAGTTTCAGTGCCCTGGTCGTTGTTGGAGATGCAAACGGCAGTATTGGCTGGGGCTTGGGCAAGGCAAACGAGGTTCCGGAGGCCATCCGGAAAGGGATTGAACATGCCCGGAAGAGTCTCATTGAGATACCCATTGTGAATAAGACGATCCCATACCAGGTGATCGGTCGATACGGGGCGAGCAGGGTGCTTCTGAAACCCGCGTCGGAAGGGACAGGCGTCATCGCGGGTGCGGCGACCAGAGCTGTGGTGCAGACGGCGGGGATCAAAAACATTCTGACGAAATCCCTCGGGTCGAACAATCCCCACAACCTGATCAAGGCAACCTTTGATGGTCTCTTGCAACTCAAATCGCCTGAGCAGGTGGCCCAGAAAAGGGGGAAGAAGACCGCTGAGGTTCTCTGATCGGAAAGAAGTATGCCAAGAAAAAGTAAGGCCAAGGCCAAGGTCAAGGAGATTCAAATCAAACTTGTGAGAAGTGGCATCGGCCGTCCCAAGAAACAACGGCTGATTCTCAGGGGCCTCGGGTTGACCAAGCTTAACAAAGTGGTTGCCCGACGGGATACGAGGGAGATCAGGGGAATGATCGACAAGGTCAACCATCTGGTCCAAGTGATCGAATAGAAGGAATGCCCATGAAGCTGAATGAGCTGAAGCCAGTGCCGGGATCGAGGAAGAGGAGGAAACGGGTGGGTAGGGGCCCGGGTTCCGGCCACGGAAAGACTGCCTGCCGTGGTCACAAGGGTCAGAACGCCCGCTCTGGCGGCGGTGTTCCTCCTGGTTTTGAAGGGGGGCAGATGCCACTCCAGCGGAGGACCCCCAAGCGAGGATTTACCAATATTTTTAAGAAACGCTTTGCCCTGGTTAACATTAAAGATCTGAACAGATTTGATGCCGACAGCCTCGTGGATCCGGTGACACTGAAGGAGAAAGGGATCATCAAAAGGGTCTATGATGGCGTGAAACTTCTCGGTACTGGAGATATCCAGGTTCCCTTGACTGTTCGCGTCCATAAAGTCAGTCCATCTGCTGCACAGAAAATCGAGAAGGCTGCAGGCAAGGTCGAGGTGATCACTTGATAGGCGGCTTCCAGAACATTTTCAAAATCCCTGAACTGAAAAGACGGATCACGATCACTTTTCTCCTGCTGGCCGTCTACCGGATCGGAGTGCACGTCCCAACTCCGGGAATCAACGCGGATGCCTTGGCAAGCTTCTTTGAACAGGCGAGAGGGACGCTTTTCAGCCTCATCGACATGTTTTCCGGTGGTGCGCTGGAACGGCTCTCCGTCTTCGCACTCGGCATCATGCCTTACATTAGCGCGTCGATTATCCTTCAGCTGCTCACCGTGGTCATTCCCTATCTCGATCGATTGAGCAAAGAAGGGGAATCAGGAAGGAAGAAAATCACTCAATACACGCGCTATGGGACGGTCGTCATCAGTCTTATTCAGGGATTTGGAATCGCACTGTGGCTCGAGAGCATGCAGGAAGGTGGACAGCAGTTCGTTTATTCACCGGGATGGGGTTTCAGGTTTCTGACGGTCACCACCCTCACCGCTGGGACGGCTTTTATCATGTGGCTCGGTGAACAGATCACGGAGAGGGGTATCGGCAATGGCATTTCACTGATCATCTTTGCCGGTATTGTGGCGAGGCTTCCTGGCGCCATGGGCAAGACCTATCAGCAGGTTGCGCTCAACCAGATGAGCGTCTTTGAGGTGATCCTTCTGTGTGTCATGATGGTTTTGGTGGTCGGGGCAATCATTTTTGTTGAAACCGGTCAGAGGCGGCTTCCTGTTCAGTATGCAAAAAGGATCGTAGGGAGACGGATCTATGGAGGTTCAAGTACCCATCTTCCACTCAAAATCAACACCTCCGGGGTTATTCCTCCAATTTTCGCCTCCTCTATTCTCATGTTTCCCCTGACGATCGTCAATTTCCTCCCGAGCGACCTCAAAGACACCTATCCCTGGGTCGAGAGCCTTGTCGAAAGCCTGGGACCCGGGCGATGGATATATAATGTCCTCTATGTCGGCTTCATCGTCTTTTTTTGCTACTTCTACACTGCTGTTACC
>JABAOH010010549.1_pt1 | contig 11920 bp, 15 predicted proteins | sample 7062181 | NCBI WGS metagenome assembly JABAOH01 (sample SAMN14538630, study PRJNA623070) | marine sediment metagenome | biome: marine biome [ENVO:00000428]; feature: marine pelagic biome [ENVO:01000023]; material: deep marine sediment [ENVO:00002113]; isolation source: pool of 5 deep marine... | reverse complement strand
GGGCGGCAGCAGGCAGCCAGCCGCAAGGGAGTTGGTATCGGGCGGCGGGCCAGGGCATGGGCAAGGTGTTGCAAATGGCGACCGAGCTGCAGGCGTATACGCTCACTGATCGCGGTACGTGGCTCGCCATGTATGGCAAGCTCACGCTCGATGTGTTGGCGGAGGGCGACGAACGTTTGGCGAATCCCTACGGTGTCATCGCCGTGAATCCGAACCGCTATCCGGATATCAATTACAAAGGGGCCATGGCCCTGATCGCCTGGGTCACGTCGCCCGAGGGTCAGGCGATCATCGGCGATTTCAAGGTCAACGGGCACGCCTTGTTCGTTCCCACGGCCGTGCAGATCGCCGCAGGAAAAAGCCCTAAGCGCTAATGTCCGAACTGTTCGAGGCAAGTCGCCAGGCCATTTACTTGCTGTTCTCGGGTGATCCGGCGCTGTGGTCGATCGTGACGATCTCGTTCAGCGTTTCGCTCAAGGCGATCGTGTTGACGATGCCCGTTGCATTACTGCTGGCGTTTGCGCTGGCCTACACGCGCTTCTTCGGACAACGGGCATTGATCTCAACTTTCCAGACGCTGCTTGCATTGCCTGCCGTGGTGGCGGGGTTGGCGCTGTATCTTTTTCTGTCTCGAAGCGGTCCGCTCGGCGATCTCAAATTGCTGTTCACGCAAACGGCCATGATTATGGGCCAAATGATCCTGGCCTTTCCCATTTTGGTCGCCATGGGCCACTCGGCCATACAGGCGGCGGATCGACGTGCGTGGGAGACGGCGACCACGCTTGGGGCCGCACCGGCACGCGCCATGATGACGGTTATGTACGAGGTGCGTTTCGGCCTGATGGCTGCCGTCATCGCTGCATTCGGTCGTATCATCGCCGAGGTGGGTTGTGCGCTCATGGTCGGCGGCAACATCGAAGGCTACACGCGTAACATCACGACGGCCATTGCTCTGGAAACCAGCAAGGGTGAATTCGCACAGGGGATCGCGCTCGGGATCGTCTTGTTGTTGCTCGCTTTGGGACTTAATTTCTCTCTGACGTGGTTACAAGGAAGGGGCGTGATGACGGCCTGAAGGTGGCTGTCACATTTGAAACTGGATGGCCGACACCAGAAGCACGCAACTCGTGATCGCTTTCCACGGTCTGCGCAAGACTATCGCCGGGCGATGTCTGTTCGATATCCCGCAGCTGCTCATCGAGCAGGGGCGATGCATGCTGCTCAGTGGCGACAACGGGGCCGGCAAGACGACCTTGCTGAAAATTATCGCCGGCCTGGAGGCGCCCGATCGTGGCGAAGTGCGCTACCGCGACAAGCGGCTGTCGTGGAAAGAGGCGCGCCGATATTGCCGCGGTCAGACCGTCTATCTGCATCAGGCGCCCTATCTGTTCGATGCCAGCGTGGCGGACAATGTCGCCTACGGCTTGCACCGGGCCGGTGTGACACGGGTGGACGCGAGCCAGCGCGTGGCGGATACGCTCGCCTGGGCGGGACTGGAACATCTTGCCCAACGAAACGCGCGCCAACTGTCGGGCGGCGAAAAGCAGCGCGTGGCGCTGGCACGGGCACGCATCCTCTCGCCGCGACTATTGCTGCTGGATGAGCCAACGGCGAGCATGGATCAGGAAGCGCGTGAACGGACCTATTTTCTTTTGCAGCGCTTACGGTTGGAGGACATGGCCGTCGTGATCGCCACTCACGAGTTGGAACGGCTGCGGCCGCTCGGCGATGTACATCTGCACCTGCATGATGGCGAATTGCGCGAGCGCGCGGTTCCTGGCCTGGCGACGCGCGGTGAGACGCTGACGGCCATGCGGCGTGTCGGTCATGAAGCGCTGGGCTCGTGATTTGCGCAGGGCACGCGCATGACGGCGATGAACCCGAAGCCGCTTTCGTATCCGCGCACTGATGTCACCGGGGTCGTCTTAGCCGGCGGACGTGGGCAGCGGATGGGGGGCGTTGACAAGGGGCTCGCGACCTTGGCCGACAAACCGATGGTGGCGCACGTGCTCGAAGTGTTGCACCGACAGGTGGGCGCCGTCATGATTAATGCGAACCGCAGCATCGATGAGTATGCCAAATTCGGCTACCCGGTGGTGCCCGATATCATCGGCGACTACTCGGGGCCGTTGGCCGGCATGGCGACGGCGCTGCAAAACGCCAACACGCCTTATGTGCTGACGGTTCCCTGCGATTCGCCGCTGGTGGCAGGCGATCTCGCCGAGCGCTTGTACACAACGCTGTTAAACGAAGATGCTGAGATCAGTGTGGCGCACGATGGCGAACGTATGCATCCCGTGTTCGCCCTCATGCGGCGTGACCTGTTGCCGAGCCTGCGTGGATACCTCGGCGCGGGCGAGCGTAAAATCGATCGCTGGTTCGCGCGGCATCGTCTAGCCATCAGCGACTTCGCCGATGAACCCGATAGCTTCCTCAACGTGAACAGCCCCGAAGAGCGCGCGGCGCTGGAGCTGAAACTGGCGGAGACCTATTCAGAATGAAGAATGCACGCATACCGCTACTGGGCTTCGCCGCCTTCAGCAACACCGGCAAGACCACCTTGTTGGCAAGGCTGCTGCCACTTTTGCGCGAGCGCGGCTTGCGCGTCGGCATCGTGAAACACGCGCGTCATGGTTTTGACATAGACCACCCCGGCAAGGACAGCCATATATTGCGCGAGGCCGGGGCCACGCAAACGCTGATCGGTTCGCCGCAGCGCTGGGCGTTGATCACCGAGAGGCCGAACCAGTCAGACCCGCGGCTGGACGAGTTGTTGGGGCACTTTGATCAACAACGACTCGATTGCATCCTCGTGGAAGGATTCAAGCACGAGCGCTTTGCCAAGATCGAGCTGCACCGTCCGAGCCTTGGGCGGCCGCTGTTGTGTTTGCACGATGATTCGATCATTGCCGTTGCCAGCGATGCGCCGCTGACCGTCGACACCGGCCTACCGATGCTCGATTTGAACAACGCGCCCGAGATTGCCGATTTCGTGTACCGCACACTCTTCGGGGAAGTTTCGCGGCGNNCGTGAGGATCGCGGACGTGAAGCAGAAACGGGTCAGTGCAAAGATCGGATGTGGCGGTCATGGGTCGCCGGCGCTGTCGGTCGGGGAAGCGCAGGCACGGATCACCGCCGCGATTACGCCTGTACGCGGCAGCGAAAAGCTGGCGCTTCGCAGTGCGCTGGGTCGTGTCTTGGCCGAAGACGTACGCTCGCCGATCGATGTCCCCGCGCATACCAACTCCGCCATGGACGGTTACGCGCTGAACAGCGCCGACTTGCCCGCTGAGGCAATGACCGAGCTCGCCATCGTCGGCACCACCTACGCCGGTCGGCCCTTCGACGGCACCGTCGAGCGCGGCCAGTGTGTGCGTATTATGACCGGCGCCCCGCTGCCAAAAGGGGCAGACACCGTGGTCATGCAAGAGGACGTGGAGCACGATGCCGATGGCGCGCGCATCGGCAGCGGCCACAAACCGGGACAACACGTGCGACCTGCCGGCGAGGATGTGGCCGCCGGTCATGTGGTATTGAAAGCCGGCAAGCGCATCCTTCCATCCGAGCTCGGCTTGCTCGCTTCGCTGGGCGTGGCTGAAGTGAAAGTCCGACGCCGCTTGCGGGTCGCTTTCTTTTCGACCGGCGACGAGCTGCGTTCAATTGGCGAGATCTTGCGCGACGGCGAGATCTACGACAGTAACCGTTACACCTTGTACGGCATGCTCGCGCGCTTGGGGGTGGAGATTATCGACATGGGTGTGGTGCGCGATGATCGACAAGCGACGCGAAACGCATTTGAGCAGGCGGCAGAAGACGCCGACGTGATCATCACATCGGGAGGCGTGTCGGTCGGCGAAGCGGACTATGTGAAGGAAACGCTCGATGCGATCGGGCAAGTGGACTTTTGGCAGATCGCCATCAAGCCCGGCAGGCCCCTTGCGTTCGGGCGCGTCGGCGCTGCGCTGTTTTTCGGCTTGCCGGGGAATCCCGTGTCCGTGATGGTGACCTTTTATCAGTTTGTCGAGCCCGCGCTGCGCCGCATGATGGGGCAGGCCGATGCCGACGCCGCGCCGACCTTTAAGGTACGCTGTGCGACCACCTTGAAGAAGAGCCGCGGGCGGACCGAGTTTCAACGCGCCGTGCTGGAGCGCGATGCCGACGGCCAGCTGGTTGTGCGCAGCACCGGCGCGCAGGGTTCGGGCCTGCTGCATTCCATGAGTCTGGCCAACTGCTTCGTGGTGTTGCCTGCCGATCTGGATGTCGTCGAGCCGGGCACGTGGGTCGAGGTGCAACCATTTTATGGGGTAATCTGAATCGTGCGCTATGAATCACACTGCGAAGTAGCAAGTCACCCGTGGCANNGTGTTGACATGAATAAAGAACGCCAGTTCATTCCGCTCAACATTGCTGTTCTCACCATCTCCGACACACGCACGGAGGACAACGATACCTCCGGCCGGGTGCTGGTGGAACGAGTGCGCGAGGCAGGTCACCGGATGGCCGAAAAGATGATCGTGCCGGATAACGTTTATCAGATCAGGGCAGCGGTATCGCGCTGGATCGCCGCGCAAGACATTAATGTTGTGATCACCACGGGGGGCACGGGAGTCACCGGACGCGACGGCACGCCCGAGGCGATCAAGGCGCTGCTCGACAAGGAGATCGAAGGGTTCGGCGAAGTGTTTCGCGCGGTTTCTTACGAGCAGATCAAGACATCAACCTTACAGTCGCGCGCGCTCGCCGGTGTGGCCAATGGCACTTACATCTTCTGCGTTCCCGGTTCCTCAGGCGCCTGCCGCACCGCCTGGGACCAGGTCATTGCCCAGCAGCTCGACTACCGCACGCGCCCGTGCAACCTTGTCGAGCTGATGCCGCGGCTGTTGGAATCGTGACACGCCGCCACCGGCGTTGTAATAGAGAATAGAGATAAGTTACATCGGCCGGCCTTGTGTTCCCGCAAACAAACTTTCCTGACCGCTCGACTTAGCTAGCACGCCTAGCGGTATCGCCATCGGGCCAACGAGCACCGATGCAGGCGCTATGGCTATAATCAGGCGAAGTTTGGCGGCTCTCTTGAGTATCATGCGCATCCTGTTAAGCAACGACGATGGCTACCTCGCCAGCGGCCTGGCGGTGCTGGCGGAGGCCCTGCGGCCGATTGCCGAGGTCGAGGTGGTGGCTCCGGAACGCGATCGCAGCGGCGCCAGTAATTCATTGACCCTGACGCGGCCGTTGCGGGCGCATCGCGCAGACAACGGCTTTTATTATGTTGACGGCACGCCTACGGACTGCGTCCATTTGGCCATCACCGGACTGATGGAACATCAACCGGATATGGTGTTGGCGGGCATCAACCGGGGTTCAAACCTCGGCGACGATGTGCTGTACTCCGGGACGGTGGCAGCGGCGATGGAGGGCCGTTTCTTGGGGGCACCCGCGATGGCGATTTCGCTGGTCGGACAGGAAGGCCGTCACTTTGCCAGCGCGGCCGAGGTCGCCCTGAAATTATTGGAGCAGCTGCGAAACGACCCGCTGCCGGCGGATACCATCCTCAACGTCAATGTACCTGATTTGCCGATGACGCAGATCGCCGGGTTTGAGGCCACGCGCCTGGGGCATCGGCACAAGTCGGAGCCTGTCACACGGGCGCTGGATCCATCCGGGGCACCCGTCTACTGGGTAGGCTCGCCGGGAGCGGAAGCCGACGGCGGCCCCGGCACGGACTTTCACGCCATCCGCCACGGTTTTGTCTCGGTGACCCCCTTGCATGTTGATCTCACGCGCTACGCCGCGCTCGATCACGTGGCCTCATGGCTGAGTCGGGGACGCGCGCAGTGAGCCAGTCGCCAACCGGCATCGGCATGACTTCTCAGCGGACCCGCGATCGGCTCATCGATCGCCTGCAGCGGCTCGGGATTCAAGATCAGCAGCTGCTTGAGGCCATGCGCACCACGCCGCGTCATTTATTCGTCGAGGAGGCGCTCGCCAGTCGCGCCTATGAAGATACGGCCTTACCGATCGGCTACGGCCAGACGATCTCCCAACCCTATGTCGTTGCGCTGATGACGCAGGCGCTGTTGGCGGAGGCCCGGCCGAGCGTCGTGCTCGAAGTCGGCAGCGGTTCAGGCTATCAAACGGCCATCCTCGCCTCGCTCGTGCAAAAAGTCTACTCGGTCGAACGCATCGAACCGTTGCTGAAGAGCGCGCGCCACCGTCTGTTGCGCCTGGGTTATCGGAACATTTCTTGCAAGCTTGCTGACGGAAGCTGGGGTTGGCCCGAGCACGCACCCTATGAGGCCATCATGGTGACAGCAGCCCCGCCGTCTGTGCCGAATGCGTTGCTGTCACAGCTGGCACCCGAGGGACGAATGGTGATACCTGTGGGCAGCGGCGAGACGCAAGAGCTGCTCCTGTTAAAGCGTACCGAGGGCGGCATCGCGCGCACCGTGCTGGAAAAAGTGAACTTTGTGCCAATGGTGCGGGACCAGAAGTAGTGCAATTGAGACGACTTGATCCTGGGCGGTGTAAATGTTTGTTGACTGTGCAGATGCGTTCACGGGGCACACAGGTTCAAACGGCGCGCTGCACCTGTGCCTGCTGAGTGTTGATGTGTGATCACGTGCGGTTGGCGATTGCGGTTCTGGCGCTTGCGGCACTGGTCGCCGGCTGTGTCGGTTACCGGCCTACGGATAGCGACGGCGCGAGAAGTGCAGGGAAGCGCCGTTCACAGTCGCAATACCATACCGTGGTAGCGGGGGATACGCTTTACAGTATTGCTTGGGAGGCCGGTCACGACTACCGGGCGGTCGCTCGCTGGAACGGTATCGGCTCACCTTATCTGTTGCACCCCGGACAGCGCATCCGCTTGAAGCCTCCCCAAAGCGACAAAGGACGGATCGTTGTGGCCGCCGGCGACACCCTGTACGGACTCGCGGAAGAGGTCGGCGTCGACTTCAGGGAGTTGGCAGGTTGGAACAACATTCCGCCGCCTTACACCATCCGCCCGGGGCAGGTGCTGCGCACCACGCCGCCCGGCAGCGCGCGGCGACAGGCCAGCGCGCCTTCCTCGTCAAGCGGGAAGTCCTCGTCATCCTCTAAGGCGAACCGCCGCTCGACAGCCCAGGTGGGTGCCTGGGTCTGGCCAGCAGACGGCCCGATCGTTCGGCGCTTCTCAGCGAGCGGTGTCAATAAGGGTCTCGACATTGGTGGGCGGCGCGGTACCCCGGTACAGGCGGCGGCACCCGGGACGGTAGTCTATAAGGGTAGTGGACTTCGTGGTTATGGACAGCTTATTATCATCAAACATAACCGCGATTTTCTGAGCGCCTACGCGCACAGTGATCGGATTTACGTCGAAGAAGGGGATGTGATAAAACGAGGTCAGAAAATTGCCGCTATGGGCAGCAGCGGGACTGACCAGGTAAAGCTCCACTTCGAGATTCGCTATCGGGGTTCCCCGGTAGATCCCCTCAAGTATCTTCCGAAAAGGTAGGGTAGATGCCTCGCCGAAAATCGTCGCGCACGTCCGGAGAAGAACGGGTCGCAAATTCCCTGCAAGAGGACGACGCGGCACAGGAATCGAGTGATGACGGCGATCAGGATCAGGAAGATTCCGGCAGCGATACGCCTAAGGAAACGAGCGCTCGCAAGCGCGCGGCAGCGGAAGACAGTCAACAAGCGGATGCGACGCGCATCTATCTGAAAGAGATCGGTTTCTCGCCCCTGCTGACCGCCGAGGAAGAGGTGTACTACGCCCGGCGCTCGCAACGCGGCGACGATGAGGCGCGCAAGCGCATGATCGAAAGCAATCTGCGTCTCGTCGTGAAGATCGCCAGGCGCTACATGAACCGTGGCCTGGCACTGCTTGACCTGATCGAGGAAGGAAATCTCGGCCTCATACGCGCCGTAGAAAAGTTCGATCCCGAACGCGGCTTTCGTTTTTCCACCTATGCCACGTGGTGGATCCGGCAGACCATCGAGCGCGGCATCATGAATCAGACCCGCACCATTCGCTTGCCGGTGCATGTACTGAAGGAGATCAACATCTATCAGCGCGCTGCGCGCCATCTCTCGCAAAAGCTCGACCACGAACCCACGCCCGAAGAGGTGGCAAACCTGCTCGACAAACCCATGGACGAGGTGAAGGAGATGCTCGGGTTGACGGAGCGGGTCACCTCGGTGGACGCGCCTTTGGATGAAGACCCGGACCGCTCGTTGCTCGATGCAATCGCCGACGAGCAGACACAGGATCCAGAAAAAATTCTGCATCGCGAAGATCTACAGTCGCAGATCGAGATTTGGTTGAGCGAGCTCAACGAAAAACAACGTGAAGTCGTGGAACGCCGATTTGGTTTGAACGCGCGCGAGATTTCGACGCTCGAGGAAGTCGGTGCAGATATTGGCGTGACCCGCGAGCGCGTGCGACAGATTCAGGTCGAGGCGCTACGCCGCCTGCGCGTGCTGCTCGAGAAGGCCGGCTACTCGATCGAGTCCCTATTCTAGGTTGGCCGAAACGCAGAGAACGCGAAGGCGCAGAGGGCGCAAGGATTTCAATACCCCCTGTGCGCGGTTTAAGTGAGCAGTTCTTGCCCCGCGGACGGATTAAGATTGTTCTCCGCGTGCATGGCGCGCCTCCGCGTTCTCCGCGTTAAGGGGCGGCGCTTGCATGTTGGAGAGTCAGGCAGACTCAATCATAAGGAGCGCCGCCACCACGTGGCGGCCTTCGCCGACCAGAATGTTATAGGTCCGGCAGGCGGCACCCGTGTCCATGACCTCAATCCCCACCTGGGCGTTGACCAACGGTTGCGTCAGCGAAAGGGGCGGGAAGCGCAAACGGCGGCCGCTGCCGAAGATGACCAGCTCAGGCGCAAGCGCTCGCAGCGCCTCGAAATGACCGCTCGCAAGCTCATCGAAACGCTCGGGCAGGCAGTCGGTAATGATGCGGTCGCGGGTAAGCACTAGGCTGCCCCGGTAGACTTGCCGGTTGATCGTCACCTCGCCCGGCGCGTAAGAGCGCACCACGTTGACGCCCGCTTCGGCTGAATTCAGCTGAAATTTCACTTCGGCAATTCTCGCATGGCTATTCTAACCTCATTGATGGCCGTCATTGACAGGCACAGTGGGCGCAGTTATGTTGCAGCGTTTTCCATGCATATTTTGCCGGTATTTTTGTAGTCAAACCGATGGACGAATTTCCCCGCATTAAACGGCTTCCACCGTACGTCTTCAACATCGTCAACGATCTGAAGGCGCAGGCCCGCAGGCGTGGCGAAGACATTATCGACTTCGGGATGGGTAATCCGGATCGGCCGCCTGCGGCGCATCTCATCGACAAGCTCTGCGAGGTCGCGAAACGCGAAGAGACCCATCGATACTCGATGTCGCGCGGAATCCCGCGTCTGCGGCGCGCGATCTGTCACTGGTACAAACGACGCTTCGACGTCGATCTCGATGCGGAGAAAAATACTATCGTGACCATTGGCTCCAAAGAGGGTCTGGCACATTTGGCCTTGGCGACGGTGGAACCGGGCGACGCCGTGCTGGTGCCGAACCCGGCTTACCCGATTCATCCCTGGGCCTTCGTGATCGCCGGTGCCGATATTCGCCACGTGCCGCTGGTGGCGGGAGGAAATTTCTTTGCGGAGCTCGAGAAAGCCATTCGCGATTCGTGGCCGCACCCGAAGATGCTGCTCTTGAACTTCCCGGCCAATCCGACGACGCAATGCGTCGATCTCCAGTTCTTCGAAAAGGTTGTCGCCGTGGCACGCGAGCACCGCATGTGGGTCATTCACGATCTTGCCTATGCCGACATCGTCTTCGATGGCTACCAGGCGCCCTCGATCCTGCAGGTAGACGGGGCCATGGATATCGCCGTCGAGTTCTTTTCGATGTCCAAGAGTTACAGCATGCCCGGTTGGCGCCTAGGCTTCATGTGTGGTAACGAAAAACTTGTCGCCGCGCTGGCGCGGATCAAGTCTTACCTGGATTACGGCATTTTCACGCCGATACAGGTCGCCGCCATTCTTGCGCTCGAAGGACCGCAGGACGCGGTCGACGAAGCGCGCCAGCTTTACCAGAGCCGGCGCGATACATTGTGCAATGGATTGTGCTCGGCGGGATGGTCGGTAGAGAAACCGAAGGCGACGATGTTCGTGTGGGCGCAGATCCCGGAGGCCTACAGGGAGATGGGCTCACTGGAATTTTCCAAACTGCTGTTGCAAGAGGCCAAGGTCGCGGTGTCGCCGGGTATCGGTTTCGGCGAGTATGGCGACGGGCATGTACGTTTCAGCTTGATCGAGAATGAGCATCGTACGCGCCAGGCGATACGCGGTATCCGCGCCATGTTGAGGCGTGGGACTGGGGCCGCTGCAACCACGGGATGGAAACAGGCGTGAGGCCTGTACGGATCGGCATCCTCGGTCTCGGAACGGTAGGTTGCGGCACGGTCAACGTGCTCGCGCGCAACGCTGAAGAGATCGCGAGACGCGCGGGACGCAACATCGAGGTGATTCAGGCCTCGGTGCGCGACCTCCAAAAGACTCGAGGCTGCGCGACGTCGGGCATCAAACTTACCCAAGACGCCGGCGAGATCGTCGGCAATCCGCAGATCGATATCGTCGTCGAGCTGATCGGCGGCTACACGCCGGCGCGCGAGCTGGTGCTACAAGCGATCGCGGCCGGCAAACATGTGGTAACCGCCAATAAAGCGCTGATCGCCGTTCACGGCAATGAGATATTCAAGGCCGCGCAGGAGCGCGGCGTCATGGTGGCGTTCGAGGCGGCGGTGGCCGGCGGCATTCCGATCATCAAGGCGATTCGCGAGGGGCTTGCCGGCAATCGTGTGGAGTGGCTGGTCGGCATAATCAACGGCACCGGCAACTATATTCTGAGCGAGATGAGCGAGGGCGGCCGGCCCTTTGATGCGGTGCTTGCCGATGCACAGCGCCTCGGTTACGCCGAAAGCGATCCGACCTTCGATGTCGAGGGCATCGATGCGGCACACAAGCTTACGATCCTTGCTTCCATCGCTTTCGGTATACCTTTGCAGTTCGACAAGGCGTACACGGAAGGCATCACGCGGGTGAGTCCGGCGGATATACGTTACGCAGCAGAGCTCGGCTACCGCATCAAGCATCTCGGGATCGCCCGGCGCGGCAACAGCAGCGTCGAGTTGCGCGTGCACCCGACGCTCATTCCGCAACGCCAGCTGATCGCCAGCGTCGATGGCGTGATGAACGCGGTCCTCGTCAAGGGTGACGCCATCGGGCCGACGCTGTACTACGGCGCCGGCGCCGGCGCGGAGCCGACCGCCTCGGCCGTGGTGGCCGACCTGGTGGACGTGGTGCGCACGCTGACGACAGACCCCCACAACCGGGTGCCGCACCTCGCATTTCAGCCCGATGCCCTGTCGGATCTGAAGATATTGCCGATGGAGGAGGTGGAGACCTCTTATTATTTGCGTATGCAAGCGCGCGACCGTCCTGGTGTGCTCGCCGAGATTGCCCAGATTCTGGCCAAACACGGCATTAGCATCGAGGCCGTGGTGCAGAAAGAGCCGGCGGAAGGTGAAGATGTGGTTCCCCTGATCATGCTGATCCATCGGGTGGTGGAAAAGCACATGAATGCCGCCCTCAGCCAGATAGAAGAGCTCGACGGTATCGAGGGCAAGGTAATGCGGCTGCGGATGGAGCATCTGCACCGTGACTGGAAATGACAACTACTGCCCAACGCAGAGACGCAAAGGACGCTAAGATTTGAAAGGCTTTAGCTATCGTCCGCCTAGTTTTTGCGTTGTCTCTGGGCCACTATTTGTCGGCGTGTTTGAAGTTGAAGAATATTGTGCATTTCTTTGCGTCTTGGCGCCTCTGCGTTGAGTAGTTAGACAAATGTCAGTTGTCGGGCATTATGGTGGCATCATTG
>JABAOH010001930.1_pt14 | contig 11920 bp, 15 predicted proteins | sample 7062181 | NCBI WGS metagenome assembly JABAOH01 (sample SAMN14538630, study PRJNA623070) | marine sediment metagenome | biome: marine biome [ENVO:00000428]; feature: marine pelagic biome [ENVO:01000023]; material: deep marine sediment [ENVO:00002113]; isolation source: pool of 5 deep marine... | reverse complement strand
TAGAATTGGTCGTTCAATACCCTTTCGTGTAACTCCTCCTCCCTGGCCAATTTCTTGAACATATCCCTTCCAAGGGTGTCGGTGGTCTTTTTAGCCATCTCATGGTAATACCTCTGGGCTTTCCTTTCCTCTTTGACAGCCATGGAAAGGGCATCGAGATCGTCAGCCTGGGGGCCTACGTCTTCCCCTGTAGTCAAATCCCTGCCGACCCTCTTTCCCCTCTCGGAGAATGTGGTTCCCGGGTAGCCGATCCATTTTTCCTCTCCCTTGAGGGAATCATAGAGGGCCTTCAAATGATGGAAATGATTCTTTTCAAAATCGGCCAACTGGGAAAACATGTCCCTTCCTTTGGGGTTTTGCGTCTTCTGGGCCGCCTTGGAATAGAAATTGTGGGCATCCATCTCGGCCTCCATTGCAACCCTAATCCCGTCTAGTGCATCGGTTTTTCCTGATTCCATCTCTCAAACCTCCAATAGATACTCCATAATGCGGATACCCTACTGTGATTCCGCCGTATCGATTACCTTTCGACAGGAGGAGAGTAACCCCATCGGATGGCCTCTTTACCCTCGCTCTTTCATATTGCTGTTTACCGATGTTCTTCCAGCCTCAAAGGCCTCTCGGAGCGCTGTAGGATGGCTTCGGATATCCCCTTTGCCTTCCACGCCCGTGAATAGCAGTTGTCCCGCGAAATCCACGCCCAAGGCGTCGAAAAAATATTTCACGGTGAGCATGGCACCGTCAAAGAGCCTTGCCCCCCTCGTGGCTCCCACTGCAATAAGGAATCCCTTTCTCCTCCTTTCCTTGTCCTCTGGCGGCAGCTTCAAGCGATACCTTGCCACCCATAAGGATTGAACGCGGTCTATGAGAGCCTTTGTCCATGCGGGGGCTCCATAAAAGAAAATGGGGAAAGCGAGAATAACCCAATCCGCCTCCAAAAGCTTGGGGTAGACGTTTTCCATGTCGTCATGGAGGACACACTCCCCTGTTTCGTCACACCCGTGACATTCTATGCAGGGTGAGAACTTGAGTTGGGAAATGATAATCCTCTCGATTTGCGCTCCCTCCTGCTCTGCCCCTCTGAGCATCTCTTCCAGCAGGAGGTCGGTATTTCCACCCCGTCTAGGACTTCCGAAAAGCCCCAAGACTCTCACCTTTTCCTGCATTTCGCGCATTGCCTTATTCTATCACGATTTCCGTAGGACTGAAACGAATAAATGATTGGAGTTTCCGGAGTTTTTTAGGGGACTCCGTTGTTTCTGAGCGTAATTCAAACGAGGATCAAATCCTAAATCCGAAGCACTAAATCCTAAACAATATCTGAATCCAAATGGGCAAAAATGCTTATCATCTGAATCATACTGTTTTGATTTTTTGGCTTCGGTCATTTGAATTTGTTTAGAGTTTAGAAATNNATTGAAGCGAAGAAACAGCGGAGTCACGTGCTGAAATTTCTTTTTCCTATAAAATCAAATACTTATAAAAATGTTTGCATTAAAAACCCAGAAAACTCCAGGTAAATGATAAGAAATTGAGGCCAAACTTTCAAGGAACGGGCATGGGGATGCTTCATGAGTTTCTCGAGAAGACCACTATCCCCTCGTTTCAGTCTTTCCGCAATGATCCTTTCGGGATCACAGGTGTGGACATTGGGTATTTCAGGTTATGAAGATGGAAAATATGAGAGGACGAGTGACTCAATAGAGGGATGAACTTTTCCTATCTCCTTTGAACGGTGAGGTAACGCTCGAGGTTTCGTAGTCTTTGTTCCCCGATTCCCCTGACCTCCATCAGTTCCTCGATTTTCCGAAAGCCCCCCTTTTTAGATCGGTATCGGGTGATCCGCTGTGCCAACCGAGGGCCGATCCCGGGAATGAGTGTCAGGTGTTCTTCCTCTACCTCATTGAGGTTTAAAGGGATGGAGAAGACAATACACTTCTCCGGTTCCATTCGACTCAACTCTAAGGTTAGGATATGTTCTTCCCCTCTTCTTACGACGATCTTCGAGCCATCGTTAAGGATATCATTGAGCACCTGCGGATTGCCGATTTTTCCCCTTCCGATCCCACCCGCCCCGAGGAGTGCCTGCTGGACGGTTATATCCCTCGCGAAGGAGTAGATGCCCGGATTGAAAATATCCCCCGCGATCTCGACGGCAATCTTCAGCGAGTTCCCTTGGCGATTCCCATCAGGACTTAACCGTTGATAGAGGGTTAGAACAACTGAGACCACGAAGAGCAGAGAAGCCAAGGAGAGGAGCAACCAGCTTTGCTTGGGCGAATAAGCCTTCATGGGGTTTGTGCTGAGCTCTCTTTGTCAGAGGATCTTTTGTCTAAGTGGAAGGCATCGTGAAGTGCCCTTACCGCCAACTCGGTATATTTCGATTCGATAACACAGGAGATCTTGATTTCCGACGTGCTGATCATCATGATGTTGATCCCTTCTCCTGCCAGAGCTCCGAACATAGTAGAGGCAATCCCGGAATGACTTCTCATCCCCGTTCCAACAATGGACACCTTGGCGATGTTTTCATCCGTTGTGATATCTCTGGCGCCAATTTGCCGTGCAATTTCCCTTACGATGCTCGTAGCTTTATGGAGGTCGGCCTTCATAACGGTAAAGGTGATATCGGCAAGGCCTTCTTCACTCACATTTTGGATGATCATATCTATCAAGATGTGGGCATCGGCTATAGCTCCGAAGAGTTTATGGGCAATTCCGGGTTTATCGGGAACCTTGGTGATGGTAATCTTGGCCTCGTTCTTATCATAGGTGATTCCCGAGACGGCGACATTTTCCATTTCTTCATCCTCCCGGCAGACGAAAGTCCCGATGTTTTCGTTGAAAGAAGATCCTACGTAGATGGGAACGTTATATTTTTTTGCAAATTCAACCGCTCTTATTTGGAGAACTTTGGCCCCCAAGCTGGCCATTTCCAGCATCTCGTCATACGAAATTCTTTCCAATTTTCTCGCCTTTTCGCATACGTTGGGATCAGTGGTGTAAACGCCATCCACGTCGGTGTAGATTTCGCATACATCTGCCTTGAGGCTTGCTGCCAATGCCACAGCCGTCGTATCAGATCCTCCACGGCCCAGGGTGGTGACATTCCCTTTATCATCGATTCCCTGAAAACCCGCAACGACGACGATCTTCCCCGCCTTTAGATCCCTCATGATTTTGTCCGGTTTCACATGAGTAATCCGAGCCTTTCCGTATACGCTATCGGTCTGTATGGGAACTTGATACCCGAGGTAAGATTTTGCCTCATGGCCCATTGACTTAATGGCCATGGAAACCAAGGCGATGCTTACCTGCTCGCCGGTTGAGATCATAACATCGAGCTCTCTCCCGTCGGGGAGCGATACTAGTTCATGGGCGAGGTTTATGAGTTTTTCCGTTTCTCCCGCCATGGCTGAAACGACGATGATAACATCATCCCCAGCTTCCTTCGCCCGAATTACCCTTTGGGCGACCTTTTTTATCCTTTCACCATCGGCAACCGACGTGCCTCCATATTTTTGGACGATCAAAGCCATCTTCCCCCTCGATTAAGCTCTGCTAACGGAATGGCAATTAATAGCATAGGACGATTGCAGAGAACCGCAAGCCGATTACTCGCTGCTGCCAGGTGGTCTCCGCACTTTCCAACGGGCTATATCTCCCACGATATCCCTGTAGGGATGGCCGAACCCTGTGATTCTGAATTTTCGCCGGTGCTCACAGAGGTGTGTAAGTTCGACCATGAGGCGGTTCGCGGGGAGAACGTAGAGGATCTTCTCGGCCCACTCGATAACCGTCACCCCATCCCCGTAGAAGTATTCCTCGTATCCCAATTCCTCCATCTGATCCATCTCTTCCAACCGATACAGATCGATATGGTTGAGGGGAATTCTTCCGGGGTATTCGTTGATGATGGTGAAGGATGGACTGGTCACGTAATACCGGTGATCAACGCCCAATCCCCTTGCCAATCCCTTGATCAAGTGGGTCTTACCCGTTCCCAATTCCCCGCAAAGACCGATTACGCCACCGGGTTTCAAGATCTCTCCGATGAATTGCCCCAGTTGAATCGTCTCTTCTGGACTGGATGTGCATAGAATAACACTCTTCCTCCTCTGGTTCTTTGTCACCCCCTTTACCCCTCTGGAGGAATACACGAAAACCAAATATAAAAAAAAATGAAGTGAAATACAATATTCCTAAAACTGGCGCCTCCCGAGTTGCGGATGAACACCGTTGTCCCTGGGCGTGATGTGCTGAAGCGGCGGGTCTCCTTCGAGGGTGAGTAAGAAACCTCATCTCCAAGGAGTTGTCCGTCAGGATCTTGAAGATGACGAAGGTTAGGCCTCATGCTCGAAGTCTTCAGGTTTAAGGCTCTTCAGCCATTCCTCCAAGTTATCAGTGGAATCCCGGCCCTCTTTGTCGAGCATGGAGCTTTTTGTTCGATGGAGTACATCCTCCTCTACAAAAATCGGCGCCCCCGCACCGAGAGCAATCGCAATGGCATCGCTGGGCCTGGAGTCGATGGCGAGCTGGTCTTGCTGTGACTTAATATAGATGAGACCATAGTAGGTGTTTTCCTTGAGGTCGGTGACGACTACATGACTAATTTTGCAGTCAAGGACATCAATGAGATTACGAATGAGATCATGGGTCATTGGTCTCTGGGAGGAGGCCTTCTTCAGTTTGAGGGCTATGGCGTTGGCCTCGAATGGGCCGATCCAAATGGGAAGGGTGTGCTTATTTTCCAAATCCATCAAAAGAACCACAAACCCGTTTGAGGACGGATCGAATGTAAGAAACTTAACCTTCATCTCTATCAGCATCTCCTCCTCCCTACTCGTTATACTATCCTTAGGCCGTGCCCAAAATCAAGGTCTTCCCTCTATAGGGATCATTTCCCTTTGAACGTAACCAACGTATCCTTATCCCCATAGAAGTGACTTCGCGAAATAGAGGTTTTAGCAACCGCTTCGAAACGAATCAAGCAAGAACTATACCAATCGATGTTGGGGGGGCCAACGTCGACGGGGATTCTCCCCATAATGGGATAATCCTTGTAGAGATCCTCCCATTCGCCTTCTCCTTCAGGATAGAGGCTGAAATTTCTGAGGACATCAGTAATGACGAGTCGATTTCGAGTCAGGATGGCCTGAACCTCATACCATTTGGGAAGCGAGGATTCCAGCATGGTTATTCCGATATATCCCGCACCTTCTCCTTCAGCCAAGGATCTTATCCCCCTCTTCAGGAAGGTGAGCATCCCCTTTATTCCCTCAGGGGGTTCGCTGATGAAGACATCGAAGGCGTTACGGAGGTGATGGGGGAGAGATCGGTTGAGGTCGAATTCCATGGTTTCGATGTTGAGACCGAGCTCCCCCGATTTCTCCTCGATAAAGCGGAGAATCTGTTTATCAATATCCAGAACAAGAATTCTTTGACCGATTCCCAGCATCCCCAAGTACAGGCTGAAGAGGTCGTCGTCACCAATGAGGAGGATTGCACGGTCCTCGAGATCCCCCCTCTCATACATGAACGAGGCTTTTAGGGCGAGATCAGTGAATGAAATCAATCCCTGATTATAATTTGGATCAGGCGTAGGTCTCCCAGCAAGGACGGAGGTAAATTGTCCGAGGGTTTTACGGAAGATCCCCTCCACGATCACGCCCTTTCCATTACACTGCTTACACCTCGAGTCCACACGGGGCAGATATTCTTCATTGCCCAGCAGTTTAAAGGTTTTGGTGGCTCTATCGAAATGAATTCTCCCTCCGTTCATAAGACTCACTATCGTCGCTACGATGACGGAAAGGGTTGAATCTTGCAGGGCTACCAATTCCCAAAAGGATTTGGGGCTTTCCTTCAGTGCTCTCAGTATCTGGATTTCAGTCCTCTCCATGGGACCCCGCCCCAATGGAATCATAAAAATTTTCGATATGCTACTGAATATCACCGATATTGTCAAGGATACGGTTGGTGGGTGAATTGGAGCGATCTTAACAATCAGGCCGTGGTCAGCGGGTTCAATGGGACTAACAGGATTGGTCGTCGATTGGATGGAGGAAAAGCAATAGTTACTTGCCCTTACTCATCTCTCTGAGTACATGGGGAATCTTCTCCAGTAAATCGGTCGCGATCAGTGCCATCTCCCCCCTTTCATCGGCGGCTACATCCCCGGCAAGGCCGTGGATGTAAGTTGCAGCGATAGCCGCGGATGCGGGGGGAAACCCTTGACACACTAATCCGCCCATCATACCGGTCAGGACGTCCCCTGTACCCCCAGATGCCATCCCAGGATTCCCCGAGGGATTGATGTGGATGTCACCGTCCGGTTGGGCTATGATGGTCCGGGAACCCTTTAGAACGAGATAAACCCCATATTCCATTGCGAAATTCCTAGAGGTCTCAATTCGGTCTTCCTGAATGGCTTTGGAGGAAAGGCCCGTGAGCCTGGCCATTTCACCCGGGTGAGGTGTGAGGATTATGGGGGGTTCGATATCCTTAAGTATTTCCGGTTCAGCGGAGAGGGCGGTGAGGGCATCGGCATCGATGATCATGGGAAGACGAAGGGCCTTGACCAATTTCCTGACCAGTTGTTCCGTCTCATCCGCGGTAGAAATTCCGGGGCCAATTGCAAGGGCTTGCATTCCTTGGCTCATCTCAATGATCTCACGGAAGGCATCAAGCCCGAGAGTTCGGGAGGCGGTTTCGGGTAAAGGCATAGTCATAGTCTCCGTAAGCTTTACCTCCATGATTTCATTCAAGCTCGTGGGAATGCCCAAGGTTACTAATCCAGCTCCAACCCTCATGGCGGCCTGACATGCCAGTGTAGCAGCACCGGTCTTACCGACGGAACCAGCGAGGACCAGGAGATGACCGTAATCCCCCTTATGGGTATCTGCGTGTCGGGGGGCGGCGAGAAGGGTCTGGATATCCTCGTATTGGATGAGATGGGATCGAATGTCCTCTTCGTCTATCAAGTCGTCCGGAATTCCGATGTCGATGACCTCAAGTTCCCCGACAAAATCAACCCCTGGATGGATGAGTTGACCTACTTTGGGTAATCCAAAGGTGGGAGTGAGGACAGCTTTTATGCACGTGCCCAAGGGTTTGCCGCTTGTGGCGTCTAACCCCGAAGGGATGTCAATGGCCACTATGGGCTTCCCCGTCGCGTTTAATGCTGAAATTACCTCCCTGTAGTATCCCTTGACCTCTGAATCGAGGCCTGTCCCCAGTAACCCCTCTATAAATACATCGTGGGAAAGAAGATCATCTCTTGTTGCCTCGAACTCCCTATGGGTTGGAAGCTCTCTTACCTCGATACCGTCCTTGGTCAATATGTCCAGGTTGGTCTTGGCATCCCCCTTGACGGCCTTATTCTCAGCCAGCAGGAAGATGTTCACCCCCAGACCCTTATTGATCAGGTGTCTGGCGATAACGAAGGCATCGCCCCCGTTGTTTCCCTTGCCCGCGATGACGGCCACCCTTTTCCGTGACAAATTCGGAAATCGACGAAGGATCACCTCCGTTGCTCCCTTGCCCGCATTCTCCATCAGGTTGATCCCCGGCACACCCCTTTCATGAATTGTCCTTCGATCCAGGGCCCTCATCTGATAGGCCGTTACCGCTTTCATGGTTAAACCTCTAATACCACCTGGGCGATCCCATAATGCTTTTCGTGGGAGATGCTGACGAAAGCCGACTTGATGTTACGATCGGTGAGGAAACCCTTGGCCTGGTTATGAACCTTGAGAGAAGGCCGGCCTGAGGGATCATTGACAACTTCGATATCGGTCCACTTTATTCCCCCCCTGAGGCCCAAACCGAGGGCCTTTAGCATCGCCTCTTTAGCTGCCCAACGGAGGGCGAAATGTTGCCCAGGGTTCGATCGCCCTTCGCAAAAGGCGATTTCACCAGGCGTGTATACCCTCTGGGTAAAAAAGGGACCCCATCTTTCGAGCATTCTCTCAATACGGCGTATTGAGACGATATCTATCCCGATTCCGTAGATCATTGAATATCCCTCAGGGCCTATCTGTCAGTTCGATGATATCTCAAACAGCCCTGTCCAATCCAACTAAGACCGCCCAGGGAACCATGCTGTGCTCTATTGGGGTCGCTTCAATCTGGTTGATCTTGGCAAGGCGCCTGAGGTTGAAATGGCTGAGAAAAAGGCCCGCATTAATGCCGAGACCCAGATGGTAAAGTCTACAGCATCCAAGAGGTTCTTGTGATTCCTTGTCTGTCAGATGATCGATATTGACTCCTCCTCTGGTTACCCCCTGAACCGCTCATCCTTGCGAATTTGTGTTTCCTCGCATCCTCTCCATCACCTGCGCAATGGCGTCCGTTAGTTCCCTGCCCATATGGGTGATCTTATCCTCATCTCTACCTTCCAGCATGATTCTCAAAACAGGTTCCGTGCCCGAATAACGGGTAAGGATCCTTCCCGATTTCCCCAGTTCCCTCTCGATGGCTTTAATCTTTCGGCGAATTTTGGGTATTCTCAGGACATCGATTTCCCTATCGATTTTGGTATTAAACTGTATTTGAGGGAGAGGGATCATTGATTTTGCAAGTTCATCCAATTGTCGCTGTTTGCTCACCATAATCGATAACACTTGAAGGGCGGTGAGGATACCGTCTCCCGTCGTATTATGATCGAGAAAGATGGTATGGCCGGATTGTTCGCCCCCCAGATTATATCCCCCGCTCACCATCCCCTCGACTACATAACGATCCCCCACGGCAGTCCGGACAACTCGGATTCCCCGCTTGCCGAGGGAAAGATCAAGCCCCATATTGCTCATGACCGTGGTAACGAGGGTCTTATTCTTGAGCCTTCCCCTATCGGCCATGTCGATGGCACAGATGGTCATGATATGGTCCCCATCAACGATCTTCCCATTATGATCCACGAAGACTACCCGGTCACCATCCCCGTCCAAGGCCATCCCCAGATGGGCTTTTTCCCGGACAACCAGTTCGCTGACCCTTTCCGGGAAGAGCGAGCCGCAATCGAGGTTGATATTTTCCCCGTCGGGCTCAATCCCTATGGGGATAACTTCTCCCCCCAATTCCTCAAATACGGCGGGCGCCACTTTGTAGGCCGCTCCATTGGCACAATCCAAGACGATCTTCAGACCATCGAGGGTTAAATCATTGGGGAAGGTATTTTTGAGGAAGACCACGTATCTCCCAACGGCGTCCTCTATTCGGTAAGCCTTTCCAACCTCCCTGGCTGTCGGCCGCAAGGAATCGATGCTGTTGGAGAAGATGAGTTCCTCGATCTTGGCCTCAAGGGCATCGGGAAGTTTAAAACCATCCCTTGAGAAGATTTTAATGCCGTTGTCGTAAAAGGGATTGTGAGAGGCGGATATCACAACTCCAGCGTCTGCCCGCATGCTGGCGGTAATGAAGGCTATGCCAGGTGTGGGGAGCGGGCCGACCAGTAAAACATCGACTCCCATGGAGCAGATACCCGATGCCAGTGCTGTTTCCAACATATATCCCGAAAGTCGGGTATCCTTTCCAATGACGATTCTGTGTCTTCCCTCGCGGTTTTTGAAGATATGGGCGGTTGCCCTGCCGAGCTGCATTGCCATTTCGCCCGACATGGGGTCAACGTTGGCTACACCCCTGATGCCATCGGTCCCAAACAGTTTACGCATTTCCTCCTCCGCACTGGCGCCTATTGATCGGGAACTTTAGCACATTTCAAGTTCACCTTTACCTCTTCCCTGCTGACGGATTTGATGTGTAACTCCCCTAACCTCAAAGCTGCCTTTTTTATTGAGTCTTTTTTCAGTCCGGAGATATCGATCTCTTCGGTAAAGATCTTTTTTAACCCCGTCAACTCATTTTGGGCACCGACTATTTCAATGGCAGGGGGATCAACCCATACTTCGGTAATTTTGAGCCCCTCAAAGGGTTTGCCAACCAATATGGCTTCTACCGGGAGGGTTTTCCTTATGAGCCTTTCGAATCTCAGCATGACTGATGCCGGGCTCACCATGGTTACCCTGACACCCCTCGGAACTGTGATTTGTTCGCGATTGATCACGAATTCGGCAATCCCGAGCTTCGCATTGGAGAGGTCGATAATGGCTCTTATCCCCCGTGGGGATAATCCTCTCAATAAGGTGACCGGCCCCCTTATTCGGATACTAATGGATTCCACCGGGTTCTTGATGATGATCAGGGAGGGGGGAATGTTGCGAAAATCTACGGGGATGGAGAGGGCGGTTTCTCCACCCTTTTCGCTGACTACGAAATACCACAATATGACTGCCAAAAAAATGGAGATGAGCTTCAAAGGCAGGTTTTTGGTGAAAAAGCCCTTCAAGGAATCCCTCCCCCTCATTGTTGAAACCCTCTGGACGCTTTGCGCTGTAATAACCTCTCGAGGATTCTTCTCAGGGCGGTCGTATCCAAATTTCGGGTGATTTTGCCGTCGAGGGCCAGCGAGATAGTTCCCGTCTCCTCGGAAATAACAATGGCAACGGCGTCGGTTTCCCGCGTCAAACCAATAGCGGCACGATGCCTTGTTCCCATATCAGTTTTGGTCTGGGAATCCATACTGATGGGGAGGAGACAACCTGCCGCGGCGATTTTCCCGCCACGGATGATCATGGCTCCATCATGCAGGGGAGACGGAGGATTGAAGATACTTCCAATGAGCTCTTTGGATATCCTCGCCTCCAGGTCTATCCCTCCTTCAATATATTCCCCGAGACCGGTCTTTCTTTCCAGGACAATGAGGGCCCCGATTTTCTTGCTCGCCAAGGAGGCCGACGCCATAATCAATTCCTCGAAGACATGGGATGCCTCTGCAAGGTCGACGCCGGTGAAGAACGGATTCTTCCCGACAGTGGTTAGTGCCCTTCGAATGTCGTGCTGGAAGATAACGATTATGACGAGGATGATGGAGCTCAAAAAGGTATTCAAGATCCAATGGAGTGTGAGCAAGTCTCCCTTTCGGGAGATAATGAAGGCGACGATGATCAAGGCGAGGCCGAAGATCATCTGAACCGCCCTCGTCCCCTTGATGAGAATGATGATCCAATAGATCAGCACGGAGACGATGGCGATATCTAGGATGTCCTGCCATCGAACACTGGCCAAAATCTCCACGATACTCATGGCGTGGCTACTCTCTTAGGATGGCATCCACTATTTGTGCCGCCTTTTTTGCGGGACCTATATCGTGGACCCTGAGGATATGAGCCCCGTTCATGACGGCTGCAGAAATGGAGGCCAGGGTTCCCTCCATCCTTTGACCTACCTCGACATCCAAAATCTTGCCAATGAAGGATTTCCTCGAGACACCTAGCATGATCGGTTTGCCCAGGCTCTTGAACTCGGCTAGGTGGCGAATAATCCTCAGATTGTGTTGCACCGTTTTCCCGAAGCCAATTCCCGGATCGACGATAATCTGTCTTGCGTCTATCCCCGCTTCGTCAGCAATCTCAATACTCTCCTCCAAGTACTCCATAATCTCCGTGAGCAGACAGTTATAGTGAACGTCCGATTGCATAACTTCGGGGGTCCCCTTGATATGCATTAGTACAATGGGAACGTCGTATTTGGCTGCAATATCCCCCATTTTAGGATCGAAATTCAATCCGCTTATGTCATTAATCATCTGCGCGCCGGACTCGATGGCCTTCTCAGCGATGGAGGATTTATATGTGTCGATGGATATGGGGATGTCGACCTTTGCCGAAAGGCTCTCGATAACCGGAATGACCCTCCGCAACTCTTCATCCTGTGGCAGTGGTTTGGCTCCAGGTCTTGTCGATTCTCCTCCAATATCGATGATATCAGCTCCTTGAGAGGCCAATTCGATCCCATGAGAGATCGCTTTATCGGGGGTGAGGAACATTCCCCCGTCGGAGAAAGAGTCCGGCGTAACGTT
>JABAOH010032945.1_pt2 | contig 11923 bp, 11 predicted proteins | sample 7062181 | NCBI WGS metagenome assembly JABAOH01 (sample SAMN14538630, study PRJNA623070) | marine sediment metagenome | biome: marine biome [ENVO:00000428]; feature: marine pelagic biome [ENVO:01000023]; material: deep marine sediment [ENVO:00002113]; isolation source: pool of 5 deep marine... | reverse complement strand
AAGGGAAGGTCAAATTCGTCGGCTCCCCCCAGGACCTGATCGAACGGACACGCGGGAACGTCTGGCAGGCCCACATCCCGGAAAGTGATCTGGACAAGGTCAGACGGACCGCCAATGTTGTCCATCATATGCGGGACGCAGGTAAAGTCAGGGTACGAATACTGGCCGAAGAACAGCCCTTAGCAGAGGCCAAACAGGTGATTCCCACCATGGAGGATGCCTACATGTGGCTGATGGGCCGGAAGGAGCTGAAGCAAGGAGGCCAGCCGTGAACAGAGTCAAAACCGTCGCCGCATTTTTAAGATACAACGCTCTTCACATATTCGGAGGGCGGTTTGTCATTTTCCTGGGACTGGCCCTGGGTCTTTTTTTTCTGGTCCTTTTGATCGGCCTGCTGGGAAGGGGCGGGACGCCAAATTCGGAGCGGCTGTACAACTATCTTCTCGCGCCCGGCATTCTGCTTGTTTTCTATCCTTCGGTGTACGGCATCCAGAGGGATCAGGACACCCGCATGGTGGAAACACTTTTCGGTATCCCAGATTACCGCTACAAAGTCTGGTTGACACGACTGGTAACGCTCTACATCATCATTGCCGTCATGATGTTCGCTCTGGTTCTCCTCTGCCGGATCACTCTGGCAGATTTCCCTGTCTTGCGGATGGTCTCACATGTGATGATGCCGATAATCTTCCTGGGGAGCCTGGCCTTTTTCATCTCCGTCCAGACCACTAGCGGCAATGTCAGTGCCGTAATCATGGTTATCTTTCTCATGTTCTTTTGGGTGCTGGGGGATGAGATTCAGAATAGCAGCTGGTATCTCTTCCATAATCCCTTCCGCAGTGCGGAGGCTCTCCGGTCTATGCTCTGGGCTCAGACGACATTCTACAACAGGCTTTATCTTGTCCTGGGATCAGTGGTCGCAACGCTGTTTGCTCTTCTCCGTCTGCAAAAGCGTGAAAAGTTTATTTAGGTAACATCACATCTTCCCCTTATTTTCTATTAAAGGCATACTTCAATCCCATTGCTTAAGTTGTAGCGGTTCTCAATCCATTTTGTTTCACTTGTGTCACAAGGGGATAAGTCCACTCTATCCTCCTTTTCTGAATATTAAAATTTTTTAATCTTGTTTTAAGGTTAATTTAATCCTCAGAGGTTTATAATATTATTCTGTTTTATGTGATGACCTTGGAAATATTGGATTTCACGCATGATTTCTCAAATTCATTGAAGGAGAGTCTGAATGACCAGACACAAATCACGTGTGGCCTTAGTCGTATTATTCTTCAGTACCGTCTGTGTTGCGTTGGTTTCTGCACAGAATCAGCAAACAGACCTTAATGATTTAAGGGAGTTCGCTCCGAAGGTTTTCATTGACTGCCAGAGATGTGACAGGGATTATTTTCGAGAGAATCTGACTTATGTCAATTATGTCCGGGACAGAAAAGATGCGGATATTCACGTTCTGATTACCCAGCAGGGAACCGGGAGTGGAGGCCAGGAGTACACTTTTGCATTCATCGGTTTAAAAGACTTTTCCGGAAAGGATCATACTTTAGTCCATGCTTCAGGCCCGACTGATACCAGAGATGAGATTCGTCGGGGACAGCTTGAAGTCCTGGAAAGAGGCCTATTTCCGTATCTTGTGGGCACTCCCATCTGCGAGTATATTTATTTAGATTTCAGAAAAAGACTCGAACCGACAGCCGTGAAGGACCCATGGAAATTTTGGGTTTTCAGCATCAGTGCAGACGGACGTCTGAGTGGAGAGAGTAGCCGGCGTTCACGTTCACTGGATGTGAATTTTTCGGCCAATAAAGTTACGCCTAATATCAAAATTCGGCTGGGTCTCTCTGCTGATTTTGATAGAAGAATATTTGAATACGAAGATGAAACGATCACGAGTATTTCGGACCAGAAAAATTTTTCTGGAATGGTTGTCAAAAGCATTAGTAACCATTGGTCTGTAGGTGGCTGGGTGGAAGCAGAATCATCAACCTACAGCAATTTGGATTATTTTTTTACTGTGGCTCCGGCTCTGGAATACAACGTTTTCCCTTATTCAGAGTCTACCCGCAGACAGCTGCGTTTTCTCTACAGGATTGGATGGAATTCTGCGAATTATATCGAGGAGACTATTTATGAAAAAACCTCAGAAACTCTGTATAATCAATCGCTAACGATGATATTTGAAGCCAGAGAACCATGGGGGAACGCGTCTGTGTCTCTGGAGGGATCACATTATTTCCATGACTTCAAGAAAAATCGGTTGGAAGTCGGGGCGAATCTCGACTTGCGAATCTTTAAAGGACTCTCCCTGGATATATTCGGAAGATACGAACGGATTCATGACCAGCTGTCATTGCCCATGGGCGATGCCACCATCGATGAGGTGTTGTTGAGAAGAAGGGAACTGGCGACAGACTATGACTATTCGATTTCATTGGGAATTCGCTACACGTTCGGATCCGTTTACAGCAACGTGGTCAATCCTCGTTTTGGAAGACCTCGCTTCCGCGGTGGTTGGGGCGGAAGGAGGTAAAGCTTTTTCTTTTCGAACAAGTATTGATTTATAATAGGCTCATGAGGATCCTTGTGGTTGAAGATGACAAAAAAGTGGGGGCATTCTTACAAAAGGGCCTAAGGGAAGAACAGTATGCGGTGGATTTGTGCCGTGATGGGACAGAAGCAGTCTATGAAGCTCAGGTAAATCCTTATGATGTGATCATTCTTGATATCATGCTCCCAGGAAAAGACGGTTTTACGGTCTGCAGGGAACTGCGTGAAAATTCTGTTCTCACACCGATTCTCATGTTGACGGCTAAAGACTCCCTTGATGATAAGATCATCGGACTTTCCGAAGGCGCTGACGATTACCTGACCAAACCGTTTTCATTTGAAGAGCTGCTTGCCAGGATTCGCGCTCTGCTCAGAAGAAGTCAAGATTACAAGACCGGAGTGTTGAAAGTGGGCGATCTCGTACTGGATCCTTTGCGGCGGGTTGTTAGTCGAGCTGGGAAAACTATACTTCTCACCGGAAAAGAATATGCGCTCCTGGAGTATCTTATGAGAAACAAAGGGCGGATCGTGTCGCAATCGATGATCATCGAGCACGTCTGGGATAGGAACTATGAAGGCACAAGCAATGTGGTTAATGTTTATATCAGCCATTTGAGAGAAAAAATCGACAAGAAAGCCAAAATCAAGCTGATAAAGACCTTACGTGGTCACGGGTATAAAATAGATGAAAGTTAAGCGATTCAAATCTCTCACGTTTAAGCTGACGGTTTGGTACATAATCATCCTGGGAGTCATCGTCGTGTTGGCCGGATTGTTTCTTTACCAGGGATTCAAAGAGAGGCTTATGGATGACTTGGACAAAGTCCTGATGGAGATCGCTGATGAGACGAATGAAAAGTGGCGGAGAAAGAAAGGAGTCACGTGGGAAGATGCTATTCAAACTGTGGAGGTCAAGTATTCCTCTCATGAGCCTTTCATCCAGCTTGTGCAGCTTGCCGAGCACAGAGAAAGACAAGTCGAACGGATCATTCGGTCAGGTCGAATTCCAGAGGGGGCCTTTCAACTCGAAACTCATCTTTATTCTAGAGCCGATAAATCGGATTTCGATAGCCTCGTTTTTACTACTTTCAGTGAAGAGAATCTCAGCTCTTACACCTTGAGGGTTTTTTTGCTGCCCGTCAGAGGGCCGAACGTCCTCCAAGTGGGAGTATCAGTAGAGAACGTCTCTGGTTCTTTGAACCAGCTCATGATCGTTATGGTCGCCGCGGGATTGATGCTCCTTTTGTTCGCATCTTTGGGAGGCAGTTTGATCATCAGGAAGGCTCTCCAGCCTGTAAAAAGTGTGGTTAAAACCGCGAATGAGATCACCACTGAAGATCTTTCTCTCCGAATCGATGTGAAAAACCGTCAGGATGNNGTCTCCCATGAACTCCGAACTCCCCTGACCATCATTCGTGGTGAAATCGAAGTGCTGTTGCGGAAAAAGAGGACAGAAGAAGAGTATATGAAGACACTGAAAAGTGCGCTAGAAGAATCTTCTCGGATGGAAAAACTCATTGACGACCTGCTGTTTCTCTCAAGGGCGGAAGCATTGGAAAAGTCCAAATTTAATAAAACCGTCCAATTGGAAGAGATTGTGGCGAACGTCGTGAAAATCCGGAATCAGCCAGCTGAGAATAAAGGGCTGACAATATTAGCCGAAAATGTGAAGTCGGCGAAGGTGAAGGGAAACAAGGAATTGCTGGAGAGGATGATCACCAACGTCATCGATAATGCCATCCGTTACACACCATCGGGAGGCCGGATTGAAGTTTTCCTGACAGAAATCAAAAATACGACCAAGCTTGAAATCCGTGACACTNNAAATCCGTGACACTGGAATCGGTATTCCTGATGAATATCTCCCTTACATTTTTGACCGGTTTTATGTCGTGGATAAGTCTCGTTCCAGGGAAACCGGTGGTGCGGGCTTGGGGCTCTCCATCGTGAAGTGGATAGCCGATAATCATGGGGCAGAGATTGAAGTCAAGAGTGAGGAGAATCAAGGAACATCTTTTATCATTAGTTTTCCTTCTGTTTGAGCCTAAAAAATAGAAACCAAAACTCACAATTAATTTATGTCTTTGGTCTGGTTAATCAGATTAAACCAGAATTAGTTTTTTTAAATCGAATTTATTCTGATTTTATTGACTGGATCACTGATCGAAAATCTAGAACGAAGAGTTTACACATATTCCCCCATAAGCCAACCCATGTGAAATAATCTCTGCTCTAATAGATACTAGCAAACAAAGCAGTTATGGATTTGACTATTTATTTATTAATTATTATGCTATCCGAGCAGTTTTTAGGGAAAATAATGGCAGTTAAGTGCCCTCAGTGTCAGTTCGAAAATCCCGATAATGCACGTTTCTGTGGCAACTGCACTACCCCTCTTCTTTCTCCCAAGGACATTAAGGTCTCTCGCACTAAGACTTTTAAAATACCCATGGAAGGGCTGACAACAGGTGCTCTCTTTGCTGGTAAATACCAGATTATTGAAGAGTTAGGAAGAGGTGGTATGGGCATAGTGTATAAAGCTGAGGACACCAAGCTAAAACGTACCATTGCTTTGAAATTTCTCTCTCCGTTCGCTTTGGAAGATGAGAAGGAAAAGATGCGTTTTGAACGTGAGGCACAAGCGGCTGCGGCATTGGATCATCCTAACATTTGTACTATCTATGAAGTTGGTGAAGCTGAAGAGCAATCCTTCATTGCCATGTCTTATATCAAAGGTCAGAGCTTAAGAAAGAAGATTGAATCGGGCCCTTTGAATCTAGATGAGATTCTGGGTATCACCACTCAGATTGCTGAAGGTCTACAGGAGGCGCATGAGAAGGGAATAATTCATCGTGATATTAAGAGTGCAAATATCATGATAACAGAAAAAGATCAGGCGAAGATAATGGATTTTGGCATAGCTAAACTAGTCGGGCAAACGGAGCTTACGAAGGCGAAGACAATTTTGGGTACTTTGGCGTACATGTCTCCCGAACAGTCTCAAGGTAAATCGGTTGATCATCGAACAGACATCTGGTCCTTGGGGATTGTACTCTATGAAATGTCAACCTCACAGTTGCCATTCAAAGAAGAAGATAACGCCGCATTGATTTATTCCATTATCAATGAATCTCCAACGCCGCCAATAGAATTTCGAGAGGACATTCCAAAAGAAATGGAGAGGCTGATATTTAAATGTTTGCGGAAGGATCCAAAAGACCGCTATCAATCAGCCCGACAATTCTTGACGAACATGAAAAGGTTGAAGAAGATGCTTGAAAAGAAGGAACAGGAAGTCCTAGCTGAGGAAAAGGAAAAAGCTGAGATAAAAAAGGGACCAGAGCGCCGGCAGACAACTGTGATGTTTGCCGAGATCTCTGGATACAAAGAAATTCTGGAAAGAATGGAAGCCGAAGAGGCGGCCTCAATCATGAACAGTTGTTTTGAAATGATAGGCTCAATTGCTAGAAAGCACGGTGGGACAATAGACAGAATAATGGAGAGCAGTATCCAGATTCTTTTCGGTGTCCCCGCAGCTATTGAGAATGCTCCCAAAAAAGCGATAAATGCAGCGATTGATGTGCGGAATCAACTGCATCGATTTAATCAGGAAATGAATATGCCCATCCCTATTGATGTTCGTATCGGAATAAATACAGGGACNNTAAATACAGGGACGGTGATCGCCGGAGCAATGGGTACGGATGAAAAGAGAGATTATACTGTTATGGGGGATACCGTATCCCTGGCTTCTCATTTGAAGGATTTATCCTCCATGGGACAGATTTATGTCGGTCCATCGACTCATAAATATACAAGAAATGAGTTTGACTATAAGCCATTAAAATCCATCACTCTAAAAGGCAAAACAAAACCCATTCAGGTCTTCGAGCTTTTATCCACTCAAGAAAGAATCTATCGGCCTGCGATTGGTTCTGAACGAATAATTTACTCAGAGATGGTTGGTAGAAATAAAGAATTAGATAAATTAAAACTTTATGTGCTAAAAGTCATTAATGGTGAAGGCTCGATTGTTAGTGTGATTGGTGAAGCTGGAATCGGTAAATCCAGACTCATAACTGAATTAAGAGCCATAGATGACCTCAAAAAAGTGGAGATTCTTGAAGGGAGATCGTTATCCATCGGCAGGAACTTAAGTTATCATCCTATCATTGATATCATAAAAAATTGGGCAGGCATAAAGGAAGGGGACGGCGAAATAGAGTCGATGTCCAAGCTTGAAAAAGCGATTCATAATATCTATCCAGAGGGCGCTATGGAAATTTTTCCATTCGTCGTTGTCCTGTTAGGAATGAAACTCACTGGCAAACATGCAGATCGGATCAAGGGCATCGAAGGGGAGGCCATGGAGAAGCTCATCCTAAAAAACATACGGGAGCTGATGATAAAGGGTGCTGAACTCCGCCCCACTGTTTTCGTTATCGAAGACCTGCACTGGGCTGATATGTCCTCTATTGAACTCCTTGAATCGCTTTTTCGGTTGGCGGAAAAACACAGAATACTTTTCATAAATGTACTTCGTCCAGGCTATCAGGAATCAGGTGAACGGATATTGGAAACAATCAGGGAGAGATACGGCAAGATTCATTCAGAGATATTTTTAGAACCTCTGGATGAAAAACAGTGTGAAACCCTCATCCAGAACCTGATAAAAGTCAAGGGGCTTCCTCCAGATATCAGGGCAGCCATCGCCAATCGTGCCGAAGGCAACCCTTTCTTTATTGAAGAAGTTGTCCGGTCATTTTTTGATGAGGGTGTGATCGAACTTCGGGATGGAAAATTCAAAGTCACAGAAAAAATCGATTCGGTGGTGATTCCTGATTCAATTCAAGATGTGCTCATGGCAAGGATAGACAGGCTTGATGAAACAACGAAGGATTTACTCAAGGAGGCCTCGGTCATCGGAAGGTATTTCTTTTATAAAATCTTAGCTAAGGTAGCGAAATCCATTAAAGATATCGATTATAAGCTTGATTTTTTAAAAGGAGTTCAGCTCATTCGGGAAAGAATTAGATTAGAAGAGATTGAATACCTCTTCAAACATGTCCTGGCCCAGGAAGTGACCTATGAATCCATCTTGTTGAATAAGAGAAAAGAGCTTCACTTAAAAGTGGCCAATGCTATTGAAGATGTTTTTTCAGAAAGATTGCATGAATTTTATGGGATGCTTGCCCTTCACTACAGTAGAGGCGAGAATCTGGAGAAAGCAGAAGAATATTTGATCAGGGCTGGAGAAGAGGCTTTAAAAGCAGCGGCATCCAATGAGGCCTTGAACTACTATCAAGAAGCTCTGAATCTTTATTTGAAGAAATACGGAGATGCGGCTAATCCCGGGAAAATAGCCATGTTGGAGAAAAACATTGCTCTTGCTTTCTATAATAAAGGCCGTATGGTTGAAGCTTTAGAATGCTTGGATAGAGTTTTAGAATATTGGGGGGTAAGAAGACCGAAGAGCAAGATAATAGCCCTGCTGAATCTCATCGCTGATTTGTTGAGTGTAGTCAAAAACCTTTATTTTCCATCCAAACGGGTGAAAAAAATTCCAGAGAACAGAGATGTTGAAATTATTAATTTAATAGAGAGAAGAGGAGCCGCATTCGCTCAAGTCGATCCCACCAGATTTTTCATGGAGTCTATAGGGATAATGAGAAGACTCAATAAGTTTGATATAACCAAAGTGAAAAATGGAGTTTCAATTTATATCGCAAGTACTTTTCTGTTTTTAATAACAGGTATTTCATTTAAATTAAGCAGGAAAATATTAGACTATACGAAAGATTATATAAGTAAAGATGATATAAAATCTGCATTTCGTTTTAGATATCTTGAATTAATGCATAATTTCTTAAAAGGGGAGTGGAACAAAGAACCTGAATATGATGAAGTCTTAGTTGACCATAATACTAAAATTGGAGATGTTTTTTATACGTCCTCTTATACCCAATGGAACAGTTTTTTAAAAATTGGACAGGGCAATTTTAGTGGTGTGGATGCCTTAATAGAGAAATTAAGTGAATTTGGTGAATCTTATGGTCATGAACAGGCAATAGGAAGGAAGTATAGTGTAAAATCAAAGTTATTATTGAGTTGCCGAAAACTGTATGAGGCTCAAAATGAAATAGATGAAGCAGTCATTTTCTTCAATAGAATGGGTATCAAATTATGGAGTATATTCGTTCTTGGGATGAAAACTTATGTACAAATTCTGTTAAACGATATCGATGGCGCGCAAGAATCACTGTTGCAAACAAAGGAACTTATTTCTCGTGAGAAACGGATTCTTCCCTTATACATCAATAATTACTTAATCAGCCAATTCTTTTTTGATATTTATATGTTGAACAAATCCTTTAGCTCCGATGATAAATCTTTAATATCCTCATTGCAAAAGAAAGCCTACCGGAGTGGGAAGGTTGCCATAAGTAACTCTATGAAATTTGCAGCGAATAAAATAGAGGCGTTTAAATTAATGGGCGTGTATTATTGGCTCAATGGAAAGCCAAAAAAAGCTTTGGTCTGGTGGAATAAAAGCATAAATGCGGGTGAACAGCTTGGTGCCCGCCCAGAACTTGCCAGAACATACATGGAAGTCGGGAAAAGGCTGCTAGAGAAAAATAGTAAGTTTCACCAACTGAATGGCATTCACGCTCAGGAATACTTAGAAAAAGCCAAGGTTATATTCCAGGAATTAGAGTTGGAGTGGGATTTGGAAGAGCTGGATAAAATTAGAGAACAATTAGAGCATAAGGTGCAATAAGTAAAAGCAGAGGATTAAATAGAGATAAGAATTTCCTTTTTGCGTTCGCCACAAATCCTTATCGTATTTATCCATACCGTATTTATCCATGACCATAAGATTTTAAAATGTTCATCGGATTAAATTTTTTTGTTAACCTTGAGGACAAGTTATCCGTCTTTGTAGTGATTCTAATTTTATGGAGGTCATGATGGCCCAAGAAGATGTGATTTTAACGTTTGTTGTTTTTCCAATTTTGTTCATATTTGGCGCATGGCTGTTCTGGAGTATCCTGGAATGGCTAAAAATGAGGCAAAAAAGCCAGCTCCAGAATAAAATCTTGGAGAAATTCACGACTGTTCAAGAGTTTAACGATTTCATCCAATCCAAGGAAGGAAATACATTTCTCAAGTTTCTTTCCTATAACGGCCCAACTCCCAGACAGAAAATCTTATCTTCCTTATCTAAAGGAGTCATAATTACTTTAGTTGGAATCTCTCTCATCCTGGTCGGGCAAATCTTTACACAAGAGATGAAGTATTTCCTGGCATTCGGTATTGTTTTCATTGCGCTCGGAGTGGGTTTTCTTGTCTCAACTTTTATTTCCTACACATTGAGCAAGAAATGGGGCATAATTGATGGGGATAAATAAGGCTGAGCGCTCATGTTGAGCAGCATTGTTCATCCGCTGAGAATCGCGCTCCTGCAGAAAGACCGAGAAATAAACCAAATCGGTTCCCTGTATATGGAAGAAAATCGGAAGAAAATATGGGAAAAATTCTATGAGAATTACTCCCGTTCTTTCTGGTTTTACATTTATAAGATCTGTGGCGATGAACCAATGGCTGACGATATCTTCCAGGAATCTTTCTACAAGTTCCTCAAAGCGAAGATTAACTTCCAGAACGAGAAACATATGCAGGCTTACCTCTACAGAATCGCTTACAGGCTTATCATCGACAAAGCGAGACGGATAAAAGTAGAGAAAAAAGCCATTGAAGAGGAGCAACGGACGTATATGAGTGACAACAAGAAAGAAGGCCCAAAATCCGAAATTCATTTTTCTCTGGATATGGAAAAAACATTCAAAAAGCTTAAGCCCAAAGAGAGGACGCTTCTCTGGCTGGTCTATGTAGAGGGATACAGCTACGGAGAGATCGCAGAGATGACAGACACCAAAGAAAACAGCCTCAAAGTCCAACTCTTCCGAGCCAGGGAAAAATTAGCCAAGATCTTGAAGACACAAAGGCTTCAAGGGAGAGAATGACCATGAAAAAAAAGATATGTCCTCTGGAAAAAGAAGTCATGGCAGGCCTGAGAGCGGAAAAGCTCGAACCCAAACTCCAAAAACATCTTTCCGAATGCCCGGTCTGTCAGGATGTTGTCACTGTTCAGGCCTGGATGAATCAGTTCAAGGAGAAAGCTTGGGAAGCCGATGTGCCGAAAAAGAGCCTCCCTGATGCGGATGACGTATGGAATAGAGCTTACGCCTTGAAAAGACCTGATAAACGGATGGTGAGAAAAGCCCTGAGACCTTTGATCTATCCCCAAGTGTTGTCTTTTGGAATTTTTATTGCCGGAATCATATTTCTGGGAATCAAAGGTGTCTTGAAATTCGGAAATATCTTCGATACACCGGCCTTGACTCGAGCTCTTCCTTTTTTCCTTTTATTCTTGAGCATTATCATCATCTCAGTCGTTTTTTGTGCCCTCCTTCTTGCCCTCGAAAAACGCAAAAAGCCCATTTAATTCCATTTGGGGACAGATAGCGTTTATCTCAAGGCATAAGACTTCAATCGCAATCCCGACAGAAAAAAAATAGGCCAAGCGTCTCAAAATCATACTTTCTTGTTAACTTCGAGGCCGTGTCATCCGTCTCTATAGTGATTTTGATTAAAGGAGGTACCATGATCAGATTATCCAAAAACATCGTTGCCTACATATTTCTGCTATTATTACTTCTTATTCAAGGCTTATCCTCTTCTCCTTATCCGTGTGAAGCAGGACGATCAGTAGAACAAAGATCGGCATACTTCCCCGGAAAGGGCGACACATGGGAAAAGCGCCCGCCTGAAGAATTGGGAATGGATTCCCGTTTATTACAGGAAGCCGTTGATTATGCAATGGCCAATGAATGGCGTGGCCCAAAAGACCTGAAAGAAGCGATCACCCAGGCTTTTGGCAGAGAGCCTTACGGGACCATAATCGGTCCGACAAAATCACGAGGCGGAGCAGCCGGATTCGTTCTTAAAAACGGGTATATCGTTGCCGAATGGGGAGATACCCAAAGAGTCGACATGACCTTCAGTGTGACTAAAAGTTTCCTGTCCACAATGGCTGGACTGGCACTTGATCACGGATTAATTCATGATGTCAATGATCCGGTAAAAGATTATGTTAAGGATGGAAAATTCGATTCTGAACATAATTCAAAAATAACATGGCATCACCTTTTGCAGCAGACTTCAGACTGGTCAGGGATTCTCTGGGAAAAACCGGATTGGGCAGATCGACCCCCAAGAAATGCCACATGGAATGACCTCAGGAATCGTGAGCTCAAAGAGCCGGGGACACACTATAAATATAACGATGTGAGGGTCAATCTGCTTG
>JABAOH010014331.1_pt1 | contig 11925 bp, 9 predicted proteins | sample 7062181 | NCBI WGS metagenome assembly JABAOH01 (sample SAMN14538630, study PRJNA623070) | marine sediment metagenome | biome: marine biome [ENVO:00000428]; feature: marine pelagic biome [ENVO:01000023]; material: deep marine sediment [ENVO:00002113]; isolation source: pool of 5 deep marine... | reverse complement strand
AGGCCATGCCCAGTTCATCATGGCCACCCATTCCCCGATCCTGCTGGCCTATCCAGGGGCCCAGATCTTCAGTTTTGACTCGCCCTGCATCGAGGAGGTGGAGTACGAAGACACCGCACACTACAAGCTTTACAAACAGTTCTTCACCGACCGGGCTGTCTTCTTAGAACCATGAGGGACTACCGCACTGGCGGCAGTGGCTTGGATTGAGCTAGAATTGCACTACTAAAGAAGCATTGTCCACCTCGTCGCCCCGGACCTCCTTAGCCTTTTCCCCAAGGTGTACAATTCATCCACCCCTACGCGATCCGAGTGGGGCTCATGCAACGGGTCCCTCGCGCAACATCGGCATGTTTGCCAGTCTGCTTTTGCCCCAAAGGATCGCCTTGCTATCTGTGGCAAGATCTCACCCCCGCACTGGCTGTCTGTCCCATGATATACCCCATCTTCTATCTCAATGCTTGAGGACTATCCCTAACTCTCACCAATTCAGTAGATGAGTCCCGGCAATCGCATTCTATTCCTGATTGGTGTGCCCCTCTTCAGCGAGGAGCCAAACCGCTGGTTGAGTAGGCCGAAGGCCGTATCGAAACCCGGTTTGGCGGCCAACAGGTGCAGTTCTTGGTCTCGGTATGGCCCTGCGGGCCTACTCGCCCGGCGAACTGCACCATTCTCATCGAGAATGCGATTGCTCCAAATAAATGAGCCGGTGCACGAAAGATCTGTTGCTGGATATACATAATCCAGTAGCTTTTGACCTTGCGTAATTCAAGTGCTCGTTTCTAGCTCCACGAGATGTTGTAGCTGTCACCGTTCATACCCAAGATGTAGAGCATAATAGAAGCTGCCCGCGCCGGAACAAGATCTTTCTCCGCCAAAAACGAAAACCTCGCCCACAGATCGTTCGTGCACCCAAATGAGCGAAGTACTTGACAAAAAGCAGAAGTTATAGTATACTGTATTCGGAGCACTGAATACGGTAGACATTGTGCGAGATGGAATGCTATGCGTTCAGCCAAAGTCCGAGATTATGTTGCTTTGGAGAATGATCAGTCGCTTTAAGTAGTGGAGGGAGTAAGACAATGCCTACGAGAGCTTTGCTCTCAAAGATAGAAAAGCCCCCGTCCCTTGATGACAAGGTATACTCTCAGATCAAGGAAGCTATTCTGGATTGCGTGTTACCGCCCGGAGCACCTCTTATTGAGACCCATTTGGCAGAGGAGCTGGGTGTCAGCAGGACTCCAATCCGTAAAGCCATCGCTCGACTGGAACAAGAAGGCTTCGTAACCGCTGCTCCGTCCAAAGGCTATAATGTGGCCGAGATTTCCCTTCAGGAGATTAGGGAGATGTACCAGCTTAGGGAGATCCTGGAGTGTCATTTGGTCCGTGAAACGGCGAAGCAGTTCACCCAGGAAGAGCTAGAAGAGATGGAATCTGCGCTTCGAGCTGCTGACGAGGCCTTAGAGAGAGAGGACTATCCAGGCTTTCTTGCAACCAACAGGGCATTTCACCATACCTTTGATCGGAAATATGGTAATCAATGCATATCAGATGTGCTAGCCAACCTTGACGAACACATATACCGTAATCTAATGTCCGAATTCCAGGCCCAGAATAGTAGACTATTGACTTCATCTTCATACGATGAGCATAAGTTGATTCTTGAGGCTATTCGAGAAGGCGATGTCGAATCCGCGGCATCCGTAATGAGGGACCATCTGAGAAAGTACTGGGGCCTCGTGACCCTTGAGGTAGGTGGGATTGGAGAGCAAAACAATAGCGTGACTTCTCAATCGGCTGATCTTTTTGGTAGCGTGGTGCAGTTACCCAGAAGGGAGGAAGAACTATGAAACGCGATAGGATGATCATCACCGTGGCTCTTGTGATCTTGGTTCTCCTACTGGTGGCAGTTTGGGCTCAGCGCTTCGTTGCTTAAGCGTGTTGAGGCCACGTGATGGAGCAATGGGGGGAGAGAGAGCTAAGCCTGTCCTCGACCCTTGTACACGACGCATTCAGCTACATATAGGGACTTGGTACCCTGACCGTCTTGTTTGTATGGCGAACGGCTTGCCTGCCGGGGTTTCCCTCACAGGTGGGCAAAAAGACGGCTGCGTGGCCTGTATCGGGGAGCGTGGCTGGTATTGCTGCGTCTGGACAAGTTAGACAATCAGGAGGTGTGACAAGCCACGGCCCCACACACAAGACAGTCAGGCTTCGCAACCCCACATGCAGGGTTTCGAAGACAGGCTGAGATTTCGCCTTTCCGGTCGCACCCAACATTGGAGAGGGAGAAGGGATGGCCAGGAATGAATTCCGGTGATCCAATTATTCGGATCAAGAACCTGTCCTATAGACCATTGGCGGCAGACCAAGACGTCCTCAAGACCATCAGCCTGGAATTACGAAAGGGGGACTTTGCCCTTCTGCTCGGGCCTTCAGGCTGTGGTAAGAGCAAGTTGACCTTATGCCTCAATGGCCTGATTCCTCATCTTGACCAGGGGGAGATGAGGGGTGTGGTCGAGGTGGCAGGGAAAGACACCAGAACCCACCAGGTTCACGAATTCTCCCCGACAATCGGTATGGTCTTCCAAAACCCGGATGACCAAATCCTCTCCCTCAGGGTGGTGGATGAGGTGGCCTTTGGTGTGGAGAACCAGGGCCTACCGCACGAGGAGATCGTGCGGCGCGTCGAGGAGTTCATGCAGCTTTTGGAGATCTCGCATCTGAAGGATAGGCTAACCTTCGCCATATCCGGTGGACAGAAGCAGAGAGTCTCTATCGCCAGCAACCTCGTCATGCTTCAGGAGGTTCTCGTTCTGGACGACCCAACGACCGATTTGGATCCGGTGGGAAAAGCGGAGATCGTTCACACTTTGGGGCGTCTCCGAGACGAGATGGGAAAGACCCTGCTCGTCATTGAACACGATCTCACTGATCTCATCGAGTTGGCTAACCGGATCATTGTTATGGAGGATGGGCGGGTGGTCCATGACGGGGCACCGGGCGAGATCTTTTCCCATCACTACGAAGACCTGGTGCGGCTGGGGGTGAACCTGCCGCAGCACGTCGAGATCGCCCACGCCCTCTTGCAGAGCGGTTGCCAAGTGCTAAGATTCCCAGTGCTCAAGGAAGACGCCTTTGCCGTTTTCCAAAAGTTCCTTGAGGACCAGCCGGGCTTGCTGACAAAGTCTGGGCGGGCTGTACCGCGAAAGGGCGAACCGGTCATCAGTGTGCGCGAGTTAGAGTTCTCCTACGACCCTGGAACCCCGATTCTGCGCAAGCTCAACTTTGATATTCAACGGGGGGAATTTGTGGCCATCATTGGCGCTAACGGTTCGGGCAAGAGCACGTTGGTCAATAACCTGGTTGGGCTCCTTCGTCCCGACCGGGGACAAATTGTCATTGATGGCCATGATACCAGGGAGACCAGAGTTTCTGACCTGGTTTCGGATATCGGCTATGTCTTCCAGAATCCTGACCACCAACTCTTTGCCAACACCGTTGAAGACGAGCTTCGCTTCAGCCTCAGGGTCCGCAATCTCCCCGAGGGGGAGGCGGAACGCCGGATCACCGACACCCTGGACATTGTGGGACTTGAGCACTTGCGCGACAGGCATCCCTTCTCGTTCAGTCGTGGGCAAAGGCAGAATCTGGCTGTGGCAACAGCGCTGATTCATGATCCCAAGCTCATACTCCTCGATGAGCCAACAACCGGGCAGGATCGTCGAAATCTGTCTGGCCTGTTGGGAATGTTATCCAGACTGAACCAACAAGGCAACACAACGATTATGATCACCCACGACATGGACATTGTGGCCGCTTACGCGACCAGAGTTATAGTGATGGCCGATGGAGAGATCATTTTCGACGGGCACCCCGAAGATGTGTTCTACGACCAGTTCGAGGCCCTTGCCAAGCTGAATCTCAGACCTCCCACGATCGTTGATTTCTGCCGTCGCCTGGAGGACAAGGGCTGTCCGCGGTTTCTTATCGTTGATGAGCTGGTAGAATGCTTGGAAAGGAGGTGAACCAGGGTACGTTTTCAGTGACCTCAGATCGCCGTGAGGTGTAGCCGTTTGGGAGGAGATCCCCCCATAGAAGAGATAGGACAAAGGAGGAACTACAATGACTTCTGAAGCTCCGGTAACGAAAAAAGTTTTTCAGCGATTCACCGCCGTTGATCTCGTAACCATTGCCGTGTTTGCGGCGCTGTACCGAGCTATGTGGTACATCTGGAATATCTTCGCCTTCCTCTTCCCGTTCAATCAGGTGCTGAACACCTTTTTCGCCGTCCTATGCACGGTGGCCGCACTGGTCATCGTGAGGAAGGTCGGGACAGCCACGCTCTTCCAGATAGCCGCTATGCTCATTAACGTTCTTCTCCAGGGCGAGGTGTTCACGGTGGCCCTTGTTGGCATTGAAACGGGCATTCTGGCTGATGCCTACTGCTACTTTGTATTAGCATCTGGCCGCGACCCATTCCGTTCCCTGCGCGATATGTTCATCGCCGGGGCGCTGACGGCGCTCTTACACAACGTTAACCTGTGGATCATCATGCTGAAGTTTCTATACAAGATACCCATGGAAAACTCGATCCTCATACCGGTCTTTGCAGCGGGTACGGTCGGCGGGATGATCGGCGGGGTGGTTGGCTTCGGTCTGGGTGACAGAATCAAGGGTCTGATTGGCTAGTACTCGGCCGCACTGATTTTGACGGCTTGTCATTCTGAGGAGGGAAGCGACGAAGAATCTCGTTCCTGGCAAGCAACTGCTATTTTGTGCAAATAACGAGATTCTTCGCCTCCGCTACGCTTCGGCTCAGAATGACAACATATCATTTTTAATGTGGTGAGGTACTAGCTCCCAGAGGGTGGACGTGCTCCGCCGCTATGTCCACCTTCTCATGAAAACCTGCGGCCGGAAACCCCACCGAAGAGGACACAGTGTGCATCTGATCTGGGCAGCCAGCGACGTGCGGCCTGTGGAGTGGACCGTACGCACGGGTCGCACGTTGCTGCCGCGAAAGTGGAACATGGCGCCCTCCAGGTTTACCAGATGGCCTATGGTTTTTCTGATCAAAGAGTACATCTTGCAGCGGGGTAGTCTAGTGGTGGAGGCACCATGGCTAAGATAAATGTCATCAACTTTATGACGAATGTAGACCGCGAATCATGGGTTCACCGCCTGGATCCGCGAACGAAAATCATGCTGATCATCTTCTTTTCGACCATCCCCCTTTTTTTTACCGACTTAAGATTCAGCTTATTCTACGTCGCCTTGACCGTGCCGCTCTGGCTGACTGCCAATATTGATTATCGCCCTATGGCCGGCCCATTCAGCGGAGTGGGCTTTTTCCTCCTGATCGTCTTCCTTTTCAACGCGGTGAGGGGACCGGCCGAACTGACCAATCCTGATCCCAAAAATGCCTTTACCTGGTACCTCCAACTAGGGCCGGCTGTTGTTACCAGCCACACCGCCGCACAGGGACTCTGGATGGCTATGCGGCTGGTGACTTCGTTTACCATTGGCCTCCTCGTGATCGCGACCACTGACCCCACCTACCTGGCAAAGGGGCTAAAGAAGCTAAAGATGCCGACGGCGGTGGTCTTTATGGTCTTGGCAGGGCTGCGGTTTATCCCCATCGTCATGGAGCAACTCTTCAACATCCTGGACGCCCAGACCATCCGTGGCGTCAGCAGTTCGCGCATCGAACGCACAAAGCTCCTCATCCTGCCGCTCTTCATCACTTCCCTGCGTCGGGTCAGGGCACTGGGTCTGGCAACTGAGGCGAAAGGCTTTGGGGCCAGCCGTTGGAATGATTTTTATGAGGAACTCTGTCTGAAGTGGGCAGACAAGGCCATCCTGGTGGGGTTGGTCGTGTTGACGGTGGCTTCGTTGGCCGTTCGGTTTGGCTTCGGTATTGGAGCCGAGGCGATCTTCGACATGGGGTGACGGCGTGAGTTGGAAAGCCTACGCTAGATGAGCCTCGGTTTTGGAGCCGGGGAGGTCTTCGCTCCCATGTAGCTTTTCAAAGACTTTCACGAAAAGTAGCCAGGATGCCCCGCAGCAAGCTGCGGGGTTGGTTTACACAGTGAGAATGCCTTCAGGAATCCGGCAGCAGGCTCACTGACCGCAAGAACGAACTCTGTATCACAGAAGGAGCAGTGTCATGCCAGAAAAAGGTCTTAAGTTCGCCGTTTTGGGGACGGGTAATTCGGGCCATGCATTTGCCGCCGATATTGCTCTCAAGGGATTCTCTGTCAATATAGCAGACGTTTCCCATTACAAAGCAAATCTGGACGCTATTCAGGAGAAAGGGGGCATTGAAATTTCAGGCAAGGCCAGTGAGGGGTTTGCCAAGCTCAAAATGGTCACTACTGACCCGGAAAAGGCCATCAAAGGCGTGGATATTATTATTGTTGGCGCACCAGCTAATGCCCATGAACCCTACAGCAGGGCCCTGGCTCCTTACTTTGAGGATGGCCAGTTTATCGTTTTTATTTCCAATTTTGGAGCTCTCCGCTTCAAAAACTGGATGAAGCAGTTGGGTGTAAAAGCTCTTGTTACGCCTGTTGAGACCCAGTCTCTGATCTATGCCACACGGTCCGAACATCCGGGAAGCGTCCACGTGTACGCCGTCAAAAGCGAGTTGCCTGCGGCTGCCCTTCCCGCTGGGCGAATCAACGAATTCATAGAAAAGATGTCCGGAATATTCCCCCAATGGACTGCGGCGGAAAGCGTTCTGTTTACCAGCCTGAATAACCTTAATCCTGTCGTTCATCCGACAATGACTCTTCTCAACACAGGACGGATTGAGTCAACCCTGGGGAAGGGTTGGAATCTGTATCGTGATGGGGCCACCGAATCGGTTGCCAAGGTAATGGAAGCCATAGAGAACGAGAGAATGGCCCTGCTGGATCTTGTTGGGGTCACCAAAATCTCGCTCAAAGACTCTTTTACGAGCATGTACAAGCATTATGACCACAAAGCGGACAGTATATCTCAGTTACTCCGGACGAGTCCGGTTCATGCCAGTCCAGATCTGCCGGGGACACCCCCCACTGTTCATGGCCGGTACGTGACGGAGGATATTCCTTTTGGAATGGTGCCGTGGTCGTCAATGGGACGCATGTGGGGAGTCCCTACGCCCACTTGTGATGCCCTGATACAGATAGCATCCATCATTGAGGGCGTGAACTACTTTGAAGAGGGGGTTACGGTGAAAGACATGGGAATTGAAGGTCTAAGTCCCGAACAGGTCAAGGAAATGGTGGAATGAGGGGGGAGAATACAGTCAGTGACTTTTCTTCCTGATAGACATATGAGTTCGCTTTATCTCACGATCCTTCACCGTCCGGCTGGTCTTCCCGAAACCGTGAGGCTCTTCCGCGCTAGCGATAATGATTTGGCGTTCAAGACTAGCTCTTGACATTGTTTTGACCCTATGTTATACTTACCACCAAGATTTAAGTGCACTTTCATTGTTAGCGATTGCCTGTAGCCGGTCACCTGCACCGCAAAGTGGTAAACGACAGGTGGAGAACAGCCATCTAGGGGGAGGGAGGCAAGGATAGCAATGGGGCTGTTGGCACTCTTGCAGAAGGATAACACCTTTTCTCATCGCGTTTTTCTCTGGTGGTACAAGAGTGCGACCTCTTTCTCTGCCGCATAAAGACCAAGTTGGGTTCCGGCGACTTGACTTGGTTTTTTATTTTGGTGAACGGTCTAGACTAGTTTCTGTCTGGAAACTCCGTAGGGCGGCTTTCCATAGCCGCCGCGCTGTAGGCAGGTATGGAAACCTGCCCTACTTTCCAAACAAGAACTAGACTATGCCAATGGCAAGCCATTCGACCATGCTCATGGCAGGGCGCGTGCAGGCCCGCAGGGCCTGCACCGCCTGTACCGCAACAGTGGTGCAACCAATGATGCAACAGTGGGGAAAGCAGGGCTGGCCGTTGGCTACAATTAGAGAAAGGGGGGATGTTATCGAGAAAAACACCTCATTGTTATCCGCCTTTTTGTTTTCCTAACCAATAAAGGGAGAAAGAAAAGATGCCGCAGTATAAGTATGTCCTGGAAGAAAAAGACCTGCCCACCCATTGGTACAACGTGCTCACGGACATGAAGAAGCCGCCGCCTCCATACCGGCACCCGGGGACGCAGGAACTAATAGGGCCTGACTTCCTGGAGCCGGTCTTTCCCATGGCCTTGATCATGCAGGAAGTCAGCCAGGAGAGGTGGATCGAGATCCCGGACGAGGTGCAAGATGTCCTCAAGATGTGGCGTCCCAGCCCCCTCTACCGTGCCGCCCGTTGGGAGAAGGCCCTGGACACCCCGGCCAAGATCTACTACAAGTGGGAGGGCGTCAGCCCGCCGGGCAGCCACAAGCCCAACACCGCGGTGGCCCAGGCCTATTACGCCAAGGAGGAGGGCCTGGAAGGTTTCGCCACCGAGACGGGAGCCGGGCAGTGGGGCAGCGCCCTGTGTTTTGCCACCCAACTCTTCGGTCTGAAATGCAAGGTCTTTATGGTCACCATCAGCTATCACCAGAAGCCTTATCGGCGTGTGGCCATGGAGACCTGGGGAGGCAACGTCGTGCCCAGCCCCAGTTCGGAGACCAAGGCCGGTCAGGCCATCCTGGAGAAAGACCCCGAGACAACGGGCAGCCTGGGCATCGCCATCAGCGAGTCTGTTGAGTACGCTCTCACCCATGATGGCTGGAAGTACTCCCTGGGCAGCGTGGTCAACTTTGTCCTTTTGCATCAGACGATCATCGGGATGGAGGCCAGGAAACAGATGGAGATGGCGGGCGATTACCCCGACGTTGTCATCGGCTGTGCTGGCGGTGGCAGCAACGCCGCCGGTCTCATCTACCCCTTCTTGAAGGACAAGCTGGACGGCACCAAGCCAGATCTGCGGGGTATGTTCGTAGAGTCCACCGCCTGCCCCAGTATGACCAAGGGCATCTACGCCCACGACTGGGGTGACACGGCCAAGATGACGCCGGTGATCATGATGCACACCGTGGGCCACGATTTCATCCCCGCCCCTGTGCACGCCGGGGGGCTGCGCTACCACGGCATGGCCCCCAGCATCTGCGCCCTCCTGGATCAAGGACTCGTGGAGGCCCGCGCTTATCACCAGAATGCTGTCTTCGAGGCGGCCTTGAGCTTTGCCCAGGCCGAAGGCTTCATCGTGGCCCCCGAAACGGCCCACGCCGTCAGGGCAGCATACGATGAGGCTCTGGCCTGCAAGGAATCAGGCGAGTCCAAGGTCATTCTCTGGAACAACAGTGGCCACGGCGTTTTCGATCTGGGGGCTTACGATGCCTACCATAGGAAGGAGCTCCCAGACTACAAGCTCGATGAAGCGGCGATTGAAAGGGCTCTGGCCGAACTGCCCAAGGTCCCGGCTTAGCCAGCATGGTTCTTGCCTGATTTGAGAGGGGAGGGAGAGGTGTTCCCTTTCTCTTCCCTCTCCCCTTGTTTTCAGGAGCCGTGTGGCGGCTAGCCAGTCACTGTAGCCCTGGCCTGACCGGCCAGGACAGGCCAACGCCAACCCCCGCTGCGGCTGTCTGCCTAATACGCCGCAATGGGGGATTAGATGGAAAAATCGCGGTCTAATAACTGGTTGGGCCGCGGCACCACAGTTGTACCAGATGCGCGAGATGTGGTAATACTTATGGTGTATTTGACAGCAAAAAGTCATGCATATGTTCGTGGAATTTGGAATATGATAACAAGTGGAGGCACCTAATGGAGACCAAGGTCTTTGAACGAATCAGGAGAAGCTTGCTTGAGAAGCGTCAGAATCTCACGGATTGGCTCAACACAACTCCTACCCCCAAAAGACAAGTTCGTTTGGGACCTGCAGATGAGATGGCAGTGCATGCCCACATGCACGTTCTCGACACCGCATTGGAAAAAGCCGAGAATGAAACGCTGGGACGATGCAAGGTTTGTCACGATTACATTGAATCTGACTTGTTGGAAGTGGATTACACCGCCTGCGTCTGTCTCGATCATCTTTCTGCGGGAGAAAAACGCCTCCTGGAATCGGAACTGGAACTTTCCCAAGCAGTACAAAAAGCATTGTTACCCCAAGAGGTGCCAGCAATTCCTGGGTTGGACCTTGCATTCTTCAGCCGACCAGCCCAAATTCTAGGTGGTGATTATTTTGACTTCTTTCAATTTCGCGATGGTGTTCCCGGACTGGCAATTGCAGATGTGGTGGGTCACGGCATATCCGCAAGCTTGCTCATGGCAAGTGTACAAACAGCACTGCGCACCTTAGTCCCGGAAAGTGATTCTCCATCAGACGTGTTACAGCGTGTGAACCGTTTCCTCCTCCATAACGTCCACTTTACGACATTTGTCACTATATTTCTCGGACGGTTTGACAATGGAACGTGCACGCTAAACTATTGCAACGCTGGACACAATCCTCCTCTCATCTTCCGTAAACAGGAAACTGGGAGGAATCCAGTATCCTGGCTGCAACCCACAGGAGCCGCAATCGGTCTTGTTGAAGAGTTTCAAATCTCGTCTGAGACTATCACTCTTGCACTCGGAGATATTCTGTTGCTATATACAGACGGTGTAACCGAAGCTGTGAACCTTCAAGAAGAAGAATTCGGTCGGGAAAGATTGGCAGCACTTATTCGACAAGAATCGGATTTATCAGCGAAGGAATTGGTACAAGCATTGCGTCACATGCTCCAGGAATTTACCAACGGTCAACCCCTCGCAGACGATACGACTATCGTGGCTTGCAAAATCGCCAAAAACAATAAGGTCTTATAAGTACTATCGGCTGGTAATTTTAGATTGTGGTTGCGTCAAGGCGGCAGTTCAACCACCCGCTGTTCGTGCCAAGACAAGCTCGAAGTGTTGGGATTGAGCGTGAGCTCATGAAATTCGCTCATTGCCCACTGGGTGCGTGATGAAATAGGTTGCTGGGAGCAGACCTCTGGGAGTTCGGGATTCAGCTAACTGAGGCACTCGCCCGGAAACGGGGAGAAACGAGCTGGCCAAAGTGGCGCTGGCTGAGTGCCCTGGAGCCCTTCGACAAGCTCAGGATAAACTCCGCGGAAGGGTGTATCGAAGCCAAGCGGCCTTGGAAATCAGTCTCATGTTCGGAGAAGCCGCTTGATCTCGATACGCTTCTCCGCTGGCACTTCAAAGCTAGTCAACCGACGCTCACAGAAAGATGGGCTGAACGGTTACAAGGAGGAATTCATGGCCGCGAGAATATTGGTGTCTGATTCCCTGGCCGAGGAAGGGTTGGAGGTGTTGCGCCGGGAGGCCGAGGTGGAAGTGAAAACAGGCCTCACCCCACAGCAATTGGCGGAGGCTATTGGGCAGTACGATGCCATCGTGGTGCGCAGCGCTACCAAAGTGACAGCCGAGGTCATTGAGGCTGGGCAGCGCCTGAGGGTCATCGGCCGGGCCGGCGTGGGCGTGGACAACATTGACGTGGAGAAAGCCACGGAACGGGGTATCATGGTGGTGAACGCTCCTACACCTACGGTGGTGGCTGTGGCTGAACACACCATGGCTCTGCTGTTGGCCACGGCCCGTCACGTCCCCCGTGCTGATGCCTCGTTGCGGGAGGGAAAGTGGCTGAAGAAGCAACTGGTGGGAACCACTGTGGCGGGCAAAGTGTTGGGCATCGTCGGCCTGGGGCGCATCGGCACTGCGGTGGCCAAGCTTGCGCGGGCCTTTGCCATGGAAATCATCGCCTACGATCCTTACCTCACCAGGGAACAGTTCAACGAGCGGGGAGCCATCCCCGTTTCTTCTCTGGAAGAGCTTTTGAAACAATCGGACTTTGTGACCCTTCACGCCACCCTCACGCCTAAGACACAGGGTATGATCGGGGCCAGGGAACTGGACATGATGAAGCCCACGGCTCGCCTCATCAACT
>JABAOH010017792.1_pt1 | contig 11926 bp, 12 predicted proteins | sample 7062181 | NCBI WGS metagenome assembly JABAOH01 (sample SAMN14538630, study PRJNA623070) | marine sediment metagenome | biome: marine biome [ENVO:00000428]; feature: marine pelagic biome [ENVO:01000023]; material: deep marine sediment [ENVO:00002113]; isolation source: pool of 5 deep marine... | reverse complement strand
GACAGGGCTGTCCGACGATCTTTGAAACTACCACTCGGATTCGCTGCTTCGTCCTTGACAAAAATCCGTCCGCCCTTTCCTGGTGGTGAAATCGATCGTACGAGTTCGGTGAGGTTTCGTAACTCCACGAGAGGTGTATGGCCGACTCCGGTCTCCTGCAAGATCTCCTGGACTTCTTCTAACGTATACCCGCAAGATTTCATCAGGCCTTCATAGTCGAAGGCAATCGGAGATATTTCAAACTCCTCATAGTCAATCCCTGTTGACTTCATGAGAATCTCTTTCTTCCTCGACATGACACCGGAGTAGCTGACATCCATTTATTCTTCTCCTCACATTCTCTTCAGGCCTCTTCTAGCTTTTTCTTGACCTCCAAACCAATTGGCATAAGCTCGGTTTGAGGTTCTCCAAAATCATGATCATAAATCGGGTTCACCTCACACAGGGTGCCAGATACCTCCCTGCCAATAAAGGTTTGAATCCTAACCTGATCGCCTGCATTCGCGGCGTCATCGAGCAGGAAACCCTTGATCCAGCATTCGAAAGGTACGGATTTTGTCGAGGAAGGCAGGTTATCAGGCCTTTGATGAGGTTCTAGAATGATTCTGTGGACTTGAACCAGATCACCTCTTTTCGCGTCCGCCATCGATCAATTCTCCTTTCCTTTAGAAACCAGGGGGCGATATGGCCGAAACGATGACCAAAGGGACTCTCCCTGTGTTTGAAAACCGATGCGGTGTGTTCTCGGTTATGTAGATCGAGTCTCCTTCTTTCAGGTCATACTTATTTTCCCCCAGTTCAATCCGACACTCCCCTTGAAGGACGAGACCGGCCTCATCTCCTTTATGAGCCATCGGGAACTCAGCGCTCGTTGCCCCCACTTCGAGTCTGCTGAGGAGAAACTCGATACGGTGATCGTGATCAGAGGATAAGAGTTGGTAAATCAGGCGCGAATCCCTATTGACGAGAACTCTTCGTTCGTTCCTCCTGACGACGGGTCCATCACGTGATTCTGACTCATCAAAGAAATGACTCAGTGGTGTCTCCAATGCAATAGCGATTCTTCTCAGGGAATTGATCGATGGATTGGTAATTCCCCTTTCGACTTGACTCAGAAAGCTAAGGCTCAGTCCCGTCTTCTGAGCCAAATTTGCCAAGGTCAGATCCTGTGACTTTCTGATCCGCCGAATGATTGAACCCCTGTAAGGCGCATAAGGATCTTCCACAAAAAACCCCTTGCTATGCAAAGCCGCAGCAATTATCTACTGCGATTAACGTCCGATATCCGGATGGGTGGCAGGGACTCTCTACGTCATTCTGATAACCGAGTCCGTTTTACTATATCTGAAAGATTTGTCAATAACTTTTTGTATACTGAAGTAATTTCTGCGTAAGTGTTTGAAATTCATTTAGATTCATGATATCATTTTTTCACATCTACTGTAATCTCCATCTCTAGCAAATTCCCACATACCCGAATGTTTAATCCCGGCCAATCTTTACCCTGATCTCAGGTTGGCTCCGGATGGTCTTTTTCACATAGGCGCTCGCACCAACTCGTTCTCGAGAAGAGCTATTATCCCGTAAGTTCTCTTAACTGGAGTTTCCTCAAAAGCCAGCTATGTAGCTATGCAAGTAGTCGGAACTTCATTCTGTTTTCGAATTACGCAAGTGCCCGACTCNNTCGCTGGTTCCCAAAGGTTTTTTGATAAATCTAAGGCTCGCTCCAGGCGCCTTCAAAACTCTCCGCCTGAGGCGGATCAAACAGTTGAAGGCGCTGATCTTGCGCTTCCGCCGAAGGTTTATGAGCAAAAAACATTTGTAGGAACGCTCAAAGGGGTCTGGACTACCTGCCTCTCGAATAGATCAGAAAACCCAGGAAACTCCCGTAAGTTCTCTTAAATCTTGACAGAAAGAGAGAAATCGACTATCTTGGCTGAAACCTGAAAGGAGGGTTCCATCCCATTAAATCTCCAATGGAAAGGATGAATCAAACGTCTGAAACAAGTGAAATATGGTATGATGCCTCTCCTCTCACCTATGATAGCTGGAAAGAAGACTGCATCAAAACAGCTCCAGAGAATCGAGCCGATGAAATCAGGGGGTGGTTATCACGGTATTATATGCAGGATAAACCCATAGAACAGCTGATTCGCGGGGTCACAACGAACCCTCCACTCTCCTTAGCAGCAATCAAGAATGACCCCGTATTCTGGAAGGAATGGGTTTTGGAACAGGCAAGGATGAACCCAGAGGCAACAGCCCATGAGATTTGGTGGTCCCTTTACAAGGAGACAATCAAAAGAGGTGCGGAAAAGTACTTCGGCCTGTTTCGGCAGTCCAGATTCAAGTACGGATTTCTTTCAGCCCAGGTGGACCCAAGAACCTACAAGGACGAAAGGGCCATGATAGCGCAGGCGGTTGAAATATCCTCAATTGCCTCCAATATCATGATAAAGATACCGGCAATCGAGGAGGGCTTGAGTGTGATAAAGACCCTTACGTCGAAAGGTATCTCCACAAATGCAACGCTCGGAGAGGTCATTCCGCAGTACGTGGCTGTCGCAGAAGCGGTCAAAGCGGGATTCGATGTTGCGAGAAAGGACGGCGTCGATCTCAGCAAATGGAGATCGGTCATTACCATGATGGTCGGAAGATATGAGGAGCTTGGAAGGTTTAAGGAAGAGTCAGAAGAACTGGGCATAGAATTGACGGATCAGGAGATCAAGTGGTCTACAATAGCAATTCTCAAAAAGACCATAAGTTTTCTTAAGGAGGGAGGTTACCCGAGCAAAATGCTTCTCGGATCAATGAGACCCGGTCCTGTCATTGGGGACAGGACGAGAGTATGGTATTTCGAGAAACTCGCCGGGGCTGACGCTGTATTCACGTGCGGACCCAAATTCATCAATGCAGTTGATATTGAAGGGCGTGAGATCGAATTTGATAGAAACGCCATTAACGAGCCCGTTCCTGAAGAGGTAATCGAAAAGTTGAGTAGATTCAAATACTTCCGTGAAGCCTACGATCCGAAGGGACTTGAGCCTCCTCAATTCATCGAACATCCGGCCGTGAAGGCCTCTTTGGATGCCTTCATAGAAGCGACGAATGAAATGGAGGATTTTGTAGGAAAGGTCCTACAATGAATGGGTGATCAAAGAATGTGATTTTCAGAATCCAAATGTGAGATCAGGGAGTTATCCTAGCATGTCTAAACCTCAGTCCGGTGTGGGTCCGAATGCTGGCCCGTACATTTGAAATCTACTGAAGATGAACCCAGACGGATCCCTTCTCACATGATTCGACCGCCCTATAAATGAATTCCATGCCTCTTAACCCATCATAGACTGTGGGAAATCTGTATTCCTCGGTCTTCAGGGGTTTTCCTTCAATATGTCTTCGAATAGCCTCGGCCACATCGCAATAGATATTTGCAAAGGCCTCAAGGTAACCCTCTGGATGGCCTGTTGGAACACGGGTAGACTCCTTTGCAGCCTCTGAAAGATATCCACTGGCGCGTGTCAGGATCTGCCGAGGCTCACCATAACGATAGACTTCGAGATAGTTCGGGTTTTCCTGTTGCCAGAGAATCGCCCCTTTTGACGCGTATATCCGAATCCTGAGATTGTTCTCCTCACCCGTGGCGATCTGGCTAACCGTGAGGATGCCCTTGCCGCCGTTCTTGAGCCGAAGAAGCACGTTCACGTCTTCGTCAAGCACCCTGTCGGGCAGGAAGGTGGTCTTATCGGCACAGAGCTGAGAGATGGGATCCTGTGTGATATACTCAAGCAGATTGACACAGTGAGTGCCGCAATCCCCCAGGGTTCCCCCGATACCTGCCTGAGAGGGATCAACTCGCCAAACGGCTTGTTTTTGCCCTTCCTTTTCATGGGGATACGTCAAGAAATCCTGAAGATACTCGACAATGACTTTTCGAACCGTGCCCATCTCCCCCGAAGCAAACAGGTTCCGAGCATGCCGCACCAGGGGATGTCCCGTATAGTTATGGGTCAAACCAAAGACAAGACCCGTTTTTTCGACGACCTTGACCAACTCTTTGGCCTCATCAAGGGAAAAGGTCATTGGCTTGTCACAAACAACATGAAATCCGGCTTCCAGAAAGGTCTTTGCAATATGGAAATGAGAAACGTTCTGGGTGACAATGGAGACAAAATCAATTCGCTTATCAGCGCCCAGCTTGGATTCCCTCTCTGCCATCTCTTCATACCAGGAGTAACACCTTTGAGGGTCAAGATACAGCTCCTTGCCAGTTCCCATCGTGTTGTCTGGATCTCTCGAGAAAGATCCTGCGACTAATTCGATCTGCCCGTCGAGGGCGACAGCCATGCGGTGAACCCCACCGATAAACGCCCCCTGACCCCCTCCAACCATTCCCATTTTTAACTTTCTTTTCCATGATTTCATTACTGTTACCCCCCCAAAGTCCTGCTTCAATCTAATCCCAGGATCTTACGGTTTCTGGCTCGATCAGTCTCACCCCCCGCAAAGTCATCAAAGGCCACTTCGGTCGCTTCGATGATGTGGTTTGCAATAAACGGTGCGCCTTCCTTTGCCCCCTGTTCAGGGCTCTTTACACAGCATTCCCATTCGAGAATGGCCCATCCATCGTAGGCTGCCTCAGTGAGCGAGGTAAACACCCTCTTGAAATCTACCTGGCCATCCCCTAAAGACCGAAAGCGTCCTGCCCGTTTGGCCCAGGATTGGTAACCACCATAGACGCCGATCCGGCCATCCGGTCTGAACTCCGCATCCTTGACATGAAAAGCACGGATTTGATCGCCATAGAGTTTGATGAATTCAAGGTAGTCGAGTTGCTGAAGTAGAAAATGGCTGGGATCATAGGTCAGACAGGCCGAAGGATGATTCCCTGTTTTTTCCAAGAACATCTCATACGTCGCTCCATCGTATATATCCGAGCCTGGATGTAATTCATAGCCAAAGGTTATCCCTTGCTCACCTGCCATATCCAGAAGCGGTTTCCACCGTTTGGCCAGCTCATTGAAAGCCTCGTCGATGATGCCCTCCGGCCGTTGTGGCCAGGGATAGATCATGTGCCAGGCAAAGCCACCGGACATGACGGAGATATTCGTCGTGCCCATATTGTCTGACGCCAGGATGGTCTTCTTGAGTTGGTCGGTCGCCCAATCAACTCTTTCTTTGGCGTTCATACCNNCGGGTGGATGGCCAAGACTTGTCCCTGAAGATAGGAAGCCAGCTCAATTACTTCAATGCCGATCTCCTTAAGCGTTCCCCGATAATCATCGCAGTAGTTCTTTGACTCTGCGGCTTTTGCAAGATCGATAACCCTGGCATCCCAGGTCGGGACTTGAATCCCTTTGTACCCGAGATCCGAAACCCATTTAGCAATACCCTCGAGGGTATTAAAGGGCGCTTCATCTCTTAAGAATTGTGCCAAGAATATTCCTGGACCTTTTATTGTTTTCATGATCTTCCCCCCTATCTTGCTTCTCGTATAGAATCCCGAATCAAGGTTGACATTTCAGGACCTCTGCCCGACTGTGACCTAAGCTCTTCAGATCCTTTTTCCTTCATCAGTTCGACCACCGATTGGGCCAGATTAAGATTCTCGACAGAGAGCTTCATGAACTTCACCGGGTCGTCACGGTAAGGGAAGAGGTCCAGACCATACCAACCGTCAAAACCAACCTGATCGAGTACATACATAATTGAGACGAGCCGTATGAAATTAACGGTTCCTGGTGGCAAGTCTATGTCAGCCTGCTGGTCATTATCGTCAAAGTGGGTATGGAACAGTTTTTCATAGCGACATATCAGAGCGACCTGGTCTTCGAGATTTTCATTGCCTATCAAGCTGTGGCCGATATCCAGGTTTATGCCAAAGGAAGGATCGTTTACCTCATTGACCAGACACAACGCCTGTCCAGTGGTTCCATAGAGAATATGCGCTCTCGGTTCAAAGGGTTTGGGTTCGAGACAGATCCTTGTCCCATAATTGTTCTCGTGGAGGTATTCCAGGATCTGTTTAACACTATCTACGTAAAGATCGTAGAGCCTTAGGTAATCAGATTGGAGAGGAAAATCAGAGCCATCTGTTGCCGGCCAAAGCACACTGATCGGAACATCAAAACGTGCGCCCATATCAAGGGCTTCCTTGACTCGTGCAATCGCATTGGCTCTTATTTTCGGGTCTAAATCCGCGAGGGCGCCATTCTTATACTGCTTTTCTGTCCATGTGTGACCACAGAGCTGGACCATCTTTAAACCATAATCGTCAAGGACTCGCTCAATGTCCCTCTGGTTTGACGCGTCGATTTCGGTCGGTAGGTGAAGCTCGATACCATCAATTCCCTCGGTTCCGCCGACGATCTTGATGCGGTCGAGAATGGGTATCTCCTCTCCAAAGCCCCTGACATTAAACCGGTCAGGCAAATTGTTGATCCCCCAAATCCCCATACTTATCTTGAGCTTCTTCATAGCACCCTCCATTCTGGTCAGGTTGGTTGTCGTTTTCAGAGGTCAGTTCCCGCAAAGAACCGCAAACGGTAGGCCTCTACCGACGGAAGGACTCCTGATTCCTACTCAGGGCCCCCTTTCCCAACTCATTCAGAGCCTTCATACAAGAAAGCCTTCAAGCCTCGTATCAACAGCGCCTGACTTGCCTTGCACCATAAAATCAACTATCTCTTCATGTGTGATGGGCTGTGTGGCGCCTGGCTGTTGTGCTACCAAGGCTCCCAGAGCATTACCAAATCGACATGCTTCTGTTAAAGACTCTCTGTTGAGAAGTCTATGGATAAAACCAGCAGAAAAACCGTCGCCAGCTCCGCACGGGTCAACCATGTCCACCTCAAAAGCCGGGGAGTAGATCATCTCACCATCCCTCGAGGCTGCGAAGGCACCTTGCGGACCCAGCGTGACGACGCAGTATTCTAGGTTGGCCTTCTTGACAAGGGACTCAGTAATTCCAGGTAATGATCTTCCCTGGGATCCGGAAACCTCGGCGAGTACCATCAGTTCTTCTTCATTCAGCTTCAGGACATTCGCCCGCTCGAGGGAAAAGGTAATCGTCTCCTTAGAATAACAATTCCTTCTAAGATTAATATCTAGAAGCGTAAAGCTTCCTGAAAACGCATCCAGAAGTCTCCATAAAGTCTTTCGTGACGTCTCATTGCGTTGGGCAAGCGTTCCAAAACACAGGCAGTCTGACGCTCCCATGAAATCCACCAATCCATCCAGGACCTCGATGTGGTCGTATGCCACGTCTTCTATGATCGTATAGTCGGGGTTCTTGGCGTCGTCAAAACGAATCTCTACGCTTCCTGTCGGGTGCTTTCCGTCCCATTGGATGAAGGTCTTCTCCATTCCAAGAGCGGTAATCTTTTCAAGGGCTTTTCGTCCAAACTCGTCCTCGCCAAGACGGCTGATAATAACGCCCCTGTTTCCAAGTGAGTTTACCCTGTATGCGAAATTAAGCGGGGCACCACCAAGGACTGCGCCTGTTGGCAGCAGATCCCATAAGGCTTCTCCGTACGAGGCCACTGTAAAACCCAAAGGGCAGCTCCTGTATCATCCAGGTCTGAATTGGCGGTTGTCAGTCGTCGGTTGTAACGAATCCTAAGAATTCAGCTCCACTACAGCTTGACTGAAACATGCTTGTTCAATAGCCCAAAGCCTTTAATCTAGAGCGCACCCTTTCCTTTCTGCTTGCCCTGGATTTGCTTTGTTCCTGTTTTGCCATGTACAGGATTGAGGGTTTTTCCATATCCACTGGTATTTCCAGCCCCAAAACCTCCATAATCGTTGGAGGTATACTCAGCACAGAGATCTCTTTGAGTTCCCCTTGTGCTGGCACTTTAGCACCAGACATACAGAAATACCCATATAGTCCGTTCCAGTGACCGCCCAAGCCTTCCTCTTGACCGGACGTCCAGGTCAGTCCAAATCCGTAACCTACCAGCTCATTTGTATTCCATTGGGGTCTATTGATGTGTACAAACATATCCGGTCCATATTCTTCGTATTTGCCAGAATGTATTTCCTCCCGTTTGAACGTTTGGATCTGTAGAGGTGAGCCATTTTCATCATGAATCTGGCTTAGCCTTTGTCTCAATTCATCCAAAAGACTGTCATACTGACCGTATTCGACAATGCCCCGCGGCTCTCTCCCCTTGAGGTTAACGAATACCCTCCCCGAGTTTCCCAAAGACCAGCACTTTGTCTGGCTCCAGTCCACATCGATGTTTTCAAATGCAGTTGGCTTTTTTGGGTATTCATGAAGCGTCATATAACCATGATGAATTAGCCACTCATTGAGATTGATCTGGCCTTCGCTCCTCCCTATATTGTAAGGGCTGTAAACGAGCAGTGCTGTGTCATCATCCAAACTACTACGGATTTGGCCAAGGTTTGCATCAATCCATCTGTAGTAATCATGCAGCCAGTCATTCCTGCGTCCGCCCTCCTGGGAAAATAGCCTCCATAGGGCTTTTGGGCCCTCGAATACTGCGAGGACATAATCACATTTCTTTTTATGAATGAAATGCTTCACCAGCGTAAACCGCTGTTGGTCCATATCATAAATGCGCTTTTTGACGCGCTGCGTGTCCCTCCGTCTATGACTGAAACTCGTTTCTCGGGCTTCAAAGAGGTACTCTCCAATCAAGTCATGGACTTCCTCCTCGAGGGATTTCGGCCACGTGAAACCCGGCTCTTTGCTCGTCAAGGCAAAATCGCTAATACAGTACCCCGCAGGAATTTCTGGCGGAGGCCAGGTGACCGGGACACCAATCAACGCGACCTTCTGTCCCATTCTTGGGAGCATCTTATGTAAGCGATCAACTCTTTCATCAACGACGTTGGAATCAGCCAGTCGTGCCTCAGCATAAGAAAAATCATGCCGGTAGGTGTAGTCCCATAAGCCGTAGGCTCCGGGGTTTTGACCACATTGTGAGCTTATCCAAGCCTGTGGAGCTGCTGGTGGCAGAGTGCTCTCCAAATCACCCCAAATACCCTCCTTTTGCATTTTCTTAAGATCGGGTAAATCGTCCAACCATTGCTTGACGGTATCAGGATTAAGACCATCCACTCCTAAAACAATCATTCTGTGCATCCAAACCTCCAAGTCCCTCGGTCCCTTGGGGTATGAAATCCATATTGTCGTCTGCCGAATTTCCTACATATAGCCCAATTTCCTCAGTCTCTCCATTGCCTTCTCTTTGTCGCGCCGCCTGCCGCCCCTTTCTTCTGTGTTCTCAAGATCCTGTTCCCATGCTGCAATCTCAGAAGTCTTCAAAGAGGTCGTTTTGGCTCCCAACGAACGATACCCCTGTTCGTAAAGGGGACAATACGGAATTTTGAAAGCCGCATACGTGTCCCAGATGTCCTTTTCAGTAAAGTGCAAAATGGGACGAATCCTGGTGTGCTCCGGAACGAGGTGACCTCCTTCTATATGCTCGAAATAATCGTCATTAAATCTCGCAGGGTGCTCGTCCCAGCGAAGACCCTGAAAGATCCCCTTGATTCTATTTCTTTCTAGGAATTCATTGAATACGACAGTTTTCATCAGGTGATTACCTGCATAAGATTCAGCTTCAAAGGGAAATTCTTCTCCATCAAACCCAATTCGTTTCAATTCTGCCCGATTGCGTTCGTTCAAGTCTTCCACTTTCACCGGGACGTTTAGCTTATAATTGGCGGCCTTCAAGACATCCTCATTTCGGCAGACCTCAAGTGGGACGTTCCATTCCTTCCGGATTCTTTCAACGAATTCCTCTATTTCCTTGAATTCATCCCCTTCGCCGATAATCATTGTTTTGGGCAGATCGACGTTTTGGTCCAGGCATACCTTCCGGACGATCCATAAGGTGAGGCCGCTATCCTTTCCACCTGTCCAGGTAATACCAAGTTCCTCACGCTTAAACCTATCAAGAGCCTGTTTTACGATTCCTTTCGAGATTTCAAATAGCTTCTCACACTGTCTCTTCCTTTTCTCGCTGATTTTTTTGTCAAAAGCCATTCTGTCACCTCTTTATCCTTGATATCTTCTCACCCTAGGTCTTACTTTTTCCTTCATGGCCTCAGCAAAGGGAGATGTTTCAGCGATGTTCCTGGTCTCTTCTGGGTCCGATTCCAGGTCAAACAGTTCCCATGAGTCATCTCTTTCTCGGTAGATGATTTTGAGGTCACCCTCTCGATAGTAATGGACTTCCTTTTCACCTCCTGTCTCGAGACTCCCATGCTTGTCCACAGCCTCACCGAAAACCCCTTTTTCCTGGTACTCTTCAAGGGGAAGAAGGGAACATCCTTTAAATGCACTAACCGGTTCGAGGCCGAAAAGATGGACAATGGTTGGAGGTATATCGAGAGTTGTGACCAACGTGTCACGCACCAGAGCCTTCTCTCTTTCAGGCTCATAAATCATCAACGGCACCTCTACCAACTCTGAATGCATCTTTCCGTCATGAGAAATCCCCCCGTGTTCACCAAACTCGTCACCGTGGTCCGAAGTTATGATGATTACCGAATCTCTCAAGACACCCTTTTCTTCCAAAATTCCGAAGAATTTGCTGACGGCATCATCGACTTCCCGAACATGCGCATGATATAGCTTCTTCAAGATCTCCACGACACCTTCGTCTGAAACGTCACGCTTCAATACGGCGTCATTAAACAGCCTGAACATCTCTTCTTCGTCCAAACCAATGGACGAATCCACGACATCAATGTATTTCCGCTCCGGAACGTATGGCTCATGAATATCCATATAGTGCAGCCACAGGAAGAATGGCTTGTATTCTCCTGCTCCAATGTAGGAAGAAAGCCATGTAACTATCTTTCTATTGAGTTCTGCCCCTTTGATATAAGGAGCTATATCGTCAACGTCTTCGTTCATAGAATCATAGAAGACATCCCATCCCCTATTCCAGCCAAAATCGTCACTGAGATGCGGGTTTGAATGAAATCCGATCGTCACGATTCCAGCTTTCTTCAGGATCTCGGATATTAGCACCCGCTTTTCCGATAGTATCTCCTGCATCCCGTAATCGAGGTAATACGAGGACGTGAGTATGCCGGTGAAAGCTGCCCGAGTGTAAGGTCCAGAGGAATGGGCTTTGGTGAACCTTATGCAGTGGTCCTGAATCGAATCAATGAAAGGAGTGAAGCCATCAGGATTGCCATAACAACCCAGAGCGTCCTTTCTAAGAGCGTCTATGGTTAGCAAGACAACATTCATCTGTTTTGACCCCTTCATTTGACTCGTCTCAGACCAGGATAGTCTATCCCGTATCTGTATGCTGAATACAGTGGATAGGACCTTGATCTAATCGGTGAGGTTTCACACTGGGGCAAATAGTTAACAAACTCCCATACCAGATCACCTCCAGTCGTTACTTCAAATATCCTTCCTGTTGTTCCTTCACAACCTAACGTGTTGCCATTCGGTAGTCTCTGGCAGTTCGAGTACATGGAGGAGTAGATAAGCTGTTTCATATCCCCATCGTTTGGTCCATCGTATGACCACACCATCTCATTGCTGCTCGGGTCTACCTCCAGGAGTCGGGAGTAGTTTTGTGCCATCCCGTTCGGATGAAACCCGTTGTCAAATATCAGTACGTTCCCATTTTCCAACATCGTCGGTGAATGCTGATGGGCCAACTCTCCTGTCGAACCCCAATGCCACTTGATATCTCCCGTCTTCTTGTCTATGATGGCTACCGTGTTGATCTTTGCGAAACTCGCCAAAATATTCCCATCTGGCAGTTCAACACACGCATTGGCGTGAAGCCAAGTATCACGTGGACATATTGGGCAGCGCTGAATCTCCTGGGGCCCGAAATGCTCATGGGCAAACCACTCCCACACTGTCTTCCCATTTGGCCGGATCTCCAGAATCGCTTCCCCCCACATTACGCCTTTCCGCTCA
>JABAOH010018467.1_pt1 | contig 11927 bp, 8 predicted proteins | sample 7062181 | NCBI WGS metagenome assembly JABAOH01 (sample SAMN14538630, study PRJNA623070) | marine sediment metagenome | biome: marine biome [ENVO:00000428]; feature: marine pelagic biome [ENVO:01000023]; material: deep marine sediment [ENVO:00002113]; isolation source: pool of 5 deep marine... | reverse complement strand
TCCTCCGCCATCCTCTGGGATGACAAACTACTTTCTCAAAACACATTTTCTGACACACTGAATTCATGCCCTCAGGATGGATGAAAAAATTTAAAACAATCGCCAGTATCGTCAGTAAGGTCAGAAATGCCAGTTTCCCTGGGTGGATGGCCCGGCCCGCCTCAGGAGGGTCTGCTTGTCAGATCGGGTATGCGCCAGTCTTTTCCCTCTCCCCTTGTGGGAGAGGGATCCAGGGAGAGGGGGCTGAGTTCATGTTCCATCAGGTTTTGCCCGCCTCTGGCTAGGGCTTGCCTTGAACCGCATGGTTCAGGGCGGGTGTGACCTGACAGAAGAATGCAGTTGGGAATCATATATGAACAGGTATCGGGTCACACTCATGGCTAACCATGAACAAGACCCGACACAACCGAATATTCTGATTCTTTAACCCTTGATGCTCCCCAGGGGTCTCAGCTGAATCACTTTCTTGGAGATTCCGATGCCGTCTACCGCCTTCACCACCTCGTCGATGTTCTTGTAAGCCAGTCCTGCCTCCTCAGCCAGTCCGGACATGGACACCGCTCGCACAACCATGCCCCTCTCGGTCATCTTCTGCCTCAGCTCGGTGCCTCTCACCTTTCTTTTGGCTGCCATGCGTGACATTACCCTTCCCGCACCGTGGCAGGTGGAGCCGAAGGTCATGTCAAATGCCTTCTGAGTTCCGGCAAGGAGGTAGGAGCCGGTCTCCATTGAGCCACCAACTATCACCGGCTGCCCCACGCTTCGGTACATCTCCGTTACAGCCGGATGAGTGGGAGGGAAGGAGCGGGTAGCGCCCTTGCGGTGAACGATGACCTCCTTTTCGTCTCCGTCGATATTATGTCGTTCGATTTTGGCAATGTTGTGAGCTACGTCATAGACGATATGCATCCCCAATTCCTCCGCATCCCTGTTGAATACTTCGCTGAAAGCTTGTCTGATTCGGTGTGTTATTACCTGCCGGTTGGCGAAGGCTGAGTTGGCAGCACAAGCCATAGCTCCAAAGTAATCCTGTCCCTCCGGCGAGTTAAAGGGTGCGCACGACAGCTCCCTGTCCAGTATCTTCAATCCATACTTTTTCATGGAGCCCAAAAACAGCTGCAGATAATCGGTGGCGATCTGGTGACCGAATCCACGGGAGCCGCAGTGTACCATGACGAAGACTTGGTTTGGCTTCCCCACCCCATAGATCTTAGCTATTTCTGGATCGTAGACCTGATCAGTGAGGCCAACCTGAATCTCCAGATAGTGATTCCCCGACCCCAGAGTGCCCAGCTGGCTGATTCCGCGGGATATAGCTTTCTGGCTTACTTTTGACGGATCGGCGGCCTGCATGCGTCCCTTTTCCTCTATTCTATCCCGGTCCTCCTGCCAGCCGTATGCATTTTCGATGCACCAATCCACACCCTTGACCATGACTTCCTTGAACGTCTGGGAATCGAGTCTGACGAACCCCTTGGATCCGACGCCGGCGGGAACCAGCTTGAATAGAGTGTCCATCAAAGTATTCAGCTTTGGCTTCACCTCGTCCAAGGTTAGATCGGTGCGGATTAGTCTGACCCCGCAGTTGATGTCGAATCCGATTCCGCCGGGCGAGATCACTCCATCCTCGGTAGAGAAGGCGGCTACCCCGCCGATGGGGAATCCGTAACCCCAATGTCCGTCCGGCATGCACATGGCATACTTCTGAATCCCGGGAAGACAGGCCACATTGGTTATCTGGTCGAATACACCCTTGTCCATAATCTCCATCAACTTCTCCGAACCGAGAATCCTTGCCGGCACCCTCATCCCCTCTTTTTCAGTCGGAGGAACTTCCCATATGCCTTCTTGAATTTTCTTCATCTCCATAATATCACCTCATTTTCGAAAAGAGACTCTCGATTGATCATTAGCCGATGAGAATATTTCCGAGATCCACTGTCTTTATTCGAAGTGTTGCTCAATTTGCTTGCAGATCTAATGTTCCAACCGCGGATAGCATCCTCGCCACTTGCAGCGAGCCGCTTCAAAACCAGGATCAGGTATCTAAGATAACTCTGGCTGTCCATTTCCCACTCGTTCTTTTCACTTCCAGAAGATGATACGTAACGGCTTTCACGTCCACTCTGACTTTGTGTTTCTCTTGGTCTGCGGGCTCGCCCCAAACGGAAGCTTTTAGACCATAACCGTTTTTCCTCTGAATGTCTACGTCGAATTTGCTAAAAAGCATGGATTTCAAGTCTTTCAGATAAATCAGCTCAGCCAGCCAGCCAAACAGCAGTTCCTCCGGATTNNCTCCGGATTTTCGGCGGTCACTTGCACATCTTCTCTATGTTTGTGTTCGACAGTTTTGGTGTCTGCCATCACCTCGAAAGTCGCCAGGGCGCACACCTGCAACAGCTCCTCCGGGCTATCCGCTTCCGCCTGGAAGGCCGCATCGGCGATAGCAATGTTTTCCAGGAATCGATATCTCCCCATATCGGAAAATCGTCACCTCTTTAGTCTTATTTCTATACGCACGTATTCACCTGCACGTTTTCGCTTCTTTCTTTCGAATCCCATCAATCAGAAGCATCCAAGAATCCCAACAATGTAAAGCCTAAAAGCTTAAGGGGCCATCCAGAGAAATTCCAGGCAGCCCAAAGAGATTTCACCTTCGTCGACCAGCTGTCTCGAGTGTTGGAGATGAGAAGAACAGTCGTCACCGTTAACATTGTGGGGAAATCGGTGCACGATTTTTTTGCAAGGCACTCACTTGTCATAATGAATTCTAACAAGCTCTCCTGTTAGCGGTTTTCACGCGCCCGACCTGTTTTTGACGGGGAGCCAGATTCATTTCCGGTGACCAGAGAAGCAACTTGGCCGCTAGGCTACGCGCGTGTCCCGTGGGACCTCATAACAAAGTGCGCCGAAGGCGAAGCAGATCTTAATCAGCTCGTCTCGGCGCACTTTTATGCAGCATAACTGCTTGCGTCAAGAAGCTTTCTCGATGCATTCTACCGGGCAAACTGCTACACACTTGGATCCTCCCTCTATCCCTTCGCATTCGGTGCATTTGCTCGGATCTATAAGATATATGTCACCTTCCTCGATTGCTGACTGAGGGCACTCAGGAAGACAAAGCCCACATGCAGTGCACTCGTCCGTAATCCTCATTGCCATACTGGAACTCACCTCCTCCTCAGCTGTTTTTCTTTCCGGCTCTCTTGCCTCGCCTAATATACAGGGCTAACAGAGTGATTGTCAACGGTTATTTGTTGTTTCTCAAAAGTTCTGCTCGTGTTCTGGAGTCAAGAGTGCGGCAGGTGAAGAACTCATGAGGAGAAACACCGTCATTCCTGTCGGCGGAATAGCCTGGGCAGAGGAAGAGGGTGTGCTTCGGTAAGGGTAGAGGGGGGCTAGGAACTACCCAAAGCTACAGGGCACACCCTCGAGATGAAATCAAATCTGCATTCCCAATATAAGCCCAACCCGGTCCTTGGCAATTAGTAATTCACCCTATTTTTCTGCCAAAACGCCTCCATCTACACCCGGGCCTGAGTTGGTACCTCTTCTGGGGATTCTGCCAAGCATTCATGACCACAACCGCCTGCTAACCGACTGAGGATGGCGGCGTCATCATACGTTGAGATCGACCAATCCCTTCTGAATGGCATATTTCACCAGCTTGGCGATATCGTGGATGTTCAGCTTCTGCATGATGTGTGCTCTGTGCGCCTCCACAGTCTTCACGCTGATGAAGAGAGCTTTGGCCACCTCGCGGTTGGTATATCCTTCCGCGATGAGTTGCAGGACTTCTCTTTCCCTGTCTGTAAGCAGATCAAACGGCGTTTCGGTCTTACCTGTCTCCATCTTGCGGAGATAGGCGTCTATCAAAGTCTTGGAGATGGTCGGGCTTAAGAACGATTTATCCTGATGGATAGAGCGAATGGCAGAGACCAACTCCTCCACGGCACCTTCCTTTAAGATGAAGCCGGAAGCACCGGCCTGAAAGGATTGAAGAATGTATTCTTCATTCTTGTGCATGGTCAACATTATCACCTTGATGCTGGGCAATACCTTCTTGATCTGCTTGGTCGCCTCCAATCCGTTAAGGTTGGCCATGGCGATATCCATGAGAATGACATCCGGCTTCAGCTCGGTCGCTCTCTTTACGGCTTCCCGTCCGTCCGCGGCCTCTCCTACCACCTGCATGTCCGACTCCTCTTCTAACAGCTTTTTGATTCCCTGGCGGAAGATCTTGTGATCGTCAGCCACCAGTAGTTTGACCTTCTTCATTATTCACCTCCGAAAAAGGTATGTTTATGGTTAATGTGGTTCCTTTTTTTGCGCGGGAGATAACGTCGAAGCTCCCCCCGAGCAGATTGACTCTTTCCTTTATGTTGAAAAGTCCTACACCCTTCGGGACGGATAACACCTTTTCGGCATCAAATCCTATACCGTTGTCCCTCACGGACAAGATGGCCGTGGAGTCCTTCTTGGATAGGTGAATGATCGCCTCGCTGGCGCGAGAATGCTTTGCAACATTGGTAAGAGCCTCCTGCACAATGCGATAGAGGGTAAGTTCGACCTCCTGAGGAAACCGGTAGCTTTTATCTTTGGTTTTTAAAGACACGTCGATATTCGATCTTTTGGAGTAGTTGTCAATGTACCATCTCAAGGTCGGGATCAGACCGAAATCGGACAGCATTGGTGGAGTCAAATCGGCGGACAAGGTTCGAACGTCCTCAATGGTCTGTTCGAGCAACTCTTTCGTATCCAATATCCCCTCCTCCACCCCTTCCAGGCTTCGAGGTCTTGAACTTACTTTTATTCTGATCCTGTCGAGATTCATCATCATGGACTGGAGCATCTGCCCTAGCTGGTCATGCAGCTCCTGGGCAATCCTTTTTCGCTCGTTCTCCCCAACTTTTATCAACTGGGAGGCTAGATCCCTAAGGTCTCGGGTATGTTTTCTCACCATCTCCAACAGGCGAGCGTTTTCGATGGCGACGGCAATCTGGTTGGCGATGGTCTGAATCAGCTTTATCTCGTCCTGACTGAAGGTCCTATATTTTGTGGTGCTGGTAATGCTCAAAACGCCCACCAGCTTTTTGCCAAAAAACATGCCAACGCCTAACACCGATTTTATGCCCGCCCTCAGAAAGTACTCTTTTGTCTTACCTCTGGAGGGGACCTTGGAGGTGTCATTTATGACGAAATGCTTTCCTCTTCTTATGGCGGCGGTAAGCGGGGGGATATCTTCCCAGGAGAATTTTGTTCCGATCAGCCTGCTGGTATCGGTCTTTTTCCTGGAAAAGAGACCCTTGATCTCCAACTGGCTACCGTCTTGGCTGCACAGCGTCACCGCACACCGTTCCGCACCCAGCGCCGAACCCGCCACGCGGCTCGCGACTTTGCTCACTTCATCCAGACTCATGGCTCTGGAAAGAGATCGGCTGACTCTTAGAAGAATATCCTTTTCCCGGGTTTGCTTGCTTAGGACGGAGGCTTGCTCTTCGATTTGAGCATACTTTTGAGTCAGGTCTTCCAATAGTTGGTAGTTTTCGATGCTCACCGCTATGGGATTGGACACGGTTCGAAGCAGCTTGGTCTGTTCAGTGGTAAACCGATGAAGACGCCCCGTAGTGGCCACGGTAAGGAAACCCAACAGCTTTCCTCTGGACTTCAAGGCAATAGCAGCGCCTGATTTTATCCCTTGACCGAGTATATAATCTCGCAGTGGGAAATCGTGAGACAACGCAGAAGTGTCGTGCAAAACGAGAGGTTTGCTGGGGTTCAGCGCCTTCCCAATAAGCTTGGGGTAATCGTCAAGACTAAAGGTACAGCCCATCAGACCAAGATTGGTTTCTTTTGGCTCAGCGTGGCCTGCTTTTACAGTGGCGCTGCCTCCATCCTCATCGACCAAGATAATGAAACTCCTTTCCACCTCCAGAAGCTCAACCACCTTCTTGACGGCGAATCTGAGCAGCTGATCCAGATTGCGGGCAGAAGCCAATGCTTGAGTTAACTCAAACATCATCTTCTGTTCCCTGTATTGTGTTCTCAGAAGCGCGGCCTGTTGGATTATCCGGGAGTGTTCCTTCTGTAGGTCCTGCATCAGCCTGCAATTCTGCAAAGCAACTCCCACATGATTGGCCATGGTGAGAGCCATCCGAATTTGATCTGGGTGAAAGGCTTTGGGCCTTTTTGCCATCCCTACATGAAAGACGCCCATCATTCTGTTTCTCAAGAAAATGGGGACAATTAAGGCCGATACCATTCCGGCTTTGCGGACGATCTTCCTTCCCAACTCCGGCACCAGCTGGCTTCGAACATCAAAAACCTGGATGTACGGGCTTGTTCGGAGAGCTCTCTTATATGAGGAAAAGTGCTCTTTAGGGGTTCTCAGGTCAAAAACGGGCACAATGCCGCTTTTTCCCTCCAAGGAAGGATAGACCTGTACCTCGATTGTGGAGCTTGGGGAACTGTCCGCAGAAAGCATCACAGCACAGCGATCTGCCTTCAAGGCTTGAGTCATTTTCTCTGCACCCAGCCTAAGCACCTTTTCAAATTTCAAAGTTCGGGCCAGAGCCCTGCTCGTATTTAACAGTATATTGTACTCTCTGGCTTTTTTCACCTCAGTCAAATCAGAGACGACCCCCATGGTGCCTGCAAAGCTTCCATCTTCGTTCCACAGAGGGGCGGCAGAGACGTACATGTCTTTGGGCTTTCCTTTTTTGCTGACAAGCGTAGTCTCGTATTTCGAAGACTGACCCTTTTTCCGTTTTCTGGTTTCCTCTTTGAATATGTCATATTGCGTATTATCAGATAGTTCTTTCAGGTTTTTCCCAAGAAGTTCATCTCGTTTGTACCCAAGGAGATAGGCGAAAGCCTGGTTAATGAAAACGAGATTCTCCTTTGCATCCACTATGCCGATTCCTTCTTGGGCAGTCTCCACCAGCGTGCGGTACCTTTTCTCCGCGGTGCGAAGCGCCTCGTCGGCCCGCTTTTTATCAGTGATGTTTCGACCAACGCCAACGATGGCCGCTACCTCTTTGCGTTCGTTCAACACCGCCTTGTCCGCCCAGGCAAGCCACCTCCATCCGTGCTTGGTAAGGGCACGTTGCTCCACGTAACAGGTGTAAGGAGGCTTATATAGATTCTCCATCGCCCTTGCTGTTGTCTCCCTATCATCCCGATGAACTAAGGGCATGAACTTTCGGCCAAGCAGTTCCCCCTCAGTCTTGCCAAACATCTCGCAGTAAGAGGGGCTCACAAAAAGAAACCTGCCCGCCAGATCGACCTTGACCACCAGGTCGGTTTGGTTCTCCACCAGCAGGCGGTACTTTTCCTCGTTTTCTCGAAGCGCCTCCTCAGCCCGTTTGCGCTCGGTGATGTCGTGACCGGTGGCAATGGCTACTACGTCCCTTGCCCCTGGCCCGAGAATGGCCGTGTTGGACCACAAAATTGTGCGGATGTCACCACTCTTGGTCACGACCGGGCCTTCATATTGGTCGCGAGGATGGGCACGGACCCATTCGGCGAAACACTTCAGTTCTTCGCGGCGTTTATCGGGCGGGAGGAAGAGGTCGGGCCATCGTTTACCCAAAACCTCTTCACGTCGGTACCCTGTTACTCGTTCACATTCTCGATTGAAGACCGTGATTCTTGTGTCGGCATCCAGGCAGAGGATCATGCTGTTGGCGGTGTCCAGAATCGATTGCGAGAAATCGCGTTCTTGAGTTAGCGCCTGATGGATTTCCAGCTCCCTGACCCGGGACGCGGCAGCCTCGACCAGAGTCTCCAGAGCCTGAATGGTTTTGAGATCAGGCCGGCAACCGTTGCTGGGAGTGTCCACGGAGAGATACCCCATAGTCCGTCCGGAAAAGTCACGAAGAGGCACGAATAACTCGTCGCCCAGCCGCCAATCGCCGCCATTAGGGCCTACTTTCTTCTGGCGTATATAGCGGCCGCTTTTGCTGAAGTCCAGACCAGCCTCCGACGGAACGAAGAAGGAATCGGAGATGCGAAACCTCTTGCCGGTCATCTTGGCCTTCAGCTTCCGATCAATAGGGGCGGCCCCTCGTGCGCGTTTGACCAGATAGGCAGGCAGCCCCACCTGACCCAGATGAAAGATATTTCCCCCCGGCTTGTGCAGAGTCATCACCGCGCGCTCAAAAAGTCCGGAATCGCGAACAGCTTCGCATACCCGGGTTAAGATTGAGTCTATATCCCCTAAGCTGCGAAGATCAGCCAGGAGGCGGGCCCGCTCTCGGGCAATTCGCTCTCTGTCGACTAAGGCTTGCTCCATCTGCTTTCGGACAGTGATGTCCTCGATTATGCCAACCAGGTGGGTTATCCTGCCCGATGCGTCTTTCAGCGGGGCTTTCTTGGTATGTATGTAATGGAGCGTGCCCTCTCTGTCGGTGATGGACTCCTCGGGAATGTCCACGACTTTCCCGGTACGGAACATCTCCTCGTCTTTTTCCCAAAAGAAATCGGCTTGTTCTTTAGGGAAGAAGTCGTAATCGGACTTTCCCAACATCTCCTTCCGGGGATAACCCGACAGATCGGCGCAGGCTCTGTTCAAAATCACCCAGCGGTGCTTCCTGTCCTTGATAAATATGGGATTGGGAATGTTATCGATGATCGCCTCAAGAAAATCCTGGGATTGTTTCAACCCCTCCTCAGCCAGCTTGAGTCGACTTACAAGGAGCAGGGAGCCCAGCATGGCCAAAGACTCCAAGTCTTCCTTGGTGAAGACCGGAGCGTCAAAATCCCTTCCCACGTTCAACGTGCCCATGGGTCTACCATCCTTTCGGAGTGATACACCCATGAATTTATGAATGTTTCTCTCCTTCAGGAACGTGTATAGGGTTCTGTCCTTGTGGTAGAGTTCAGCCACACGGTTACAGACGACCGCGTGGGTGCGGCACAAAACGTCGGTGGAGAACCGCTGGCTAAGTTCGGACTCGGGGGACTCTGGCTGGGTTTTAGCGTCACCGGAGTACGCCAGTTCCAGGTGATCACCTTCGACCAAGAATATCCAGGATATTCTCGCGTTGAAAGCCTTTCTGATTTCCTTTAAGGCTCGGGTGGTCATTTGCTCCGGAGAACCTGGCGAAAGAACTGTGGAGCAAAGTCTGACCAGAACAGAACTCAAATCGAGCCTTTTTTGCTTTGCTCTTGCCACCTTTTCGATCCCTTATGGGCGTGTAGTAATAGTGCCTATAGCAGAGCCCAGAGTTATTTAACTATACGTTGGGTTACTTAATTTGTTGAAAAAAAATTTCCTGAGGGGATCAAAACGCGGGTTGTCGAGAAAAGATGGACTTGACATAGGAGGGTTTTTGGCTATTGTACTACAGTGGTATAAGGGAAGGCGATGCGTGCATGTTCGATAAGGGATTAAGGCTAAAGGAAGGTTACAGAGCGGCCAGATGTTGCGCTCCAGAGCCTCATGATGCCGTCACTGGATATCACAGCTACAACAACTTGATTGTGGTACATAGGGCTTCTTGCGAGAACCTCCAAAAGATAAAATCTGAGCGTCTGATCACCATCAACTGGATGGACATATTGGATAGAGAAGAATACAGACCGGGCCGAGACTACCATCAGTTGGACCAGGTCGACTTTAGAATCCTGCAGCACCATAAGGATATGGGGATAGATTATTCCCGGATGGTGGCGAGGATTTTGAATCTCACCTCCGAGCAGTCGTTTGAGCGCCATAAAAAGCTAAGAGATCTCAAACTTCTGAAAAGAGTTGAAAAGGTTATGATCCAGTATCGCAAGAAAGTAGTTCACAACAAATGGATCAAGCACAGAAATCATACTTATTATCAGATCACGCCGAAGGGAGAGAAATATCTTGAATTCTATGTTTGGGAGGAAGGCGAAAGGTGGTAGCGCGCTTGTCGCGCCAGCGGAGAGCCTGATTTTCGTATCGCCGGTCCGAGCAACTGAACCATGAAGGGAAGGAGTCAGAAGGATTGGGATTGCTGAGGAGTCTTTTCTTGGGACCGCCAAAGCCCGGTAAGCCGCTCCCTCTAACGGATGGGCCCTTCCGGGAGGAGGTACTTGAATCCGATGTTCCAGCGGCAGTGGATTTCTGGTCACCAAGATGTACACACCGGCAGGTTAGGGGAGGGATTTTAGATGAGATTGGTGCGGATTGTGGCGGACGCGCGAACATCTGCAAATTAAACTCAGATCAGAATCCTGAAATTGCCATCCGGTATGGAGCGCAAATCTCTCCGTCAGTCAACTCATTTCGCAAGGGTAAACCAGGCGAGGGCATCGCGGGATCCGTACCCCTCAGACCCCTGCAGCAGAAACTGGATGCACCTGCTCGGTCAGCGANNTTTCTTTTGTCGAGGCGCCGGCATGAAAAGTATGTTTCATTTGAAAAGGGCCGTTTCTCTTTGGTACATTTTGATTTTCGATTTCCAACACTGATCGACTGTGAACGATGTCTGAGATACAGAGTTTTTGAAAAGTGGAGGAGAGTTATGTCAAAAATTAGAATCTCAGCCAAGGATCTGGGCGTTTTAGCTCTGCCCGGTTTCTGTCCCAGGTGTTTCTGGATCAGACTGCACTGTGAAAATAAGCTTCCCTTCCAAATCTTTCCTGGAATATTCAGTTCTATTGACTCTTACACCAAAAAGGTCACCGGCGTTCACTTCGACAGGTATGGTCAACTGCCGGCATGGCTGCAAGTACTGGGGGGCGTGGGGAAACCAGTTAGGGTCCCTCATTATTCGAAATTTTACGTGGTTGATGAAAAAACCAGCGTCACGCTACGGGGAACGCCAGATGAGATCGTACAAAGAGACGACGGATCATATCTGATAATTGACTATAAGACTGCCAAATTCACCGAAACTCAAGATAGCTTGCTTCCTCTCTATGAGGTTCAGCTCAATGCCTACGCCTACATCGGAAAACGGCAGGGATACGATCCTATCTCTGGACTTGCTCTGGTATACATGGAACCACAAACCCAACTGGGGCTGGAGAAACTTGATTCGGTCTTGAGAGATGACGGATTTCTGATGGGCTTCCAAGGACACGTGCTTCCGTTGAAGCTCGAAGCCGAACAAAGGATTCCTCCGCTTTTGGAAGAAGCTCGAAGGCTCTACGATCTCGAGTTTCCTCCATCGAGCAACCAGAGTTGTCGAGACTGCTTGCTCTTAGATGAGCTCATCGCCATGGCAACGCGTAAGCCAACACATTGAGAGAAGCGAGATAGCCAGGTAACTTCATTTTGGGGCACTGGCAACACGGTCAGTCAAGACATGATGTAGAACCGATTTTCTCTTTGGTGTCCGCGCTTGATCCGAGGAAAACATTCGAGGCCACGGAGCTGTCCGCCGAACCTTCTGACCTAAGACGCGGTACTTCCGTCAGATATTGTTTGACATGTGTCTGTGGGCGCTTATATTTTGGGATGAACGGATCACCGAATTCATTCAGCCATGTCGGCGACAAACTGATTCGTCCCTTACCGACTCTTGTGTGATTGGCTTGAACGGGAGATGCGAGAAAGAATATACTCGGTAACAGAGATCACCAGAGAAATAAGGACGCTCCTGGAGGAAAACCTTCCCGCTGTGTGGGTCGAAGGAGAGATCTCCAACTATCTTCTGCACTCTTCCGGGCATCGTTATTTCACTCTCAAAGACGAGAACGCCCAGATAAAATGCACCCTCTGGAGGTTCAGGGGAGACCGGCTTCAGTTTGAGCCGGCTGACGGTATGAATGTGATCGCCCGGGGAAGCATTACAGTGTATGAGAGAAACGGGCAGTACCAAATAGATGTAGCTCAACTTATTCCGGCCGGTCTGGGAAAGCTGGAGGTCGCTTTTCAGAAGCTGAAGGAGAAGCTTTTCAACGAAGGCCTGTTCGATGAGGAACACAAAAAGCCCATACCCGGGTTTGCG
>JABAOH010003280.1_pt4 | contig 11929 bp, 10 predicted proteins | sample 7062181 | NCBI WGS metagenome assembly JABAOH01 (sample SAMN14538630, study PRJNA623070) | marine sediment metagenome | biome: marine biome [ENVO:00000428]; feature: marine pelagic biome [ENVO:01000023]; material: deep marine sediment [ENVO:00002113]; isolation source: pool of 5 deep marine... | reverse complement strand
AATATGGTTGGTGAAGCTGTTCACGCTCTCGTTACGTTAGATAAGGTAGACGGGGTTGTTAAAGCCTTAAAGAAAGTTGTGCCAACTGAAAAGATTATTATAGCTAAGATTGACCTTCAAGGTGCACGTAGGCTCGGGAGATAAAGAATCGTGAAAAAGAAATTTGCGACGGTGGCGGTAGGAGGTACTTTCGACGAATTCCATAAAGGTCACCGAGCCTTGTTGAAAATGGCTTTTAAAGTTGGAAATCATGTTCTTATCGGTTTATGTTCAGACGCTTTCGTGAAGAAGTTGAGGAAGCCGCATGAAATTGTACCCTACGAGACGCGTTTGGAGGATTTGAAGAGTTTTTTAAGAAAACTTGGGGTCTTGGAGAGGGGAGAGATTATCCCGTTAAATGATCCTTATGGTGTCACGGTGTCAAGAAACAGTCTTGACGCTATCGTGGTGAGTAAGGAAACAGAGCCGCGAGCCCATGAAATTAATGAAAAACGAAGAAGCAAGGGGCTGCCTCCCTTAATGATAATTGTTATCGATATGATCCTCGCAGAGGATTATATTCCCATTTCATCCACCAGAATTTGCATGGGAGAAATCGACCATGAGGGACATTTGCTGTAGAACCATACTCTTCAGAAGACATGTTTAAACGCTATTTCTATCCTTATTTTAAATGAAGAGTGCGGCCTTGAAGAGAACTGGCTTTGCAAAGCTTCCGCTCCACTGCGGGAAGGCACCCAGATGGCTCGTCCTCCGAATGCAGAGGCTCGCCAAGGAAATGGTTACTGTCATCGTGGATGAGTATGGTCAAGAAATGTTCCTGAAGAGAATCTCAGATCCCTTCTGGTTTCAAGCTTTAGGGTGTGTCCTAGGATATGATTGGCATTCTTCTGGGGTGACTACAGTTTTGACAGGTGTTTTGAAGAACGCCATAAACTCAACAGAGCAGGGATTAGCTGTATGCGGTGGGAAGGGATGGGCATCTTCGAAGACGCCAGTGGAAATCAGCTGTCTAGAAGAGAAGTTTGGTTTTTCCACAGATAAGGTTGACCGTTTGCAATATGCGAGTCGCATGAGCGCCAAGGTTGATAACACAGCTATTCAGGTGGGTTACCCTCTTTATCATCACGCCTTTTTTGTTACTGAAGAGGGAAAATGGGCTGTGGTTCAGCAGGGGATGAGCGCAAAAGACAGAACCGCCCGGAGATACCATTGGATAAAAGATGGTTTGTGTAAAGACAGCTTTGTCGTTGAACCTCATGAGGCTATCGTAGGCGAAACACGGAGAGAAGCTGCTTTGAATTTGACTGCGAGAGAAAGCCAAGAATGCAGAGAGACTTCAGTTGACTTATCAAAGGAGAAAACTGGAAAAGTTAAGCGTCTTTTAGAGTCAGTTAGACCGGTTTGGCAGAGATCTCTGCTAGAATGGTTGCCAGGGGCGATAGATGAAGATTACACTGTAGATTTCTTGCATATGCCTCGAAGGGTCAACTGGAAAGCATTGCGAGAAGCCTACGAGTTTCAGCCTAAGAGTTATGAAGAGCTGTTAAATATCAAAGGAATCGGTCCTGCTACCGTTAGGGGTCTCGCTCTTGTTTCTCAAATCATCTACGGCAAACCGCCCAGTTGGGAAGATCCTGTTAAATATTCTTTTGCCTATGGAGGAAAAGATGGTGTGCCCTACCCAGTGAACCGCAAATCTATGGATGAGTCAATTTACATCCTCAAACAAGCCATTCAAGAAGCTCGGTTAGGAAATAAAGATAAGATAAGGTCTTTAGAACGACTTAGACAATTTGTTCCAGACAAAATTGCATAATGAATGTGCGCGCGCATGAGGATTGATTTAAAGAGAGAAATGGGCTTCTTTTGATGGTGTCACTCATGGATAATGTTAAAACAAAAGATATCAAGTCATATCTTCTAAGATAGTTCTCAAGAGTTTTCCGAAGAGCTTTGGAAACAAAGCATATCTGTAGATTTAGCTACCGACATCTCGCGAAATCTTTAGTTTCAATATTTTTTGAAAAGACCACAAAAAAAGCTTTTTCATCTCCTTTCTAACCTCTAACTATATTGCGGTCGAAAAAATTAATAAATCAACACTTGGCAACTCTTGACCTTCTCTATCCGCAGGTGATTCTTATGCGGGAATCCCAGTTTTGGTTGGGGGATTGTCTGCTAGGGCCTCGGGACCCTTTAAAAGTGAGGACAAGACAGCTGCAAGAAAAACCTCACCACGCGCCAGTCAACGTGGAGATCCCGCAGGTCCTCTCAGCCTTAACTTGATTTGCAATGTCACTTAATTTTTTCGGCGCATCCGCCGTCTAATCGAATAAAAAAAAGAAGGGGAGATTGAAGGGTTTATTGTCGTTTTCTGAAGATGTCGTATATGACGAGGATTGCAACCACAACTATGGCTGCTATAGTGGCTAGGAACATTGGTGTGTAGTCTGCTGGTTTTTCCGCTTCTGGATACGCTGGCCACTCGGGTGTACCATACTCTGGCAGTGGTTCCGGTGCTTCTCCTACGCCCAAGTAGGTCTGTGCGAAGGAGCTGCCGTACGATTCATCACCTACAAACGTCGCCATGATAGTGTAGGTACCTGGAACTTCGGGAGTGAACATGTAGCCGAAGGTTCCGCTATACCCGTCGGTGGTGACGTCGCCGATGTGGATGAAGTTGCCGTTAGGATCAACGGTGTCTAACGAAACTGGAACCCCAGTCATTGTTTCATTGCCCCAGATCCCAGCGATTGGCAGCTGCTTGTGTATGTGTTCCATTTGCAAGGCCATTGATTCTTTGGATACGCATGGTGTTCCCGGTTGAGCTGGAGACATGTCCAAGACGGTGCCCGTTAACATGACGCCTTGTCCTAGGGGTATTTCAGTCTGTGGCGCCGAAACTGTTGTCGCGCTTTTGCCTTTGCCGAAGACGTACATGAATCCGTCACTGCCAGCCATTGTTAGGTAGCCGTCAGCTATTGGACCTAAATTTGTGGTGTGTTTAGATGAAGCCCCGGCTATCCCCACTTTCCATAGGCCTTCGCCGGTGGTCGCGTCGATGCAGTGGAGTTGCCACCCTCTGGTGATGGGTACAGTGGCTGAGTGCTCAGTATTGTATATGTAGTATTTTCCGTCAGCAATTGCGCCACCAACGTTCGTGGAATACGTGGTTAGGCCATCCGGGTCAACGTATGGAGTTTCATACGGAGCTGCTGCTGGTGGTGTGTATTTCCATGCTATAGTCCCATCGTCCCAATTGAAGGCGTAGATGCCTGTGTAGGCATTTCGGTAGAGTAAGCCGTAAGCTGATAGTGCATTGTAACCGCCGTAGCCAGGGTAATCCCAAGGATAGTCAAACTCCTCGCTTTTCCATGCTAAGGATCCTGTATTCAGGTTAAAGGCGATGTAATACCCATTCTCTGTCAATATGGCGATTTTTCCGTGGTCAGCATAACAGGTGTTTGTGCTGAATACCCACTCGTCAATTGCTATGTCCCATAGCTCTGTGCCTGTCGTTAGGCTCGCTGCCCTTATGCGTGTTTTGTTAGGGGCTCCCCCTACATAGCTTTTCGATATGGAAACAGCTACGCCCGCATTGTAATCGGTGGTGCCTGGTAAGCTGCTCCACGGCCATGTTATGTTGCCTTCTACCCTGCCAGCAAAGTTGCCACTGCCCCCTTGTGTAGTCCAGTTGATCAGGCGATACCTGTCGGGAGCTGCAGCAGGACCAAGATCCTGCACGCTTAAGACGTAACCGTTCCTGTAGTAGGTGCCATCCATGGCAGTTACGTTCACGGTTATAGCTCCGGTCCATGGATCCCACTTGTACAGCCTCCCACCGGCTATTCTCAACAGATTTATGGCGGTTACGTGTTCGTGTGTTCCGGTAACTGCGCCGCCGGGTAGAAGACCCGTGTCAAAGTATTCAATGGCGGTGGGTACTAAAGCACCGGTCACTGGAATAAACCCGAATAGCAGGTAACTATATGTCGCTGCTGGGTATTCCCAATATATTTCTCCGGTGCGTATGTCGTAGCACTTCCAATACGTTACCGCGCTCGACCCGGTTCCAGGTTTGCTATAGCTATGATACGCTCTTCCCGCATAGACTATCTCGGGATGACGCCCCGAGCCGCCACTACTGAAAATGCCTGTGTTGGTGATTTCGACACCGAAGTCCCCTCCGAGGATGCCTGCTATAGTATATTGTTCTTTCCATGCTACGTGAGGAGATTCTGGCGCTTGAACCCATGGAGTGAAGTGCCCGCGAGCACCGCCGAAAAAGCCTGCTGCTGTTCCAGCGGGGGCGTCGTGTCCACCCCAGTATGGGTTCGTGTCAGGGTAGAGTTCGTCCCACAGTGCGCCTCCTCCTGGGCCATGCCACGGATAGTTTCCTATATACGGCCACCATTCTCTGTACTCGTAGGGTACTGGTCGCGTCCAGTAGTCGGTTGGAAGCGGCATTTCAGGCCAAGAAAGCACCATATCTTCCTGCACAGTAATTGTCATCTCTGGAGAAGACGAAGGCTGGTAATAGACTGATTCGCCATAGTTGCTACCCCCTGAGGGGGCGGTTACAATATCTCCTAGAACGTACCGCCCTGCTGGGAAAAACATTCCAGGGAATTCATATTTGAACTTCCACGTGCCAACCTTGTCAACTACCCATTCAAACCATGTTGTTCCGTCTGCAACATAAGAGTCCTGTGTAACGACATCTGTGTCGCCATCGGGATCTGTGATTGTCACCTTTTGGTCCAAGAATTTCTTGTTTGCATTGGGTGCAGGTATCACCCAAGTGTTAACCAAGATCATCTGGCCAACGCCTACGACTGCAGGTCTGATGCTTACGTAGGCTGTTGTCTTAACTGTAAAATCAGGAACATCGCCAGCTTGTAGGGGTCCACTGTATGGTTGTTCAGCAGCAAGTTGAGCATGAACTGGCACATATAGCGTCACCATAACCGAAGTCATTAGCAGAATTAAAGCGATTGCAGCTATGTTGGTCTTTGATATTTTTCTCATTTTCTTTTTCCTTCCTCAATTCTTTGAGGCACGTACACATTATTTTGCTTGTTTAAGTATGTTTTGCTTATAATGTATACTCTGTGCATGTTCCTAATTCACGGACGCAGTAGCAGAGAATCCAAAATATTTAATTGTCTAGGATTCAAAGCTCTTAAGATTCTGGTGATGTCTTGTTATGAGAGAAAGAAGTGAGATTCTTATCGTCGGAGCGGGTGTGGTAGGTTCTGCTCTTGCAAGGGAGTTTTCGAAGTACGAGTTAAAAACCGTGTTAGTGGAGAAGGAGGGTGATGTATGTTGTGGGGTGAGTAAAGGAAACAGCGGGGTTCTTCACACCGGTCTTTATTACGAAAAAGGAAGTTTGAAAGCTAGGTTGTGTGTCGAAGGTAGATTGATGTTTCCAAAGCTGGCGGAGCAGCTTGGTGTTCCATACGTATTTTGTGGAAAGCATGTGATCGCAAAGACGGAGGAGGAAATCAAGGATTTAGAGCGGTTGAGAGATGTAGGTGAAGCTAATGGGGTTCAGGGATTAACTATTGTTTCTAGCGAAGAGCTGAATAAGCGAGAGCCTAACGTGGATGCCTCAGCAGCTTTATATTCTCCTGTTGCAGGGATTGTTTCTCCCTATCTTTTCACGATTGCCCTAGCTGAAAACGCATTAAAAAACGGTGTGAAAGTATTTCTCAACACCCAGGTTCAAGATATTGAACAGGTCAACGACGGTTTTAAAATAACCACAAATCAAGGAGATTTTTTTTCGAATATCGTGATAAATAGTGGTGGTCTCTACGCCGACAGAATTGCTGCTATGGTTGATCTCGACAATTATTTGCTTTATCCATGTCGAGGCGAGTATTTAGTCCTTGACAAGAGTTGTCGAGGATTGATTAACGGGATGGTTTACCCGGTTCCGCCAAGAATTGCGGGAGTCCTTGGTGTTCACCTCACCCCCACTATTGAAGGAAACCTGTTGATCGGTCCAAGTGCAGAGTTTACAGATGAACGGGAGGATACTCGTACAACCAGAGAGCAAATCCTTCAGTTGATGAATGGTGCAAAGGATCTACTTCCCAATATTCCCTTTGATACAGTTATTTACGCCTTTTCTGGGATTCGACCGAAGATCACCCCTCCTGACGAGAAAGAAGCCCGCGACTTTATCATTAAAGAGGATCTCGAAGGCTTCATCAACCTAATCGGAATTGAGTCACCTGGCCTCACAGCTGCTCCTGCAATTGCAAAAATGGTTGTACAAATGATTAAGGAAAAGATGGAAATGAAGAAAAAAGGTAACTTCAATCCTAGACGGAGAGGAACTGTTAGTTTTCATCTTTTGACTCCGGAAAAGCAATTCTCTCTGGTGAATGAGGATTCCGCCTATGGCGAGATTGTTTGTCGATGTGAACATGTGACAAAACGAGAGATCTCAACCGCTTTAGCCAATCCTTTAGGTGTTAGGACGATCGCTTCTTTGAAGTATCGCACCCGAGCTGGCATGGGGCGATGTCATGGCGGTTTCTGTCTTCCTAAGATAGTGGAAATACTTGAAAAGGAGTTTAGCATGGCTGCTGAAGAGATGTTTTTGAAGAACAAGGATTCTCCACTGTTTGTTGGAAGAACTAAGGACCTAAGGAAAGATGGGGAATAAGATGTTTTCTCGGGATGTGGATTTGATAGTGATCGGCGGTGGTCCAGCTGGTCTCGCTGCCGCAGTTAGTGCAAGAAGTGAGGGCGTCAAGGACCTCCTTGTTGTAGAAAGGAATGGCTGGTTGGGCGGGATTCTCCCACAATGTATCCATGATGGTTTTGGCTTAGAACTCTACAATGAATCTCTAACAGGCCCAGAATATGCACAAAAATACATAGACGAAGTAGAGAGACTTGAAATTCCATGCATGATTAACAGTATGGTGTTACAGCTCACACCTGAGAAAGAGGTGATTGTGGCAAGTCCGAAGGGCCTTTTCATTTTTCATGCCAAATCAATCATACTCGCGATGGGGTGCCGTGAGCGAACCCGGGGACAACTTCTTATCCCTGGAAGCCGCCCTGCTGGGGTATACACCGCTGGTGTTGCTCAGAACCTCATAAATTTGAAGAATTTCATGGTTGGCAAAAACATTGTTGTCCTCGGCTCTGGTGACATAGGATTAATAATGGCCCGGCGTTTCACCCTCGAAGGAGCAAAAGTCCAGGCTGTGTTTGAAATCCTTCCTTATCCTAGTGGTTTGCCAAGGAATGTTCAGCAATGTCTTATTGACTATGACATACCCCTCATTCTTTCTCACACTGTTACAGAGATCCAAGGACAGAATCGGGTTGAGGCTGTGGTTGTCTCTCAGGTAGATGAGAATCTCAACGCTATCGCGGGAACAGAGCAGAGAATTCCTTGTGACACCCTCCTCCTTTCTGTCGGGTTAATCCCAGAAAATGAGCTTTCTAAGACGTGTGACGTGAAGCTCAATCCAATTACTGGGGGGGCTGTTGTTAATGAAGATCTTGAAACAAGTCTTCAAGGAGTCTTTGCATGTGGAAACGTTCTACATGTCCATGATATTGTAGATTACGTCACTCTCGAGGCGGAAAAAGCAGGGAAAAGCGTCGCAAATTACATTCTGGGGAAACGAAAAAAGGTGGAAAGAATCCCGATAGAAACAGGAAACGGCATAAGATATGTTCTTCCCAATTATACCCGCAGAGATGTTGATTTAGAGTTGCTGATGCGAGTAACAAATCCACAAAAAGCCGTATCCATTGGAATTTTTGATAAAGAAAAATTAGTTAAAAAGAAAAAATTCTTAAAGGTTCATCCAGCAGAAATGATAAAAATTATACTTAAAAGAAGCGAAACCAAAAACCTCCAGACATTAAGAGTAGAGGTCTTACAAAAATGAAGAAAGAGCTGATCTGTATCATCTGTCCCCTAGGATGCAATCTATTTGTTAATTATTCCCTTAAGAGCATACAAAATGTTGAGGGGAACCAATGCAAACTCGGTCTTGAATACGCAGAAAAAGAGATTTTCAATCCTGAGAGAACCCTGACTACAACGGTAAGAGTGAAACATGGTCATCTGCCTTTGGTGAGCGTCAAAAGCGAAAAGCCCCTTCCAAAGGAACATCTATTTGAGGCTATGAACTTGCTGGCAAAGATTGAGGTGGAGGCGCCTATCAGAATTGGAGACAAAATCATTGCAAACCTATTCAACACTGGTGTCGATATCGTAGCAACTAAGAAGATAGAGAAAACCCTCCCAAATAACCTGGAAACACCAAAAACTTTGACCTTATGAAAGCATACCAAAAAACCTAGAAGAAGAAAAGAAACATGAAGTCGATTCGAGTGTGGACGTTAATGCGACACAGATGCTCGCGCTATTACGGTAAACGAAGCTGAAAAAAGCATTATTATTCTTAGCTCCAGTATAACCATTTTAGAACGGCCTCAAATGCGCGCGCGTCGGCGAATGTGTCCCATATCAAACATCCGTTGCATGCATGTAAATGTCAAGACGCGGGCACTATTTCTCTGGTGTTGTACTCTCTGAGATATTTCAGGTGATCTTCATCGTATGGATAGCTTTCTGTAGGCGGATACGGGAATGCACTCATATCGTAGAAAGGTAGGGGATCCACTGCAAAATCCACAGCGGGATTCCCCTCTTCTTTGAACCAGAGACAGACATACAGAAAGATGTCTCTTTCCATATTTTCTGGAGGAGGCGCGAGATTAGCGGGGAACTTGAAAGTGACATCGTCTCCTTGAATTCCGATAACAAATTTATCATCTGCTTCGAGTACTAACGGAGTTACGGCGCCATACCTTGTGAAGTTTCCTGTAGCAGTCGGGTGGGTGTAAACTGCTCCGTTAAGAGTAGCTTCAGCTGGGTCAATTCTCTGAATGATCACGTCTTTTTGGGAGGTTATGTCCACTCCAATATAATCGAAGGTTACATCCCAGAAATTGTTTATTCTAAGGGAGTAATCATTTGTGAGGAAAAGGCCGGTCAGGTCGACAACAATAGTTCTGGGTGTTACAGCTATCATTGGGAACTGTCTACTTTCTGGGACACGTACCCAATTCCCATTTTCATCTTTGACTTCCATGTAAGGGGGTGGAATAGGTTGCGTACCATTTGGCACAGGCTGCGCCCAAAACTGGTCATACCATTCGCCTTGGTCTTCATCAGGACCGTAAGAAAGTACTCCGTTGACTATGAGCTTGATTTCCTTTGCTTTAGATAAATCACCCAAGTTTAGTTCTAATCTGTTCCATTCAATATTGTCCCATGATGGACTATAAATTCCATTATGCGCACTTGTGTAAATTTCATCCAGTTTTGAGATTTGAGGTAGGAGATCTTCACCCTTTTCATTTACAGCTGAAATCGGCGTCAACGGATTTTTGCTTACGGTATAAATCTTACCCATAAAATTCGGGTCAAAGTATTCTTCGCCTTCAGTTGAATAGACATCCACATCTGATGGGTGATCAACAACCACCAACCAAGCCGCATCTAGATAAAAGAGTTCATACCATATTTCGATCATTTTTAAATCGTAATAGCCATTCCTTGGTTGTAATTGACTTTTGTCTAATTTGATGTAATCCCATTGGTAATTCTTCCAAAATACAGGAGACCCATCTCCTTCTAGATAATTGAGATATCCTAGGTAGCCTGAGGTTGAGACCTCTGCAAAATAGACATAATCTGTTCCATTCCAAATAAACAACGAAGGACAGGATGCGATTCCACTAACTAGAATATACCTTACAATAAGTATCATACGATCTTGTAGGTCTATTGTTTTCGTCGGATTTGTATCTCCATCTCCCCAGTACTCGAATTTGAATACAGCCGTGTCAGTTTCGCGATCGGTAGGAACCGTAAGGGTGTGAGTTCCCACATCCACGAGTTCAGAGAATGTGGTCTCCACGGTTACTCCATCCAAGGTAAAAGGCAAAACACCGGAGCCAGGTTGTGCGATAACGGTGAGTGTGTGTTTACCTGTAGGAACGATTTTGAAGGTTCCCGATAAACCTCCCACGATTATAGAGTGGGTTCCTTCGCTGCTCTCGGTGATGTTGGCTTCTACAGTTGTGGTTTCTCCTGCTGAAAGCTGTATTGTTTTGGTTTCCCTAATCACCTCGTCAACTCTAAAATTTAGTGAAAAACTGTATGTTTCGTCTCCAGTGTTACTCACCTCAACCGAGATTGTAATGTTTTCATTGGGCCAGTTTTCATACGAACTGATGCTTAGATTGGATACTTTGAATACGTCAGGTGGAGGCGCAGAAACTATCACGAATGAGCCATTCAAACCGCCCATTTTAACATAAAAGTTTCCCTCACTATTTTCGGTGACTGTGAACTCCACTATCCTAGACTCATTCCCTAAAAGCTGAACCGTCTTGCTCTCCCTAGCCACATCATTGATTGTGAGGCTCATCGAATAATTGCCTTCCACCTCTCCCACATTAGTCACGTTTGCTGAGATTGTTATAGGCTGACCTATGCCTGCTTCAGCCGGGTTAACAATCAGATTGGTTACTTGGAACTCTGCCTTTTTAAGTGGTGAATGGAGCGTTACAACATAATAATTATACCCTCCAATTACAACAGCTACAATAATCATAGCTACAATTGTCAAGTCGACAATTTTGGTTGATCGCAACTTGGATGCACTCATACTATCCCGCCACATCGCTTCGATTCTCTATTGGCGTAACTTGATCCTTTCGCCTGCGCCCCCTAAGGCGCCTGAAAAAGCCACCAATACGAGAGATTTTGGGCTTGTCAAGTAAATCAATCTTTACCGCATCGTAGTCACAGGCTACATAACATTCCAAACATTTAGTGCATCTGTTATATGATCCATTATCAACCAGATTGATGTCCACAGGACACACTTTTTCGCATTTTCTATCATCCATTGTGCGGCAGAAAAGGCACATATCCAATCGACCATCTTCACAATTTTCAGGGCATCCCTTCATAACGCATTTCTTTTCTTCCACTCTCAGTTTTATGAATGGACTTAATGTGCCTGCCGCTCTTAAGAGCGAGCCCATAGGGCAAAGTTTCTTGCACCAAAATCTCCTTTCCCTTAGGCTTACGAGGACCGCTATTATCGGTATTGGCAACAGCTCAAGTATGAAGGGTAAAAATCTTCCTGTAATGGATGATATGGATCTAAGATGAACAAAGCCTCTGGTCGCTATTCCTACTGGGCAAACAACACAGAACACTGGGAACCTAAGAACAGCGGCACCAAGAAATGCTGAAGCTAATGCTCCGTTTGCCAAAACCCCATATCTTTCGGGCATTACTTTGTTTACTGGGCATGACGGACATACCGAATTTTTCTCTTGTTCATTACGCTTATTTTTCCTACGCTGTAGAGCTCTCTTTTTCCTTTTAGCCTCAATTCTTGGAAGGAATTTCTCGACACTTTTATCAAAGCTATCTATCAATGTGCCGATGGGGCAAGCCCAACTACAGAAAGCGTTTCCCAACAGAACTATTGGAAGAAGGAAGAGAAGCAGGGCAACGATAGTCATGATTTCAACTTCGCCAGTTAGCAGAAACTGCGCTGAGCCGAGTGGGCAGAAAATCCATGTGCCTGGATTCGTGTTGCCAAAGCCACCTAGCCATATGTTGCAGACTGACTGGGTAACGGGTACAACAATAGAAGTTCTAGTTAGAGTTGATCCTCCCAAAAAGATGCTGTGTACTGACACCTGAGGGGCTCCTGCTACGTAGGCAACTGGCACTATAAAGAGAAGCAGAAATACAGCCTTACTCGTCCATCTTAAGTGGCGCAGGTTCATTCTCCAGTGTCTCGTGTTTGGCGTCATGTCCCTCACTTCGTGTCATCAGGGTTATTTATCAGGTTTT
>JABAOH010128894.1_pt1 | contig 11934 bp, 8 predicted proteins | sample 7062181 | NCBI WGS metagenome assembly JABAOH01 (sample SAMN14538630, study PRJNA623070) | marine sediment metagenome | biome: marine biome [ENVO:00000428]; feature: marine pelagic biome [ENVO:01000023]; material: deep marine sediment [ENVO:00002113]; isolation source: pool of 5 deep marine... | reverse complement strand
AGTCCAGCGACTCCTGAATCAGCCGGAGGTGCCGGACCACGAAAGCGGGCCCGACCCACTCCTCCCCCTCGGCGGGCGTCCCGAGCGGGATTCCCTTCGCGCGGCAGGCCGCTTGCACGCTCGGCTCTGCGACCTTCAGGTACCCCTCCTGCATGGATCGGGCGAGCCCGATCCGCTGTTCCAGGGAGAGCCTCACCAGCTCTCGGGAACCCTCCTGCAAGCGGGCGACAGCCTCGTCGAGCTGCGGCCGGGCGGTGGGACGTGGGACCGCGATAGGACGGGTTGGCCTCTCAACGGCCGTGTCCAGGTTCCGTGATCTTGTGGCCATTTGCAACCTCCAGTCATTCCCTAGGGCGACGCCTGTGGGCGTCTGACCCAGACGCCACAGCGACGCGATGTGTACGAGGATCGAGCCCAGCACGAGGAGCGTAGGGAAGAGGACAAGCGGGAAGGCGGTGATGACCTCGTTCGGCCTGGCGAACGCGATTGCTGCCACCAGCCGCAACGATGACCGTTTGGACCAGCGCCGCCACGATCAGCACCCCGTGGGTCGTGGACCTCTATTCGCTCAGTTGAGCGACCCCGGAGAGGAGATCTCTCCTTCCATGCGGAGCGAGACCTCGCTCGTAGGAGCGGGCTGGGAAAAATCGACCCGGCTCGTCCCGCGCATCGTCGCGGTGCCAGAGAGACCGCTGAATCTCCCGGTGCCGCCGGTGAATTGCAGGGTTCCGTCAATGGCAAACACGCCCACGAACGGAGGGTCGTCCGGGTCCGGCGGTAGCGGCGTAGCGGTTCCGCTGTAGGTGCCGAACACCTCGTCGCTGCTGGCGATGATCTTCACGAACACGCCTTGCGTTAAGGCGCCGGTGGCGGGGTCGAGGCAGTGTGAGTTCGTGATCGTGTAGCGGCCGAAATGGGTTGCCGTGCCTGACCCCTCCAGGCGCTCCTGGACGACCGGGCATTCCGCGGCGGGCCCGAGGATGCCCCGCGCCTCGTACGACTCCTTGTACGGGACCCTCTTCACCTTCCCGTGGGAGGCGGAGACTCGCAGAGCGTCGGACTGCGGGCTCCCTGCAGCGGGGCCGAAAGAAGAATGCGGATCACAGCCCATGCTGAAGAGAAGGGCCGTTCCTAGAAGGACCTCGAGAGCAAGTGGTCGTCGCATGGGAGGGCTCCTCGGGTTTGGGGTCTGCACTGGATTTCCTTGCCGCTCTTTGGCACCGGGCCTACAATACGGAGTGGGGGTCACGTGACGGTCACAAATCCCTCAGGAACTCCTCACGAATCCCTCAGGTGGCACCATGCTCCGTCTCCGCACCCTCGGAAGCCCCGCAGTGGAAGGAAGCCGGGGACCGCTGAGTGGGGCCGCTGGCCAACGGAAAAGCATCGCAGTGCTCGCGCTGCTTGCGGCGTCGGGCGTGCGGGGGCTCGGTCGCGACAGGATCCTCGCGTATCTCTGGCCGGAGACAGACGCCGAGAAGGGCGGCCATCGCCTGAGCCAGCTGTTGCACACCCTGCGCCGCGGCCTCCAGGCCGAAGACCTGTTCCTCGGCTCCAGCCACCTCCGCCTCAATCCCGAGGTGATCTCCTCCGACCTCGAAGAGTTCCACTTCGCCCTGGAGGTGGGCGATTGCGAGCGCGCCGTATCGGCCTACGGCGGTCCGTTCCTGGACGGGTTCTATCTGAGCGGCGCGCCCGCGTTCGAGCGCTGGGTGGAGACGCAGCGCGCCGAGTATGCGAACCGCTTCGCGGCTGCACTCGAATCTGTGGCTTCGACAGCCGAGCGCGGCGGCGATTGGGTCGCAGCGGTCGGGTGGTGGCGGCGCTTGGTGGCGGAAGATCCGTACAATTCGCGGCTGGCGGTGCGCCTCATGGAGGCGTTGAGCGCGTCCGGGGACCGGGCCGGGGCACTCCACTTCGCCGAGACCCACGAGACGCTGCTGCGCCAGGACCTGGGAGTCGCTCCCGACCAGGCGCTGCTCGCGGCAGCGGAGCGGATCCGCGCCCAGCCCGCGGTCCCGCGCTCGGCACCCGTGCCCGTCGGCCAGGAGCCTGCTGAGGGCCTGGTCTCCGTTGCCGTCCTTCCGTTGGCAAACCTCAGCGCGGCTCCGGAGGACGAATACTTCAGTGACGGGCTGACCGATGAGCTCATCGATGCGCTGGCGCGGGTCCCGGGACTTCGGGTGGTCTCACGCACTTCGGCCTTCGCCTTCAAGGGCAAAGAGGTGGGAATCCGTGAAGTTGCCGAGCGGCTCAAGGTGGGTGCCGCCGTGGAGGGGAGCGTGCGCAGGGCGGGCGACAGGGTGCGCATCAGCGCGCAGCTCGTCAGCGCTGCCGACGGGTACGTGCTCTGGGGCGAGACGTACGAGCGGTCTCTTGCGGATGTCTTTGCCGTGCAGGAAGAGCTGGCCCGGGCAATCGTCCACGCGCTCTCGGCGAAGCTCGCAGCGACCGCCGGGGCACCTCTCATGCAGCCGGCGACCGAGGTCGCGGAGGCCTACACCCTGTACCTGCGGGGTCGCTATTTCTCCAGCAAGCGAACCCGGGAAGGGATCACGGCGGCAGGCGATTACTATCGGCAGGCGATCGAGCGGGATGCGAATTTCGCTCTCGCCTACTCCGGGCTCGCGGAATGCTATGCGATGCGCGGCTTCGACGAATTCGGCGACCTGCCCGCCTCGGAGGCGATGCCGCAGGCCAAGGCGGCCGCGCTCAGAGCTCTCGAGATCGACCCGCAGCTCGCGGAGGCGCACGCGACCTTGGGATGGGTCACGTTCTTGTACGATTGGGACTGGGCGGCTGCGGAGAGTGAGTTCCAGAAGGCCATAGAGCTGAAGCCGAGTGACACGCTTGCTCACGTCTGGTACGCCGTGTTCCTCGGCGCCATGGGTCGGAGCGAGGAGAGCCTCAAGTGGATCCTGGGCGCGGAAGCCCTAGACCCCGTCTCGCTCCTCGTGCACCTGACCGTGGCGCGCTGTTATTGTTTCGCTCAGCGCTACGATGAGGCGATCGAGCAGCTCGGCGCGACGCTGGAGATGGAGCCGACGCACGTGCTGACCTATGTGTGGCTCGCTCGGGCCTACGGCGGGAAAGGTCTGCCAGCGGGAGCGCTGCGGGCAGTGGAGAGGGCGATGAGCTTCGCCGGGCGGCTCCCGATCCTCTTGAGTGCGGCGGGCGGGCTCTATGGCCTCCTGGGTCGGCATGCGGAGGCGCGGGGAATCCTTGAGGAACTGCGGGTGGAGAAGGAGCGGGATCGCGCACCCAGGACCTATACCAGCTACGAGGCTTCCGTCTGCGCTGGGTTGGGCGATGCCGACGAGGCCTTCAGGCTCCTCGATCGCGCATACGAGGAGCGGTCCGGTTACCTACCGTTCCTCGGTGTCAGTTGGTTTTGGTGGAACCCGCTCATGTCGGACCCGAGGTTCGAGGCCTTGCTGAAGAAGATGCGGCTGGATTTCTGACTCGTCCTCTTCAGGGCAAGGCCTGCGGAAGGGCGATCCAGCGAACTCGCAGATTCGCGGCCAAGTGGCCTCCATGGGCGCCCGGCTTGCCATCGGCCGGCGCGGACCTACCGTTCACGGTTGCCCACTGGGGCGCCGCTGCGAGTGCCTGGGCGGAACCCCTCGATGTAGAATACCCTCCGGCGGCCTCCCCGTACCCATGGGGCCGCACACCATTCTGAACGTCTTGTTACTGCAAAGATGGAACCCTTCAGCTGGCGGTCGTCACGCTGTGCGGCGCGTCGCAACGACCGAGGCGTTGTCGCACACCGGTGTGACCGGCTGAACTAAAAAGTCCGCACCTCGACGCCGAGACCGTGCGGGTAGATCAGCGAGCGCAGCGTGTGGTCGTGAAGCTTGGCCAGCTTCAGGGCTTCGCCCACGCCTTCCAGGCCGAAGCGGTGGGTCACTAGGTCATCGACTTGCAGCTCAGCGCTGGCGATCAGGTTCAGCGCTTCGCGGGTCTCGACCGGGCCGGCCGAGTAGCTGTGGGTGATCGTGACTTCCTTGAAGTAGAGGTCGTTGGGGCGATAGGCGACGGCCGCCCCAGGAGGCGTCGGCGTAAAGACCAGGACGGTCGCCCCCGGGGCCAGCCGCTCGAGGCTCGCCTCGATCGCCTCGACCGTGCCCGGCCCGACGATCACCTTTTCGGCGCCCCACCCCCCTGTGGCCTCGGCCATGCGCTCGGCGAAGTCCGGCGCCGCCGGATCGAGCGCCAGGTCCGCCCCGGCTTTCAGCGCGTACTCCCGGCGTACCTGGACGGGATCGGAGACGATGACGGGATCGGCCCCGAAGTGACGAGCCAGCCGTGAATTGATCAGGCCCATCGGCCCCGCCCCGATCACCCAGAGGCTTTGACCCGGCTCGACGTTCAATTTGCCAAACGCCCGCAGACTGCAGGCGACCGGTTCGATGAACGCCGCCGCCTCGTCTGACAGGGCGGGCGGAAGCTTCAGCACGTCCAGCCGCACGATTTCCGCTGGCACGCGCACAAACTCGGCGAAGCCCCCCGGGTCGATGCGGCTCTCGCGGAAGCGCCGACACGAAGTGTACATGCCGCGTGTACAGGCTCGGCATTCCATGCAAGGCACGTGATGGTGAAAGAACACCCGGTCCCCCAGCGCGAGCCCTTCCACCCCAGGCGTGACCTCATGGACCACGCCAACCGGCTCGTGGCCCAAGACGACGGGCACCTTCTGGTCGACGTACCAGTCCATCGCGTCGCTGGAGCAAACGCCGCAGACCGTGACCTGCACGCGGATGTCGCCGGGCTCTAAGCGGGGAAGTGGCAGCTCTTCCACACGCACATCGTCCAGCGCGTAAGCGCGGGCCGCGCGCATGGTGGGCCGTTCGGTGGCGCTCACGGCAAAATGGCGATCTTCACGGCATCGCGGCGACGGACACGTTCGAGCGCCTCGGGTAGATCGTCCAAAGACATGCGTTCGGTGATCAGCGGCTCGAGGGCCAGGGTGCCGCGACAGATCAGCTCCCAGGCGCGGCGAACGCTGTCCGAGGTGTAGTGGAATCCACCCTTCAACGTGATCTCGTCGTAGTGGACACGTTCCGCGTCCAGGTCGACGATCGTCCCTTCGCCGCAGCCGCCGAACATCAGCGCCTCGCCGCCCCGGCGCACTAGGTCCACGGCCTGTTGCCACGCCTCGGGCCGACCCACACACTCGACGACGGTGTCGGCGCCGAGACCATCGGTCAGCGCCAGCACCGAACCGCGGGCGTCGCCTTCGCGGGCGTTGACCACGAAATCCACTCCAAGCTCACTCGCCAGTTCGAGTCGCTGACCGTGCCGGCCGATCAGCACCACGCGGCCGGCGCCGCGCAACCGGGCCAGCTGCGCAAACAGCAGCGCGATGGGGCCGTCACCCAGGAATACGACGACGCGCTCCCCGGAAAGCTCGACCAGGTCGGCACCATGAACGATGCAAGCGAGCGGCTCGAGAAATGCCGCGTGTAGATTCGGCACGTCGTCCGGGATCCGCAGCGTGTAGCGGTTCACGATATGGCGCGGGATGAGGATGTACTCTCCGTAGGCGCCCAGGGCCATCTGCTCGAACAGGTGTAGACAAAGATTCTCGGCCCCACGCTGGCAGTAAGCACAATCTCCACACGGCGCGGTCGGCAAGGCGACGACACGATCGCCGGGCCGCAGCTGGCTGACGCCTTCCCCGACCCGCTCGACCTGGCCGGCCCACTCGTGACCGAGATCACCCGGGACCTTGAGGCGAACGTGGCCGCGATCGATCGTCTTGAGATCGGTACCGCACGTGAGGGCGACCGCGACGCGGGCGACGACCTCGCCGGGGCCGGGCTCGGGGATGCTGACACTCCGCCGACGCAGTTCGCCCGGGCTGACGAGCCGGAAGACTCGCATCGACGTCTTTCCTGGTACGGCGCGGGCATCCAAGCTGGGCGCTCCCCTCCCCTGACGCGTTCGAATCCCGGGTGAAGCTAGGGAGGGGCGGCGTCCCTCGAAAGGCGCCGGCTGGGAAGACCGGGTCTGCGCCACCTCGCCGACCGCCGCAGCGATCGGGGCGACACCTGTTCCGGCACGGCGCAGCTCCGCATCATATGCGGGGCAACCGCCCGGCCGTTCGCGTACCGGTGGCAGCCCGCAGACTTCTGAAACGGTGGCCATGGCACACATACCCGATGGCTTTCTGTCGGCACCGGTCTCGGCCACGACGCTCGTGGCCGCCGGCGCCCTCGCTGCCTACGCGGCGCGGCGCGCGCAGAGCCGACTGGACGAGCGGGCGGCGCCTACCCTGGGCCTGGCCACCGCCGCCGTCTTCGCCGCACAAACGCTCAACTTCCCGGTGGCCGCCGGGACCAGCGGCCACCTGCTGGGCGGCGTGTTGCTGGCCGTGATCTTTGGGCCCTGGGCCGCCTACCTGGTGATGACCGCCGTGATCATCGTTCAGGCTCTCATCTTTGCGGACGGCGGTCTGACGGCCCTGGGCGCCAACATCCTGAACATCGGCGCTGCCGGCGCCCTGGTGGGCTTCGCGATCTATGGGGCGTTGCTGAGCTTGAGCGGCGACGGACCCCGGCGGCGCGGGGCCGCCGCCGCAGTCGCCGCCTACCTCGCCACCGTCCTCACCGGCGCCGCCGCCGGCCTCGAGATCGGGCTGAGCGAGGTGGCGCCCACGCGGCTGGCCGTGGGCGCCATGACCGGCGTGCACGCGATCATCGGCGCGGTGGAGGCCGCGATCACCGGGCCCGCCGTTTGGGTGCTGGCGCGCAAGCGGCCCGAACTGATCTACAGCCCGCTCGCCCCCGGACCCGCCGGCCCGGCCCGGGCCGCCATGCTGGCCGCGCTGGGAACCGTCGCCATGGTCGCGGGCGCCTTATCGCTTGTCGCCTCGGCGGCGCCGGACAGCCTCGAGCGGGTGGCTATCGACCTGGGATTCGCGCCGGCGGCCAGCGATTGGCCGGGCGCCCTCTTCCCCGGCTATCGCGCCTGGCTCCCCGGCCCCGCCGGCACGCTCGTCGCCATCATCATCGGCGTCACGCTTCTGTTCGCCGGGGCCGCGGCCATGGCCCGAGCCCTGGCCCACGCCCGCCGAGCCCGATAGCCGCGATGGGTTTCGCGCACCTGGACCGCTACGCCGACCACCCCTCCTGGCTCACCGGGCGAACCACGCCGCAACAGCGCTTCTGGATCGCCATCGCCGCCGCCTTCACCGCCGGCCTGATGCCGCCCGGCGCCTGGGGCGCGCTCGGTCTCCTGGCCGTCGTCGTCGCCCTCGGCGTCTGGTCGGCCCGACTTCCCGCCGCCGTGCTCGCCCGGCGCGTCGCCCAGGCGCTGCCTTTCTTCCTGCTCCCGGCTCTGGCGCTCCCCTTCAGCATCCCGGGGCCGGATGCCCTATCCCTGGGACCGCTCCAGATGAGCCGGACCGGTCTGATCAAAGCCGCCGAGATCATCTTACGCGCCGGCCTGGCGGTTACCGCCGTTACCGTGGTCGTCTCCGTGACCCGGGCCGCCGACCTCCTCAACGCCCTCGACGACCTGCCCCTCCCTACCCTGGTCAAAAGCTCGCTCGCCCTGGGGTATCGCTACGTCTATGTGCTGAATGACGAGGTTGAACGAACCCAGAGAGCGCTGCGCAGCCGCGCCGGCCCCGCCGCGGGGCTGCGGCTCTGGCGCGCTCGGGCGACGGCGCTCACCCACCTGTTCCTCCGGGCACACGCGCGCGCCACGCGCATCCACTTCGCGATGTTGAGCCGCGGTTATCAGGGCAGCTTTCCCACGCTGCGCCACGCTCACCCGCCGCCACACGCCTGGACCGTCGGGATTCTGGCGCTGCTCGCGTCGATCTGGGTGGCCGGGTTGCTGGAGGTGACGTTGTGACCAGGCACCCGGGCGGCCCCCCATGGTCGGTCGAGATCGCCGATCTCGGCTTCACCTACCCCGGGGCCGCGGCTCCGGCCCTGACCGGCATCACGCTCGCTGTCGCCCCCGGCGAGCATGTGGCGCTGGTCGGGCCGAACGGTGCCGGTAAGAGCACCCTGCTGCTACAACTGAACGGAATCCTCCAGCCGAACTCGGGCTGGGTCAGCATCGGCGGCCTCGCCGTGACCGAGCCGAACCTGGCCGAGATTCGTCGGCGAGTGGGTCTCGTGTTTCAGGACCCCGACGACCAGCTCTTCATGCCTTCGCTGCTGGAGGACGTGGCTTTCGGGCCGCTGTGTCGGGGCCTGTCACACGCCGAAGCCGAGTGGCGTGCAAAGCAGGCGCTGGAGAGCGTGGGGCTGGGCCGGGTGGACGCGGCGCGGGCCGCTCACCACCTGAGCGGCGGCGAAAAGCGGCGGGCGGCGCTAGCGACGGTGCTGAGCACCCAGCCCGGCGTTCTCGCCCTGGACGAGCCCAGCGCCGCGCTGGATGGCCGGGGCCGGCGGACCGTCGCAGAGATCCTCCGCGCTCGAACCCAGACGCTTTTCCTGGTCACCCACGACGTCGAGTTCGCCGCCGCCGTCTGCCCGCGCATGGTCCTGCTCGACGAGGGGCGGCTGATCGTCGACCTGCCGGCGGCGGAGCTTTTGGCTCAGAGGGATCTGCTGCTCGAGCACGGCCTGGAACTGGCCAGCTGGCTGCGGGAAGAAGCGTCGCCGACCCCAAAGAATCGAGAGGCGCCGGCACCGGGGGTGGATCGGGAGTGAGAAGCGCGACAGCGTGTTGGAGTCGCGCGGGAGCGGCATACAAGAACGAGGGCGCGGCCTTCACCGCACCCTCGCTTCTTGGCTTCGAAACCCGGTTATGGCGTCAGGCTGATCACCAGCCCAGCGGAGAGCACGATGTCCGCCTGAAACTGATTGCCGAACGTCACTTCGCCGCCGAAGTCTGGATCGTCGACCGTGAGCTCGGCGGAATAGAGATAGCTCTGCGCATCCAACCGAATACCCAGAAGCCCGGGCAGCTTCACGCGGAGCCCGGCACCCACGACTCCACCTACGCTGCTGTCACCATCGGTGACGACGTCGTAGCCGTCGCCACCGTGGTCGATCAGCGCGATACCGCCGTTGACGTGGAAGGAGATCGGAGCGAGCGGGACCCCGAACTTCAGAATCAAGCGACCGTCGAGCGCCCAGGCGTTCGCATCGAAGTCTCTAGCGGAATCGGCGATAGACTGCTCGACGTCGCTCAACGCGTAAACGAAGTTACCCTCGATACCCAGCGGGCCTGGCAGCCAGACGGTAATCCGCCCGCCGAACGCCACGGCCTCTTTTTGGCTCCAGCCTACGTCGCTCGGGAAGCCGTCGATATCGACCCTGTCATCCGCCAGATCCAGAGGCGGCACGTAGACACCCAGGTACGGCTCGACCTCGACCCCCGGTAACTGGGCCAGGGCCGGTGTCGCCCCCAGAAGGGCGAACGCTGCGGCAACGCCAAACAACCGTCTCATCATCGCTTCTCCTCCAGATTGGGATAAATGTCCCGAACAGGGATGTACGCTCTCGTCTGGGGGATTCAGCCGCCAGGGCTTTTCGGGAGGGCTTCAGGTCCATGCCCGTCGGACACGACCGGTGCAAATATAGCAACGCAAACGACTTGCGCCAAGGTGGCGGGCTTGACAAGGGCCGCGGTGGGACGAGCACGGCGTCAGAAGGGGTGACCAAGGTCGATGGACACGTCGGGCCACTCCGACAGGTCGCTCTCTGCCAGGGTCAGCGTCAGCTGTCCCAGCACAGTTCGGGCGCCCAGCCTGATCCCGTAGCCGACCGTATAACGATCCGGGTCGAAGCTGAACTCATCAAAGACGTTTCCCGCGTTGACCTGCACGATTGCGAACAGGCGCGGTCGGAATTCCACCTGAACGCCCGCGCCGAAAATCTCTACGCTGCGACCGCGACGTTCCTGCGTATCGAGGCCTAAGAACGGGAACTGGCGATCGGGGAAGGTGAAGTGCGGGCTCGCCCCACCAATAAAGAAAAGATAGTGCCCGGGTAAGTCGGGTCCGCGCGCCGCACCCACCGTCACGCGGCCGAGCAATGAGATGTTCTGCACGAGCGGGAGATAGCCTCGAGCATCCAGCGTGTGGTGCCAAAAGGTTCGGTTGCTGCCGATCGCTCGGTCCGCCCACTCGCTCTTGAGCAGCAGCTGCAAGCCGCGGGTTGGGAAGAGGGGCCGGTCGTACGTGTCCGCCTGCAGCTTCGCGCCCAGCGTATAGAAGAGATCGTCCTCATCGAAAGCTTCCGGAGCGATGGCAGACTCCAAGTGGGCATACTCTCCCTTGAGCTGCAAACCAACCACCGCCGCGCTGCCGAGGGCCAGGCCGGCGAACCCGGTGAGACTGCTGACATCGGCGCGCACTTCCGCTACACGCCGTCCGTCCTCGAACAGCTCTAACGGCGAGCGGGTGAACTCGAGTCCGCCGCCGAGACTCACCACGCGTCCCGGGCCCGTCCTGAGGCTGTGCCGTGCACCCACCCGCAGCTGCTCGCCCAAACGAATGTAAAGGCTGGTAAGCGACCCGTAGCTCAGCAGGTGATACAGCGTGGCCGACATCAACACCGATGCCTTGTAGCGGCTCTCGTAGCGGAAGTTGAAGCCGACATGGTCACGAGCGCCCTCGACCACCACCATCGACAGCGTCGTCATCGAGTCACTATCCGCCGTATCGAGGCGATAGCCGACCCGCGCAAACAGGCCGGTGGCGTAGGCACGGCTGACTGCTCGATCGAGATCACGCGAGGTCAGCCACGCCGGCACCTGCAGATCGACCAACCCACGAGCCAGTCCGACGGTCACCCGCTCCAGCCCCTCGATCTTCACCGCCGCCACCCACACCGAATCCGCCGGCGCCAGGGCGACGCGGCGGTCGGGTGGGGCCGTCCCCGCATCGACGCGCGACAAGATCTCGGGCAGCCGCGCTCGGGCGGCCTCAGCCCCCCGACGGATCCACTCGGCGGCCTGCTCGAAACTCAACGCCGAAAGGCCGGCGATCTCCGGCTCGATCACCACGTCGCAGAACTGTCGCTGCTCCTCCGTCGACCGGGTGATGCCGAAGGACAGCGTTTGATCCAGCACATCGAGCAGCGAGTTCAAACTGTCGGCGGGCTCGAGCGGTTCGGAGACGTCGCTACAGATGACGATCTCCGCCCCCAGCTCGACCACGTCCTCTGCCGGCAGATTGCGCGCCACGCCTCCATCGACAAGCGTCCGACCCTCGAGGCGAACCGGCGCGAAGATGCTGGGAAGCGAGATGCTGGCCCGCATCGCTTCCGCGATGACCCCGCGGTCCAGACCGACCGCTTCGCCCGTCTCCAGATCGCTGGCGAGGGCCACGAACGGAATCGGCAGCCGACGGAAGTCCCGCGCGGCGTAGGCTGACCACGTCAGCCGGGCGAACAGCTGCGAGATGCGCTGGCCCGCCACCAGACCGATGGGCAGCTCAACGCGACCCGACCGGACGGGAAGGGAGACCAGATCTGGCTCGTCCAACAGCTTCAACTCGATCGGGAGGTCCCCGCGGTCGAGGCCGTCGGTGAACAGCGCCTCCCAGTCCTGACCGGTGGCCACCTCCTCCAGCATGTCCGGGGAATACCCGATGGCGTAGAGGCCGCCCACGACGGCGCCCATGCTGGTGCCGGCGATCGCATCCACCGTGACCCCTGCCTCCTCCAAGACCCTAACGACCCCGATGTGGGCGAAACCCTTCGCGGCCCCTCCGCTGAGGGCGAGACCGACCCTGCCAGGTTCGGTGTTGGGTGTCTGTTGGGAAGATGCCGGCCGCGGCGTCAGTAGCACGGCCACGCCGATGAGGCCAAATAGCTGGACGGCCCGCAACGCTCCCCACCCATGGTTTCGCTTCATTGACCGCCGCTTCTGGCTTGTGTTCTCCCCCGGCCCCGGGGCCGCAGAGCCGAGGGCGCGACCCTTTGACGCTTCAACTTCCGTTGTGCCCGTTCCGGCGGCAAGCGA
>JABAOH010010723.1_pt4 | contig 11938 bp, 13 predicted proteins | sample 7062181 | NCBI WGS metagenome assembly JABAOH01 (sample SAMN14538630, study PRJNA623070) | marine sediment metagenome | biome: marine biome [ENVO:00000428]; feature: marine pelagic biome [ENVO:01000023]; material: deep marine sediment [ENVO:00002113]; isolation source: pool of 5 deep marine... | reverse complement strand
TTTTAGGTGAACCGATAATGGATCCGTGGAAATATTATAACATCACCCATAAACGACACCAATTGTGTAATCCATTGAATACAGAGAAGTTTGAGCGACTTTGTCAACTCCTACAATTGAAGCGAGGAGAACGTGTCCTAGATATAGCCTGTGGTAAAGGAGAGTTCCTCGTTAGGCTGGCGGAGCTATATGGTATTACAGGTGTAGGCGTTGATATTTCTCCCTACTGCATTCGAGATTGCATGGAAAAGCATCGGAGGCGAGTACCAGACTCGGATATTGAATTTGTGGAGATGGATGGAGCGGACTATAGACCTGAAGTCCTTTCTTCCTTTGATGCGGCCCTGTGTATCGGGGCGAGTTGGGTGTATGGTGGTCATCGGGGGACGATTCAAGCATTGGAAGGAATGGTGAAGAAGGGGGGGCTGATTGTAGTGGGAGAACCTTTCTGGCTGATGGAACCGAGTAAAGAGTACTTGGAGGTAGAAGGGATCAAAAAGGATGATTTTGGCACTCATCGTGACAATGTAAGAGTGGGGGAGGACGAAGGGTTAACCTGCCTTTACACGCTCGTTAGTAGCTACGACGATTGGGACCACTATGAGACTCTCCAATGGTGGGCTGTTGACGAGTACGTCAGAGCTCACCCCGACGACCCAGATATCCGCGAGCTAGTGAAACGGAAGACGCGTGAGAAGCAGATCTATCTTCAGGGAGGCAGGGAAACTATGGGATGGGCGATATATGTTTTCAGAAAGGAATAGCATACAATGCATGCACTTGCCATTCTTATGTTAGAGAAAAATGGGGATTTTCGGGAGAAAACTCTAGAAAAATACGGATATCCAATACTGAGCATGAGTTCAGAAGACCTAAACCCCAGACTACGAAAGCCATTCTTATGGAAAAAGAGGTCAAGAGTTTCCTCGATTCTGTAGTGGCAAAGAACACTAGGAAGACATACATTCGAGGATTGGAACTGCTGGAGGAGCACATGGAAAAGACCATATCAGAGATCATCGATGAGAGGCGAGAGGATTTCAAGAGTGATGATGTTACACATCGAAGACGTTTAGATCGCATGCATGCTGAAACCTTGCTGAGGTTCAGCCCCGCTTGCCTGGCGGCCTCCACCACTTCCCGGTCCAGGTACAGGCAGGTCGACTCCTGCTCCCCTTCATGCCATCTGACACCATGTGGTTCCATGCGCGCGGGGCTATTTATTGCCCCCTCAGGGAAAGGCCGAGGCGGCGGGATGTCGGCGCACGGTTTGGGGTTAAATTTTGACCTTTTTTCCCACTACGTCTAATATACCTTAGAAAATCACCATGAGGTTCGAATTTTTGACTATTTATTCTGGAGGTCCTCGTTCGATTGTCTTTTGAATTTCCTTCAAAGAACACCGTTCTGACCAGAAAGCCTCTAATAGCCAATTAGCACCAATGTCTATGAAGTCATGGATATAGGCATCTTCCTCTTTGTCTCCAACGGTTAATATGCTTTTTACAACATCAAATGAGTCTAGTGATTTCCTATACTTTCTAATATAGCTCAAAATTTCTTGATAATCTTGAGGATATAATGAGGGATCAGATGCAGCTTTCAATGGAAAAATTCCGTCATATTTCGCAGCCCGTCTAAATGGTTTTTTGTTTGGCCAATAGCCTCCGACCCAGATCTTTATATTACCTTCTGGTTTAAATTTGACTGGTTCTTTTATTTTGAAGTGTTTTCCATCAAAAGTAAAGGGTTTTCCAGACCACAAACCTTTTAGAATCTCTAAAGATTCATCAAGCATATCCCCTCTAATCTTAGGGTCCTCCTCTTCACCTAGAGCTTTTAGTTCTGCTGTACCTCCTAATCCCACACCAAGAATAAATCTTCCACTAGAAAGTCTATCGATTGTAATTGCTTCTCGTGCTATTATCATTGGCCTTCTTCTTGCTAATGGTGTTACTGTTGTACCAATGGTGATTTTATTCGTTTGAGTAGCTATTGCAGACAATATAATCCATGGATCCAAGACGTCCTGATCTGGTGCCCACGGTAGAAAAACGTGATCCCATAGAAAGAACCCGTCCCATCCACATTCTTCCCCACTCTTAGCTAACTTGACGTAATCTTGTGGATTACCTGTAATTCCATGGTTAGCAATATATATGCCAAATTTTGCCTTGTTGTTCAAAGTATCACCAAATTAATGATAAATCAGTCTTGAAAGACATATTATTCGGGGTAAAAATATTCTTTTTTCCCCACACTCAGTCCCATGTCATAGTAGGAACCACCCAATTCTACTTCATACACATCAAACACGTCCTCAGGGCCAATACCATTTATCCTTGTCCAAAAGATTCGCTAAATATTTGAATCAACGCGTTGACCGACGGTTCTGAAAGGGGAGAGGCAGGCAGAAGTGAAGGCGGAAACCGTCGTATGCATGTCTTTTCGGCTTCTTGATAAAGCGACCTGTTCTGCGGTCTCTATGCCGAACTTGGGGTTTAGCTCTTGCCGTTACAGTCTCGCGTCTCCACGTTCGCTATGCATGCGCGCGCAAATCCAGTAGGTTGACCCTGGGAAACTACTTGTGCCCTGGCTTCCTGAGCCGTATGCATGCACCTTTGCAGGGAAGCGACATATCTCCCTGATCTCTTTTCATGCTCAACGTCAGAGTTTCTGAGGGGTTGTTCCATGTTCACGTTTGCTTTCGTAGTAATTCCATACAACCCACGCAGGACCGAATGCAAGCAACCCCAAACCGCGATCACTACACACAACTCAGAAATAAAAGCAATAAAAGCACAAAAAAAACAAATTTTGACTTTCTCTCTCTCGTTTATTTGCGCGCGCACGCAGATTCTGAGAGACTTTGCAGCTCTGCTTCTACGTTGTTCAAACACCGAACTTGATCAAACCGTTATGCGCGATCAGAGACCGTAGCTGTCTAATTCTCAGAATCCTCGGTACGACTTGAAATGATGTGTAATTGTAATCTTTCTCTTAGTGTTTGTTTTGATACGTTTTGTCATGCTTCGTCCACATCCAATCGCGAGTAGTTTACGTCGTTTGTCCCCAGTTCAGATTAATTGATGTCACATTGATTCAAAAGACTTCAATGCAATTCACTAGAAGAACATTTCATAAGGCTTTAATACAGGAAAAGATGAACTATGTTAATGTTCTGTTGAGGGGAGTAAGGAGGTGAAAGAATGAATAAGAAAATCTCATCACTTCTAATCATCTTGGTAGCTTTAGCTATGATTGCTAGCCCTCTAATGGCAACAGTCCAAGCAAACAAACCTGTAGTTACTGAAGAAGATGGATATACTCAGTATGTTGGTACACTTGGAGGAGCAAATTATGTCATTCGCATTCCTGATGAGTGGAATGGAATGTTGGTTGTTGGATGTCATATGTACATGGGTGGATTTTGGCACCCTGATGCACAATTCCAGATGGATAATGCTGAGGATACCGCTGGAATCGGTTTACCCTTTAGCTTAATTGGACAGGGGTTTGCCTATGCAGCATCTAGTTATGGTGAAGGAGGATTGGCAACAAAGATAGGCATGATTCGTACTCATCAATTGACAGAGTATACTATCAACAACTACGGCGTTACAGGAAAAGTCTTCCTTATTGGGATTTCAATGGGTGGAGGCATCGTGCTACAGCTTGGAGAAAAATACCCACAACTCTATGATGGAGTACTTGATATCGTTGGCGCAAAAAACTGGACCGATATCTACGTAATTACCGTAGCGACCATTAATAGTCCGATGTTCCCATCCTTGCCTCCGGAAACACAGGCTTTCCTTCTGCAAGCTGAAGCCGATATGGAGGCTGCATGTGGTGGCACCACGGATGATAAACCAAAAGCCTATGAGAGACTATCCCCCGTATGCTATCCTGACATAACTATTCCCATAATATCGGTACACGGAGCTCAAGACCCACTCATACCTCTGTCGCACATGTATAGTTATGGAATAGCAGTCGATAATGCTGGTCGTTCAGAATACTATCGAGAGTATACAGTAGACCCAGGTGGACATGCTGATCCTCCAGTGATAGATGAGGCATTAATCCGCTTTGAGGAACTCGTTGATTATCCAACAGGTTGGTAGTCCACAACCTCCGCAATTGAAGCATAGGAAAAGCACCCTAATCTCCTCTTCTTCTTTCAAATCACATGCGTCTGTCGGATTTTTCAATTAAGGCTTCTTGATGAATGAATGCATGCATACGTTAGGTCAGAGACTTGATGAAGAAGCTAAACAGTCTCTTCGAATCGAGGATTGAGATTCCTAGAATCAGATTTGGACGGAACAGACGGTTAATGCATGCATCACTCTTAAATATCTTCTTAGCAAGCTTTCTGTCATGCATTCTGAAAGAATTGAGTATTCTGGAGTTGTTGATGAGCTCACATCTGACATTAAAAGGATGATGGCGAAGGAGAACATATGTGGTCTATCAATAGCTTTGGTGGACGAGAGAGAAATCATCTGGGCTGAAGGTTTTGGGTATACTGATCGCAGTAGAGGAAAACAGGTTACGGCAGATACTCTATTCAGTTCTCAGTCATTTGGCAAATCTCTAACTGCTACGGCATTCATGATTATGGCTACCAAAGGTTTGATCGATCTCGATGATCCCATTTTGAAACACTATCCCGGGTTTTCCATAAGAACAAGGTTCGGTGATCCAAAGGAAGAGATCGGAAAAATCACGTTTAGGAGAATGCTAAGTCATTGGGCGGGCTTTGCACATGAGGCACTCCTAGGAAACAATTACTCTGATAAACCTGTCACCTTTGAAGAACACATTGAGAGCATTAGTGAAGGTTGGCTGAAAGCCCCTGTTGGTTCAGAGTTTTCATATTCCAATCTAGGTTACGATTTGACTGGATATGTAATGGGGTTGGTAATGAATAAATCCTACGAAGAAGTCATGAAAGAAGTATTACTTCAGCCTCTTGGTATGGTTTCTGCTACGTACAAGATTGAAGAGGCTCTCAGCCAATCTTTTGCGAGAGGCTATTTCAGAGAGTTTGAAGCTCCCGTTGTGCAGGTACCTATGCTCCCAGCCGGAGGGTTATATATTTCTGTGAACGATGTTGCGAAATTCATCCGATTCCATCTGAGGAAAGGGAGAATCAATGATCACCAGATTATTGACCAAATTTTTCTTGAAGATATGTACAAACCCCAATTTGCTGAGACAAAAGAATTCGGATACGGTTTGGGAGTTTATTCCCATCAGAAAATCGAAAATGCTCAAGCCTATGGACATGCAGGAGGCGGATATGGTTATCAAACATTATTGCAGTGGGTACCTGAATACAAGGTTGGTGTTGTCGTATTAACAAATACCGACTGGCGGCACAATGTACCCGACTCACTAGCCAAGAAGTCGCTTGAATCAGTGATTAGGAAAAAGAATGAACCAGAAGCCAACCCAGTAGAAACAGAACTACTGAAGCGACTAGAAGGAACTTTTAATGCGAATGGCAATGTGGCACCCCAACTAGTTCGGATTTCTCGTGAAGACACTAGATTATTCTGCTATGCTGTCGATTCAGAAATCGAACTCATACCTCAAAGTCCCACTGAATTTATCTCAAACAGCAAGACAAAGTACACTTTTGAACTGAACAAAGAGGGCTATCCAAGGGCAGTATATGTGGATGACCCTGTGTTCCCTTTCTGGGCAAAATATAACGATGGCCCTAACGACAAGCCAGGACCCAATAGCCCAAAATGGCAACAATACATTGGCGTCTACCAATACAGAGAATACGGAAGAACCTGCTACCTTGCGCTAGGCATAAAAAATGGGTATCTTTATCTCACTTTTGATGACGATCTAAAGCTGCAGTACTATGGAGACAACCTCTATTTTACTGCTGATGGCGAAGCACTGACCCTTCAAACAGATAGTCTCAATTTCAAAGGCATCCAAGCTCAGAAAATCGACCTGGACATAGAACAGATTATTGAAACCATCAAACTAAACAGACATAACCTGGATGCTTTCTACATCACAGCAAAAAGCTTAGCCAACGCGTTAATTGCAACTCACGGACTTGGTGAAGCCTTTAAGTTTATCAAACGAGCAGTTGATGTTGATACATCGTTTGGAATCATCTATTCTATGATAGGCAGACGATTATATGCTTTGGGAAAATTAAAGGAAGCACAGAAATGTTTCACGAGATTGATGAGGATTGACAGCAAGGACAGAAATGCCTTAGAGATGCTCAGGAGAATTGAGAAGAAGCATTTGTCGCGCAAATGAGGCAGCTCGCATGCATCGCTGGTGTGGTTTTCATAATACATGGGGCATTGTTGAAAACCGAAGAGGCTCCTGAAGACTAGTTCTTGGCATGCAAGGGTTCTTGCTAGCGGTAATGTGCAAAACTCTTATAGGATCGAGTTTCCTTTTCAACCGTGCACATATGGTGGTGAATACTGTGCCTGATTTCTCGGTGATTCTTACACATGTAGCGGGAACATGCCCAATATACGACAGCGAGGCTATGAAAAAGTTTCAGGAGCTATCTGAAAAGAGAGAGGAAGCTGCCAAGAAGTTTGGAATCAAGATTGTAAGTAAATGGAGTCCCACTAGGGTACATCAGACACACTGGATCATAGAAGCTCCATCTAAAAAGGCAGCAGAGGATTTCTTCAAGGCAGTGGGATTGTCAATCTGGAATAAAATCGAAGTTCAAGAAATCAAAATGGTCTAATGATGCATGCAGGCTTTAGTGAAAAACTCACATACTCACATCCGTTGCGGACAACCTAGAACATCAACATCTCGCGCCAAAAATATTGCGTGCGCAAATGCAGTGGGTTGATCTTGGGTTCACGCGCGATGGGCTATTTATTGCCCCCTAGGGGATAAGCCGCGGCGGCGGCGGCGCGCGTTTTGAAGTTAAATTTCAACGCGCACACACTTTCTGTCTCACTCACCCTTTTCAAAGAGCAGGTAGTGCTTGACGTCTGTTCCATATCCAGTTGCTTGGTATGTGTGGAGACGCCATCCCGTTTCTTGCATGTCCTCAATGCTCTTAGGGACATCCTTGTGATGATTGACTTGTATGCAAGCCCATTCGTTCAAGCGGAAATCACCTCCTCTCAGACTGCTTGGCAGACTGCTCTTCAATTCGCGCGCGTAGTGGGGACTTAGTTTTCGTTAATGTTCTCTTCTTGGTTTTCGAAAATGAATAGCTTGTCGATTGGTGTCTTTAGAACTTTGGCCACGTCGTGGGCTAGTTTCAATGAGGGGTTGTATTTGCCCTTCTCGAGGTAGAGGATAGTTTCTCTTCTTACGCCAACCTTTCTAGCTAAGTCTTCTTGTGTTAGGTTATATCTGGCTCTAAGTTCCTTGATTCTTGTCCGCATCAGAGGTCGCCTTTTCTGCTGTAATACCAGCTTAACAAGGCATTTGAGATACCAGAGACGAGCATTATCGCAATTACGGCCCATCCAGCGTCAAGTTCAGGCAAAGCTAGAAACTCTGTTCCGAATATTATGAACAACGCTAGTGATATCATGAAAGCGAGACTGATCCAGTAAGTCCCAATAGCTGCTTTTCCACTGATCTTTATGGTGCGTTCATCTTTAGTAGGATAACCCGATTTTCTGTCTTTATGAAGTTTCCACAAAACAAACACTCCAACCAGCAGCACGAGGACTGCATTCAAGATTAGAATTATTGGCCACACAAAATCGGTCATTGTCTGTTTTCCTCCTTTTTCCTTTCTGGAAGCAATGTTGTGTTGGCTGTGCTTATTATGCCGATTCCAAATATGCCCACGATTGTGGCGATGCCTGCGTGGTCTGGACCTATAATTGGTTCTCCGAAGGCCATGAGGTATGCGCCGATTAGGCAGATTGCTATTCCCAAGGCGAGGATGATGCAGCTCAGGTTTTTCAACATGTTTCCTCCGTTGTTTATTTATCACAGTTTATTATATATTTCTAACTTCATATTAGATATAACTAACATCCGATATTTAAGATTACTGGTTAATCCTTCGAATAACAGAAAGCACGCAAAAATGCGGGACTTTGACTAAAGTCGTGCGCAATACCCCAAAGGAAGTTATTTTCTAATTCCAAACCCACGACGTTTTCAGGTTCATGTGGGATTCGAACCCACGGCAAATAGTGCGCGTCCAAATCCAGTAATTTGATTCCGGAATCTCCATGCGCCTCCGGGCTGTTTATTGTCCCCTAAGGGGAAACCCGAGGCGGTAGAATGTGTGCGCGCGCGAGTAGGTGTCCGTTATAAACCAGAAGGCGTCATTGCTAGAGGGGGAATTCCTTTGACTAAGACGCTATATTTGCAGGATAGTTATGTCAGAGAATGCGATGCGACTGTGATTTCGGTCAAGAATGGTAAGTACACGGTTCTGGACCAAACGATTTTTTATCCCAAGGGTGGGGGGCAGCCATGGGATACTGGGAAAATAGTGAAAGGGGATGAGATTTACGATGTTGTTTACGTTGGTAAGTTTTCTGGGGAGATATCGCATGAAGTTGACCGAGTCGGCCTACGGGAGGGAGATACGGTTCATTGCGTCCTAGACTGGCAGCGAAGATACAAACTTATGCGAAGTCACACTGCGGCTCACGTATTCGCTTCGATTCTATGCAAAGGGACAGGGGCGCTGATTACGGGGAACCAGCTTGCGGAGGACAAGGTTCGTTTCGATTTTAGCTTAGAAGAGTATGATCGAGAAATCCTTAACAAGTACGTTGACACGACGAATGAAGTGCTAGGAAGAGATGTTCCCGTGAGATGGTATGAGCTTCCAAAGGAAGAAGCCTTGAAAATCCCAGGCGTAATAAAGATGGCCAAGGCTCTTCCTCCGGACATACCAAACCTCCGCATCGTAGAGATTGTTGGTGTAGATAAACAAGCCGACGGGGGAACGCATGTCAAGAACCTGAAAGAAGTTGGACGTATAGAACTGCTCAAGACCGTGAACAAAGGAAAAAACAATCGAAGAGTTTACTTCGCGCTGCACGCATAAAAGCAGGTAGATACCGAACTGCGCGCGCTAAGATACAAAGAACTATAAGGCAATCCGGCAATGCATGCATGCCCGAAAAAATGATTGGATAGGGTGTATGCAATGCTGACGAAAGATGAGAATGTTCTTCTAGCTGTTGGAATGATTTCATTATCTTTGGGAATTCTTGTTGGTCGCTTTTTACATTTGGAACATTCAGGCTTCTCGGTTTCAGATTTTGTGGAAGGAGTGCTGACCGGGGTTTCCTTGGTTCTAACTCTAACTTACCTGATAAGAATGAGGCTAAAGAAACGAGACTAAACCGCTAGTTGGTGTGCCTTAGTCTACTTTTTTCGCGTTTCTCTGGGTCGTCTTATGGAGAAGAAGGGAAAGCCAGTCACCCTTTATTTTCCCCAGAACTCACAATCCCATTGCGTTGTACAGTGAGAACGAGTTCTTACACTTGCACACACAGTGTGTGTGCGTCAAATTCTAACCCAACCAACCAATTGAATGCTTAAATGCATTAAACACGGCAGTTTCATACAAGGAAGGGTGGTAGATGAAGCACGTACAGATACTCGAACAACTACTTGTAAAGGCGGGAAGGGACTCCAATACTCTTGGCTTCCTTGTCTTTGGATCGGTAGCTTCAGGAACTCACCATGAAAAATCGGACATCGATACAATGACAATCTTGCGACATCACAAGCCATCCTCTGGCATAGAAAACACGATGATTGATGGCATAAAAGTCGGGAACATATTTTTCACTCACGAAATCCTAACCCGCAGCGTAGACACAGTTCCATATTTACTACACCCTTTGGGAAATGCAAAGCTTCTCTTTGATCGTGAGAACACCATCAAGCCTCTACTCAAAGAGATCACCAGCTATTTCGATGAAAATCCTGAAATCGAGAATGAGTGGAGTAGATACTACAAACAGCTCAAAGAGGAGAAAGCGCAATTTGGATATGAAAAAACAACAATTATCGATGTTTGGAACGAGCTTGAGAAACGCTATTCAGAAGGAAAAATCAAACGCCCCTTCTTCAACTCTTTCTATTTTGCCAACCCATTCATATTTTCACTATTGAAGAGATTTCTGTAACCATTTTCTCACTGCGCGCATGCATGCAATCACGAAGGGAAATTTGAGCTAGAACTGTTGCCCTAGTAGCGGGTGCACTTGTTCTTCATCTACAACTCTGATATGGGTCCGGTGTGGTAGAGATGTGTATCAAACAATAAAATCTGAGCCGCAAAATTTGTGGAAAACATTTATAGCCCAAGAGCTACCATATTTTTTGTGAATCTAAGTTGCAGGTTTTGTTTGGATCGGCAATCCAAAGATGACGGGTATGTGACCTATGGCGAGCGTTAGGGTTGGTGTGGTGGCTCTTTTCCTTGACTTGATGCTCCTGACGTCCTTGTCTCAAGTAACGTCCTCTGCCACGCCGATTGGAATGCACGTCGAGAGTAACGATAACTCTTTGAAAATCTATGTTGTCGCATTGGAAGGTGTGGCCACGTCTTGTGTGGAGAACTTGTCCGAAGTAGTTGATGGCGTGATTGAAGCTGCGGCTCTAAACAAGACCAGTGTGCTCCTGGGCTTTGCGGGACTGGGGGGGTTGAATTTCAGAGAAGTCGAGTTTGACGCAATCTGCACGGTCATAACAGATTGGGCAGGCTATGAATTGCTTGTTGAGTTCAGTTCCGACGTTATTGTCATAAATGCGCATGGTGCGTACCTTCCGGTGCCGCGGGGGTATTCAAAGGATGACTGGGTTGGGAAGATAGCGTATGCGATGTTGAATCGGCAGGTGACCTGGGTTCACTTGAGTGGTTACCCCTTTTACTATGTTCAGCATCAGGGTGGCGATGTTGAAAAATGGGGAGAAGATGGCTTCCAAGAACTCATGACTTATATCGGAAGAGGCGACGTGGACTGCCACATTCCTGTCCAGGATCTTTCCTTCGCAATATCGGGGTGGGGCAGCCAATCTCTTAGAGATTGGCGGAGGGTTGATGACGTTTACGCGAAGTCAGTGACTCCTGTAAAAGCCTCCGACTTCAACGAGCTTCTAATACTCGGCGTGTACACCATTAGTCTCGCCCCTGAAAGATTCTATTCTGGTGCTGTGATCAGATTCTCGTTGACCAAGGACGCATCCGATTATGGTTTCTATGTTCACTTAGGCGCTGGAGAATTCACAGATGTGGATAGGAATGAGGTTGATGCCCCAGATTTCTACATGGGCTACGTTGCAACAGCAGCAGCTATTTGGTGCGAAGTTGGCTTTTCAACAGTTTTGCTCTTCGCCAAGGTGCCTCGAGATATCGCGAGAGCCAAAGCAGCAGAGAGAACGCAAGGTCTTGATGAAGCCGAATCTCTTCTTGTACAAGCGGTAAATGCATACCAAGAGGGGAAATTTAAAACAGCTATTGCACTTGCCTATCAAGCACAAGAGGTCGTAGCGAATGCTACCCGGCCGCCCGACTATTTGGCACTTTATGGCCCGTATGCCTTTATGATAAGCATTGTAGCGGTTGGTGCATTTCTCATAGTTCAAGGGAGAAGACGGGAAACCAAGATGACTTCGCTGGGTTTTGTCAAGTGCCCCATATGCAGTGAATACATCGCAAAAGACGAAATACAAGAACATGAAAACCTGTGCTTACGAACGCGTCGAAAAAAATGGTGATGACATCTTAGTGCACGCGCAATCAATTCTTTTGCGCGCACATTGATATTGAAAAGGAATGGTGACAAGAATAGGTAGTTCTAAATAGTTTGGTTGTGATTAATTATTTGTGAGTCTGGGTTGTCGGCGTTCTGGTCGAGAAGTGTGCGGGGGCAGTGGAAGCTTTGGGGCGTAGTTGCAGTGATCACTATGCATGCATTATTCT
>JABAOH010008562.1_pt1 | contig 11939 bp, 10 predicted proteins | sample 7062181 | NCBI WGS metagenome assembly JABAOH01 (sample SAMN14538630, study PRJNA623070) | marine sediment metagenome | biome: marine biome [ENVO:00000428]; feature: marine pelagic biome [ENVO:01000023]; material: deep marine sediment [ENVO:00002113]; isolation source: pool of 5 deep marine... | reverse complement strand
GAGTGGGCGTCGATCTGCACGACGGTCAAGGAGGCGAGGCTGGCCGCACCCCCCACCGCTGCTTCTGCCAGGGGAGGTGTCAAACTATGCTCGCCACCCACCCCCACCACCAGGCCAGGATGCTGATGCAACGCCTCGGCTGCTGCCTGCACACGGGCCAAGTATTTCTCTGCCGGTTCATCACCCACCGGCTTGACCGGCGGGGCCGTATGAAACCGCAAGCTGTCCAGATCAAAATCGAGTTCTTCGTCCCACAATTCGACATGAGTGGACGCCTGCCAGATCGCTTGTGGTGCGCGGGCCGTCCCTTTGCCGTAACAGGCGGTCTGCTCGTACGGCAGCGGCAGGAGGAGGACGTCGGCATCCTGCGGCGAACTGTCCGGCAGGGCGAAAAGGGTCGTCGGGTTCATGGAGGGGGACTGCAGGACTAACGGACCGACGGGCGAAATACGAACACGTGGGAAGGGCCGTCGCGATGCATTGACATGGGCTGCTGGCCGTGACAAACGCGATTGAATATTCCTTGCTCAATCCTGTCCATCCTGTCCATCCTGTCAAAAATGATTTCCCGTCGACAGACGGCGATCAAGGGCTAAAGCGCTCGGAGTTTGTGAAGGTGTTATTTCGGGGGCGACAGCGAATGGGGAATTAGTCCCGATCCAATTTCTCGAAGACCGCTTTCATCAGCAGGGGCCAGACGACCGTGGCGTCGGCGTGGACTTCCGCATAGCGGCCACCCTCCGCGGAGGGCACAAATTTTCCCCAGCTGACGCCTTCCGAGTAGCTACAGCCCGACAGCCCGCCCCAGTGGGCCGGCTCGGGACAAATCCGCACTCCGTAGCGAAATCGTACGGGCGGCAGGTCGGTGCCCAGGCGGTGGTTGGCAATTTCCGCATAGGGCCCCACCTGTTGGGCCCAGTTGCGCGGCACGCCGCCGCCGATCGTGAAGATCGCCAGTTCTTCGGCTTCGAGCGCAAACCGAGCGTACTGTTGCAGGTCCAGGAATGGATTGAAGGGGGGGACTGTTTCCCATAGTGCTTCGGTTGACGTCGGGGAATCACTGGCACCGGATGATTGCCGGGCGAAAAGCATGGCGCTGATGCTAAGATCCAAGCCCACCTCGCTGTCGGTGAACGCCGGAATAAAGACAGGTACCTCGTGCCGCCAGGCGCTGCGAAGGATGCCGGGACCGTGATTCAATTCGTCCAGTCGCTGCCCCACCGCCCGGCAGATCGATGCGGATGACCAGGCGCTGCCATCGCTTGGCGCCTGACCCATCACATCACGAATTAATTGTTCCACCTCGTTCAGATTGGCTTCCATTTCCAGCGTATCGTAAATGCGATTGTAGCCTTGGTCGTAGAGCGTCTTGTCGGATTGGGACGGATCGGTCTGATAATGGGTCAGGCCGATCGATTCGGTCAGACCGTGAGCGATCAGCGCGCCCGTGCAGACCACCGCGTCCACCAGTCCCCGTTCGATCATTTCGCAAATGATCATACCCTGTTTGGCCACCGTCATGGCACCCGAGACGGTCAACACCGTGTGGCACTGCGGTCGCTGGGCAATTTCAACAAGAATCTCAAAAGCTTCGCCCAGCTGGCGGCCGCCAAAGGCCGTTTTCGACATGGCGCGTAACAGATCGCTGAACGAAGTGACCTTCTCCAGCGACAGGCTTTCCAGCGGACGCAACCCATCCTGGCGACCGTCATGCAGCTTGCGGGAATTCATGTGNNGAATTCATGTGGGAATCAGGGGCTGGGCTACCTCGAGTGGCGTCTCCGGCGGTATTTCTTTCGCCAGGAATCGTGGATATTCGCGAACGCAGACGTCGCCCAGATTAACGATTTGGCGCAGATGAGCCAGCACGTCGTGGGGGCTGGTGCTGCCGCAGGTGAATATGTCGATCGCCATCAAGCCTTCGCTGGCATAAGAGTGGGCTGAACAATGGCTTTCGTCCAGGAGAACAACGGCCGTGAATCCGGCAGGAGAATTATGGCCAAAGCGATAGCGAGCTTGCGAGATAACGGTCGCTCCGGCAGAACGAGCTGCCTCCGCCATGGCGTTCAGAATACCGGCATCGTCGAGGCAGACGTCACGAGAAACATTGCGACAGTCGATCAGTAAGTGTGTACCCTTATGCAACTCATAAATCCTCCACAGTAAAGGAATGAGGAGAGTTTCTGCCCGTCAGCCAGCCGACCTCAGGTCCACTCCCCACAAAGCACCGCCCTCAGCAGCAGGCGGTAAAACGCGCCTGAGCGAGCAAATGGTAGCTATTATTCTTACAAATGCAAGCGACCCTGGCGTGGGGAGGCAAGAGACCGCTGTGCCGCTCATCGCCAGTGCCACCCTGCGGTAAGCGGCATAGAGGGTTGAAAAGGGTGCGATTTGGGGCAAAGTCGTGCCCATCTTCGCGGTCCGCCGCACCCTGGTCCGTCCACAGCCCCCCCCGGGCCGTGCGTCACGGTAGCGCGGCAGTCGGCCCAGCAGCGCGAAACGACGGCTGGTTGGCAAACCAGCCTTTTCCGCGGCTCGGCCGCGGCAGCCGGCAGGCGTTAGAACCCAGAACCCAATCGCAGCGTCCATCCGCGATTGCCGAAGCTAACGCCGTACCATCCCGTCTGCCCGTGGTAGTAACCACGATCGGCGACGTGCCCCCTGCCGTAACGATGCCCCCTCGGATGGCGGTGACGGCGCAAGGCCACGCGTACATCCTCCTGCAGATGATGCAGCGTGTCCAGCATTCGGTCCACCAGTCGCCGAGCCAGGCGGGTGTCGCCGTGGAAGTATCTAGCGCGGCGATCGTGGTAATCACAAACAGGGTGCTCAATTTCCTTCATCAGCTGGTCCAGATGATGCAGCGCACGATCCAGGTCCTGCAGATCTGCCTGCAGATGTTCCAGGTCGCCGCGCCGGTGGGCGACCTGGTGCACGTGAGCCGCCTTGCGCTGGACCTGACGCGCGTCGGCCAGCAAATGGCCAAACTGCGGTGCGTGACGGTAATGGTACTTCACTTCGCGCGACAGCCTCTTCGCCTGATCCTGCAAGCGTAGGGCATAAGCGTCGATGTGGTGTCCGGACGCCGCTTCCGTGGTGGCCGATCCGACGATCAGCCCGCCGGTGGCAACCAGGATTGCCACTGTATAACGTGTAATTCTCATGTTCGTGTCCTCCACTTTTTTACATCTCCCGTTTGACGTTTTTCTGCCTCGGGTCGATTTCCCACAGGGACCAACCGCAGGGCAGACAATGGCAACGACCGTGCCAAACAAAAGCCGCCGAGCGGAATCTGGGCGGGCTAACTCAAGCGTGGACCAAGACTTCAGGGCGTTGTGCCGGGGAGGTGCTCAGCAACCAGCAGCCGCACCCAGCCGCTGTCAGTTTGACGACATGGCCGCTCACTTGGACGACACGCCTCTTCGACACTCGGTTCGCCAGCGGGCTGGGTGGCCAGCGTGGCCAGACCGAGCGGCCCGGGACTGTTCTCAAAAACCGCCACGCCCCACGCCCAGAGGAATGCGGCACGGCAGAAGGCCGGCCTCATCATCACCGAAAGCCTGGATCGGAAGGCAGCCCACGGAAAGGTGACCGAAACAGAAAGGTTTTTCCAGGGGAAGGAAGAGGTTAAACAAAGCGCGGTGGCCTGCCGGGGGCGGGGGCCGCGCCGTTTAAGAAGTTGCGGAGGAGGGGTTTAAACATTGGGCGATCGATGCCTGGGTAACCGGCTGAATAACCCCTTTTTCGCAGACGATGGCCCGAATCAGTCGCGCGGGCGTGACGTCGAAGGCGGGGTTATAGACGGCGGTTCCCTCCGGCGCGATCTGCCGGCCGAAGCCGTGAGTGATTTCCGCTGGATCACGCTGTTCAATCGGGATCTGCTCGCCGCTGGCCAGCGACAGGTCAAACGTGCTGGTCGGCGCGGCGACGTAAAAAGGTAGCTCATGCGCGGCGGCGGCCAGGGCGACCTGGTAGGTGCCGATCTTGTTGGCCACATCGCCGTTGGCTGCGATGCGGTCGGCGCCAGTAATGACGGCCTGCACGCGGCGTTCGCGCATGACTTGAGCGGCGGTGGAGTCGCAGATGAGGGTAACGTCTATCCCGCGTTGTTGCAGTTCCCAGACGGTCAACCGAGCGCCTTGCAGGAGGGGCCGCGTTTCGTCGACGTAGACCTGCAGGTGCCTGCCCGCCTCATGAGCCGCAAAAATAACGGCCAGGGCCGTGCCGTAATCGGCCGTGGCCAGGCCCCCTGCGTTGCAGTGCGTCAACACGCCACTGCCGTCGGCCAACAGCGGCCCGCCGTGGCGGCCGATGGCCCGGCAGATGTCGCGATCTTCCTCATGCAGGGCCCGGGCTGCGGTCAGCAGGGCGGCCCGCAAGCTGGCCGGGCCCTGGCCACGATGGCCAAGGGCCACCTCTTGCAGCCGCTGCAGCGCCCAACACAAATTCACGGCCGTGGGACGGCTGGTCGCCAGCCAAGCGGTGACTGCGTCCAGACGAGCCCAAACGTCCGCCTCGTCCTCGCCGGATTCCTGCAGGCCGAGCACGACCCCGTAGGCCGCTGCGATCCCAATCGCCGGCGCGCCGCGGACCCGCAACGACCGGATGGCTTCCCAGACGGCCTCCACATCCCGCAGTTCGATTTCCACCACCTGGGTCGGCAGACGGGTCTGGTCGATGATCACCAAGTGGCCGTTTTGGTCACCGACCCAGCGGAGCGTTTCGACCGAGCGGTGAGGGGTCATGGCGGAGCGCTGGGAGCCGAGGGCCTCGGAAACGAGCAAATCGGGCGGCCAGGATGCGTGTCGCGCCGTCCGTCGGATTCGCTTCTAGCAACCATTTTGGACCGGATGAAGAGGATGGAGAGGATCCCGCGAAAAACGATGCTATCCCGCGGCTGGGGAGGAGATAAAAATCGTCCTCGCGCACGATTGGTTCTTCGCGGCCGCATGTTACCGTGAGTTGAGATTGGTAAAAGTCGCGAGGAAAAGAGACCTCGATTTGTATGAGCCCCGGCATTTATGCCGGGGTAATGATGCCCACCACCCCAGACTCGAGGCCCGTTTACGGGCCTTCTCACCGTTGCGGCTTCAGCCCTGGCGATCACGCGTGGTGCTGATTGATTTCGTGTTGTTCCTCCGCGAGTCATCCCAGGCTAAAGCCACGCAGCGGGAAGCCCCCTCAACGGGGCTAGATTTATATTTTACGCGATCTCAACCCCGTGCTAAAGCACGGGGCTATTAACATGAAACCGGAAAGGCACGGGGTGCGGTAACAAGCAGTTGCTGCAATCGGCTAAGGTGTTATAAATTCTTTTAAATCGCCTAGCTGGAACTCCTGAGCCCCGTCAGCTGCCGGCGATTTTATCCTGCAGCGCGCGGTCTTTGGCCTCGATTTTTTCGACCAGTTTCTGCTTGAATTCCGCCAGTTGGGCTTTCAATTTTGGATCGGCGGTGGCCATGATTTGCACGGCGAACAAGCCGGCGTTCCGCGGGCCGCCCATGCCCACCGCGACACTGGCCACCGGCACGTCCCCTGGCATCTGGACGGTCGACAGCAGCGAGTCGAGGCCCCCCAGGTTGGAGGTAGGGACCGGGATCCCAATCACAGGCAGGGTGGTGTGGGCCGCCACGACGCCAGCCAGGTGAGCGGCCCCGCCGGCCGCCGCGATGATCACCTGCAAACCGCGCTCTTCCGCCGTGGTCGCGTAATCCAGGACGGCGGCTGGTGTGCGATGCGCGCTCATCACCCGGACCTCGCAGCCGACACCAAACTCATCCAGCGCCCCTTTGGCAGCCTCGATCTTGGGCCAGTCGCTATCACTTCCCATCAAGATCCCCACGCGGGCTTGCGCACTGCTCATAACCGACTATTCCTTTCTCTTGGAAAACTCGCTGACGAAATGCTCGTCACCTGAATCGTCTGTGCCTGAATTATTGTCACTCCCCGATACGTGGGGCAACTGTTCGTTCAACACCGCTCGCAGGCCAGCGGCAATGGGCCCGATACCTGCCGTCTGTTCGGCATCGGCACGTCGCACCCGCTGGCAGTGAAAATCCACTAGAATCGTAACCTCAGCGGGCGGCGACGAAAACCGGATGGCATGTCGCCAGCTGGGCCGGCAGCCGGCAGGGTCTGCCTGCCAGTCAAAGCTCTGTCCCAGTGTCAAAGCATGCCTGGCGTTGAGAAAGCCGGGCGCGTCGCTCACCTCTTTGGCCGCCAGGATCGCGTATTTTTGCGGGCCGACTTGCAAAAAATCGTGGGGCGGCTCGCCCCCCACGCCGCCCCGATCCACCCAAGGCTGGATCCACATCGCCTCCACCCGCTGGGCCTCCGCGATCACCTTCGCCGCGGCGGGTCCCCAGAACTTTAACGCCTGCCGCGTCTGGACATGCCGCCACCAGAGGCCGAACCCGGCGGCCAGCAGGGCGATCCCCACCATGCCCAGAATTGCCAGTTGACCGCGACTCATGGCTGGAACCCCCGAAAACCCCCTTCGCAATCGCCCCCCGCAGGCAACGCCCTGAAGGATTTACCAACCCGAACATCGCAGTCGGCGCGTCCGTCGCCTGCGGCGTAAGGGAGCAGCCTCCAGGCCAAACGAGCTCTAAGGCAATCTGTTGACGGGGTTGCCAGGGACGTCTCTGTGCCTCTGAATGCGGTACGCCACATGACGCCGCCGGCGGCGGCAGGCAGTACTCGATTAATTCTCACCACACGATATACTGTACCGTTTAGCCGATTCGCCGCCACAGGGCATAAACATTTATCTATCATTTTTGTTCAGAAAATTTTCGGGAACAGGCTATGGCAGATGCATTTGATCCTTACCGCGAAGCGTTGGTGATGGAACAGCGGACAATCTGGCCGGAGGAGTTCGACGGCATCGACCCGGACGAACGAGCCGGTCTGGAGAAGCGGTTGCACGCATCGGCCGAGGAAGCAGCCCAGCTGGAGTATCAGCGGACGCACACCGGTTTTTGTCGTCAGATCACCGTTACCGAGGGCGACCTGGAACGCGTACGCCAAGCTGCTTCCTGAAAGCGCCATCCGCTGTTGGTATCCCTGGCAGAGGCACGTCCTGTGAGCGAACCGACAAGAATCGTCAGGGTCCGCCTGGGCGAGCGAAGTTATCCGATCGAGATTGGCGCCGGCATCCTGCACCGCGTGGCCGAGACGGTCACCCACAGCTGCCCCACTTGGCATGTGGTTTTGATCACCGACGAACACGTCGAGACGCCACACGCGATGACGGTTGCCGAGCACCTGGCTGGGGCGGGGCTGGAGGTGGACGTGGTCGTCGTGCCGGCGGGCGAGGCCAGTAAATCGGTCGACACCCTGGCCGCCTTGTGGGAGAAATGCCTCGGCCTGGGCACGGATCGTCAATCGATTGTGGCCGCCGTCGGTGGCGGCGTGATCGGGGACCTGGCCGGCTACCTGGCGGCCAGCTTTGCCCGCGGTCTGCGGTTCGTTCAGGTGCCCACCACCCTGCTGGCTCAAGTCGATAGCTCCGTGGGCGGGAAGGTGGGGATCAACCTGGCCGGCGGCAAAAACATGGTGGGCGCATTCTGGCAACCGGCCGCCGTATTGATCGATACACAAGTGCTCACCACCCTCCCCGCTCGACAATACCAGGCCGGCCTGGCCGAAGTCATCAAATACGGCGTCATCCTGGACGCGGATTTTTTCGCTCTTTTGGAAGAAAACGTTGGGGGGCTGAATCAGCGCCAGGATGATCTGCTGATCGATGTGATCGCTCGCTGCTGCCAGCTGAAGGCCGACGTGGTCCAGCAGGACGAACGCGAAGAGACCGGCCTGCGGGCCGTATTAAATTACGGGCACACGTTTTGCCACGGGCTGGAAACGGTTACCGGTTACCGGGAACTGCTGCACGGCGAAGCGGTCGCCATCGGCATGTTGTGCGCATCGCGGCTGGCCGAATCGCTGGGGCGTATCGATGCGGAATTCACCCGCCGCCAGCTGCTGCTGCTCGAAGCGGTCGGCCTCCCGACCGCCGTTCCCGACGTCGATCCTCAGGAACTGCTGGCCGCCATGCGACACGACAAGAAAGCCCAACAGGGAAAAATACGCTTCGTGCTCCCGACCGAAATGGGGCACGTCGAACTGGTGGAAGGGATCGACGACAACGCAATCCTGGCCGCCTTGAAACAAACGTCGTAAAAAGTAGAAGGAAGGCAGGCTGGAACAAGCGGAGCGTAGTTCCGGCCTAACCACGATCAGGCACCTGGCCGAGGGACATTCACGGGTGGATATATCGCACGAATCTCAGCTGGAACTGGCCGACGAGGGATTGCACGACTGGCTGCGGCTGTCGCTGGTTGCCGGTGTCGGACCACGGATCCTCCAGGCCCTCCTGGCTCGTTTCGCCAGCCCGACCGCCATCCTGGATGCCGCGCCCAGCGAGCTGCAGGAAGTGCCGGGGGTGGGAAATAAAATCAGCCGCGCCATCGCCGCCGCTCGGCAGCAGCTGGATATCCAGTCCGAGCTGGCCCTGTGCCGCCAGCACGAAATCCAGATCCTCACCCCGCGTGAGGCGACGTATCCCCGGCTGCTGAAGGAGATCGCCGATCCACCGGTAACCCTCTTTGTTCAGGGCGAACTGCAACCGGCCGACGCGGTAGCGATCGCCATCGTCGGTTCGCGGCACGCGACGCGGTACGGACTGGCTCAGGCCAAACGACTGGCCGCCGGCCTGGCCCGCGCCGGCGTAACGATCATCAGTGGGCTGGCCCGCGGCATCGACGTGGCCGCTCAACAAGCAACCCTGCAAGCCGGTGGCAGGACCTTGGCCGTACTGGGCGGCGGGCTGCTGAACCTCTATCCGCCCGAACACCAGGAAATTGCTGAAGATATCCGGTACCAAGGGGCCGTACTGTCCGAAATGCCGCCGCGCTTCATGCCGACCAGCAATTCGTTTCCTCAACGGAACCGGATTATCAGCGGATTGGCCCTGGGGACGGTCATCGTGGAGGCAGCCGAGCGGAGTGGGGCACTGATCACGGCGCGGCATGCCATGGAACAGGGCCGGGAAGTGTTTGCCGTACCAGGACCCATCGACAGCCGGGCCTCGCGGGGCTGCCACGCACTGATCCGCGACGGCGCCAAGCTGGTGCAGTCGGTAGACGACATCCTGGAAGAACTGGGACCCCTGGTCGAACCGTCGGCCCATGACGACGGGGCGATCATCCGCCACCCGGCCGAACTGAAGTTGAACGAGACAGAGAAAACCGTGCTGCAGGCCATCGACAGCGACGCCACCTCGATCGATGCCGTTGTCCAAGCCACCCGGCTGCCCGTACAACGCGTCCTTTCGACGTTGAGCGTCTTGGAGATGAAGCGGCTGGTTGTCCGCATCAGCGGCAACCAGGTGGCCCGCCGCTGAGCCGTCGGGGCGAGGCCGAGTTCCCCCCTGAGTAGCCCCACGGACCACCCACCGACCCTCCCCCCCTGCAGGAGGATGGCTGGCTGTTTCCCTCTTCCCCCCTCGCTGGCCCCCTTCCAGCGGCCGGTCGCTGCGAACTGCCAAGATCGAAGGGCAGCCGCCCAAACCCCAATCCGTTGGAAACGACCGTCGGCGCTTGGCGATTCGATTTTCTGGGGGGTATCCCGGACCGGGGGCTGGCTGGCGACCCAGGCTGTCGCCTGCCGCCGCTTCGCGGCTGGCGAGCAGACCGATCGTCCCTCAAACGGCAGCTGGCCTCGCTCGGTAACCACCTGTCAAAATGGCAGTCTGGGCTCGCCGCTGGGGTCGGCCGGGAGGGGGTGGCCTGTCGAGCGAGCGATTTCCGATTTGCGTAACTTGTTGACATGAAAAGCGGTTAGAACGTTGGCCTGCCACTGCGGCGCGCCGCTTGCAGAATGGGTCGTTTCCGCACCGTCGGTGCGCAGAAATGGCAGCCCGCCTCCAATGCCGATCGGGGGGCGTCAACCAGAAACCGAAACAGCCCAATTTTAGTTTTCGTTGAAAGGGAGGAATCAAATCCATGGCGACGGCGACCAAGAAAAAGACCAGTACGCAACTTCAGCCCTTAGGCGATCGAGTGGTGGTGGAGCGTGCGGAATCTGAGGATACGACGGCCGGGGGGATCGTGTTGCCCGATTCGGCCAAGGACAAGCCGGCCCGCGGGGTGGTGATCAGTGTGGGGCCGGGACGCCTGCTGGATGACGGGTCCCGCAGTGAAATGCAGGTCAAGGTTGGCGAGCAGGTGTTGTTTTCCAGCTATGCCGGCGAATCGTTTACGGTGGGTGACGAAGAACTGTTACTGATGCGCGAGGACGACATTCTCGCGGTGATCGAATGAACAAACCTGCCAGGAAAGAAGAACTTTGACCGCGGCCGAAGGCCACGCGGCAACACCTTACCAGGAGCAAATTACCAATGTCCAAGATGATTGCATTTGATCAAGAGGCCCGTGATGCCATGCGGCGGGGCGTGTCCAAACTGGCCAAGGCGGTCAAAGTCACGCTGGGCCCCAAGGGTCGCAACGTGATCCTGCAAAAGAGCTTTGGCTCGCCAACCGTAACCAAAGACGGCGTGACGGTTGCCAAGGAAGTCGACTTGGAAGACCCGTACGAAAATATGGGTTGCCGGATGGTCCGCGAAGTCGCCTCCAAGACCAGTGACGTGGCTGGCGACGGCACGACGACGGCCACCGTGCTGGCCGAAGCGATCTTTGTCGAGGGTCTGAAGGCGGTTGTGGCGGGGGTGAACCCGGTTCAGCTGAAACTGGGCATCGAAAAGGCCATTGCCGACATCAGCAACAAGCTGGAGAGCATGTCGATCCAGATCAAAACCAAGAAAGAGATGGCCCAGGTCGGTTCGATCGCTTCGAACAATGACCTCGAAATCGGCGAGATCCTGGCCGACGCGATGGAAAAGGTTGGCAAGGATGGCGTGATTACCGTGGACGAAGGGAAGAGCCTGCAGACCGATACCGAATGGGTAGAGGGCATGCAGTTTGATCGCGGTTACCTTTCGCCCTACTTCGTCACGGATCCCGGCACGATGGAAGCGGTGCTGGAAGACTGCTATGTGCTGGTCTTCGAAAAGAAGATTTCCAACGTCAAAGACATCGTACCGCTGTTAGAGGCCGTGGCCAACTCGGGCAAACCGCTTCTGATCGTAGCCGAAGATATCGATGGCGAGGCCCTGGCCACGCTGGTCATCAACAAGCTGCGCGGTACGTTCACCTGCTGCGCGGTCAAAGCGCCAGGTTACGGCGACCGCCGCAAAGCGATGCTGGAAGACGTTGCCGTACTGACCGGTGGAACGGCGGTCTTCGAGGACCTGGGTATCAAGCTGGAAAGCCTGCCCATCACCGACCTGGGTCGTGCCAAGAAGGTGATTGTCGACAAGGACAACACGACCATCATCGAAGGCGCGGGCAGCAGCGAGGATATCAAAGCACGCATTGATCAGATCCGCAAGGAAATCGAGAGTTCCACCAGCGACTACGATCGGGAAAAGCTGGAGGAGCGGTTGGCCAAGCTGTCCGGCGGCGTGGCCAAGGTCAACGTCGGGGCGGCTACGGAGAGCGAGATGAAAGAGAAGAAGGCTCGGGTCGAGGACGCCCTGCATGCCACGCGGGCAGCGGTCGAGGAAGGTATCCTTCCCGGTGGTGGCGTGGCCCTCTTGCGGGCCTCGCGGTCGGTCAGTTCCAGCGGTTTGAGCCACGACGAAGAGGTGGGTTACAACATCGTCGTCCGCGCCTGCCGCTCGCCGCTGATCTCCATCGCGGCCAACGCCGGCCAGGATGGGAGCATCGTCTGCGAGAAGGTCGGCGAGGGAAACGGGAATTTCGGTTACAACGCGGCCACCGACGTCTACGAGGACCTGGTCGAAGCGGGCGTGATCGATCCGACCAAGGTCACGCGGACCGCCCTCCAGAATGCCGCCAGCGTCTCGACGCTGCTGTTGA
>JABAOH010151349.1_pt1 | contig 11944 bp, 12 predicted proteins | sample 7062181 | NCBI WGS metagenome assembly JABAOH01 (sample SAMN14538630, study PRJNA623070) | marine sediment metagenome | biome: marine biome [ENVO:00000428]; feature: marine pelagic biome [ENVO:01000023]; material: deep marine sediment [ENVO:00002113]; isolation source: pool of 5 deep marine... | reverse complement strand
CGCGGCGACGCTTGAGGGACGTCTCTCGTAGCCCGGGGCCCAAAGGCCTCTGGGAACGGGGCGACGCCCGCCGTAAGTTGGAGACGGCCGTGGAGTCACGGGATCTATGGCTCTCGTGTGGATTGCCGTCATGGTGGTCGGTTTCGGGGTGGCCGTCGTCGCCAGCCGCCGTGCCATCCATCACGGCTCCGCCCTCGCCTCCGCCACGAGAATCCCGCCGTTCATCGTCGGCATCACCCTCTTTGCGGTGGGCACCGACTTGCCGGAGATTGCCAACTCGATCGTCGCCTCGGCGAGCGGTCACGGCGACATCAACGTCGGAGACTCCGTCGGCTCGGCGGCCACCCAGTCCACCCTGATCCTGGGGATTCTTCCTCTGGCCGGGGGAGCGTTCGTGGTCGGGCGGCGGCGAATCACCGGCATCGCGCTGGCGACGGTGGTCGCCCTGCTGGGAGGGGCCTGGCTGATGGCGGACGGCAGGTTGTCGCGCATCGATGCCCTACTGCTGGTGGCGGGGTGGCTGGCCGGTTCGCTGATCCTTTTTCGCCATCCACCACCCGGGTCGGAGGCGGTGATGGCGGTGCCGGTTCGCCATCCCATCCACAACGCCGTGGCCGCCGTGATTGCGCTGGGGGCGGTGGGGGTCGGGGCCTCCCTCGCCGTGCTCGCGTTCGTGCGGCTGGCCGAGCTGCTGTCGGTGTCGGAGTACATCATCACATTCATCGTGGCGTCGCTCGGCACGTCTCTGCCCGAGCTCGTCGTCACCGTCATCGCGCTGCGGGCGGGGGCATGCGATCTGGCCATCGGTGACATCACCGGGGCATCGTTCGTGGATTCGACCCTGTCGATCGGCATTGGGCCGCTGTTTGTTCCCACCGCCGTCACCGCGTCGCTCGCCGTCCGGGGCAGCCTGGCGACCGCCGGAGCCATCATCACCGTCGTGGCATTGTTGGCCTTCACCCGGCGCAACGACCGGCGCACCGGGCTGGTGCTGATTGCGATCTACGGCGCCGTGTTCGCCACCGTGCTGATGTAGCTGTTCACACCAGCCCGACCACATCCCACAGCCACGACACCACGGTCACCAGCAGGCCGATACCGGCCAGATCCAGGATGATTCCGGTCCGGAAGACCTCGGTCGTCGTGAACAGGCGACTGGAGTAGGCGATCATCGTCGGCGGGGTCCCGATGACCAGGGCGAAGTCGACCGACGAGGCGATGGCCACGACGACGACGAGCAGAACCGGGTCGACGCCGAGGATCCCGGCCAGCGGGATGGCCAGCGGCACCAGCATGGCGGCGGTGGCCGTGTTGGAGGCCACGGTGGTCAGGCCGAGGGCGAGCAGAGCGACCGCCGCCACCCCGATGCCGGACGGCACACTGGAGATGCCTTCCAGGCGGGTGGCCAGCCAGTCGGAGGTCCCCGAGGAGACCAGGAATACCCCGAGGGTGAGGCCTCCCCCGAAGGTCAGCAGCGACGCCCAGGAGATCCGCCCCAGGTCCTCGGGCCGGGACTTGCCGAGGACCGCCAGCACGACGACGCCGGCCACGGCCACGATTCCGGTGTTGAGACCGTTCCACGTCTGCGTGAGCCACACCGCCATGACGGCTGCGAAGACCCCCAGCACGACCAGCTGATCCCGAGTGGGTCGTCCGGCTTGGTCGAGTTCGGCTGCGGCCGCCCGGCGAGAGCGCTCGAAGGCCGCCCGATCTACGACCACCCGGGAGCGTCGCCATAGGTACAAGCCCATGAGCGGCAGAAAGATCACCACCATCGGGAGGCCGAACGCGAACCAACCCACGAAGCTGATCTGGCGACCCACGAACGTGTCGAGGAACTCGATGGCGAGCGGATTGGCCGGCGTGCCGATGGCGCTGCCGACTCCACCGATGGTCGCCGCATAGGCGATACCGAGCACCATCGCCTTGCGGTAGCGGAGGTGGGCGATGGGAGCGGTGACGGCCAGGGCAATGGGTAGAAGGACCGCCGTGGCCGCCGTGTTCGACATCCACATCGACATGAATGCCGATACGCCCAGCATCGCTCCGAACAGCGCCGCCGGGCTGCGACCGGCCCGGGCCACGATCGAGATCGCGGCCAGATGGTCGAGGCCGACGCGCCGCATCGCCTCGGCCATCATGAAGCCCCCGAAGAACAAGGCGATGATGGGGTGAAAGAACGGGGCCAGGGCGTCTGGTGCGGTGGCCACGTCGCCCACCACCAGGACGACCGGGATGATGAGGGCGGTGACGAAGAGGGGGACGGCCTCGGTGATCCACAGGACGATGACCAGTCCCAGGAGGCCGAGGACTACGCCGGAGCGCACCGGGGGACGGCGAACGGCTTCGAGCACCCGGTCGTCGGGGTCCCAGCGCAGCACCGGGATGAGTTCGTCGCTGCCGTCGGCGAGGGTCACCTGAAGCGTGACGTCGCTCAGATCGGGCCTCAGGGCCGCGTCGTTCCGGGCGGCGGCGATGGTTGCCCGGATCGGCTCCGTGTTGCTCACTCCCTCGGGGAAGCGGGCGGCGAGGCTGATCCCGCCGACCCGTCCCTCCAACTCCACCGATGGGTCTGCACCGATCTCGACGGCGGCGCTATCCACCACCGTCTCCCGGTATGAGAGCGAAACGCGACCCGGACCCGCCGGCCAATCCGGCGGAGCCAGCAGGGCACCGGTCAGTGTGGCTGCGACGGCCGCCAGAGCCACCCATCCGCTGAGCCGTATTCCAGCCCGGGGATCGTAAGGCTCGGTGATCCGCTGCTGATCGGGAGGAGGTGCGTCGCGACTCGCCATCGTCTCCATGCCAGAGCGGCTACCCGGCATTGTGCAGGGCCGGCCGGGCCGGCACGAGGCCCAGAGGTCACCCCTTCGACCGCAAACGTCCCTTGAGGTCGGTTGTCGGGCTCAGAGCCGGCCGGGTCGGAGTCGGGGCTTGAGGTCCCGACCCGAGCTGCGTCCGGTCACCTCGTCGATGGGGACGGCGACGACCTTGCTGGCGTCGGCCAGGTTGGGGCCCTGAGAGAAGGAAAGCACCGAGGGAATGGCCTCGCGGTACTTCTCCAGGAGCAGCGCAATGGCCTCGCCGGCCTGGTGGGCATCGTCGACCACGTAGGCGTCGCCCCAGACGCACACGCTGTCCCAGGCGTCGTGCTCGGCGTCCACCGCACTCGCTTCGACGCACACCCGGGGATGCTCGGCGATGGCATCGAGGCGCCGCCCTCCTCCGGTCCGGAAGTAGAGCTCGTTCTGGCCGACCGCGAACGAGATCGGCGTCACGTAGGGTTCACCGCCGGCGACCACGGCCAAGTGGGCTACGTCCTGACCTCTGAGGAAATCGATCGCTTCTTCCGGGGAGAGGTCGCGCATCACCCTAAACCGAAGCCTGTCCCCCGGCTTCACCGAGGGCCGCCTGAGCGGCGGACAGCCGCGCTACCGGAACACGCGGCGGACTGCACGAGACGTAGTCGAGGCCGGCCTTGTGGAAGAAGGCGATGGAAGGAGGGTCTCCTCCGTGCTCGCCGCATATCCCAACGATGAGGCGGGGGTTGACCGCCTTGCCGTCGCTGGTGGCCCGCTGAACCAGCTGGCCGACACCCCGGGTGTCGAGGACTTCGAAGGGATTCTCGGTCAGCAGGCCCTCTTCCTCGTAGCGGCCCAGAAACGAGGTCTCGGCGTCGTCGCGGCTGAGCCCGAAGGTGGTCTGGGTGAGGTCGTTGGTGCCGAAGGAGAAGAAGTCGGCCTCTGCGGCGATCTCGTCGGCGGTGAGGGCGGCCCGGGGCACCTCGATCATCGTTCCGATCTTGATCTCGGGGAAGTGCTTGTGGCGGCCGGACGCTTCGTCGATCTCTGCTTCGATCATCGTCCGCATCCGGCGCAGCTCCTCCGCCGTGGACACGAGGGGAATCATGATCTCCAGCATGGGGCGCCCCCCATCGGCCAGTCGCTTCTCCACCGCCTCCAGGGCGGACCGGACCTGCATCCGGTAGATCTCCGGCAGCAGGACCCCGAGCCGGACGCCGCGCAGCCCGAGCATCGGATTGGCCTCTTCCCACTTGGCCACGGTGGCCATGAGCTCTTCGATCTCGGCGGCGTCTTCCCCGGCCAGCAGACGTGCCACCCGCTGGTTCTCCAGCTCCCAGCGGTCGGGGAGGAATTCGTGAAGAGGCGGGTCGAGCAGGCGGACCACGACCTCCAGGCCGTCCATAACCTCGAGTAATCCGGTGAAATCGGACACCTGCAGGGCACGCAACTGCTCGAGAGCTTCGGCCCGATCGTCCTCGGTCTCGGCCAGTATGGCTTGGCGTACCACCGGAAGGCGCTCGCCGAGGAACATGTGCTCGGTGCGGGCCAGGCCGATGCCTTCGGCTCCCCAGCCCCGAGCCACTCGAGCATCCTCGGCGGTGTCGGCGTTGGCCCGGACCCCGAGGCGCCGGTAGCGATCGGCCCAGCCCAGCAACAGCTCGAGTTCGGGCGTGGGTTCGGGCTCCACCAGGTCGANNCAGGTCGAGCCGCCCCAAATACAGTCGACCGGTGGTGCCGTCGATGGTGATCTCATCCCCCTCGGCGATGACGTGACCACCAACGGTGGCGCGGCGGTTCGCGGCGTCGACATCGAGGGCCGCGGTGCCGGTCACCGCCGGTGTGCCCATGCCCCGGGCCACCACTGCGGCGTGGCTGGTCTTGCCCCCGTGGCTGGTGAGGATGCCGGCCGCCGCCGCCATGCCGTGGATGTCGTCGGGCGTGGTCTCCCAGCGCACCAGGATCACCCGACGCCCGTCCTTGGCCCATTCCTCGGCGTGGTCGGCGTCGAAGACCGCCTGCCCTGCGGCTGCCCCCGGCGACGCGGCCACGCCGGACGCCACCGGCGTCTCCTCGACGTCCGGCGGCACGTAGGGATGAAGCAGCTGATCGAGCGCGGCCGGGTCGACCCGCAGCACCGCTTCACTCCGGTCGATGAGCCGCTCCCCCACCATGTCGGTGGCGATGCGGATCGCCGCCCGGGCCGTCCGCTTGCCGACCCGGGTCTGGAGGATCCACAGCTTCTCGCGCTCGATCGTGAACTCGATGTCGCACATGTCGCGGTAGTGGCGCTCGAGCGTGTCCATGATCTTGACGAGCTGGGCGTGGTTGGCCGGATGCCGCTCGCCGAGCTCCTCCAGGGTGAGGGTGTTGCGGATGCCGGCGACGACGTCCTCGCCCTGGGCGTTGGGGAGGTAGTCGCCGTAGCGGATGTGCTCGCCGGAGCCGGGATCGCGGGTGAAGCACACCCCGGTGCCCGAGTCGTCGCCGAGATCTCCGAACACCATCATCTGCACGTTGCAGGCGGTTCCCAGCTCGTGCGAGATGTTGTGGAGGCGCCGATAGGCGATGGCCCGGCGGTTGTTCCACGATTCGAACACCGCCCGAACCGCCGCCTCCAGCTGTTGGTGCGGTTCGGCAGGTATCTCACCCCCGTGGTCGGCGACGACCGCCTGGAAGCTCCGGGTGGCCCGTTCGAGTTCATCGGCGTTGAGTTCGGCGTCGTCCGCCACGCTGCGCTCACCCCGGAGTTCGGCGAGGACCGCCTCGAAAGCGTCGCCGGGAACGCTCAGGACCACCTTGCCGTACGTCTGGACGAACCGCCGGTAGGCATCCCAGGCGAAGCGCTCGTCTTCTGCCCAAGCCGCCAACCGGATGACCACCTGGTCGTTCAGGCCGAGGTTGAGGACCGTGTCCATCATGCCCGGCATCGAGAACTTCGCCCCCGAGCGCACCGAGACCAGCAAGGGAGCCGCCGTTGTGGATCCGAACTGACGGCCGCTGCGGGCCTCCAGGCCGCGCAGGGCGTCGAGGGTCTCGTCCCACAGCCCTTGCGGAAACTCGTTGGCGCTGAGGTAGGCACGGCACGCCTGGGTGGTAATTGTGAATCCAGGCGGCACCGGCAGCCCCAGCCGGGTCATCTCGGCCAATCCGGCACCTTTGCCCCCCAAGAGATCCTTGGCACGGCCGTCTCCCTCGTGGAAGTCGTAGACGTAGCGCATCGCCATCCCCGCAGATTGCCTGGCAACAAGTCTGTTCGCAAGCAGATATTCGGCCAGGGTCAATAGTCACTAGGTGAGGGGCCGGACGCCGGTCGTTCAGCGGAGGGGCAGGTCGGCGCGCACCGTTGTCCCGGTTCCCGGGGCACTGTGGATCTCGGTGGCTCCGCCCGCCTCGGCGACCCGGCGCCGCAGATTGTCGAGGCCCAAACCGGGCCGTACTGCTCCGGGGTCGAAGCCGATGCCTTCGTCGTGGACCTCGAGGGACAACCAGTCGCCGCGCCGAACGGCCCGCAACTCGATGCGAGGCGCTCCCGAGTGGCGAATGGCATTGCTGACCGCCTCCCGGGCGAACTGGAGGGCATTGTCCGATACGTGGTCGGGCAGGTCGGCGAAGCGGCCGCTCGTGACCACCTCGACCTCGGCGGACACGTCGTGGGCGGCCTGATCCGCTATGCGGCGCAACTCGACGTCGAAGCGAACAGGCGTTCTGACCGGCTGGCGGATGTCGAAGATGTAGCGCCGGAGCGTGGTCATCGCACCGTCGATGCGGTCCACCGCCTCCTCGATGCGGGACCGCACCTCCTCGGTCTCTTCGGTGTGGGCCGAGGCGGCCTTCAGCGTGAGCCCCACTGCGAACAGCTCCTGAATGACCCCGTCGTGGATCTCGCGGGCAATCCGCTCCCGATCCTCGGCAAGCGTTGCCCGCTGCAGCCGCTCGTTGAGGCGGGCCCGGGCCAGGGCCGATCCGGCAATGAGAGCCAGAGCCTCGACGGTGCTCTCATCCTCTTCGGTGAAGCCTCCCGGCTTGTCGGTGAGGTAGAGGTTGCCGAAGACCACGCCCCCGGCGCGTACCGGAACGCCCAGAAACGTCGTCATGATTGGATGATGAGGCGGAAAGCCCGCTGCGTCGGGGTGCCGAGAGACGTCGTCGATCCGTACCGTCTTGCCGACCCGAGTGATCAGCCCCAACAGCCCTTTGCCGTCGGGGAGGCGGCCCACCTGTTCGGCGACCGATTCGCCGATGCCTTCGTAGACGAAGTCGACCAAGGAACCGTGGTCGCCCACGATGCCGAGGGCGGCGTAGGGGGCCCCGGTGATCGTCATCGCAGTATGGACCGTCGTGCGCAGCACCGACTCCAGATCGAGTTGGCTCGCCACGCTGGCGGCCGCCTCGATCAGGGCGCTGACTGATGCGCTGAAGGTCGCCCGCGACACATCGAGCAGGCTAGTGGGACTTTCGGCACAGCCCTCGAAGGCCGAAATCCCGGTCCGAACGACCGCAAAGAGAGTTAGCCTCCGACTAGGAGGCGGAGATGCTCAAGGTCTTGCTGGTCGACGACCACGAGGTCGTGCGGGCCGGTTTGTTGGCCCTTCTCAACGCCGAAGACGACATCGAGGTGGTCGACGAGGCCGGGAGCGTTTTCGATGCGGTCCGAAAGGCGGGGTACAAGTCGCCCGACATCGCCGTCGTCGACGTCCGGCTGCCCGACGGCTCTGGGGTCGAGGCGTGCCGCGAGATCAAAGAGCGCTGGCCCGAGGTCAAGGTGCTGATGCTCACCTCGTTCGCCGACGACGAGGCCCTCTTCGCCTCGATCATGGCCGGGGCCTCGGGTTACGTGCTCAAGCGGGTCGGGGGCGACGAGCTGGTCGACAGCATCCGGCGGGTCGGGGCGGGGGAGTCCCTGCTCGATCCCTCCTTGGTCGAACAGGTGTTCCGGCGCATCCGCGGTGAGGACGAAGAGGATCCCCTGATGGGCCGGCTGTCCCCCCAGGAGCGAAACATCCTCCACTACATCGCCAACGGACTCACCAATCGTCAGATCGCCGAGGAGATGTTCCTCGCCGAGAAGACCGTGAAGAACTATGTTTCCAATCTGCTCGCCAAGTTGGGCATGAGCAGGCGAAGCGAGGCGGCCGCCTACGCCGCCCGCCTGGAAGCAGAGCGGGAGCGCCGGTTCCCTCCCGAAGATTGGGGATAGCGATTTGTTGATCGTCCTCGGAGTCGATGCCTCCTCTCACGCCGAGGCGGCAACCCGCCGGGCCGTCGAGATGGCCGGCCAGCTGGGAGCCGATCTGCACGCCGTCCACGCCCTCCACATCCCGGGAACGGTGTACGCCGCCCTCAGCAACATCCCCGACTCGACTGCCGAAATCGGCAAGTTGGAGCGCCAGGCGGTGTGGGAGCGGATCGGCCCCATCCTGGACGAGGCGCGTGGTGTCGTCGAGCGGGTCGAGCTGGACGGCTATCCGCCCGACGCGGTAGCCGAGTATGCCGATACCAAGGATGCCGATCTCATCGTGGTGGGCAGCCGGGGGAGGGGAGTCCTGGCTACGCTGGTGCTCGGCAGTACGAGCCACCGGCTCGTCCACCTGGCCCATTGCGACATCCTCGTCGTCAAGGAGAGGCAACAGGAAGAGCAATGAGAGTCCTCGACTTGATGACCATCGACGTGGTGACCGTGCGGGCGGACGACACGCTCAAAGAGGCGGCCCGCCGGATGATCAGGCACCGGGTCAGTGGCCTGCCCGTAGTGGACGACCATGGCAAGCTGGTGGGCATCGTTACCGAGGGCGACTTTCTGGCCCGGGAGATGAACCGCGACCATCCCGAGCCCCCCGGCTTGTTGTCGGCGTTGTTCGGGGCCGAGGAGTACCACGACGAAGCGGTCACGGTGGGCGAGGTCATGGCCAAGTCGGTGGTCACCGTCTCCCGGGACAGTTCGCTGTCGGAGGCGGCCCGGATGATGGCCGGTCACGGAGTGAAGCGCCTGCCGGTAGTAGACGGGGACGGCATGCTGCTGGGGATACTCTCCCGGGCCGACGTCGTCGAGGCGTTCACCCGGCCCGATGAGCTCATCGAGGACGAGGTTCGGGAAGATGTTGCCCGCCGCATCCTCTTCATCGAGCCGGACTCCATCACTGTGGACGTCAAAGAGGGCTTGGTGACTCTCGGAGGGGAGCTGGCGTCCAAGACCGATGCCCGGCTTCTGGAGGAGCTGGTCCGCCGCTTGGACGGTGTGGTCGGGGTGGAGAGCCGGCTGACCTGGAAGGTCGACGACACCAAGATCTCCCAGGATTGACTGACCGGCCGACGTCTCCCGATGGCGTCGAACTGGCACTGCTGCGGCGACCTGGACCCGACCCGGTGCTCTTTTGCCATGCCACCGGCTTCTGCAAGGAAATCTGGCTTCCGGTGCTCGACGAGCTTCACTCGGCGGGTTTCGGCAATGGGGCGGTGGCGTTCGACCAGCGTGGGCACGGAGATTCGGACCTCCCCCCCGGTCGGCCCGACTGGTGGGATCTCGGCCGCGACGCCCTGGCGGTGGTCGACGAGGTCGGTCCTCTCGGGCTGGGGGTCGGGCATTCCTCGGGAGCAGCGGCTCTCGTCATGGCCGAGCTGCTCCGTCCCGGCACGTTTCCGGCACTGCTCCTCATCGAGCCGATCATCTTTCCTCCGGGCTACGGAGACGAAGTCGGCCGGTCGTTGAGCGAGGGGGCCCGGCGGCGGCGGGCCGAGTTCGATTCGAGGGAGGATGCCCGGGCCCATTTCGCTTCCAAGGAGATCTTTTCCAGCTGGGATCCCCGGGCGCTCGACGCCTATGCCGCTCATGGGCTGGAGGACGTCGGCCAACGGGTGGTCCTGAAATGTCGGCCGGCCATCGAGGCGGCGTTCTACCCGGCCGGCATGGTCCACGGAGCCTGGGACCGGCTCGGGGAGGTTGGAGCTCCGGTGCTGCTGATGGCCGGCGAGCTTTCCCACAGTCATGGACGCGGCTTTGTCGGGTGGCAGGCCGAGCAGTTCGCCGATGCGCGCTGGCAGGTGGTTTCGGGGGCCGGCCATTTCCTCCCGATGGAGCGTCCCGGGGTCGTGGCCGAAGCCGTCTCCGGGTTGCTGGCCGGCCGCCGGTAGCATCGGAGCCGTGATCCCGGCGGCCGTGCTCGACGAGCTGGCGCGCTCGCTCCAGGGACCCAGCGACCGTCTGCGGCTGGCGTCGACGCCGTGCGCCTTGGATGGTTTCGACCTGGTGCGGGCGGCAGGCACGTGGGGGCCGGCCACGTACTTCTCGTCCCCTCGGGTGGTGATCGGTGGGATCGGGTGCGCCTGGCAGGTTGAGGTCGAAGGGGCCGGTCGCCTCGAGGCCCTATCCGGTGCGGTCGCCGGGCTTCCCACCGATCTCCCCATTCCGGTGGCGTTCTCGTTCCTCGATGGTCTGTCCGCTCCGGAGTGGGAGGGTTTCCCGGCGGCGACGGCCCGTCTCCCGGAGGCGGCGGTCCTCGTCCGCGACGGCCGTTCCGCCCTGGTCGCCGTTCTGTCGCCGGGCCGGGAGGCGGGAGAGCTCCTGGATCGGCTCGGCTCGCTGGAGTCACCTCCCCCGGCGGATTCGGCAACGTCGTTGGTCGAAATCGTTCGAGAGATGCCGGCTTCCGTCGACTGGAAGGCGACGGTCGCCCACCTGGAAGCCGAAATCCGGGCGGGACGGGCCGAGAAGGTCGTGCTGGCCCGGGCGGTCGCCGCTGCCGCTCCCATCCCTTTGCGGCCGTTCGAGCTCCTTGCCCACCGCAGCGGCGAAGTCGGTTTCGTCTTCGGCTGGCAAGAGGGCGATGCCGCCTTCGTAGGAGCCAGCCCCGAGCTGTTGGTGTCGCGACGGGGGAAGAGCGTCCGGTGCCGGCCGCTGGCCGGGTCGGCTCCACTCGGAGCAGAAGGGGCCGCCGCCCTACTGGCCGACCCGGTGCGCCGCCGCGAGCACGCCCTCGTCGTCGAGGACCTGGTGACTCGCCTGGGACCGCTCGTCGCGGGGCTGGAGACTGCGGCCGACCCCTCCGTGGTACGCGCCGAGACCGTCCAGCACCTGGCCACCGAGGTATCGGCCTCTGTGGCCGGGGATGTCTCGGTGCTCGAGTTGGCCGCAGCCATCCATCCGACCGCAGCGGTGGCCGGCGTCCCTGCTCTCGAGGCTCTGGCCCTGATCGCCGAACTGGAATCGTTCGAGAGAGGGTGGTACGGCGGAGGGATCGGCTGGAGCTCGCCGTCCGGCGAAGGGGAGATCGCCCTTGGACTGCGCTGTGCCCTCGTGCGAGGGTCTCGGGTCTGCCTCTTTGCCGGCAACGGCATCGTGGCCAGCTCCGACCCGGCGGTGGAGCTGGCCGAGAACCGCCTCAAGATGGAGGCGGTGCTGGGCCTGGTCGGGGCTGCTCCCCCTCCTCCGACGACTCGAGGTCGAGAGCTGCCGAGTTGATGCAGTAGCGCTGGCCGGTGGGCTCGGGGCCGTCGTCGAAGACGTGCCCGAGGTGTGAGTCGCAGGCGGCGCACCGCACTTCGGTGCGCACCATTCCGTACCCCCGGTCCTCCTCGTAGCGAACGGCTCCGCCGTCCAACGGCTCCCAGAAGCTGGGCCACCCGCTGCCCGAGTCGTACTTGGTGGCGGAGTCGAACAGGGGTGTTCCGCAGGCCACGCACGAGTAGATCCCATGTTCCTTGCTGTCCCAGTACTCCCCGGTGAACGGCGGCTCGGTGGCCCCCTGGCGGGTGACCGCGTACTGCTCGGGAGTGAGCTGGCGGCGCCACTCTTCGTCGGTCTTGGTCACCTTGGGATGCGGCATGATCGACCTCTCGTTGCGCGCGAGGAATGCTATCGGGGGTGGTTCACTAACCCAGTGCCTCCGCCACCGCCGCAGTCGCCGCCCTGTGGACGTCGACGTTGCGAGCACGGTCGGTGCGGACCTCGACCAGCCGGGGTGCCACGGGCGGGACGGAAAGGGCAGCAGCGAGTTCGGCTCGGCTCCGGGCTCGCTGGGCGGCGATCCCCAGCGCCTCGGCCACCGCCACCAGGTCGAGGCCGTGGGGGGTGGTGAAGTGACGCTCGAAATGGTCCGGGAAGCCGACTTGGGGGAGGAAGTGGAAGATGCCTCCGCCATCGTTGT